>Ga0070698_100005912_pt1 | contig 13345 bp, 9 predicted proteins | sample KBSK1502metaG_FD_65477 | JGI IMG/M metagenome (GOLD analysis project Ga0070698, IMG submission 65477) | Corn, switchgrass and miscanthus rhizosphere microbial communities from Kellogg Biological Station, Michigan, USA - KBS K1-50-2 metaG | ecosystem: Host-associated > Plants > Roots >... | reverse complement strand
GCCGACTATTTTTTGCAAGTCGAGAACTTCTCGCCGGCGCAGGTGTTTGAGAACAGGCTGCAGGCAGCGTTGATCGGCGAGCCGCTCGATAGATCCTCAAGCGGCGGCAAGTCGGCAGGACTAGCGCGGCCCTTTCTCGACGCTGTCGCAGCTCCCACGGCAACGCCGGGAGGCGGCAGCGTGGCCGCATTTGCGGGCGCGCTGGCCGCATCGTTGGGGCAAATGGTCGCTGGCCTTTCACGCAAGAAAAAGGCGCAAGCGGCGTATATTGACCGCTTGTCAGAAGCCCTGGATGGGATGCGGCGCAGCGCTGAAGAGCTGACACAAACAATCGACCGCGATGCGGCATCCTTTGAATCTGTCATGGCAGCATTCAAGCTGCCGCAGGGTAATGCATCAGAGATTGAAACGCGCGAAGCGGCGATTCAAGCCGCGACAAAGAGCGCGGCGGAGGTGCCGCTCGAGGTGGCTGAGCGTACAGTTGCTATCCTCGAACGGCTGGGACAACTTGGTTCTATCGCGGCCGCATCCATGAAGTCAGACTTGGAAGTAGCACGGCTGATGGCGACCGCGGGTGCCAGAGGTGCTCTGGCGAACGTTGAGATCAATCTCGACGGCATAAATGACGCGGGATATGTGAAATCCATGAGAGAGAGAATTGCAGCGCTGCGCCAGCGCTTGGGCGAAACGTCTCGAACCATTAGCGCCTAGGGACCGAAATTTCCCCCCAAGCAAAAGGAGAACCGGAGATGAGACCAACCTTGAGATTGCGTAGGAATTTGCGACCAGCAAGCGCCGCATTGGCCGCTTGCTTTTTTTTCGCAACATTTCTGTGTGCTCCGAAACCTGCGCGGGGTGGACGTCTCGGGACCGAAGTCATTGCACTGTTCCCGAAGGAAGTGGGTGAATTTGCGTACGCTGATCTAAAGAAAGCCCGTACGCTGAAATGGTTTCCGCAGTTGCAGGAGCAAATGCTGCCCGACCGCTTTCGGCAGTTTGAGAAATTTCTGGCCTCCGCAGGTGTGGATCCGAATACGCAAGTGGAAGAACTCGCCTGGGGATTGGTGCCGGAAGGCGTAACGAGTACGACCGAAGGCGTGGGATCTTCCGCGGTGCCAACTGGGGAAGAGGTTGTGGGTGTCGCGCTCGGAAACTACAATCCCGATTCCACGGAGGCATATTTTAAGCAGCAGAAATTGCCTACCTTCAAGGCGCGAAATTACACGCTGTACGCTTTCGGGAGTGGTTCGGGGGCCAGCGATCTGTTTTTCTTGTTTATCGATTCGAATACCGCGGCATTTGGTCATCGCTCTCTCCTAGAAAAGATGGTTGAGATTCGTTTCGGAGGCGAGGAAGGGCTGCTGCGAAATGATAAGTTCTTCCCACTGATTAATGAAGCCAATGGCGGTGGCGTTGTTTGGGCGGTCCTAAACCCGGCGTATACGAGACTGGCGATGCAACAGCTCGCGCCGGAGATTCAACAATTTCCTGAGGCTGCGAAGCTGGTAACACGCATGCAAAACATGCTCATCAACGTGGACGCGAGTAGCGGTATCGATGGGAAATTTCAAGCTGTGTGCAGTTCAACTGATGACGCCAACGCGCTCGGTCAACTGTTGCAGATGGGGTTGCTCTATAAACAGTATCAAGCCAAAACGGACAATCCAGAAATGGCGCAGCTTCTGGATCAGGCGCGCGTCGCTCCAACTGGCGACCGAATTGTGGTGCGCATGACACTCACCGACGATCAAATGTCGTCGCTTATTCGACGCAATACGTTTGCACTTAAGATGTAACTGCTCGCGGACTTGCGGGGTTGAGAGCCGGATAGGCGACGGTCCGGCTCTTTTTGTCTCAGGCGCGGAGCTACTTGCCAGGCACAGACTGGCTGATGTATTTCGTCAGGCGAGTCACGGTTAGCCCTCCCCGCGTCTCATGCTGCACTCGATCAATACCCGCCATCACATTTAGCTTTGTGGCGTGATCGCCGCTCGATCCACCCGCTCCTGCCGCCCTGTCGAGGCCAATGCCCGGGGAAGGCTCCGCTTCATGCTCGAAGACAATCTCAATGCGATCCGGCAGGCGTGCGAACGTAACGCTGAGTCGTGGATGAGGCCCACTGAGATGATCAAAAGCTTGGCGGCAGGCTGCCAGGATCGCAGTTTGCAATTGCGAAACCGCCTCATCCTCTAGGCCCGCGGCATCCGCGAGGTATCGTGCGGCGCCCCCCACCGCGGCCGCGAGTCTGGTATCGGCGTCGACCTCCAAGCGAATACTTTTGGCATCAGTGCCCACGGTTGTTCGCAAGTGCGACGTCGCACGCTTCCCGGCAGTCCGGGCAATAGTACAGCCCATCGGCGCAGAGTCGAACCTTATGCTGACCCTTGCAGATGGTACAGTATTTCTCGCAAGCGCAATACTCTTCCGTCTTGTCGCACAACGAACAGACGACCGGACCGGGCATGGGAGGCCTCCGACAAAACTGTACCTGAGGCCAATACGGGCGGCAAGCGGACGACTGCGACCATTTCACTGGAATTGCACGGGCCCGGTTTGCCGCGGTGTCGATCGCCCCAGTCCTTCGTTTTTTGACGGTCTACGGAGCGCATGCTAGTATCGGATTCTGCTTGAGCATGCGGAATGGAATCCGTCAACTCGCCTACCATTGCGGAACTTCGTAAGACGCCTCTCCACGCGCTACACCGGCGCTTAGGCGCAAAAATGGTCAATTTTGGTGGGTGGGAAATGCCAGTCGAGTATCCGACGACTGGAGGGCTGGTTGCTGAGCACAAGGCCGTACGCGGCAGTGTCGGTATTTTCGATGTGAGTCACATGGGCGACATTCGAGTTTACAGCCAAGGCTCATGCGGAGGGGCACTGGCCGCGGTGCAGCACATTAGCATGAATGACGCTTCGCAGTTGGCCATCGGTCAGGCGCACTACTCGGCGCTGCTTTATCCACAGGGAACATTCGTCGACGATGTAATCGTTCATCGGCTTGGCGAAGATGATTTTTTGCTAGTGATCAACGCCGGCACGCGTGAGAAGGATATTGACTGGGTCCGAGCGAACACGACGGCATTTGACTGTGTCGTCGAGGATTTGAGCGATACGTACACACAGCTTGCCATCCAGGGTCCTCGGGCAATCGACGTCTTGCGAAAGTTGACGGACGCGAGTCTCGATGGCATCAAGAACTATTTGTTCATTCACGGAACAGTTTGCGGAATGCGAGATGTATTGATCGCCCGGACCGGCTATACCGGCGAAGATGGTTTTGAGATTTATATCCCTTCGGACCGCGAAACGAGCGAACGGGTGTGGGGCAAAGTATTGGACGCGGGTCGCGAGTTTGGCATCATTCCGTGCGGGCTCGGGGCACGGAATACTCTGCGGCTGGAAGCCAAGATGGCACTCTACGGCCACGAAATCAGCGACACGATCAACGTTTGGGAGGCCGGCCTGGATCGCTATTGCAAAATGGAGAAGGGTGAATTTGTGGGGCGGGCGGCTCTCGGTAGAGCAAAAACTGAACCCTTGAAGCGCACCCTTGTGGGAATCGAGATGGTCGAGCGTGGCATCGCGCGCGATGACTACCGCTGTTACGATGAAGCTGGGGAAGTGATCGGCGCAGTGACGAGTGGGTCGCCTTCGCCAACTTTGGGAAAGAACATTGCGCTGGCTTATGTTCCAACAGTGCTGGCAACGATTGGGACCACGATCTATGTCGACATTCGCGGACAGAAGTGCAAGGCCCGAGTTGTTCCGACCCCATTCTATAGACGACCCAAGAAAGCGACAGCTCCGCAACCTGCACGGGTTGATTGACCGTTGTCGACATTTTGATGAATTTTCGCAAGTTCAACCGACTCCAGATCGATGAGGAATACATATATGGCCTACCCGACAAAATACCGCTATACCAAACAGCACGAATGGATTGACGTGAACGGAGACGTAGCGACCATCGGAATAACGGACTATGCCCAGCACGAACTCGGCGACGTTGTGTTTGTGGAACTCCCGAAACCGAACGCGAAAGTGACAGCGGGGGCTTCCTTTGGCACCGTGGAGTCCGTCAAGGCAGTGAGCGAGATTTACTCCCCTGCGTCTGGTGAGGTCTTGGAGGTCAACGGTGAGCTCCAAAACACACCAGAGAAAATAAACTCCGATCCTCACGGAGCGGCTTGGCTCATCAAGATACGGCTTGCGAACCCCGCCGAACTCAAAGATCTGATGGACGCGAAAGCCTACGAAGCATTCATCGCAGAGAAGGGCAAGGAAGCCTCGGCCTGATGCGCTATCTTCCGAAAAGCCCCGCCGAACGGCAGGAGATGCTTGCAGCCGTCGGTGTCGAATCCATTGATGATCTCTTTTCTAGTATTCCGGAGCGATTCCGACTCCGCAAGGCGCTCAAGCTGCCGGGGCCGTACTCCGAGGGCGAAGTCATCGACTATTTCAAAAATCGTGCCGCCGAGAATTCCCTGGGCTACACCAGCTTTCTGGGCGCCGGCGTCTACAACCACCTGCGCTCGGTAGTCACCGACGCGATCATCCAACGCGGTGAATTTCTCACTTCGTATACGCCGTATCAGGCGGAGATTTCGCAGGGCACGTTGCAGGCCATCTTTGAGTTCCAGACTCTGATGTGCCAGCTAGCAGGGCAGGGAGTTGCCAATGCTTCTATGTGGGACGGCTCCACAGCGACCACCGAGGCCGTGCTTATGGCGGAGCGCATCACAGGACACACTCGTGTTCTCGTTGCCCGCTCGGTTCATCCCGAATACCGCGATGTAGTAAGAACGTATGCCAAGAATTCCGGACTGCATGTTGAAGAGGTGCCGTTTGGTGCCGATGGCACTCTAGACGAGAAGGCCTTACAGTCCGTTATTAAAGATGACGTCGCCGCACTCATAGTCCAATCGCCTAACTTTTTCGGCGTAATCGAATCCGTGCCGACGCTGGCCCGTGCCGCGCATGCACGGGGAGCACTCCTGGTTGTGGCGATAACGGAAGCTGTTTCCCTTGGTATCGTAAAACCGCCGGCCGAGGCGGACATTGTCGCACTGGAAGCGCAAAGCTTTGGTCTGCCGCCGAGCTATGGCGGACCTTTTGCCGGTGTGATTGCCTCGCGCGACAAGTTTGTGCGGCAGATGCCGGGGCGCCTTGTTGGGCAGACCACGGACAGCGACGGCCGTTTGGGATTTGTTCTAACCCTAGCGACTCGTGAGCAGCACATTCGCCGCGAAAAAGCCACCTCGAACATCTGTACGAATCAAGCTTTGTGCGCTCTAGCTGCCACTGTGCATCTGACGCTGCTCGGAAAAGAAGGTCTTCGTGAGATGGCGCACCAAAATCTGTCCAAAGCGCAATTCGCACTTACCGAACTCACCAGAATTCCTGGCGTGCGACGCACTTTCGCCGCTCCGTTTTTCAATGAGTTCACCATCGAGCTTCCACGTTCAGCGCGAATCGTAAATAGCCACCTGTTGCGGGAGAATATTGTTGGTCCCTTGCCCTTGGGCAGCTCGTATCCTGAATTGACCAAGCATGCGCTGGTTTGTGTCACAGAAACCACGACTCGCACCGAAATCGAAACACTTGCGTCCGCCATTCGTCGCGCCCTGGAACGACCACTTTAGGGCTGACTGCGTTCGGCGCACAAAGAGCACATGAGCGAACGAATTAAGAAGGCATCACGACACACGAGCCAAAACGAAGGGCTTATCTTCGAGAAGTCATCCCCCGGAAAGCGAGCCTTCGAGCTGCCGCCGCTGGATATACCAGAGGCAGATGCAGCGGCAGCTCTGGGTACAAGCCATCGTAGCGAAGGTATTGAAGGCTTCCCTGAGGTGAGTGAAATCGAAGTGCTGCGCCATTTCACGCGCCTTTCGACCTGGAACTACGCGATCGACCTTGGCATGTACCCGCTGGGTTCTTGCACGATGAAGTACAACCCTCGTGTCAATGAATTCGTCGCACGCCTCGACGGTCTTGCCACCGAGCATCCCTACCAGCCGCAGGAACTTTCCCAGGGCTGCCTGAAAATAATGCGGCTCCTCGAGCAATGTCTGCTCGAAATAACTGGAATGGACGCAGTCACTTTGCAGCCGGCGGCCGGCGCGCAAGGAGAACTGACCGGCCTGTTACTGATCCGCGCGTATCTCCAGAAGCAGGGCAACGCGCGCAAGAAGGTGCTGATTCCAGACTCAGCACATGGAACGAACCCAGCAACTGCCGTAATTGCCGGCTATCAGGTCGAAAACATTCGATCCGAATCGCACGGTCAGATCGACGTCTCGAAGCTCCGCGAGCTCGTCAACGAAGATGTTGCTGCGTTGATGATCACAAATCCGTCGACGCTTGGAATTTTCGAGCAGCGCATACCCGAGATCGCTGAGATTCTTCATTCGAAGGGCGCCTTGCTCTACATGGATGGTGCAAACATGAACGCCCTGGCCGGCGTTGCTAGGCCCGGCGATCTTGGTGCGGATGTAATGCACCTGAACCTGCACAAGACTTTCTCAACTCCTCATGGCGGTGGAGGTCCAGGTGCCGGGCCGGTGGCTATGAAGAAACTTCTCGAGCCGTTTCGTCCGGTGCCCATTCTCGTCGAAAGAGCAGGCGGCCAGCTTGCACTGGAGCAGGTTCGGCCGGATTCCATAGGTCGAGTGAAAGCCTTCGCCGGAAATTTTGGTGTTCTAGTGCGCGCGCTCGCTTACATACTTGCGTACGGTCCGGGCGTGCGGCAGGCCACAGAAGACGCGGTCCTAAATGCGAATTACATCCGCAAACACCTCGAAGGGATTTATGACTTGCCGTACTCGCTGCCCTCCATGCACGAAGTGGTGTTCAGCGATGCGTTCCAGAAAAGGAATGGCGTAAATACGATGGACATCGCAAAACGGCTGATCGACTACGGCTTCCATCCGTACACGACTGCCTTTCCCCTGATCGTGCCGGGCGCCTTAATGATCGAGCCCACCGAGTCGGAGTCGAAAGAAGAGTGCGATCTGTTCATTGATGCGATGCGCTCGATTGCGGAAGAGGCTGCCACAAGGCCGGACATCGTCAAGACTGCACCGCACACTACTCGAGTTCGTCGTCTCGATGAAGTCGGTGCGGCACGCAGGCCTATCCTGCGCTGGGATCCTTCACGGCCCGCCATCACGCAACCAGCCAGACAGGACATCCACGCCGCTGCAAAGCGAGAGCATCCAACGCCTGTTGTACCAACTGCGGACTAGCAGTTGTGGTTCGATTCAAGACACAAGATCGCGCGGGCGGGAATCGCTGCTCTGTCGCCTTCTGTTAGAATCGTCACGTCCGATGCCTCCTCGGTTTCTGTTTGATGACTCCAGCTCTGAACGCTTGGCTACCTAAATCCGTTCTCCTGCTGCGCGACTACGACCGTCATAAATTGTTTTCCGACCTGATCGCTGGCGTCACCGTGGGACTGGTCGCGCTGCCGCTTGCGATGGCCTTCGCGATTGCCTCCGGAGTCTCGCCGCAGGCCGGCATCTACTGCGCCATTGTTACGGGGTTCCTGATCTCCGCGCTGGGCGGCTCGAAAACGCAGATTGGCGGGCCTACCGGCGCATTCGTCGTGGTTGTCGCTGGAATCATCGCTAAGCACGGCATCGATGGGTTGTTCGCGTGCACGATGATGGCGGGCGTTTTGCTTGTGCTTCTTGGGATCACAGGCATGGGCACTGCCGTGAAATATTTCCCACGACCCGTCATCGTAGGTTTCACCAATGGAATAGCCATCCTGATCGCCAGTACTCAGATCCGCGACCTGTTCGGCTTACGTATGGACCATGTTCCTGGCGACTTCTTCCACCGCATGGAAGCGTTTGCGGGAGCCTGGCACACGATTTCGTTACGGGCCACGATTCTTTCTGCCGTGTCGCTTGCAGTGATGGTCTTCTGCTTGAAGTACGCCAAAAAAATCCCGGGAGCGATTGTAGTCACGTTCGGTGCCACCGTTGCGGTTACACTGCTGCGACTCCCCATTGAAACGATCGGTACGAGATTCGGCGGAATTCCCAGCGGCCTGTCGACGCTCGCGGTCCCAAAGTTCCACTACGACACGGTGCGACAGCTCCTCTCCCCGGCTTTTACAGTCGCCATGCTTGGCGCGATCGAATCACTGATGTCCGCAGTCGTGTCTGATCGCATGAGCAAAGACAAGCACAATCCGAACGTCGAGTTGATGGCTCAAGGAGTGGCAAATATAGTCTCGCCGCTGTTTGGTGGGCTTCCCGCCACAGGCGCGATTGCGCGCACGGCCACGAATGTACGCTCCGGCGCAAAAACGCCAGTCGCAGGCATGATTCATGCGCTCACACTCTTGGCGATCGTCTTATTCGCAGCTCCTTTAGTGAAGAACGTGCCGCTCGCGGCGCTCGCTGCCATCCTGATGGTGGTGGCGTACAACATGGGCGAATGGCAGGAAATACCGGAGATCCTAAAACTCAGCGCCGCGGATATCGCTGTTTGGCTGTTGACGGTCACGCTCACAGTAATCGCCGACCTTACTTTCGCTGTCGAGGTCGGCATGGTTCTCGCAGTGCTCATGTTCATCCGCAAGGTCTCGCGAACGACGACAGTTTCGCGAGTGACGCGGGATTACGTCGAAGATAGCCGCGTGCACGTCTTACAGGGTAAGGACATTCCCCCATATGCCACGGTGTTTCGTATCCATGGGCCTTTCCTGTTTGGAGCTACGGACAAATTTGCGGGTATTCTCGATGGTCTCGATAGCCTTCCGCCTATTGTGATCTTAAGACTCCGAAATATGACGGCCATCGATGCCACAGGACTCGGAGCGATTGAGGATCTCGCCGACCAACTTCACGCATCCGGCAGATCCCTGCTGCTGTGCGGCGCAAGAGAGCAGCCCGCGCAGCTCATGAAGCAGGCCGAGTTCGAGCGACACGTCGGCGCGGAGAATATCTGCTCGAGCATTCACGATGCGCTAGAACGAGCTGCGGCGGTCTATAAGCAATACCACAGCGGAACAAAATCCGCCCTTGGCGAACCTCTGGCAGTGAAAATCTGACTGCGCCCAGCCGTTTTCCACAGCATCAAATTTCCCGCCATCCCGTCTGATTAACACGAACGCTATTCGCCATTCTTCGCTCTGTAATGATCTCCGCCTAGGCTCTGCGCCGGGATGAGTCTTCAGAATCGCTCCAACCCTCCAAATTCTCAGGAGATGCACTGTGAAAAAACAGATTTCCGCTTTAGCTCTGAGTTTTGCCGTCCTCGCAGCGACTTTGCCCGCCCGTGCGGGCAATGACTTCGGTGAAAGAGGTGAAATCAAACACGTTTTGCTGATTAGCATCGACGGGTTGCACGCTCTCGATGTCGCGCGTTTCGTCGAGAGCCACCCGGAATCCGCGCTGGCCGAGCTGGCCAGCCATGGCATCACCTACTCCAACGCACGTACCCTCGCCAATTCCGATTCCTTTCCGGGACTCTTGGCTCTCGTTACAGGCGGTTCGCCCATTTCTCATGGACTGTTTTACGACGTGAGCTATGACCGCACCTACTTCGACCCCTCGAACACGACCTGCAGCGGCACACCGGGCAACAATATGGTCTTTGATGAGAGCATCGACCGATACACCAGCGACAATGTCTCTCTCGACGTGATCGATCCCACCATGTTGCCGCGGCGCCTCAATGAACAAGGCAAATGCGTGCCTGTTTTTCCACATGAGGCTCTAAAGACCAACACCATCTTTGAAGTGATCAAGGGCTTCGGCGGGCACACTGCTTGGGCGGACAAGCATCCCGCCTATGACCTGGTGAACGGTCCATCTGGTAAAGGCCTAGACGACTTGTATACACCGGAAATCACCAACGTGGGTGGATTCGATGCAACTGTCAGTGTGGTCTGTACGGTGGAAAACGATCAAAAGAAGGTGAAGGCCATCATCAACCAGATCAACGGCCTGAATCACGATGGCACACCCGGGCCGGGCGTGCCCGCTGTGTTTGGCATGAACTTCCAAGCCGTGAGCGTGGGGCAAAAGCTGGCGAAGGACAACTCGGATGGGAGTTGTGTCGACGACACAGGCTCGTTGAACGGCCAGCCTGGTGGCTACAAAGATGGTTCCGGGACACCCACTGACGTCCTCGCGTATGGCCTGCAGAAGACTGACGACGCTCTACGCAGCATGATTCAGGCGCTAAAGAGCCAGCACATCTATGAATCTACCCTCTTCATCGTCAGCGCCAAGCACGGCCAATCGCCCATCAATCCGCTAAAAACCAACAAGCCGGGCCACTTCGCTAACGTCGTGGCAACTTTGCCGGATGCCAACACGAATCCGGCTGCGATGGCTATAGCCGATGCCGCCGGTTGCAAAAAAGACTCGTGCGGGTTCATTCAGGACGACGACATCGCGCTGATTTGGCTAAAGGATCAAAGCGACACCCCGGCGGTTGCAGCCTACCTGAACACGAATGCCAATGCCCTGTTCATAGAAGAGGTGCTGGCCGGAGCTGAGCTCAGACTCAAATTCAGGAATCCGGCAAATGACAGCCGCACGCCGGACATCATTGTTCAGCCCGTTTACGGCACAATCTATACCGGCTCCGGTTCCAAGAACGCTGAGCACGGTGGCTTTAGTTTCGCCGATACGAACGTCGGGCTGATCGTATCGAATCCGGATCTGCGCCGTCACGTGGTGAAGACTCCGGTGGCCACGTCGCAGGTCGCTCCTACGATACTCAAGGTCTTAGGGATCGACCCGAATCAACTGGGCGCGGTGCTTAAGGAAGGGACTCAAGTCCTTCCGTTCCTGTTCGGCAACGGCAGCGAAGACGAGAACTAGTCGCGACCAAGTCTCGTACTAGAAGTTCAAGGGGCCGCTCGACTACCTGAGTGCGCCCCTTGTTTTATTCAGGCGCGCTTTTCGCGCGCTGACGCCAGCCTGATCTAGTCTGTTTACCGCGCGAGCCGTACGCTATCTAGGATTGCGGCGAAGGTCTTTTCGTAGTCTGCGTAGGCGGCTTGCGGAGCCACGCACAAGAAATACAGCAAGCCCTGCGGTTGCGGCACCGTGATCAGCCAATCGGTTTCTTGTCCGCCTGCGGGCGACGCATTGCTCAGGTAGGTCGAGAGGCCAGGCTGGCCATTGAGCTTCACCGGCCCTGGCTGGCGAGCCACGCGCATATTGGGATTTGACTTCTCCAGTTCCTGGATGAGCTGTTGCGTAGCGTTCTGGAGCGCGCTCGGATCGTTGGGGTTGACCTGTATCTGCGCCAAATTCACGATCACCCCATACGCCAGGGCACGCTGACCGTCGCTCCCTTGCACAACGCCGCCAGGAGGAATGAATGAGGCGGCGCCGCCGTTTTCCGATGCGCCCCAATTATCCGGATATTTAAGGCTGAAAGTCCGCCCTTGATATTCCGCAAAATTCGATGAAGGACGCGGTGGTGGTCCGCCACCGGTGGGCGTTTGTGCTGGTTTTTTGGCCACCGGCAGAGCCAGGACTTCCCGCTTGATCGCTTCAAACTCCGCGGAGTCCCTCTTTGCGTTCGGAGGAGGTCCGCCCAGCTTGTCGATTTCCTCATTTACCCGCTCGACCCGGTGCTCCGGGCTCGGGTGATCGGACAGGAATTGCGGAGGATTCTTGCCCTTGCTCTCCGCTTCCAGTTTCTCGAAAAACTGCGACATCGCGCGCGGGTCGTAGGCCAGGTCGTACAGGACTTGTGTGCCCATCACGTCCGCCTGCGTCTCGTCAGATCGCGAATACCGCAACAGCAGGCTTCCCGCACCTAGCGCCACACCCTGACTAAGCAGCGCGCCGCCGGTGCTCCCTCCGAACAATCCGCCAAAGATCCCGGCCGCGCCTTGCGCGAACTGCGCCTTCGACATCTGTGCTGTTCCGTGGCGCAAAGCCACATGCGAGAGCTCGTGGGCCATAACCGCTGCTAGCTGCGATTCATTGTCTGCCGCTTCAATCGCCCCGCGGTTCACGAATACATAACCGCCAGGAAGGGCGAATGCGTTGATAGCCTTGTCATTCACGCAGTGGAACTCCCATGGGTACTCCACACCGCGCGTGAGGAGTTTCGACGCCAGCCGAAGACCAAGCTGTGTCAGGTACGCGTCGACCCTTGGATCGTTGCACAGCGCGAGTTGGTGCTCCAACTGTTGAGCATATTGCTTACCCATCTGGATATCCGTCTGTGGTGAGTACATGTTCCAGGGCGGCTTGAGCTGGCTGCGCTCTGCCCAACAAGGCATGCCGAGCGACAGCGCGAGCGAACAAACAATCGCAAGTCGCCCGCACACTCTATGCGGCCGAATTCGGCTATGTAGGAAACCTGTTTTGCGGGTCCGGAATTTCATAACTACTCCTACAACGAGGCGCAACCTACCGCCCGGGTGCGGTTGACAAGTGGCTGGTTATTGAGCGAGCCGCCCATCCACAAGTTCGAGTGGAGGGACGGCATTCTCTTACTCTACACCGAGCAGGAAGGAAAAAGAAAAAGCCCGGGCGGCGATCCACCCGGGCAATATGAGAGAGAAGAAGTTCGACTCTAACGGGCCACGCGAGGCGTGGGCTCCGGATTAACGGCGGTTGTTGGCGCATCTACGGACTTGCCGCTCCGCGCCTGCGTTGGCCGCGCCGGTGCGGCGGGCTCAAGGCGCCGGGCAGGCATCGCGAGATTTTCGCCCTCACGCACGAAACTGAGCCGGTTCTGGGCGCTATCCCAGTCGATGCAAACGAGGTCGCCCAGATGCACCTGCTCCGTCGCCAACAGATTCGCCAACGGATAAACCACGTGACGCTCGATTGCGCGCTTCAGATGCCGCGCTCCGTATCGCTGATCGGTCCCTTCCTGCAGCAGAAAGTCTTTGCCGGAGGAAGTTACACGAAATAAGAACTGCCCCTTCGCCGTTTCCAACACTCGGCGCTGCACTTGCCCCAGCTCGATGTCCAGAACTTCTTCCAGTTGCTCGCGCCTCAATGGATGGAACACCACTACCTTGTCCAGCCGGTTCATGAATTCCGGAGAAAACTTCCTGCGCGCGGCCTCGACTGCTGTTCTTTCGACCTTCTGATCTAGGCCTGACGCCGGCTTATCCTTCGGCTGGATGAAGCCCATTCCGCCCTGCATCAATTCCGTAATCTCTCCACCACCCAGGTTGGACGTCAAAAAAATCACTGTCTGCGACAAATCCACCCGCCGGTTGTCCCCCAACGTCAGCGTCGCCTTGTCCAGCATCCCCAACAGCAATTGCCACAATGCGTCGCTCGCCTTCTCAATCTCGTCAAACAACAAAAAGCTCAGCTTCAGCTTGTCCGTGTGGCTCTTC
>Ga0070698_100005911_pt1 | contig 13346 bp, 12 predicted proteins | sample KBSK1502metaG_FD_65477 | JGI IMG/M metagenome (GOLD analysis project Ga0070698, IMG submission 65477) | Corn, switchgrass and miscanthus rhizosphere microbial communities from Kellogg Biological Station, Michigan, USA - KBS K1-50-2 metaG | ecosystem: Host-associated > Plants > Roots >... | reverse complement strand
GGATCCAGCGCCAACGGCAGAATTATCTGCTGATCGACGGCAGTGTTGAACGTTGCCGCCACCGCGGCGCCTATCATAAAATAGATCGCTGTGTCGATGAAATCGTCGCAAGTCATTCGGATTGCGGCAACGAGCTTTTGAGCAAAGCTGGATTCTAAATCATTTGAGGTCGCGTCAGGCAGCGGGCTGATCTGAAAAGCGAGACGTTTGCGAGATGTAATTTTCACTGCTCCCTCGCGCAAAATCTCTTTCGGACTCAAATGGCGCACTGACAAGCCGGCGAGCACAGCCATCAGATAGCCGAATCCGAGTCGTATTCCCATATTGAACCATGGCGCCTGACTTCGGAAAGCAGCGAAAGTACTGAAGGCGACGATCGGATTGACGATCGGCGAAGCCAGCATAAAGGTAACTCCGCACGAAACCGGCAACCCTTTGTTAATAAGCCTCCGGACAACGGGCACGATGCCGCACTCGCAGACAGGAAAGCATAGGCCAAGCAAACCGCTCACAAGGGTAGCGAGGAATCCGTTTTTCGGTAAAAACCCCGTAATAATCCTGGAAGGAACAAAAGCGGCGATCGCCCCAGAAACCAGCGAACCCACAAGGACAAACGGCAATCCCTCAAACGCCAGCGCCAGAAACGAAAAGAGAAAGTTCTGCCAGGAAAATGTGAACCAGCTCATTAAGTCACCTTCAGACTTGATCCAGCGGATTCGGATTCGCATCGCTGAAAAAGGCCATGCGTCGCAGGGTTATGAACGTGCCGAGCAGCGCCATAACGGGCCTCGCAATGACGGCAAATCAAAAGCACCCTCTCCAGCTGCGGAGTTTGCAAAATCTCCCACATCTCTCAATTCATGGCGGTAGAATGAATCGGGGCAAAAGAGGTGGGTACAGCAAGTCTCGACAATCCCTTGCCTGCAATCAGCGTCAAGAGAGCGAATACCGCGAAGATGGGCGACAGCCGCATATGCTGACAGAAAGCCAGAAGGGCTGAATATCAAGTGCTTTGCCATGATGAAAATGTCTGCCGGTCGGCGAGGCAATCGTTTTTGGTGGCGGGTCAGCTCCGAAGAGGCTTGTTTAACGGTTCCCAGGACGAGGTTGAAGGAGGATGAGTTGTGTGCAGGCAGGCATATCACGGATATCACGGCTTGGTCAGCCCGACCCACCGGCAGCGGGCACTGCCATATCGAGTCGCTTCACGAGCGGAAAATCAAACGTATTGTTCAAAACTCCTTTGCAAGTCTGTGAGAAGTTCACGTTAGTGTGCAGTCCCCGAAAATAGTATGAATGTTTTTCTGGCTTCAGCTTCTTGTTTTATGTTGATTTCGTCCTCATCTCTCGCCCAAGAAAGCCCTCCTCCCAAAATACCTCTTCAGGATTTTTTCAGAAATCCCGAAACCACCGCCTATGACCTCTCACCAAGCGGGGACCTGATAGGATTTTTGAAGCCTGTCGATAATCGTCTGAACGTCTTCGTGCAAAAGAGATCCGGCGGTAACGCAACGCAAATCACACGCGTAAAGGATCGTGATCTCCGCGGATTCTTTTGGAAGGGAGAAGCGCATATCGTGTATTTAAAGGACAGCGCTGGCGACGAAAACTATCACGTCTATGTTGCTCGCAGCGATGGGAGCGGCGAGCAGGATATGACGCCGTTCGACGGGGTCAAAGCTGAGATCATCGACGACCTTGAAGACCATCCGACCGACTTGATCGTTGGCCTGAACAAACGCAATAAAGAAGTCTTTGATGCCTACCGGCTGAACGTTGAAACCGGCGAATTAAAGCTCGTTGCGGAGAATCCGGGAAATATTGCTTCGTGGAGAACGGATCATGACGGCAACATCCGCGTCGCTATCTCAACCGACGGGGTCAATACGAGCCTGCTTTACCGAAAGACCACCGAGGAACCTTGGAAGCCCATTCTGACCACCAACTTTAAGGAGGTATTTTCACCTCAATTTTTTACGTTCGATAACAAAAATCTCTATGGCGCCTCAAACATAGGCAGAGATAAAACAGCGATCGTCGAATTCGATCTCGACAATGCCAAGGAAACACGCGTTTTATTCGAATCCCCGGAAGTTGACGCGTCGGGACTTAACTACTCCAAAAAGCGGAAGGTAATCACCTCTGTATCGTATACGACCTGGAAAGACCAACGCAAATACCTCGACCCGGTAACCGAGAAGCTTTACCAGACGCTGGAACAAAAACTGCCCGGCTACGATGTCTACATCACGTCCTCGAACCGCGATGAGGATGTCTTCATCGTCAGGACTATTACGGACAGGTCGCTCGGTTCCTTCTACTTATATGATTCAAAATCCGGTGAGCTGAAAAAACTCGCTGACCGCAATCCCTGGCTGAAGGAAGATGAGCTCGCGGAGATGAGGCCGGTCAGCTACGTTTCTCGTGATGGACTGACGATCCACGGTTATCTCACATTGCCGAAGGGAGTGGCTCCAAAAAATCTTCCGATCGTCGTAAATCCTCACGGGGGACCGTGGGCGCGGGACGAATGGGGCTTCGACGCGGAAGTGCAGTTCCTTGCAAATCGCGGTTATGGAGTTCTGCAAATGAACTTTCGCGGATCGACCGGCTATGGTCGCCGGTTCTGGGAAGCCGGCTTCAAACAATGGGGCCTGCACATGCAGGATGATATCAGCGATGGCGTGAAATGGTTGGTCGATCAAGGCATCGCCGATCCGAAGCGGATTGCGATCTACGGTGGAAGCTATGGTGGCTACGCGGTGCTGGCAGGGCTTACGAAGACGCCAGAACTGTACGCTGCCGGAATCGATTATGTGGGCGTTTCCAATCTCCTCACCTTCATGAAGACCATTCCGCCATACTGGAAACCGTACCTGGAAATGATGTATGAAATGGTCGGGAATCCGGAGAAAGACAAAAAATTATTGGAGGCAAACTCACCGGCCCTGAATGCAGATAAGATCAGGGCGCCCTTGCTAGTGGCGCAGGGCGCAAAAGATCCTCGGGTAAATATCGAGGAGTCCAATCAGATCGTTCAGGCGCTGAAGAAACACGGCATCGACGTTGAGTACATGGTGAAGGAAAATGAGGGCCATGGATTCAGCAACGAGGAGAATCGGTTTTCATTCTATGAAGCCATGGAGAAGTTTCTGACCAAGCACCTTGAACCGGCGACGTAGGCAGGAACTGATCTCACGAGGTTTTCCGCGATCTGCAGGGCGTTCAAGGCAGCTCCCTTCAAAAGCTGGTCACCGCAAACCCAGAACGCCAGACCGTTTTCTAAGGCGGAATCCACTCTGATCCGTCCTACTTGGCAATTGTTTTTGCCGGCGCAATTCAGCGGCATCGGATACTGCTTTGCGCCCGGGTTGTCGACGACTTCCAGACCGGGAAATTTTGCGAGCACATCGCGCGCGTGTTCCACGGAAACCGGTCGCTCAAATTCCGCATGAACTGCAACAGAATGGGCACGAAAAACAGGAACCCGAACGCACGTAATCGAGGCGCGCAGAACCGGATGATGCATAATTTTCCGGCTTTCATTGACGAACTTGATTTCCTCCCTTGTGTATCCGGTCTCCGAAAAAACGTCCACTTGAGGCAGCACATTGAACGCGATTGGATGAGGAAAAACCTTGGGTTCATACTTCTCGCCCCGGAGGTGCGCACTTGTCTGAAGCGACAACTCGTTTATTGCTCGCGCGCCGGCACCTGAAACCGCCTGATAGCTCGATGCAACGACCCGGCGTACGCCAAACTCGCGGTGCAAGGGATAGAGCCCCATGAGCGCAATGATCGTCGTGCAGTTCGGATTGGCAATAATTCCTTTTTGGCTCGAAAGGTCCGCCGGATTTATCTCGGGAATCACAAGGGGAACATCATCGTCCATGCGAAATGCGGACGAATTGTCAACCACCACCGCACCGGACTCGACCGCGAAGCTCGCAAATTGCCTCGAGGTTCCGGCTCCCGCGCTGAATAAAGCAAGATCAACCCCTTGAAATGAGTCCTTGGAAAGCAGCTCGACATCTACTCGTTCCCCCTTGAATTCAAGGGATTTTCCTACAGATTTCGCCGATGCAAGCAGTTTCAGTTGCCGGACCGGAAAGTCGCGCCCTTCCAAGAGCCGAATCAACTCGGCTCCGACCGCGCCGGTTGCTCCAGCAATTGCTACGTTAAATCCTGTACTCATGAAAAGAAGGAAAACCTAAACGCTAAAATGGCTTGGCACAAGATAGTCATCGATACCAAAACGCAATTGCTGAAGTTGTTCTGCGACCAGCGGGAGGTATTCTCAGCTCCAGTCTCAACGTCGCGGACCGGTATTGGGTTCGAGCCGGGAAGTTTCAAAACGCCCACGGGGTTATTTCGCATTAACGAAAAGATCGGACAAAATGCACGGACCGGAACCATCTTCAAAGGACGGGTTCCGGTCGAAGATCCGCCGGCTTTCGACGGCGATCTCATTACGACGCGCATTCTGTGGCTGGATGGTTTGGAAAGAGAAAATGCGAACACAAAAGAGCGACATATTTATATCCACGGGACGAATCAGGAGAGTCTCGTCGGGCAAGCTGTAAGCCATGGATGCATTCGGATGCGCAATGACGATATCATTCGTCTATTCGAAATGGTTCCTGTGGATACCTGGGTCGAAATTATAGGATAGACCTGGTCCAGACGCTCTGGGCACAGTCCTGTTCCGTTACAAGGATCCAAACACGGTTTCAGACGAATTTGTGAAAATCCATTTGTGTCTGCCGTTGGTTCAGCCTAATACGGGAGTGCTGCTAGCTAAGAAAGGAGGCGAGACTGATGAACATTGTGAAATATTTCACTTTAGTGGCTTTGGCCGCTGCGGCGCTTGGCGTTTCTGCTTGTGCTAAAAAGGAACCCCCTCCGCCACCACCGGCGCCACCCACGACCGGCTTGTCCAAATAAGGTCTCGACCTTAGGAGGATTTGACACCCGCCTCAGCCGGTTCTGAGGCGGGTTTTTCTTTTGGGAATACTCACCGAGAGGGATCCCGACAGCAGGAAACGCCAATCCAATTCAACTGCTTTGGTAATGCCAACGCGACGATCGACATCAATTTCAATAGATCGACGTCTGCGCAAAATTTTTGTCCCGGCGATTGCAAAAAAGTCCCGGCCATGAAATCTCTGATTGATCGCCAACGCCTGTGTCAGCTTGCCCGGGCCCGAACAGAGCCTGTGAAGTTCCGAAAGGCCGCGACGCTCAGCCATCACCTCGATCCCGCCGACGGGCTCAAGCGCGCGTATCAGGACGAAGCCATTTGCTTCTCTTCCCTTGACCAGGAAATTGAGAAGCCAATGGATCCCATAATTGAGGTAGACGTACAAGGTTCCGGCAGGATGTACTTGAATAAATTCGCGCGCTCCGTGCCGAAGGAATGTATGGCTGGCCGCGTCGCCATGTTCCGCATAGGCTTCGGTCTCGACGATGATGCCGGAAGTTTCGCCCCAGACCAATTCACATCCAATAAGCGACTTCGCGCAAACCAAGGGATCGCCCTCGAAAAACGTTCGATCGATCATTGCCGTTCATTCATAACCCGGAAGGATGGTCCAGGAAACGCCACGGTAGATAAAATTCTGCCGCCACTTTGGCGGTGAGCGCCCGAACACCAAATGTTTCTGTGGCATAGTGACCGCCGTAAATGAGGTTGATCTTAAGCTCTTCGGCTAAGGCAAACGTGTGATGAGGTCCCTCGCCCGTCACAAAAGTATCGATCCCCTGAGCTGCGACCTTATCCAAAAGAGTCCCGCCTGCGCCGGTGACGATGCCAATACGCCGTACCTTTTCAGGACCCGAGGCGCAAACCCATGGATCTCGGCTGAGGACATCTCGAAGACGTTCCAGCAGTTCCCGGAAATCAAGTTCTGTTGAGACGGAGACACCCAAACGTTTGGAGTTGCAAAATAGCGATTCAGCTTCGGGAAGCCCCAGAGCCTTCGCCAGCAAAATGTTGTTTCCCAATTCGGCGTGCAGATCCAAGGGCAGATGCGCGCTGTAAACAGCCAGATTCGCTACGATCGATCGCCGAAGCTTTCTGTAGTAAGCACCTGTTATCGGGCCGAGCCCGCCCCAGAACAAGCCATGGTGCACGATCAGCAGGTCAACATTCTCTCCAATCGCAAGTTGGATCGTCGCTTCACTCGCATCCACCGCGGCCCCGATCTTCGTCACCCGCCCGTCGTTTTCCAGCTGCAGGCCATTGAATGCATTCGGGTAATCCTCGATTTCCTTGATCTTCAAGAAATCGTCGAGAAAATTGCAAATCGTATTGAGCATCGATGGAAGAATACGGATTGCAGTTCCGCTTCAGGTTTTTTTTCAGGAGTGATATGGATAGCAGTCAGCGACCCGCCGTCAGATCAGAGCGCGCGGTATTTCTTTATCGGCGTACAGTATCGAGACCTTTTTTATGCCTTTGATCCTTCTTGCAATAGCGCGCAACTGCGCAAGGATCCGCGCTAACACCAATTCATTCTTGTAACCGATCGAATAGCAGAACTCCGGCCGGACGGCCATATGCAACAGCACGAGAGTATCGTCATGAACTCGCGTATAGACCAGGACCCCGGCGAGATCCTGTTTCTTCCCGCGATCAACAAACGCGTATAAGGTTTGCACCTCAAGCTCCCCAATTCCGATGCGCAGGGCTCCCCCGTCATCGATAATCTTTGGGAATCCGTAACTCGCAATTGAAGCATTGATACTCGACATGTGCTGATTCTGTTCGGGATGAAAAAACATCAGCGATTCCAATTCATCGCGTTGATCCGAGGTCAACCGGGAGGAGAATACCAAAGGCAGCACGGGAATTCTCCTAGGTTGGCGGCGATCGAAAGTCAATTGAATGAATGAACATCATTTGATTTGCGCTCTGGTCACTCGGAGAAATTCGGTGCGACTTTTCGGTAGTGAAGCGTTGGCTGTTTCATTTAACCTTTGAACGCCTTTCAGGGGTCAATCCAAAAATGATCGCTCGACTTGGTTTTTTGGGCGATTATGTTTCTTCCAGTTCCATGGCGCAACTCTCCCCCCAGAAGCGCAAAAAACGTCGAGTCCAACTTCGTGAAGCCCAGCGCAGGAGGCGTGCACGACTGAAAGAGGACTCCAAAAGCTTTCTGCAAATCATCCTGAGTCAAGAAACGCTGGTGGCACTGCGCAACTACAGTGAAGCAGTCGGCAAACCATTGCATACCGCGGCCGCGGAATTAATCGATCGCGGCCTTCGGCGAGAGCAGAAGAACCTCGAAGAACCGCACCTTCCGAACCCGCATCCTTCCGACTCACCGGCCGAAAGGCCTAATGGATCACTTTCGGAAGCAATCCTTGGCGCCGAACCGCAGGATGATTCAACAATTCGGCCCAAAGGGTCGACCAGTCAGATGGATTTATTCAGTGGATAATGGCCCATCGCCGTTTCAGTAACGCGGCGGAAGCTTTTATTGGACCGGGTTTGACGTTGGGTGCGTACCTGTTCTAGGTTGGCTGTGCGAGGACCTTAGCGTCCTGGCTTGCCTGCACAAAACCGATACAATCCTGTTAATCCTATGGCTTACGAATTACCTCCTTTACCTTATCCATTCGCCGCATTGGAGCCGCATATCGATGCCAAAACCATGGAAATCCATCATGACAAACATCATCAGGCTTACATCACCAATGCTAACAATGCCCTGAAGGATTATCCCGAACTTGCTGCAAAACCGGTTGAGGAATTGCTCGCCAATTTGAGCGCAGTTCCCGAAGGAATCCGGACCGTTGTGAGAAACAATGCCGGCGGCCATGCGAACCATTCATTCTTTTGGAAAATTCTGGGTCCAAATGCCGGAGGATCTCCAAAGGGTAAGCTGGCTGACGCCATCAATTCCACCTTCGGCAGCTTCGATCAATTCAAGGAGAAATTTCAGGCGGCCGCAGTTGGACGCTTTGGCAGCGGCTGGGCGTGGCTCGTCTTGAATAAGCAAGGCAAACTCGAAATTACTTCCACACCCAACCAGGACACTCCAATAAGTGACGGTCTCAAACCGATTTTTGGTGTCGATGTATGGGAGCACGCGTACTATCTGCTTTATCAGAATCGGCGGCCCGATTATCTGAAGGCGTATTGGAACGTCGTCAAGTGGGATGAGGTTGAAAAACATTACGAGGCGGCGGTCTAGCTGCATTTCCCGCAAGAGAAAGGTCCCCCGCCGGGTCGAAGCAATCGCTCTGGCCCGTGGTTTAGGGCCAGCGCGGTACGGGGGTCGGACAGGGCCGGATTTTCGAGGTACCCGCGGGAACAGTCGCCTCGGAGATCCGACCCCCGCAAGAATGGCTACTCGGCTTTTGGGGTACACCCGGGGCATCGCATCGATTCGGCGATTCGCTGAAGCCAAAATTTATGGCCTTTCTGAACGACCACTACTTCAAACTTAAGGCAGGGTACCTTTTCCCCGAGATTGCGCGTCGGGTTCGCACGTTTACAGAGGAGCGTCCCGAATTGGCAAAATCGTTGATCCGATGCGGAATCGGCGACGTTACGGAACCGCTTCCACCTAGTGCGATTTCGGCGATGCATCAGGCGATCAATGATCTGGCGCACCGAGAGACATTTCGAGGATATGGTCCGGAGCAGGGCTACGAATTTTTGCGCCATGCCATTGCAGAAAATGATTATCGGCGGCGAGGGATCGACATCGCAGACGACGAGATCTTCGTTTCCGATGGATCAAAATGCGATTGCGGAAACATCCTGGACATTTTTGGGCACCAGAATCGCGTGGCTATAGTCGACCCCGTCTATCCGGTCTACGTCGATACAAATGTCATGGCGGGGCACACCGGGCCCGCAGACAAGAACGGCGCATACGAGGGGCTTCTCTACCTCCCTTGCACCAGGGATAATGGTTTTGTACCGGAAATTCCAGCACGGAGGGTCGATCTCGTCTATCTCTGTTTTCCGAATAATCCTACCGGCGCGGTCGCGACACGTGAGCAACTCAGCGACTGGGTCCAGTACGCGCTAAGTTCGCAGGCGATTATTTTCTTCGACGCTGCTTACGAGGCCTATATCACCGATCCGGAGGTACCCCATTCCATCTATGAGATCGTCGGCGCCAAAAATTGCGCCATCGAATTCAGGAGCTTCTCTAAAAACGGCGGATTCACCGGCGTCAGGTGCGGTTTCACGGTCTTACCAAAGTCTCTCGTCGCACTAACTTCGCACGGTGTAAAAAAAGAACTGCACCCGCTTTGGCATCGACGTTTCACAACGAAGTTCAATGGCGTCAGTTACCCAACACAGCGGGGCGCTGAAGCCCTATACACAGTTTCAGGCCAGGAGGAAGTGCGATCTTTGATTCGACACTACCTGCACAACGCAGAGGTCTTGGCGAAGGCTTTGCGCTCAGCGGAGTTTGAAGTTTTTGGCGGTAGAAACGCACCCTACATCTGGGTGAAGGCACCAGCCGGCCACAATAGCTGGCAAGTGTTCGATAAAATCCTGAAAGATATTCAAGTGGTCGTAACTCCCGGCGCAGGGTTCGGCGCCGAAGGCGAAGGCTATTTTCGGGTCTCGGCGTTCAATTCCAACGCAAACGCCAAAGAGGCGGCGCGCCGATTCACGAATCTGAAATGGTAGGGCCCACGAAGTGGGAAGCAGACCGTTTATGCCGGCTTCGACCTTAGATCAGGCTAAGAGCGGAATGAATCCGGCCAGATTGTCTGGTATTGCAAAGCTCCGCCGGCCCAACCGATCCTGGATGAGTGTCGTGAGCCATTCGCGCGAAGTCTCAATCTTGCTTCCATCTATTTCGACAAATGTGCGCCCGTCCTTTGTAACCAGCGTATATTCGCGCACATTGATATTGATGGGACTCTCTTCCCCCTTCAGGTGAAGCGAAATGGATAGGGAGCGTTCGGCTGTATTTAATTTGAGGTCAAGCATCGTACCGTATTTTCGAAGGAGATGGTTGAATCGAGCCTTGGCACCTTGCGAGATCAGCGCGTCTTTGGCCGAGTTCAATGCTTTTCCACCGGGCAGGCGCTGAAGGAATGAACTTATCTCCATTATTCGGTTACAATGATTCATCGGCTTCAGGCAGGAAGCAAAGACTGTTTGCAAGCGGAGTAGCGTCCCGACTTAGGTGTTGCTACTTTATATAGGTGCATCTAAGTTTATCAAGAGTGCCTAATCTTTCCGCACACCCATGAATCAATCTCTCGGATCCGACGACCAGTCCCGAGCTAATTCCGGGTGGCGACGCCAACTCCGCGAACCCTCCTTGCAGGAAGTCTTCCGCACGATCCCTATACCCGTGACCGGCCGTGGCTGGTTCGGATTTTTCCGTAAGCTCCTCGCCTTTACCGGCCCGGGATATCTGATCGCCGTCGGCTATATGGATCCCGGGAACTGGGCGACCGATCTGGCCGGCGGTTCACAGTTCTATTACACCCTTCTCTCCGTCGTCATCCTCTCCAGCCTGATGGCGATCTTCCTTCAGCATCTCGCGCTGAAACTCGGTATTGCTACCGGGCGCGACCTGGCTCAGGCGTGCAGAGATCACTTTAATGCGCCCTTTAGCATTTTCCTCTGGATCGGTTGTGAAATCGCTATTGCGGCTTGCGATCTCGCAGAGGTCATCGGTTCTGCGATTGCCTTAAACCTGCTATTCGGCATTCCTTTGACCTGGGGCGTCTGTCTGACGGCAGCAGATGTGCTTGCGGTTCTCTTTCTTCAGCGGAAAGGATTTCGCGTTTTGGAGACGCTGGTAATTGCGCTTATCGGCGTTATCGCGGTCACCTTCAGTATTCAGGTTTTTCTCTCCAAACCGGATCTCGCAGCACTCTTTCGCGGCTGCCTTCCCTCCCCCGAAATCCTGCACAATCGGGAGATGCTTTACGTCGCGATCGGCATTCTGGGAGCGACGGTGATGCCGCATAATTTGTATTTGCATTCCTCGATTTCGCAAACTCGCAAATTTGAACCGACGCCCGACGGAAAACGCGAAGCGGTATTCTTCGGAACGATTGATGTAACCGTAGCATTGCTTTTTGCCCTGCTTGTGAACGCGGCCATCATGGTGGTTGCCGCGGCGACCTTCTATCGTACAGGCCATCATGAAGTCGCGGAAATCCAGGATGCTTATCGATTGCTGAGCCCCCTTTTGGGAGTGGGGGCAGCGAGTACTCTGTTTGCCGTGGCGCTCCTGGCCTCAGGCCAAAACTCAACGCTCACCGGGACTCTTGCCGGTCAGATCGTCATGGAGGGATTTCTCGATATACGGCTGCGCCCGGTCATTCGGCGCTTGATTACACGCTTGATTGCAATTTTGCCGGCGGTAGTGGTCACCGCCTCCATGGGTGAGAGCGGAACGGCGCAACTACTGATTTTGAGCCAGGTGATTCTTAGTTTGCAGCTCAGTTTTGCGGTTATTCCTCTGGTGATGTTCACCAATGACAAAATAAAGATGGGCGATCTTGTGAATCCGGTCTCCTTGAGGATCGTGGGGTGGTTCATGGCGGGGGTAATTGCTCTGCTAAACGCTTACCTTGTTTGGCAGGTTATTTCCGGATCGGGTTCATCCTGAAGACCCGGAAGCGCACGTGGGTTGCAGACGGAGCCGCTTTTTAATGCAAATGTATTGCATTAAAAAATTTCGCGTTCTACACTCTGCCCTATCCTTGATGTAAATGCCGGACTATACATCGCGCGGATTCAAACTCATTGGGTTGCTCACACTGGCAATGCTGCACTGGGCAATGATCCTGGCAGTGTGCCCGGAATTGCATGAACTCATTCATCACGATGCAGCGGATGAGCACCATGATTGCGCTGTTACAGCAATTCTTTCCGGCGGTGTTGAACTCCTGCCGGTCGTCCCGATCGTAGCGGTTGTTCCTGCACCGGTTTTGGAGTTCATCGAGGTGTCCTTCGACGCGCAAACGCGCGCATCTTTTTTTCTCAGCTGTCGCATTCTGGAACATGCTCCACCCCTGCGGAATTAGGCCCTGGTGCACCGTCTCCTAAATCCCTTTGGTTTCGCCGCAGGTCAGTTGGCTGTTTTTCAAGGCACAAGCGAAGCGCCCGTCCCGCACCATTTTGATACCGGCGGGAAAGAACCAGACTTGCAGGAGCGTAAAATGGTGCGGGATGCGCCCTCTAACGCCAGTCCGGCTCGGACCGCCTTGCCGGCGGCCCATTTTGAACGCAACGAAGCCCAAGGGATTTAGGAGACGGTACACTAGGTCGTCGGCGATGTGGAGTGATACCTACTCCGGTACCGCCTCGTCAATTCGGTTCCAATAAGAGCCAGTCCCCATGCGATTGACTCTTGCGCGACTTCACTATGCATGCACGCCCTAATGAAAATACATCATATAATTTTGTTCTTTTCACTTCTTTGCCCCCCTGACACTCCTGGTCAAACCAGCCAATCCCGCCCTCCAGACTCCTCAACCACCGGAGGGACAAGGAACTCGAACCAGACCGCCCAAAGCCAGCCCGCAGCCAACCCGGAGCAGGGAGGACGGAATGCTTCTTCCACCGAACTGAACCCGGTGGTTGTGATCGGGCAGCTCAACGAGGCTCGAGACCAGATCGTGCCGTATCTTGGCGCTACGAAATACACCATCGGCCAACAACAGATCCAAACCCAGTCACAAGGTGCTAACGCTCCGTTTAATGAGGTTATTTTGAGGGCGCCTGGAGTGGCCCAGGATTCGTTTGGGCAGCTCCACGTCCGCGGCGAACATGCCAACCTCCAATTTCGAATTGATGACGTCCTGATTCCAGAGGGAATCACCGGGTTCGGCCAGGAGATCGATACGCACTGGGTGAAAAGCGTTGACTTGATCACGGGTGCGCTCCCCGCTCAGTTCGGTTTCCGAACCAGCGGTATTATCGACATTCACACCAAGGAAGGCATCGCCCTGAATGGTGCTGACTTGTCGTACTATGGAGGTTCTCACGAGACCATATTCCCGAGTTTCCAAGTTGGAGGTGCACAAGGCCGCCTCAATTATTACGCAGCCGGCAGCTACAACCAGAACGATCTTGGAATTGAAAATACAACATCCGGCTACCACGCCATCCACGATTGGACGGAGCAGTACAAAGGATTCGCGAACCTCTCCTATGTAATTGATGATTCCAGTCGAATCAGTCTGTTGTTGAGCGGCACTTACTCCGATTTCCAGATTCCGGCCAGTCCAGGTCAGACACCGATGTTCGCGCTTGCTGGAGCCAGCCCAAAGAATTTTGACTCCACGTTCGTGACCGAGAATCAGCACGAGCAGAATGACTTTGCAATTCTCGCGTACCAAAAGTC
>Ga0070698_100005910_pt1 | contig 13348 bp, 10 predicted proteins | sample KBSK1502metaG_FD_65477 | JGI IMG/M metagenome (GOLD analysis project Ga0070698, IMG submission 65477) | Corn, switchgrass and miscanthus rhizosphere microbial communities from Kellogg Biological Station, Michigan, USA - KBS K1-50-2 metaG | ecosystem: Host-associated > Plants > Roots >... | reverse complement strand
CCACCTCCTCCCGGTGCTGCCGCTGGTTAACCCATCGTCCGCGCCGTTCGTGTGGCCTGCTGCCAGCATAGCACAGGTGTTCTAGATAGCACAACCAATAGCATCAAGATCTTCTACGGGTTTCGCACCACGACGCCGAGGGCCAGCGGGCCCAGGTGCTCGGCCAGCCACGGCCCGGTCGCGCTGCCCGGGGTCCGCGCGACGTCCGCTGGCGTCCCCGCCGCGAGGATGTGCCCGCCGTCCGGGCCGCCGCCGGGCCCCATGTCGATCAGGTGGTCGGCCGCGGCGAGCAGGTCCAGATCGTGGTCGATGACGATGATCGTGGCTCCGGCATCGAGCAGCCGGTCGAACACGCCGACCAGGGTGGCGACGTCGAGCGGGTGCAGGCCCGTGGACGGCTCGTCGAAGACGTACAGCACGCCACGCTGGCTGCTGCGGAGCCGGGAAGCGATCCGCAGCCGCTGCGACTCGCCGCCGGACAGGGACGGCGTGGGCTCGCCCAGCCGCAGGTAACCCAGCCCGACCTCGCTGACGGGCCGCAGCGCCGCGGCGACCGGGTCCTGGCCGGCGAACCGCTCCAGGGCCTCGTCCACGCTCAGGCCGAGCACGTCCGCGACGGTCAGGCCGTCGACCCGGACGGCCAGGGTGGCGTCGTTGAACCGGGCACCGTGGCACGTCGGGCACTCTTCGGTGATGTCGGGCAGGTACTGGACGTCGAGGTCAACGTGGCCCAGCCCGCGGCAGGTCGGGCACTGCCCCTCCCGGGTGTTGAACGAGAAATGCCCCGGCTTCCAACGCCTGCGCCGGGCGTACGCGGACCCGGCGAACAGGCGGCGGATCTCGTCGAACGCCCCGGAGTAAGTCGCGGGCGTCGACCGCGCGTTCTGGCCGATCGGCGAGGCGTCGACCTGGACGACCTGGCGGATGCCGCCGAGGTCTAGGCGGCGGACGTGGCCGGGCAGCGGGGAGCCGGTCAGCTGCGCCCGGGCGGCCGGGATGAGGCTGTCCAGGATCAGGGCGGTCTTCCCCGCCCCGGACGGACCGGCCAGCGCGGTCAGCCGCTGCTCGGGGAAGGCAGCGGTGACGTCGCGCAGGTTGTACAGGTCCCCGATTTCCAGGGTGATCTGCCCGCCAGGACCTGAGCCTGCAAGACGGGTCCTGGTCACGGCCGCGGCGCCGGCCAGGAACGGGCCCATGATCGAGACCGGGTCGCGCTCCAGCTCGCCCGGCGGTCCCTGGGCGATCACCGTGCCGCCCTTGGCGCCGGCCGCCGGGCCGAGCTCGATGATCCAGTCGGCGCTCCTGATGATCTCCCGCTCGTGCTCCACCACCACCACGGAATTACCGTTCCCCGCCAGGGCCGTGATCGTCGTGAGCAGCCCCTGGACGTTGCTCGGGTGCAGCCCGACCGACGGCTCGTCCAGCACGTACAGCATGCCCGTGGTGCTGGCGCGCACCGTGGAGGTGAGCTCGATCCGCTGCCGTTCCCCCGTTGACAGCGAGGCGCCGGCCCGGTCGAGGGTCAGGTAGGACAGTCCGACGTCGAGCAGCGGCGTCAGCCTGCTGTCCAGTTCGGCCAGCAGGCCGGTCGTCACCCGGGACAGCTCGGCGGGCAGCCCCGGGGCCAGGCCGGCCATGAACCCGCGCAGCTCGCCCAGGCTGAGCGCGCTGATCTCGGCGAGGTTACGGCCGCCGAGCTGCGAAGTCAGCGCCTCGGGCCGCAGCCGCGTGCCGTGGCACACCGAGCACACCCGGGTGACGACGAAACGCTGCACCAGGCGGCGGGTGCGCTCGTTGTCGCTGCGCAGGGACCGTTCCACCGCGGCGACCGCGTTGTCGTAGTTGACCGACAGCTGCACGCTCCGCCCGTTGCGCCCCGACTGCAGCGTCACCTGCCGCTTGACGGGCTCACCGTGCAGCACGATGTCGCGCTCGTGATCGGTCAGCGACCGGTACGGCACGTCCAGCCTGACCCCGAGCTCGCCCGCGGCGTACATCGACAGCCGCCGGCCGCCGGAGTTCCACGGCAGCACCGCGCCTTCGGCGATCGTCTTGCCGGTATCGGGGACCAGGGTGGCCACGTCGACTTCGGACCGCACGCCTAGGCCCTGGCAGGCCGGGCACGCGCCGTAGGAGTTGAAGGCGAAGGACTCGGCGCTGGGATGGACGAAACGCGCGCCGCACACCGGGCAGGTGATCTCCTCGCTGAATGCCGCGATCGACGGTCCAACCATGTGGCCGTTCGGGCACAGGTGCGAGCCCAGCCGCGACATCGTCAGGCGCAGCACGTTGAGCACCTCGGACATGGTGCCGACCGTGCTGCGCGGCCCCGGTATCGGCGGGCGCTGCCGCAGCGCCAGCGCGGGCGGCAGGTGCTCGATCCTGTCCACGTCCGGCCGCTGGGCCTGGGTCAGCCGCCGGCGGCTGTAGGTGCTCAGGCCCTCGAGGAACCGGTGCAGGCCCTCGGCGTACAAGGTGCCCATGGCCAGCGAGGTCTTGCCCGATCCGGACACCCCGACCACCGCGACCGTCCGCCACAGCGGGACGTCGACGTCGATGTCCCGCAGGTTGTTCTGCCGGGCACCCCGCACGCCGATCACGGCGGGCAGGGTTCCCGGCACAGGAATGTCAACAGCCTCCATATAAGCAGGCTATTAGTCAGGGGTGAACAGGGCCGCTGGGCCCGCTGTCGAGGCGCAGCGACTGCATGATCTGGAACGCGGTGGTGTAGGTGAACTCCGCGATGTCGGCGGCGGCCAGCACGCCGGTGTACTTGGCGATGACGGGCGCGGCCGTGCGCTCGGTGACGGCGTCGAGATGGCCTTTGACCCCGGCCCAGAAGTTTTCCCCGCCCGCTACGTAGTAGGGCACCGGGTTGACCGAAGCCAGCGCCTCCCGCGCGCTTGCCTCGATGTCGGCGATGTACTGCTGATGCACCAAGACGTCGTCGCGGGTGGCGAGCCGGCCGAGGTGCCCGCAGATGAAGTGCGTCCACGGGAAGGACAGCACGATATCCGGGGCCGCCATGTAGCCGGGGACGTCCTCGCTGAGGTTGACGTTGTAGATGGGCACCCAGCCGGCGTTGACGACGTCGATGAACATCAGGGTGTCATGGTCAGGGAAGTGGATGTAGATGTTGTCCGGCGAGTGGTTGGGCCCGCGCCAGGACAGTTCGACCCGTTCGCCCCCGACCTCCAGGGTGTAGCTGTCGGCGAAGGTCACGTCCGGCACCGGCCTTGCCGGGTTGTTGTCCCGCAGCAGCAGCCGCCGGGTCTCCTCGTGCCCGATGCGAACCACGTCGCTGCCGAAAATCGAGGACGCGCCGGTGTGGTCATCATGGTGATGGGAGTAGACCATGTGCGTCACCCTGTTGGTCACGCCCTCGGCGGCGGTGATCTCGTCTATCGCGCGCTGCAGGTTGTGGCCGATGGATGGGGGCGTGTCGAACAGCACGACGCCGTCCGGGGTGGCCAGGAACGCCGCCTGGTAGACGCCGTCGGTGACCCAGTACAGGTTCCGCTCGACGCGCCCGACGTAGTAACCCTGCTCGTTGGGGGTCACGCCACGGGCGGACGGGGGGATCGGAGCGTAGTCGGGCAGGCCGTCGGCGGATGCTGGTGATGTCACGGTTGCTCCCTTGAATCTGAGGCACGTAGCCTGGCGGCCGTGCGATCCTTTTTTGCGACGGATTAAGGCTCGCCGCCAGCCAGGTGAGCGGTCGTCACCGTAACTCGGTGATTTCGCGCGCGCCGCTGCCGGTCACCGGATCCTGGTGATGCGGGGTCACCTGCCAGCCCGTGACCATGGCCTTATGGACCCGGCACCCGCCATGTACGTCATCCGGATCAACGGGCACCTCGGTGCCACGGTGCTGTCCGCGTTCCCGGGCTTGATCCCACGCCGGCACGGCGCGCACACGGTGCTCACCGGGCTCCTCGACCAGTCAGCCCTGTACGGCGTGCTGGGCGAGATCGAGGCCCTCGGCCTGGATCTGCTCGAGGTCCGGCAGCTCACCCGGGGCTGGGGGGCAGCGGAACCAGGCGACAGCTGCTGACTCCGTGTTCGGGCGTCTCACCTGGATTCGGTGATGCGCGGTCCGGCTTTCCGCTAGCGCGCGGCGGCGAGCAGCCCCAGTTCCCGTGCGCGCTGGACGGCCGAGGAGCGGTCAGTCACCTGGAGCTTGGCGTAGATGCTCCGGATGTGCGTGCTGACCGTGTTCACCGACACCGACATTTCGGCCGCGATCTCGGGCCGTGACAGGTTCGTCGGCAGGTACCGCAGCACCTTCAGCTCACCGGGACTCAGCTCCTCCGCCTGCCCCGGCACCAGGTGGTCGTTGACCGGCACGGACGCGCCGTACAAGATGTCCAGGATGTCGGCCCGCAGAGCGGCGTGCGCGGTCTCATGCCCTGGCAGCCCCTCCAGCAGCTCACGGGAGCCGGTCATCGCGAACGGCAGGACCAGCCGGTCAGCCTCGGCCAGCGCCAGCGCGCGCTCGGCCGCCTGGTTCGCCGCGCGCTGGTCCCCCAGCTCGCGATGGGCGAGCCCGGCTATCAGGTGCGCCTCCACGATCGTGATGTAGCCGATGACCGGTGCGGTCCCGGCCAGCACGTCTCGCACCGCCGCGAGCGCTCCGCCGGGATCGCCGTCCGCCAGGCTGATCACCGCGCGGGCGTTGGCGATCTCACCCGCGACTGCCTGCTCGTCATCGATCGCCTGGAGCATGGCGCGGGCCTCTCCGGTCATCCCGAGGCGGGCCTGGGTGGCCAGCAGCCAGCTCGTCACCTGGTTCGCCAGCGCGTGCGGGCCCGCCAGCCGTGCTTGCAGGCGTTCGGCCGCGCGGAATTCCTCGAGGGCCTCGAGGCCGCGGCCGCGGCAGGCCCGCAGCATCCCGGCCGTCTGGTGCAGCAGCAGCCTGATGTCCGGCCCGGTGTCTGTTTGGACGGCCTGCATCGTGCGCCGCAGCCATCGCTCGGCCTCGTCGAACTCCCCTGTCCACACCATCGTGCTGGCGAGCGTTACCAGGGCGGGCGCGATCACCGGTTCGGTGCCCCAGCCGTGCCGTTCGGCGAGCGCGATCGCCTCGCGGCAGCGGCGCTGGGTGGTGGCGAACGGGTGGACCTTCGACGCGAACGCGAGCTGAGCGAGGCAGCCGACCTCCAGGTAGGGGCGGCCGGTCTGCCGGGCCAGCGCGGCACCCTCCAGCAGGTGACGTTCGGCGTCGGGCAGCGCCACCGACCACGCCTCAACGGTCCCCAGGTTCATCAGCGCCACCGCGCGCAGGTCGCTGTCCAGCGCGATGTCCTCATCGGACTGCCCGGTCACCGGCGAGGCAAGGAACGTGACCTGTTCGACGACCCCGGCCAGGTTTCCGTGCCGCCTGGCCAGCGACAGTTGCATCGACGCGATCGCCACCCGCAGGCGGCGCCGGCGATCCGGCGGCGCGGTCCCGGTGTAGGTCTCGGCGACCGCCAGGTGCGCGGCCGCCTCATCCAGGCGGCCCTGGACAAGATCAGTCCCGGCGCGCACCAGGGCCAGCTCCGGGTACTCCTCGCCCGGCGGGAACGCGCGCACCAGCGCGTCCATGGTCTGCGCGTACCCGTCCAGCGTCAGGCTGAACGAATGATCGGCGAGCAGCCGGGCCGCATCGGACCAGTCCCCCGCCGCCTGGGTATGCCGGATGGCCTCGACAGCCTGCCCGTGCTCGCTGAACCATTCCGCCGCCCGGCGGTGCAGCGCAGGCACCTGATCGGGCAGCGTCCGGCGCAGCTCCAGCCGGAGCAGGTCCCCGAACAGATGGTGGTAGCGAAACCAGGTCCGCTCAGGGTCGAGCGACAGCACGAACGCGTTCGCGTCCTCGAGCTGCAGCAGGATCCGCTCCGACCCAGGGCGGCCCGTCAGCAGGTCCGCGAGCTCGCCGTTGACCTGGTCGAGCAGGCACGTGCGCAGCAGCAGGTCCTGCACGTCGCCTGGCTGGCGTTCCAGCATCTCGGCGAGCAGGTACTCGGCGACGGCACGGTTAGTGCCGGAGAAGTCGGCGACGAAACGCTCCGGGTCGGGGTGACCGGCCAGGGATAGCGCCGCGAGCCGCAGGCCCGCGGCCCATCCTTCGGTCCGCTGGTTCAGCAGCGTCACTCCGGCGTCCGACAGCTCGATACCCGAGGCGGCAAGAAGCTCGCGGGTTTCGCGTTCGGTGAACCGGAGATCCGCCGCGCGGATCTCGGCCAGCTCCCCCGCCAGCCGCAGCCGGTGAAGGCGCAAGGGCAGATCGCGGCGCGTCGTCAGCAGCGCGTGCGCGTCGGCGGGCAGGTTCGTCAGCAACCGGGAGAGCTGACCGAAGGCTTCCGGCGAGTTCAGCTCGTGCAGATCCTCGACAACCAGCGTGATGTCGCCGTCGGCCTCGGCGAGCTCCGCGAGCACCCTGTCGACCATCGCCGGCGCGTTGAAGTCCGGTGTCGCCGCCGGCGCTTCCGCGCCGCTGGGCGCCCCGCGGGCACGCCGGACCGCGTTGAGCAGGGCCAGGCAGAAATCCTGGGCGTCTCGCTGGTCGCGCCGTACTTGCACGAGGGCAAGCAGGCGCGGCTGATGCGGACGGTCCGCCCAGGCGCGCAGCAGCGATGTCTTCCCGCTGCCGGCCGGGGCCGAGATGATCGTGACCTTCCTCGCCGCCGCGCCGTCCAGTGCGGCGAGAAGGTCACCCCGTTCGATCAGCCGGGGGGGCGCTGGTGCCACGTCACCGGCCTGCCTTGTTAGCTACGCCTGCCACGATAGCCTCGGCGAGGCCGTTCTGGCACCAGACGATCGCGAGCTTCATCCGCTTACCGCGTCACTGAGCCTGGTCAGCGTCCTGGTGAGCTGAACCGCCGTGCGATCAGAAAGCGCCGGGCCCAGCCGGCTGCGCAGCTCGTCCTCGACGGTCACGGCGGCCCTGGCCAGCAGCCGCTTGCCGGCCGGCGTGAGCTCGACGATCGAGGAGCGCCGGTCATCGGGGTTGGCGCGCCGCGCGCAGTGACCCGCGGCCTCGATCCGATCGACGATCTTGCTCGTGCCGCCGACGGTGATGCTCAGCTCGGTCGCGATGTCCTGCACCCTGCAGTCCGGGGTCCTGGCGATGACCCGCATGAACTCGAAATGGGGCAGCGGCAGGCCGTAGTCCGCGCGCAGCCTCCTCTCGACCGCGCCGCACAGCTCGGTCTCCAGCCGCACCAGCTCACTGAACAGCCGCGTGAGGTCGGGCGCGCCGCCGGCAGCCGGAGGGCGGGGCTGCGTTCTGGGCGGCATCCGGCCACCCTATCGGCCTCACTCCCCGGTCGCGATGAACACGTTCTTAGTCTCGGTGAACGCTTCGACGGCGTCCGGGCCCAGTTCCCTGCCGAGTCCCGACTGCTTGAACCCGCCGAAGGGCGTCCAGTACCGCACCGACGAGTGCGAGTTGACCGACAGGTTGCCGCTATCCCAGGCGCGGACGACGCGCAGCGCCCGGCCGAGGTCACGCGTCCATAGCGACCCGGACAGCCCGTACGGGGTGTCGTTGGCCAGCCGGATGGCGTCGTCCTCGTCCTCGAACGGCATGACGGCGATCACCGGGCCGAAGATCTCCTCCCGCCACTGCCGGCTGGTCGCGGCGACCGGGGCCAGCACGGTGGGCGGGAACCAGAAGCCCGGCCCCCGCGGGGCGCTGCCGCGGAACGCCACCGCCGTCTCTTCGTCGATGTAGGAGGTGACCTTCGCCAGGTGCCGCGCCGAGATCAGCGGCCCCATGGCGGTGGCGGGGTCCGCGGGGTCGCCGACCGCGAGGCTCTTGACGGCCGGCTCAAGCAGCTCCATGAACCGCTCGAAGGCGCTGCGCTGCACCAGGACCCGGGACCTGGAGCAGCAGTCCTGGCCGGAGTTGTCGAACGCCGCCATCGGCGCCGTCGCGGCAGCCTGCTCCAGGTCGGCGTCGGCGAACACGATGTTGGCGTTCTTGCCGCCCAGCTCCAGCGTCAGCGGCTTCACCTGGTCGGCACACAGCCGCATGATCTGCTTGCCCACCGCGGTCGACCCGGTGAACACGATCTTGCGCACCAGCGGGTGCCCGACGAGGTGCTCGCCCGCCTCCGCGCCCCTGCCGAGGACGACCTGGAAGACATCCGGCGGCAGCCCGGCCTCCAGCGCGAGCTGCTCCAGGCGCAGCACGGTCAGCGGCGTGTACTGCGCCGGCTTGACGATCACCGTGTTGCCCGCGGCGAGGGCCGGGGCGAATCCCCAGGCGGCCAGCGGCATCGGGAAGTTCCACGGCACGATGACGCCGACCACCCCCATCGGCTCGTGGAAGGTGATGTCGATGCCCCCGGGCACCGGGATCTGCCGCCCGGCCAGCCGTTCAGGGGCCGCGGCGTAGTAACCGAGCACGTCGCGCACGTTGCCGGCCTCCCACCGGGCGTTCCCGATCGTGTGGCCGGCGTTACGCACCTCCAGGCCGGCGAGCGTCTCGATGTCGGCGTCCACCGCGTCGGCGAACCGGCGCAGCAGCCGGGCCCGGTCCCCCGGCGCGACGCGGCGCCAGGTCGCGAAGGCGCGGTCGGCGCGCTCGACCCGCGCGTCCATCTCGGCGCGGCCGGCGAAGCGCACCGTCTCCACGATCGTCTCGTCGACCGGGCTGATCACGTCGAAGGCAGTGGTGGTCATGACACACAGCTAAACCGTGCCGGCGCGGGTTAGCAACCGCGCGGTCGGAGTGGTGCGGCCGGGAGACGGGAGCGTACGTTCCGATAAAAAGAACTTTCATTCCGAACGTACGGTTGCTTCGCGCGGAACCCGCACCAGGAGGATCAGCGATGGACTTCGCCTTCGACGCTCTGACCGAGGACTTGCGCGGACGGCTCACGGAATTCATGGACACCTGCGTCTACCCCGCGGAACCGGTCTTCGATGAGCAGATGGCCGCGGCCGCCGAGCCGTGGACGGCGCCTCCCGTTATGGAGGAGCTCAAGGCGCAGGCGCGCAAGCGCGGGCTGTGGAACCTGTTCCTGCCCGGCGAGCACGGCGCCGGCCTGACGAACCTGCAGTACGCGCCGCTGGCGGAGATCAGCGGGCGCAGCCCGATCCTCGCGCCGTCCGCGATGAACTGCGCGGCGCCGGACACCGGCAACATGGAAGTGCTGGCGATGTTCGGCACCGAGCGGCAGCGCGAGCAGTGGCTGCGGCCGCTGCTCGACGGGGAGATCCGCTCCGCGTTCGCGATGACCGAGCCGGACGTCGCGTCCTCCGACGCGCGCAACATCGCCACGAGCATCACCAGGGACGGCGACAGCTACGTCATCAACGGCCGCAAGTGGTACATCTCCGGCGCGCTGAACCCGAACTGCCGCATCTTCATCGTGATGGGCAAGACCAGCCCGGACGCCGAGCCGCACCGCCAGCACAGCCAGATCCTGGTGCCGAGGGACACCCCGGGCATCACCGTCAAGCGCGGCATGACGGTGTTCGGCTACACCGACGGCTCGCACGGCGGGCACGCCGAGGTCATCTTCGACGACGTCCGGGTGCCGGCGGACAACATGATCGCCGAGGAGGGCGCGGGGTTCGCCATCGCGCAGGCGCGGCTGGGGCCCGGCAGGATCCACCATTGCATGCGGTCGATCGGGATGGCGGAACGCGCCGTGGAGCTGATGTGCCGGCGGACGCTGAGCCGGACCGCCTTCGGCAAGCCCATCGCGGAGCAGGGGGTGGTCCAGGACTGGATTGCCGAGGCCCGGGTGCGGATCGAGCAGCTGCGGCTGCTCGTGCTGAAGACCGCGTGGCTGATGGACACCGTCGGGAACCGCGGCGCGCACACCGAGATCCAGGCGATCAAGATCGCCACCCCCGCGACAGTGGAGTGGATCCTGGACAAGGCGATCCAGGCGCACGGCGGGGGCGGCGTGTCACAGGACTTCCCGCTGGCCCAGATGTGGGCCCACATGCGTACCCTGCGCCTGGCCGACGGACCCGACGAGGTGCACAAGCGATCGCTCGCCCGGCGCGAGCTCGGCAAGTACCGGCCGCCGCGCTAGCTCCGCGCCCGTGGCTGTGCGTTGCGGTTAAGCCACGAATGCGCAACAACTGCCCCCGATGGGCTTGCCGAACCACCGGCCGATGCCTTGAATGGGGATTCACAGTCAGGAAGTCCTGCCTAGCGAAGCTGGAATTGTGTACATGAAGCACAGTTCAGTTCTTGAAGTCAGCGGCGTGACTGTCCGCTTCGGCGGCCTGACGGCGCTTGACGCCGTGTCGCTCGCGGTGGCGCCCGGCGAGATCGTCGGCGTCATCGGGCCCAACGGGGCAGGCAAGACGACGCTGCTGAACGTCTTGTGCGGCTTCATCCGGCCCAATGCGGGCCAGGTGTTCATCGACGGGCGGCCCCATCCCCGCCTGCGCCCGCACCAGCTGGCCGGGCTCGGCGTCGCCAGGACACTGCAAGGGGTGGGCCTCTTCGAGCGGCTGACCGCCGCGGAGAACGTCATGACCGGCGCGAACTGCCGGGCCAAGGCGGGGTTCGTGTCGGCGGTGCTCGGGCTGCCCAGGTCCGACAGGGACGAGCGCAGGCTGCGGGACGAGGCAAGCCAGGCGCTCGGCCGGGTGGGGGCGGGCGAGGTGGCGGATGCCAGGCCCGGTGAGCTGCCGTACGGCATGCGCAAGCGGGTCGCGCTGGCGCGGGCGCTCGCCGCCCGGCCGAAACTCCTGCTGCTCGACGAGCCCGCCAGCGGGCTGGCCGAAGATGAGCTCGCCGAGCTGGGCGTCCTCCTCCGCGAGCTCGCCGCCGAGACGTCCCTCGTCATCGTGGAGCACCATATGGACCTGATGATGTCGGTCTGCGACTCGCTCGTCGTCCTTGACTTCGGCAAGGTGATCTCCCGCGGGACACCGAAGGAGATCCAGGCCGATCCCGCGGTGGCGACCGCGTACCTCGGCACGAGCGGATCCGGCGGTGACTAGCCCGGCCGGGGCCCAGGAGGGCCAGGAGGGGCGAGAGGGTGCGGGAGCCCGGGCGCACGGCGCCGCGTCCCTCGCGGTCGAGGACCTGGTAGCGGGTTACGGTGAGGTCCGGGCGCTGAACAGCGTCACGATCATGGCGAGCGGAGCGAGCATCACGGCCGTGCTCGGCGCTAACGGCGCGGGCAAGACCACGCTGCTGCGGGCGATCAGCGGGATGGTGCGCCCGCGCAGCGGGCGGATCCTGCTCGACGGCGCGGACCGGGCCGGGCGCAGCCCCGAGGACATGGCCAGAGCCGGAGTCGCCCACGTCCCCGAGGGACAGGGCGTCATCGCGGAGCTCACCGTGGAGGAAAACCTGCGGCTCGGCACGATGTCCTGGCCTGGCGTGGCGCGGCGGCGGTCGGACCGTGGCGCCGCGCTCGCCGAGGCCTATGAGCGGTTCGGCGTGCTGGCCGACCGGCGCCGCAAGCTGGCCGCCACCTTGTCCGGCGGCGAGCGGCAGATGCTGGTGATCGCTCGCGCCCTGATCGCGCGCCCGCGCGTGCTGCTGCTTGACGAGCCGTCGCTCGGCCTCGCACCGAGGATCATGACGCAGGTCATGGACATGGTGGTGCGGCTCAGCAGGGAAAGCGGCATCACCGTGGTGCTCGTGGAGCAGAACGCGCGTGCCGCGCTCGCGATCGCCGACCACGGAGTCGTACTCAACCTGGGCCGTGTCGTGGCGGCGGCCGACGCCAGCACACTGGCCGCCGACGTGGCGCTCCGCCATCACTATCTCGGGTTCTAGCCGACCAGAAGGGAGGACAAGTGGTCGAGTTCCTTCAGTTCACGCTCAGCGGGATCAGCTTCGGGATGATCTACGCCGCGATCGCGCTGTCCCTGGTGCTGATCTGGCGGGGCACCCGACTGCTGAACTTCGCGCAGGGCGGGATGGCGATGTTCACCACCTACATCGCGATCGAGGTGATCTACCACACGGGCTCCTACTGGGCCGGATTCGTGTGCGCACTCGCGGCCGGGGTCGTGCTCGGCACCGTGGCCCAGCTGGTCGTCATCCGGCCCGCCCAGGGCAAGCCGGAGCTCAACGCCGTGATCATCACCATCGGGCTGCTGGTCCTGCTCGAGGGCCTGGCCGGCATCTTCTACGGCGGGCAGTTCAGGTCCTTCCCCGCGGCTTTCTCCGTGACCGGGCTGCATGTGGGCTCGACAGCACTTGGCGTGTCGCGCTTCGACGTGTTCGTCGCGGCGGCGGTGCTGGCCACCACCCTGCTGCTGGCGGTCGGGTTCAGGTACACGAGCGCGGGGCTGCGGATGCGTGCCGCGGCGTTCAACGCCACCGTCGCCCGGCTGTCCGGCATCCGGGTGGCGCGGGTGATCACGGTGGGCTGGGCGCTGGCGGGCCTGCTCGGGGCCCTCGCGGGCGTGCTGGTCTCGCCGTCGACATTCCTTTACCCCAACAGCATGGACACGATCTTCGTGTTCGGTTTCACGGCGGCGGTGATCGGCGGGCTCGACAGCCCCCTTGGCGCGGTCATCGGCGGGCTGCTGCTCGGTGTCGCCCTCAGCTACGCGGGCGGCTACCTGGGTTCCCAGGTGACCGCCCTGGTCGCCCTCGGCATCCTGGTCGTGGTCCTGATGATCCGGCCGGGCGGCATCTTCTCCGGCGCTCAGGTGCGGCGGGTGTGAGCATGCGGTCACCGCTACTGCGCATCGTCGGCGCGGCCCTTCTCGGGGCCGTGATCGTCGTGATCCTGTCCATCAAGCTGAACGCGTTCCGGGATTACCAGATCGCGGAGATCGCCGTCTACGTGATCGCGATCGCCGGGCTTACGGTCCTGACGGGGCTGAGCGGCCAGATCTCGCTGGGCAACGGGGCGTTCATGGCCATCGGCGCGTACACCACCGCGCTCATGCTGGCCCATCTCGGCTGGCCGTTCGTCGCCGTGCTCGTGGTCGCCGGCGTGGCCTCCGCCGCCACCGGGGCGATCGTGGGAGTCGCCGCGGCCAGGCTCCGCGGCCCGTACCTCGCGGGCGCGACGCTCATGCTCGGCGTCGCGCTCCCGTTCCTCGCGTACGTCTACCCGTCGACTCTCGGCGGCGACCAGGGCCTGAACGTCGTGTACACCCAGCCGGCCTTTCTCGGCGCGAACTTCCCGCTGACCAGGTGGCAGGCGTGGGTCAGCTCGGCGGTAGCGCTGGTCGTCCTGGTGCTGCTCGCGAACCTGGGCCGCAGCAGGGTCGGCCGCAACTGGCGCGCCGTGCGCGACGACGAGGTCTCCGCCGCGCTCGCGGGGGTGAACGTGGCACAGGCACGCGTCCTCGCCTTCGTGGTCAGCGCGGCCTGCGCCGGGCTGGCCGGCGCGCTGCTCGCCATCATCACCGCGCTGGT
>Ga0070698_100005909_pt1 | contig 13348 bp, 15 predicted proteins | sample KBSK1502metaG_FD_65477 | JGI IMG/M metagenome (GOLD analysis project Ga0070698, IMG submission 65477) | Corn, switchgrass and miscanthus rhizosphere microbial communities from Kellogg Biological Station, Michigan, USA - KBS K1-50-2 metaG | ecosystem: Host-associated > Plants > Roots >... | reverse complement strand
TCCTGGTGGTGGGCGGCGAGGGTCTCGAACCCCCGACCTCCAGCATGTCAAGCTGGCGCTCTTCCAGCTGAGCTAGCCGCCCGCTCGGGAGCTGAATTGAACGACTTATTGTAGGAGCGATGGCTCCTTACATCGGCCGGCGCATGCGCCGCGTCGAGGACGAGCGGCTCGTTACGGGCCAGGGTCGCTTTGCCGGAGACATCAAGCTCGACGGCCTCGTCCACGTCGCGTTCTGCCGCGCCGTCCTGCCGCACGCACGCATCGCAGCCGTCGACACGTCGGCCGCGCGCGCCATGCCCGGAGTGATCGCGGTGTGGACCGCGGACCAGCTGCCAGAGGTCGTGGGCGGCCTGAGCGACTGGGGTCCCGAAGACATGGTCGCGCGGGGGCGCCCGATCCTCAACCGCGACGAGGTCAATTACACGGGCGAGGCGTTCGGCATGGTGGTAGGCGAGTCGGAGTACAACGCTCGCGATGCGGTCGATCAGGTCCTGGCGGAGATGGACCCGCTGCCCGCGGTGGGCGACCTGGTTGCCGCCACCGCATCCGGCGCGCCGGTCGTGCACGCCGACATGAAAGACAACATCGCGCGGCGAGGGCGCATCAAGTACGGCGACATCTCGTCCGCGTTCGGCGCGGACAGCGTGACGGCGTCGATCCGGTTGACCACGGCGCGGGTGGCCGGCGCGGCGATGGAACCACGCGTGGTGACCGCCGCGCCAGACGGCGACGGCGGCCTGCAGGTGTGGACGTCGACCCAGAACGTATTCGGGGTGCGCGAAGCGATCGCCGGCGCGCTCGCCCTGGACAACTCGCAGGTCCGCGTGCTGGCGGAGGACGTCGGGGGTGGTTTCGGCGCCAAAGGCAGCGCGTTCCCGGAAGAAGTGCTGACGGCGCTCGCCGCGCATCGGCTGCGGCGTGCGACGCGCTGGATCGCAACTCGCAGCGAGGACGGTGCCACCACCGCGCAAGGCCATGGCTCGGTGATCCAGCTGGAGATTGCCGCCGGCCGCGACGGCAAGCTGCGCGGCCTTCGCGGACGGCTGATCCATGACCTCGGCGCGTACACGGGTTCAGGCTCGGGTCAGCCCGACGTCATCGTCGCGCACATGCTTTCGGCCTACGTGCTGCCCGCGATGGACGTCGAGACGCAGCTCGTCTATACGAACGCGGTGCCCAGCGGGTTCATCCGGGGCGGCGGGCGACCGCTTGGCAACTACGCGATCGAGCGCGTGATGGATCGCCTCGCGCGCGCGCTCGACATCTCGCCCGTCGAGCTCCGCCGCCGCAACCTGGTGCAGCCGGAGCAGATCCCGTTCACCACCGGGTACCCGGGCGGCCGGCGCGGCCTCGTCTACGACAGCGGCGACTACCCGCGGCTGCTGTCGCTGACGGTCGAGAAGCTGGGCGATGTCGCGTCCGACGGAGCTGGCGATGGTCGCCTGGTCGGGGTTGGCGTCGCGTGCTGCGTCGAGTCCACCGCCTTCGGCGGGCACGAGCCTGCCCGCCTGCGCGTCAACAAGGACGGCACGGCGGACATGTATGTCGGCTCGACGCCGCAGGGCCAGGGCCATCAGACGATCGCGGCGCAGGTCGCCGCCGACAGGCTGGGCTGGCCGATCGAGAAGATCCGCGTCACGGTCGGCGACACGAGTCACGTGCCGTTTGCGCTGGTGACCGCAGGCAGCCGCAGCGCGGTGCAGGTGGGCAACGCGGTCTCCAGGGCCGCGGTCGCCGTGCGCAAGCGGCTGCTCGGGCAGGCGGGCGAGGTGCTCGAGGCGGACCCAGCCGACCTGGTCCTTGAGGACGGAGTGATCGCGGTTCGAGGAGCGCCTGGAAAGAAGATCTCGGCCGTCGACGTCGTGCCGGCCGACGGCCTCGAGGTGCTGGAGACGTTCGACCCCAAGCGGCCGCTGACTTACGCGAGCGGATGCCACGGGGCGGTGGTCGCGGTCGACCCCGAGACAAGCCAGGTCGAGGTGCTGCGCTACGTCATCGCCCACGACACAGGCAAGGCGATCAACGAGCTGATCGTCGAGGGCCAGATGCATGGCGGCTATGCGCACGGACTGGGCTACGCGCTTTTCGAGGCCGCTGTGTACGACGCCGACGGCAGCTTCCGCACGCCCAGCTTCCTCGACTACTCGATCGTCAGTGTCGGTGAGGTGGGGGCGGCGCCTGAGCTCATCCACATCGACACGCCGACCGACTCCAATCCTGAGGGCTTCAAGGGCGCTGGCGAGAGCGGCACCATCCCGGTGCCCGCGGCCATCTCCAATGCGGTCGAGGACGCGCTGCGCAAGCGCAAGCCCGACGCGGTCGTCGATCATCTTCCCATCACGTCTGACCGAATCGTCGACATGCTTCGCTCGTAGGTCCGCAGCCCTGTCCACCGACCCCACTCGCTCGACCACGCCGCCGATCAACGCGGGCGGCGTCAACTGGCGGCGGAACCTGGCGGCGCTTTGGTTCGCCGAGTTCATGGCGATCTTCGGCTTCAGCTTCGCGTTTCCGTTTCTCTCGATCTTCTTGAACAAAGACCTCGGCGTAGCCGGTGGACACGACCTCGACCTGTGGACCGCGGCGTCGGCGAGCGCGTCGGGCCTCGCGATGGCGCTGGCGAGCCCCGTGTGGGGAGTCCTCGGCGACCGCTTCGGACGCAAGCCGATGCTGCTGCGGTCGATGATCGGTGGCGCGATCACGGTCGGCCTGATCTTCTTCGCGCAAAACCCGTTTCAGCTGGTCGTCCTGCGGCTGCTGCAGGGAGCGACCAGCGGCACGGTCGCGGCCGCGACAGCGCTGGTCGCCGCGGAAACGCCGCGGTCGCGCGTGGGCTGGGCCCTGGGGGTGGTGACCTCGGCGGTGGCGCTCGGCGGTGCGATCGGGCCGGTCGTCGGTGGATTCGCCGGCGCGTTGGTCGGGTTGCGGTGGGTGTTCCTCGGCGGCGGCGTGCTGCTGTTGATCTCGGTCGCGCCGGTGCTGCTCATCGTGCGCGAGAGCCCGATCGTCCGCCGCACCGGACCCCGGTTGAGCACGCTGTCGGTGATCGACCGGCAGCCGGGTCTTGTTCGCCAGCTCGCGGTGCTGATCGGCGCCCAGGGCCTGATCAACGTGTGCAACTCGGCGACGCAGCAGCTCGTGGTCCTGCGCCTGCTCGAGATGCTGACGTCCGGAGTCTCCGCCGTCAGCGGGCTGGGCTTCGGGCTCGCCGGCATCGCCAGCAGCGCGGCCGCCGTCGGTTACACGCGTGTCACCCACCGGCTCGGCTACGTACGGTCGGCCGCGATGGCCGCGGGACTCGTGGCCGCGGCCGTGGCCCTGATCGGTGTCGCACCGTGGGCGGCGCTGGTGGTGATCGGCGTCGGGCTCAATGGGCTGTTTTCGGGTGTCGTGATTCCGGCGACCGCGAGCATGATCGGTCTCGACACGCCGCACGACGCGCAGAGCACCGTCTTTGGCTTGAACGCGAGCTCGGTGGCGTTCGGCTTCTTCTTGGGCCCGATCATCGCCGGCACTGTCGCCGCGGCGGCGGGGAACGTCCGGCCGGCGCTGTTCGTGGTGGCGGCGCTGGCCCTGGTGCTCGCGGCCATCCTGGGCACGTGGGCCCGCGAGCCGACGCGATGAAACGTCTTCTCTACGCCGCTCTTGGATTCGTGGCCGTGGCGTCAGCCATCGCGCTCGTCGTCACGCGGCACGATTCGTGGTGGCCGCTGGTGGTGTTCGCGATCGCGCCCGACATCACGTTAGCGCTCGGCGCCGGTCCCGGGCTGCAGCGCGGGCAGCTGGCCCCCAGCGCGGTACCGTTCTACAACGCCGCCCATCGGTTCTGGGCGCCCGCGGCGCTTACGCTGCTGGCCGTGGTGGCCGGCTCCGGGGCGTGGGCGGCGGCGGGCCTGGCGTGGATCGCGCACATCGGGTTCGACCGGAGCCTCGGCTTCGGGCTGCGGACGCCCGAAGGGTTCCAGCGCGGGCGACGTTAACAGGCTGGCTTGCCGGTCGCGCCGTTCAGTTCGTAAGCTTCGTCCGCCCCGACACAAAGAACCCCCTGAGGGAGGGTGGGGGGTTGTGGGTGGGAATTCGAAAAAGACGCGTCCTTATTCTTTGGGCGCGAACGGCGCCAGCTGCTCCACGTCCTTCTCGTCGAGCTTCGCGAACAGGGCCGCGTCGTCGCTCCGGTCCAGGAACCGCCGCGGCAGGATGACCTCCTTCTTCAAAAGCCCCTCGGGTCTCAGCACCACCCCGACCAGCTGGTCCCCGTCGAACAGCACGTCCTTCACCGTGCCGAGCTTCTTCCCCGTGTGGCCGAGCATCACGTTCTCGTCACCGTCGATCTCCAGCTCGTCTGCCGGTTTGTTCGCGACCTCCACGAGCCAGTTCGGGATCTCAGGTCCGGACCCCAGCACGCCTGCCTCGTCCTCGAGCTCCTCCCCCACCGTCTCGCTCTTCTCGCGATAGCTCAGGTACGGCGGCAGCCGGCGCACGGCTGCCGAATCGAGGTTCAGATCGATCCGCTCGTGTGTCACACCCTTGACCGCGTCCCTGGGCACGATCACCTGGTCGGCGACCAACAAAGCTCCAGGCGACAGCAGGCGCCCTGAAAACCTGATGCTCTCTTTGATCACCGCCGCACGCAGCGTGTAGTCGTCGCCAACCAGCACGTGCACGAGCTTGCCGACCTCCTTTCCATCGCTGGCGAAGACGTCGGCGCCGAGGTGAAAATCCTCCGCGCTCCACACCGATTTGTTCGAGCTCACGGCCGACCTTCAGCCTACGCGATCCTTTAATGTGGAGCGTCCGCCATGGAACAGCGAAACACGCCTCCACCCGACGTGATCGACGCAAGCAAGAAGTACTTGGTCACGGTGCACACCTCGCGCGGCGACTTCGTGATCGCGCTCGTCGATCCCAAAGTCGCGCCGCAGACGGTCAACAACTTCGTGTATCTGTCGCAGAACCACTACTACGAGGGCCTGACGTTTCATCGCGTGGTCCCGGGATTCGTCGTCCAGGGCGGCGACCCGCTGGGCAACGGAACCGGCGGACCCGCCTACAAGCTGCCGGATGAATCCAACCCCTCGAAGTGGCCCCGCGGCACGGTCGGCATGGCCTCGAGCGCGGCGGGCGTGAGCGGCTCTCAGTTCTTCATCACGCTTGGCGACGCGCCATTTCTCGCCAGCAACGGCGTCTATAACCATTTTGGGCAGGTCACCTCGGGCATGGACGTCGTGGACAAGATCCAGGTCGGCGATACGATGCGATCCCTCGACGTCACCGCCTCGTGAGAGCGACTCTTCTCGCGGCCCTGGCCCTGACCGCGTTGGGCGCCGCGGCGTGCGGCTACTCCGACCCGTACGCGAGCACCGGTCCCGTCGCCAACGAGAGCCCTGGTCCATCCAACGCGGCCACCCCGTCACCGGGATTGGACGACTTCAATGCCGGTGGCGGCCTGACATCGTGCAAGACCACGGACTCGCCTCCCTGCATCACCTATCCCGACGGCCTGCGCGTCGTCGACCTGACGGTCGGCACCGGCGAAGTCGCCAAGCCGGGCGTGAATGCGGAGGTCCAGTACACGGGCTGGCTCACCAATGGCACCCAGTTCGACTCGAGCCGGCAGACGGGCCGCACCTCGTTCACCTTCGTCATCGGCCAGGGCCAGGTCATCGCGGGCTGGGATGAGGGCGTGCCGGGCATGAAAGTCGGCGGCAAGCGCAAGCTCATCATTCCGGGCGCGCTGGCCTACGGCGCATCCGGTCAGACCGATCCCAACACAGGGGCGACGATCATCCCGCCCAACGCGACTCTGGTCTTCGACATCGAGCTGATCAGCGTGAAGCCTGGCCCGAGCCCGAGCCCGTCTCCATCGCCTTCACCGACCAAGTAACCGAAGCCCCAGAACGACACCCCCGGATAGTCCGGACTATCCGGCAGTCTGCTCGAGCAAAACCTCGGATAGTCCGGACTAACCGAACATTCCGAGTGCCGCCCGCGACTAAGTAACTGTCAGCGTCCCCTTCATCCCCGAGGCCTCGTGCCCGGGCTGCGTGCAGATGAAGGTGTAATTCCCCGCCGCGAGGTTGCTCACCGTGAACGCCTTCGAATCCCCGGACGACACTAGCTCGCTCGTCGCGATCGTCTTGCCGGAGCTGTCTTTGATCGACATATCGTGCGCGGTGCTGCCTGAGTTGACGAGCCAGAAGGTGACGCTGCCGGCCGGCACCGACATCGTGGACGGGTCGAACTTGAACTCAGTCATGGTCACGGCATGTGACCCGGCCGGCTGACTCGAGCCGCTGCTGCCGCCACCGCAGGCTGCGAGCAGCGCGACTGCCACCAGCGCGGCGGCGGTGAGCGTCTTCATTTGAACGCCGTCACCCCCAGATAGAGGATTCCGAACAGGAAGATCCACACGACGTCGACGAAGTGCCAGTAAAGCGTGACCGCGGCCGGCCCCACGTGGTTGCGCGAATCGAACTGGCCGCGCGCCGCGCGATACAGGATCAAAGTGAGCAGCACCAACCCGCCGAGCACGTGGGCGCCGTGGAACCCAGTCATGGTGAAGAACGCGCTCGCGAAGCTGTTCGAGGTGAGGTTCAGCCCGCGGCCGAAGGCGTTGATGAACTCGTACAGCTGCCCGGCCTCGAATCCAAGCCCCAGGACGATGGTCGCGATCTGGAGCCCGAAGAACTGGGCCCGATTGTCATGCGCCAGTCCCTCCAACGCGAAGTGGCACGTGACACCGCTGGATAGCAGCACGATCGTGTTGACGAACGGGATCGGCCACCAGTTGACGTAGTACTCGGGGCGGGCCTGCGGCGGGATCGGCGGCCAGGTCGGATGCGAGCCCAGGAAGTAGAAGTACATCGCGAACAAGCTGCCGAAGAACATCACCTCGGAGGCGAGGAAGATGTACATGCCCATCATCCCCGGCTTGATCACCGGGTACTGAGGAGACTGCTCGGGGCGCAGCGTCGCGACTGCCATCAGTGGTGCACCTCAGGCGAAGACTCGCCGCTGCTCGACTGGTACAGCTGGACGTCCTCCACCAGAACCCAACCTACTACGCCGTACAGAAAGATCAAGCCGCCGATGACGAGCAATGCGATGCGGGTCGTCGCAGAGAAGGGAATCGCGGCGAGGCCGAGAAACAAGGCCCCGATGCAGATGACGAACGGGTAGTTGCTGTTCGGAAAAATGTGGATGCCCAACTGGTGGGCGCGCTCGCTGTAGTCGATCTCCGCTTCCACCGGCGGATGCGGCAGCTCGAGGTCGTAGCGCGAGACCAGCGCGCGCGACGGATCGGCGTCACGCCACGCTTTGAACGCCGCCGACACCACCTCGGGCGACGGCCACAGCTGGTAGCCGTCGTTGACGCAGTACTCGAGAAAGCGCGGCGTGATCAGGCCGCAGTTGGGGCAATGGACGGCCAGGCTCGGGTTCGACACGTCAACGTAGCGAGGCTTATTGGCTACGGCCACAATCGGTCTCGATTCTATCGGGTCGAGTGGGCCCGACACGGCCCGGCGCGCCCGAGCGCGGTTCCGGACGCCGATATACTTCCACCTCGTGGCTCATGGCGCACCCGGGGTCCCCGTGAAATCGCAGATTTCGCGGGGTCGGATGGCGCTGATGAAGATCGCCGGCCTTGCCGCAGTGGCGCTCACCTTCAGCTCATGCGATGTCGGCGGCGTCCACCCCATCTTTCCCAACCCCGTCTCGCCGAACGGGCAGGACATCTACAACACCTACATCGGCATCTCGCTCGTCGCGCTCGTCGTCTTCCTCGGTTACGAGGCGGCGCTGCTGTGGGTCGTCATCCGCTACCGGCGCAGCCGCCAGCCCGCCGGCTACGTCCCGCCACAAGTCCACGGCCACACCTGGCTCGAGGTGGTGTGGACCACGATCCCGCTCATCATCGTGCTCGCGATCGCGGCCTACAGCTTCGTCGAGCTGCAGAAGGACTTCCAGCCCATCACTGGTGAGCAGATGACGGTTGTCGTCAGCGGCCACCAATTTGGTTGGCAGTACGACTACGACAACGGCGTCGTCGTGCACCAGGAAGGCACCATCACACAGGATGTCCCCCCCTTCGTCGTTCCCATCAACACGCTGGTCAAGCTCCAGTTCCGGGGCACCGACGTGATCCACTCGTGGTGGGTGCCGGCGATCTCCGGCAAGACGGACGCCGTCCCTGGCTACGACAATTTCTCGTGGCTGAAGATCGATCAGGTCGGCACGTGGCGCGGCGAGTGCGCCGAGCTCTGCGGCGTGGGCCATTACACGATGCAGATCATCGTCCAGACCATGACCCAGCAGGATTTCGACAGCTGGGTCGCCAAGCAGAAAGCGGCCGCCTCACCGGCGCCTTAGTAGGATAGGAATCGGATGGCCACCACAGTCCTCCCGCGGCCGAAGGCATACGACGACACATTCTTCAAGCCGATCAGCATCTGGCTGACCACCACCGATCACAAGCTGATCGGGATCATGTACATGGTCACCTCGTTGATCAGCTTCGTGATCGGCGGGATCTTCGCGCTGATCATCCGGCTCCAGCTCGCGCAGCCGAACCTGAAGCTGATCGACCCCGAGACCTACAACCAGATCATCTCGGCGCACGGCGTGACGATGATCTTCTTCTTCGTCACGATCTTCGTCACCGGGATCGCCAACTACATGGTCCCGATCATGATCGGCGCTCGCGACATGGCCTTCCCGCGCGTGAACCTGCTCGGGTTCTGGCTGGTGCCGGTCTCGATCATCCTGTACTACTGCGGATTCTTCACCGGCGGCTCGCTCGACGCGGGCTGGACCGGCTACGCGCCCCTCACCGAGAAGGCGTACCAGAGCCACAGCCTGGGCGTCGACTTCTGGGCGCTGAGCATCATCGTGTGGGCCATCAGTGGGATCATGGCCTCGACCAACTTCCTGACCACGATCGTCGCCCTGCGCGCGCCGGGCATGCGCTTCTCGAGGCTCCCGCTGTTCGTGTGGGCGCAGATCTCGACGTCGATCCTGCTGCTCATCGTCGGCGCCCCGCTCGCCGCGGCGATGATCCTGCTCGAGTTCGACCGCCAGCTGAACACGCACTTCTTCACCACGGACGGACGGCCGGTCCTGTACCAGCACCTGTTCTGGTTCTTCGGCCATCCTGAGGTGTACGTGATGATCCTGCCCGCGTTCGGCATCATCTCGGAGGTGGTGCCGGTGTTCTCGCGCAAGCCGCTCTTCGGCTACATGTCGATGGTGGCGGCGCTCTTCGGCATCGTCTTCCTCTCCATGACCGTGTGGGCGCACCACATGTTCACGGTCGGCATGAACACCTACGTCGAGGGCTTCTTCATGCTGATGACAATGCTCATCGCCGTGCCCACGGGCGTCAAATTCTTCAACTGGATCGCCACCGCCTGGTGGGGCTCAATCGAGTTCACGGTGCCGATCAAGTTCGTCTTCGGATTCCTCGCCACGTTCCTCATCGGCGGCATCACCGGCATCTACCTTGCCAGCGTCCCGGTGGACACCCAGCTCCATCAGTCCTACTTCGTCGTCGCCCACCTGCACTACGTCCTGTTCGGCGGCAGCGTGTTCGCGATATTCACCGGCATCTACTACTGGTTCCCCAAGATCACCGGCAGGCTGCTCGACCGGACGCTCGGCGAGTGGCACTTCTGGACCACGTTCATAGGCTTCAACGGAACATTCCTGATCATGCACACGCTGGGCCTGGAGGGCATGCCGCGCCGCATCGCGACATACGCGAGGACTGACTGGGCCGCGACCAACCTCATCATCACCATCTCGTCGTTCCTCATCGCCGCCTCGGTGCTGATCTTCCTGTTCAACGTCGTGCGGAGCTGGCGCAGCGGCGAGATCGCGGGCAACGACCCGTGGCAGGGCAACACGCTGGAGTGGGCGACCACGTCGCCCCCGCCGCCGTACAACTTCGAAAGGGTCCCGCCGGTACGCAGCTTCATGCCGGTGCGCGACCTGCGCGAAGCGGGCGAGCTCGTCGAGCAGGAGCCGGTACTTACCCCGTCCTGACGCCGAGTCCGGCCCTGGCTAGTGTTGGCTCCCGGCTTCGGCCTCGAGCGCCTCATCGGCGGCGCGGTTCTTGGCCTCGCCCCGGAGCACCCACCAACCCAGGCCGCTCACCCCGACCACGGCCACGAGGAGGGCAAGACTCAAGAACAACCAGGCTCCCACCCACTCGCCGGCCAGGAAGATCACGGCCTCCATTATCGCGGCTACCACCGGGCGCTACGGGCCCCCAACGTGTTACTAGATAGAGCGCGTTGATCAACGTCATCGACATCCTCATCCTCATCGCGGCCGTCGTCGGTCTCGCGAACGGCTACCGGAGGGGCTTCTGGCTCTCCCTCGCGCAGTACGTCGGGCTGACCGTCGGCGTGCTGCTCGGCGCCGCCACTGCGCGCTACGTGCTCGACTACCTGCAGATCAACAACCCCAGCGCGCGTCCGCTGGGCGCGGTGCTCGTGCTGGTGATCGGCGGCAGCCTCGGATCGAGCATCGGCTTCGCGGTCGGCGAGCCGATCCGTCGCAACATCCTGCGCACCGGCATCCACACCTCCACCGATTCGGTCGCCGGGGCCGCGCTCTCTGGGTTCGCCGTGCTCCTGATGTGCTGGTTTCTCGGCCTCAGCTTCTCGCGCGGCCCCAGCCCGGAGATCTCGCAGCAGATCCAGCGCTCGACGCTGCTCCGCGCGCTCGACTCGATCGCGCCGCGACCGCCGGCGTTCCTCGCGAGTGTCGAGCAGGTGCTGGCCGGCGTGCAGTTCCCGCCCGTCTTCGCTGGGCTCGAGCCGAGCCTCCCCGCCGCGCTTCCGCTGCCCGCGACCGTCGACACGCCCGAGGTCAGGCTCGCGAAGCAGCAGGTGGTCAAGGTTTCCAGCCTCGGCTGCGGCGGCATCGTCACCGGCAGCGGCATCCCGCTCGGCAACGGCTACGTCGCGACCGACGCGCACGTCGTCTCGGGGACCACGTCGCATACGATCCAGAAGCCAGACGGCACGACGTTCCACGCCACCGTCGTCCTGTTCGACCCGGAGCGTGACGTTGCGGTGCTCTACGCCGCCGGCTTCAACACGCAGGGCATGACGTTCGGGTCGGCGTCGCGCGGCACCGAGGGCGCCGTCATCGGCTACCCGGGAGGAGGAGGCGAGCAGGTCGTGCCTGCGGTGGTCGACGGCCAGGTCACGGCGCAGGGCCGCGACATCTACAACCAGAACCTGGTCACGCGCCAGATCTTCGTCCTGCAGGCAAGCGTGCGGCCGGGCAACTCGGGCGGTCCCCTCATCGACCTGAAGGGCCGCGTCCTCGGCATGGTCTTTGCCACCTCGGCGAGCGACCCGAACCAGGCTTACGCGCTCACCGACGACGAGATTCAGCCGGACATCCGAGACGCCGAAGCCAACCCGACGCCCAAAGACGTCAGTCACTTCGAATGCGCGGCTTGACGGAACCGACTAGCTGCTAGCCGCTGGCTCCGGCTCCTCTGGTTTCGCCTCTTCGATGAGCAGCACCGGGATCCCGTCCACGATCGGATAGAGCACCCGGTCCATCGGGCAGCGCAGCTGGTCCTGCCCCTTCAGCTCCAGCTTGGTGTGGCATTTCGGACACGCCAGGATTTCCAGCAGTTCCTGCGAGATCACGCGCGAATGGTAGTACGGTACCGGCCGTGATTCTGAGGCGCCTCTACCTCTATCTCGTCAGCGCCGCGGCGCTGGTCCTGCTCGCGGTGGGTCTCAGCATCCTGGGCACGACGGTGCTGCTCTTCGTGTTCAACGACACCAGCGCCGACGCCGCCCGCGGGACGCTCGCCGTCTCTTCTGCGATGAGCATCGTCGCGTTCCCCGTGTGGGCCATCCACTTCGGGTTCGCGCAGCGCTTCGCGACGCGCGATCCGTACGAGCGATCCTCGGCGATCCGCCACCTGTACCTGTACTTCGCGTGCCTGGCCTTCTCCATCGCCGCGATGGTGGCGCTCTGGCAGACGCTCACCCCGTTGCTCCGGCCCATTTTCGACGCCACATCGCTGAACGGCCTGTGGGCGGCGCAGGACGCCTGGCTGAGCGCTGTCTTTCTCGCCATCTGGGCCTTCCACTTCTACGTGGCCTTCCGCGACCGCAAGGTCGTCCCCGAAGAAGGCGCGTCGGCGACGCTGCGGCGCTGGTACATGTACGTCGCCCTCATCGTCGGCCTGTTCACGATGCTCGGCTCGACGCAGGTGCTGCTCGACCAGGCCTGGACATTGCTCGCGACCAACGCCCCCCTGCAGACAGGAGATCTCGCTTCGCCCGCGGCATCGCTCATCGCGGGTGCGCTGCTGTGGGGCTTCCATGCACGGATCATCGCGCTGCAGCACATCGCGGACGACCGTCACTCGACTCTGCGCGCGCTCGAAGGCTTCATCGCCATCGCCATCAGCATCGTCATCGCGCTCACCGGCACGAGCCAGGTTCTGTACTACGCGCTGGCGCGAATCCTCGGCGTCAACAGCCCGGGCGGCGCGAGCAACGACCTCGTGACCGCCGCCGCCGGCCCCGTCTCGATGGTGCTCGTCTTCGGCGTCGCGTGGTTCCTGCTCAGCCGCCGGCTCGCGCGCGACGCGGGCACGCAGGAGGCCGACCGCCAGGCGGGTGTGCGCCGCCTGTACACGAACCTCGTCTCCCTCATCTCGCTCGCCGCGTGGGCATATGGAGCCGCCCTCCTCCTGGGCACGCTTGGTTCCCTTCTCGAAGCGCCCATCATCGGCGTGGCGTCGCCGGACTGGAAGAATCCGATCAGCCTCTCGCTGACGCTCTTCGCGGTGGGCGCGGCGGTCTGGGTGGCGCACTGGCGACCGGCGCCATGGGCGGCGGACCGCCAGTCGTTCAGCCGCAAGCTGTACGTGTGGGCGGCGCTCCTGGGCAGCGTGCTTGCGGTGCTGGGCGCAAGCGTGAACCTCGTTTACGTCCTCCTGCGGCAAGTCTTCAGCGCCACGCCGAAGCTGAACGACACCGCGAACCTCAGCTTCGCCACCTCGCTGGCGGTGATCCTGGTCGCGGCCGCCGTTGGCGTCTATCACCGGCGCGTGCTGCGCGCAGACGCCGCGGCGCGGCCACCGAAGCCGACCCCAGCGCCGGCGCCGCAGGTTGCGGTGATCGCCGCGCCCGCAGCTGCAGAGAGGCCGGCCACCGTTGCCGAGGTCCTCGGTCCGCATTCGCGTCGCTACGCGCTCGTCGTCACCGACGCGACCGACGACGACGTGCACCAGGCGCTGGCCGGCCTGCCGCCGCAGGCGAGCTACAAGCTCACGCCCGCGGAGCACCCCGTTGACGGGCGCTGAGGC
>Ga0070698_100005908_pt1 | contig 13348 bp, 5 predicted proteins | sample KBSK1502metaG_FD_65477 | JGI IMG/M metagenome (GOLD analysis project Ga0070698, IMG submission 65477) | Corn, switchgrass and miscanthus rhizosphere microbial communities from Kellogg Biological Station, Michigan, USA - KBS K1-50-2 metaG | ecosystem: Host-associated > Plants > Roots >... | reverse complement strand
GCTGGTGTCGGTTCGGATATCGACATCCGGCTGCGACGTTGCCTCCCGCAGTTCACCCGCCCGCGCGAACTCGATGTCGTCGATGGCGAAGCCGGGGATGAACGGGCCCTGCACCATGATCCTGACCGACGAGATCTGATTCGAGTCGGTGTGAATCTCCAGCGGCAGCTCGATGCGGGAAAGGTTGCCGGGATTCACTCCGGCTCCCGAGTTCCCCATGAAGGTCCCCAGACTGTCGTACGCCTCGATGACGAAGATCGTCTGGGTCGAAAGTCCCGGGACGCCGGCCCAGAGCTTGACTCGTTGCTCTGGCCGGTCAAAGGTGAGCACGAACGTCGTGTCCCGGCAGGGCTGTCGCTCTTGGCAGAGCGTGAGTGCGTGGGTTCCCGAATGGGGAAATCCGGGGGCGCCCGCGGCGGCATAGTCCACCAGCCACGGGCGGTTGAAGCTGACCCCGGGGTATTGATCGGTGATCCGACCCGGAGCGGGTCCGTCCTCGAAGGTGATGGGGAAAGGCGATTGGGTGAGCAGCAGAACGGCAAGGACCAGGTACTTCATTCGGATGTCGTCAGGCCAGCTCGGCCAGCTGTTTTGCCAGCTCGCGCGCCGACTGGACCCGATCCTCCGGGGCGCGAGCCATGAGCTTGAGCACCAGTGACGACAGCGCGGACGGGATCTCGGGATTGACCTGCGCCGGCGGCACCGGCACCTCGGTGAGGACCTTGCTGATGAGCGCGATGGCGCTCTTCGCTTCGAACGGCAGCCGCCCGGTGAGACATTCGTACAGCACCAGGCCGGTCGAGTAGAGGTCGCTCCGGGCATCCACTTCGTCGGCCAGCAGCTGCTCCGGCGACGCGTAGGCCGGCGTGCCCACCACCAGGCCAACCTCGGTGATATTGCTGGTCCGCTCCGCCAGCCGGGCGATGCCGAAGTCCATCACCTTGAGCACGCCCTCGGGGTCGAGCAGCAGGTTCTGCGGCTTGATGTCGCGATGGATGACCCCCTGCTCGTGCGCGACCGCCAGCGACTCCGCCAGCTGGATGCCGATGGCCAGCGTGGACGGAACGCTGAGCCGGCCTCGGGTATCCATGAGTTGCCGCAGCGTGACGCCCTCCACGAACTCCATGGTCAGGTAGTAGGCCCCGCCCCACTCGCCGAAGTAGTGGGTCCGCACCACGTTGCGGTGAGTGATGCGATAGGTCAGCCGGATCTCGCTCTTGAACCGCTCCAGGATGCTGTCGTCCGCGAGAAACTCCGAGCGCAGCGTCTTGATGGCGACATCCTGCTCCAGCTCGAGGTCCCGGGCCCGGTACACGGTGCCCATTCCGCCGCGTCCAACCACCGCGAGAATCTCATAGCGCTCGGCGAACCTGGCGCCGGTGGTGAGGTTGCCGGCATCCATCGTCGCGGCGAAGTCGGCGGTCTCCCGTCGGGCCACGTCGATATCGCCCCGAAGCTCGCGGATCTGCTTCCGCAGCCGCTCCTCCCGCTCCTTCACCTGGGTCACCATGCCGTCGAACACCCGGGCCAGCCGGCCCAGCGCATCGTCCCGGTGCGCAATCGAAGCCAGGCTGCCGGCGGTGTACCGGCCCGCTTCCACCGCGCTCGCCGCCTCGATGACCCGCTGCACTTCTTCCAGGTAGCGTTTCTCCTGGTCCCGGAGCCGCTTCTTCTCGAGGCTGGCGCTGATCCGGGCCCGGAGCAGCACCGCGTCGAAGGGCTTGGGGAGAAAGTCCTCCGCCCCCCGCTCGATGCAGCGCACAACACTGGGCATGTCATCCATGGCGGAAATCATGATGACGGGGATGTCCCGGGTGGCCGGATCGCTCTTGAGCTGCTCCAGCACGGCGTAGCCGTCCAGCTCCGGCATCAACACGTCCAGCAGCACCAGGTCGAACGGGGTCCCGCCAATCCGGGTCAGGGCCTCGCGCCCGTCACCCGCCGAGGTGACGTCGTATCCCTCGCGCTCCAAGCGGCGGCGCAGGACCTCGCGGTTGTCCTCGACGTCGTCCACCACCAGGACCCGGGCGCCCGAGCCGGCGACCTTCCGCGGCTGCGATCGGCGGTCGGACGCCGGTGCCGCGGCCTCAGGACCATGATCCGCCGGCACCAGCCGCTCCGCCGCCGCCTTGATGCGGAGCAGGTCCTGGCCGAACGACTCGACGGGAGGCAGGCTCTCGGAACCGAGCAGCGCGCGCATGTGGCCGAGGATGCGGCCCTGCGGCCCCTTCATGGATCGATAGAGTCCGGCCAGCTCCTCGCTTCCAACTTCGGTCTTGGCGGGATTGAGCGTGGTATTAATGAGGGCGAGAACTTCGCGGGCGGCCTTCAAGGTGTCTTCCAATGCGCTCCGGCAGTCGGCGTATCCGGGCTCGCTGGCATCCTCCAGCAACATCTCGGCGTAACCCACGATGTGGTTGACCGGCGTGCGCAGGTCATGGCGTAACTCACCGACCGACAGGGTACCGCGGGCGTCCCCGCCCGCGTTCACGCCGGACTCCCCTTCAGCAGCGCCTCGATCTTTTCCAGCAGCCGGGAGAGCTCGATCGGCTTGGTATCGTAGTCGTTGCAACCGGCCGCGAGCGCCTTTTCCCGGTCGCCCGCCATGGCGTGAGCCGTCAGGGCGACGATGGGGACGCTCTTGCCATTGGGGTGCGCGCGGACCTGGCGGGTCGCTTCCCACCCGTCGATCTCGGGCAGGCTCATGTCCATCAGGATCAGGTCGTAGCCGCCCTCGACCGCCATGTCCACGCCCTGCTTCCCGTCTACGGCGACCACGATCTCGTAGCCTTTGCGGATGAGCCGGCGCGACAGCATGTCGCGGTTCATCTCGTTGTCTTCGACCAGAAGGATTCTGGGCATGGTCATCCCTTCTGCGGGGTCCGCACGGCCGCGGGCAGACGTATCGTAAAGGCGGAGCCGCGGCCCGGCTCGCTCTGGACCTGGACATCGCCGCCCATCATGGTACTGAAGCGCCGCGTAATCGCGAGACCGAGTCCGGTCCCGCCGTACTTGCTGGTGGTGGAGGCCTCGGCCTGGGCAAAGGCCTCGAACAGCCGGTCCATCTGCTCCGGCGTCATCCCAATCCCGTTATCGGCCACCGTGAAGACCACCATCTCCTCGCCCGAGCCGGAATCGTTCTCCCGGTCGATCGTGAGCGTTATGCTGCCGCCCTTGGTGAACTTGGTGGCGTTGGACAGAAGATTCAACAACATCTGCCGGACCTTGGTGAGGTCGGCGTGCATGGAGCCGGGGTCGGGTGGGCAAGTCAGGGTGACCGCATTGCCGTTGCGCTTGGCGAGCGGCGCCACGGTGCTCAGCACGTCCTCGACCATCGGGCGGAGCTCGAAGTCCTCCAGGTGGAGCTGCATCTTGCCGGCCTCGATCTTGGAGAGATCGAGAATGTCGTTGATTAGCGCCAGCAGGTGGCGGCCCGCCGTCTGCACCTTCTGGAGATCTGAGCCATGCGCGCTGTTGCCCTGTTCCTCGAGTTCTTCCTGGAGCATTTCGCTGTACCCGATGATCGCGTTCAACGGCGTGCGCAGCTCGTGGCTCATGCTGGCGAGGAACTGGCTCTTGGCGGCGTTGGCCGCCTCGGCGTCGCGGCGGGCGTGGAGCAGCTCGGTGACATCGTGATAGAGGGCGACCAGCCCGACCTGCTCCTCGTCCATCAGAATGGGTACTGCCAGGATTTCCACGTCGACCGGAGCCCCGTCCTTCCGGCGCCGCCGGCCCATGCCGTGCACCGACTGCCGCTTGGTGTTGGCCTGCTGGGTGTAGGCCAGCGCCTCGGCCCGCGTGGTCTCGTCGGTGACCAGGTCGTCCAGGTTCCGGCCCAGCGCTTCGGCGCGGGTATAGCCGAACAACTCTTCAAACCTCGGATTGCAGGAGGCGACGTTGTCGTCCCGGTCCAGCGTTACAATGGCGACCGGAATGTTGAAGACCAGCGTCTCCAGGTACTGCCGTTCCCGCCGCGCCGCGGTGTAGAGCCTGGCGTTTTCGATGGCGATTGCCGCCGGGGGCGCGAACATGTTGAGCCGGCGCAGGTCTTCTTCATCGAACACTCGGGCGGGATCCGAGTGCAGCAGGGCCAGCGCGCCCACCAGCCGGCGCCCGATCAGGAGCGGTGCCGCCATCACCGAATGAACCATCGTGTCGGAGTATTGCCCCGATTGCCCCAGCCACTCGTGATAGGACGGGATGATCAGCGGCTCCAGCGTCCGGGCAACGGTTCCCATGGCGCCTTCGCCGACCTTGAGCCGGGTCCCGGTGGATTCCTTGCCAATACTCTTGCTGGCGACGACCAGCATCTCCCGGGTCTCTTCTTCATAGATGGCGACTTCGCCGCCGGTCACCCTGAGCAGGGTGACCGCCCGCTCCAGCACCGATTCGAGGACGCGCGGCAATTCGAGATCGCTGGAAAGCTGGGCCACGGTGTCGAGCAGCGCCTTGCGCTCGTCGGCTCGCCTCCGCTCCGCTTCCAGCAGCCGGGCCCTGCCGATGGCGATGCTCGCCTGCTGAGCCGCGGCTTCGAGAATCTCCATGTCTTCGTCGGTAAAGGCGTCGGTGTCCGCCGATTCGACGACCAATACGCCGATGGTGCGGTCATCCACCCGCAGCGGGACATCGAGCTCGGACCCGGTCACCCGGGTGGGGCGGTAGCTGCCCTCGCGATGCACATCAGGCGTGTAGTGGGTGCGGCCGTCGGCAAGGGCACGTTCACTCAGGCCCTGGCCGGGCGGAAGCCGAAAGCCGTCGGGGACATCCGGCCACCCGAAGGAGGCCTGGAGGACCCGGTCGCCGCTTGCCTCGTCCACCAGCAGGATGGCGACGACGCTGTAACCCAGTCCCTCGTCATGGAGGCCGGTCACCACCGACTGGTACAGCTCCGCTTCATCCCGCGCCGCGGCGATTCCGGTGGTGAGCCGGAGCAGGGCCGCTTGCCTGGGAGCGACTGTGGTAAGGTTGCGCGGGCTCATCCGGTGGCAGACCTCGTGTGAGCCCGGGCCTTCACGATGCCGCGGATTTCGGTGAGCAGGGTTTCTGCCTCGGAAACCCTCCAGCCTTCCTGGTCCTCCATTGCCGCCTTCACTACTGCGGTCAGTCGTTGCCGGTCGATCGGCTTGGTGAGGTATTCCGTGGCGCCGAGGGTAAAGCCCAGGTGCTTTTCATCCACGATGGTGACCATGACCACGGGGATGTCGGCCAGCTCGGGGTCGCTCTTGAGGCGGGTCAGCACCGCCCAGCCATCCATTCCCGGCATGACGACATCGAGCGTGATCACGTCCGGATTGGTTTCGGCCGCCAGCCGGAGTCCGGCTTCGCCCGACCCTGCTTCCACCACCCGGAATCCGTCCTTGCCGAGTGACCGCGCCAGGAGATTGCGGGCCGCGGCATCATCGTCAATGATGAGGACTGTTGCGCCGCGGGCCCCGGCGGCGACTGGCACCGGGATCTCTTCCGCCGGCGCGCCGGCCAGTGGAATCCGGGCGGTGAAGACGGAGCCTTTGCCGGGCACGCTGGCCACGGTCACGTCGCCGCCCATCAATTGGCAGAACTTTCGAGACAGGGCCAACCCCAGCCCGGTGCCGCCATACTTGCTGGTGGTCGAGGCTTCGGCCTGAGTGAAGGCCTCGAAGAGCCGCCCCAGCTGCTCCGTCGTCATTCCGATTCCCGTATCGCTCACCCGGAAGACCATCGCATCGGCTTCGCGCTCCGCTCCCAGCGTGATGACGCCGTGCTCGGTGAACTTGGCCGCGTTGGAGAGCAGGTTGAGCAGGACCTGGCGGACCCGGGTGGCGTCGGCCCGCATGGAGCCGGGGTCGCCGTGGACCTCGATCTCCAGGCGGTTGCCGTTCCGCTCCACCAGGGGCCGCACCGTGGTGGCCACGTCTTCCACCACCTTCTTCACCTCCACCGTCTCCAGGTACAGCTCCATCTTGCCGGCTTCGATCTTGGAGAGATCCAGGACTTCATTGATCAGGGTGAGCAGGTGGCGGCCGGCCGAGTGGATCTTCTGGAGGTCGGGGATCATCTCCTCGTGCCCGCCATCGGCCGCGTCTTCCTGGAGCATCTCGCTGTAACCCAGGATCGCGTTGAGCGGGGTGCGCAGCTCGTGGCTCATGCTGGCGAGGAAACCGCTCTTGGCGGCGTTGGCCGCCTCGGCCGCGCGTCGAGTCTCCAGCAGCTCGCTGATGTCATGGTAGAGGCCCATCATGCCGACCCGCTTCCCGTTCACGATGACCGGCACCGCCTGTACCTCGACATCTACCATCGTGCCGTTCTTCCGGCGGCGCTGGCCCATGCCGCGCACGGCATGATCGCCCGCTTCCCTGGTATAGGAGACCGCGGCGGCCCGGGTGGCCTCGGTGGTGATCAGGTCGTCCAGGCTCTTGCCGGTGATCTCTGATTCGGTATAGCCGTAGAGCTGCTCGAAGGCGGGATTGCAGGAAACGACGTGATGATCGGGGTCCAGCGTCACCACGGCGACCGGGCTGTTGCGGACCAGCTCGGCGAAATACTGCTGCTGTTGCTGTGCCGCCATGAACAAGTGGGCATTTTCGATTGCGATGGCCGCCTGGGGCGCGAACAGTCCGGCCAGCCGGAGATCGCTCTCGGTAAAGCGGCGCTGTTCCACCGAGTGCCAGAAGTTGATGGCTCCGACCAGCCGCTTCCCGATCAGCAGCGGCATCACCAGCGCCGCGCGAGCCTCCACCCCGGAGTAGCGGGTGGAGCGGCCGGTCCAGGTGCGGTAGTCTTCGATGCTGAGCGGCTCCAGCGTCTTGGCGACCTGGCCCATCGCGCCTTCGCCCAGCGCGATGCGGGTTCCCAGCGACACCCGCCCGGTGTTCTGGTTGGCGACGATCTCCAGCTCCCTGGTATCCTGCCGGAAGACCGCCAGCTCGCCACCGCTCACATCCAGCAACCGCACCGCGCGGCTCAGGACCGATTCCAGCACTTTCTCCAGCTCCAGCTCGGAGCTGAGGTCCGCCAGGGTCGCGAGAATCGCCTGGTGCTCGTCGGCCCGGCGCCGCTCGGCCGCCAGCAGCTGCTTCTGTTGCGCCAGCAGTCGAGCCCGGCCGATCGCGATCGATGCCTGGTTGGCGGCGGCGGTGAGGATGCCGAAGTCTTCCTGGTCGAAGGCGGTGGGACGGTCGCTTTCCACCACCAGGACGCCTAGCGCGCGGCCGTCGATGATGAGCGGAACATCCACCTCGCAGCCGCTGTTGAGGCCGGGGACATACTTCGGCTCTTTCCTGACGTCGGGCGTGTAGAGCAGCTTGCCGGTGGCAAGGGCCTGGGCGGAGAGTCCCTGGCCGGCCGGGACCCGCCAGCCTTCCTTGAGGCCGGACCAGCCCACCGCCGCTCGCATCACCCGGTCCCCGGTCGCTTCGTCTACCAGGAACAGCCCCACGAAGCTGTAGCCGATGTGCTTGTCCTGGAGACCGGAGACGACGGCGCGGCAGATGTCCTGCTCCTCGGTCGCCGCGGCGATGGCGGTGGAGAGCCGGAGCAGGGCGGCCTGACGCCGTGCGGCGGGGGTGAGCCGGCGGGAGCCGGTCTTCGGCTTCGGCTTGGAACGGCGGATGGGCGACATCTAGACCCCGGTCAGCGGCATCGCCGGCACCTCGAGCGCCGAGCTGGATACCAGGTCCAGGACGTAGTCCAGCAGGGCCTGGGGATCGCCGCTGTTCTTGGGGACGATCTGCTGCACCGCGCCGTTCAACCGGGCATGATCTTCAGCGGTCAGGTCCTTGGCGGTGATGACCACGACGGGAATCTTCTCCCACTCGGGCCGCTCGCGAAGCGCCGCGAGCAGCTCGAAACCATCCATTTCCGGCATCATGAGGTCGAGCAGGATGAGACCCGGTATCTCCCGCTTCAGATAATCGAGTGCGACGCGCCCGTTTTCCGCCTCCCGCACCACCCGGCCCTCGCCCGAGAGGGCGCGACCCAGCACTGCCCGGGTTGCGCTGTCGTCTTCCACCACCAGGACCGGGAGACCCGGATTGCGGCTGTAGCGCCTGAGAACCGCGACCAACCGATCCCGCTCGATCGGCTTGGTGAGATACTCAGCCGCGCCCAGCGCGAAGCCGATCCGCTGCTCGTCAAGGATGGTCAGCATGATGACTGGAATGTGGGCCAGGTCCTCCTGCGCCTTGAGGGCGCCTAGAACCGTCCATCCGTCCATCCCCGGCATCAACAGATCGAGGGTGATCACCACCGGCTGCTCGCGACGCGCCAGCTCCAGCCCGGTGGGGCCATCGGGCGCGGTGATGACCCGGAATCCCTCTTTCCCGAGTATCCGTTCCATCAGCGTGCGCATGGCCGGATCGTCGTCGATGACCAGCACCGTGCCCAGGCGGCTTCCTCCGTTCCGGGGTAGCCTGATCGGCGCCGGTTCGGTCTCCGGCACGACGGCGGGCAGCCGGACGGTGAAGGTAGTGCCGGATCCCGGCATGCTGCTGACCGCAATGTCTCCACCCATCATCTCGGCGAACTTCCGGCTGATGGCGAGTCCCAATCCGGTGCCGCCGTATTTCGCCGAAGTGGACGCCTCGGCCTGCGCAAAGGCCTGGAACAGCCGGCCCAGCTGTTCTTCCGTCATGCCCACGCCGGTGTCGCGCACCGCGAAGGTCAATTGCTCCCCGGATTCGGTTGAGTGGCGCCGGGCTTCAAGGGTGATCGTCCCCCGCTCGGTGAACTTGCTCGCGTTGGACAGGAGATTGAGCAGGATCTGCCGGATTCGGGTTATGTCCGCCCGCATCGTCCCCAGGTTCTCGGCCCAGTCCAGCCGAAGGGTATTGCCATTCTTGCCGATCAACGGCTCGACGGTGGACGCAACCGCCTCGAGCACCGGCCGTACCTCGAAGGTTTCCAGGTACAAGTCCATCTTCCCGGCCTCGATCTTCGACAGGTCCAGCACGTCGTTGATGAGGGTCAGCAGGTGGCGCCCCGCACTTTCGATCTTCTGCAGGTCGGGAATGAAATTGCCGTGGCCCTCCGCTGCGGCGTCTTCCTGAAGCATTTCGCTGTAGCCCAGGATCGCGTTGAGCGGGGTACGCAGCTCGTGGCTCATGCTGGCGAGGAAGTGGCTCTTGGCGGTGTTGGCGGCCTGGGCTTCCCGGCGGGCGCGCAGCAGCTCGGTGATGTCATGATACATCGCGATGATGCCGACCTGCTCGCCGGCCACGATCACCGGAATGGTGTACAGCTCCACGTCGACCAGGGTGCCGTCATTGCGCCGCCGCCGGCCGGTTCCTGTCGTCATCTGTCCCGCTACACCCTGCTGGGAGTACTGCAACGCTTCAGCCCGGGTCTCCGGTGTGGTCACCAGCTCATCCAGGTTGCGGCCCATCGCCTGCGCCTCGGTGTAGCCGAACAGCTTTTCGAAGGCCGGGTTGCAGGAGACCACGTTGAAGTTCCCGTCGAGATTGACCGTCGCGACCGGATTGTTGACCACCAGGCTTTCGAAATAGCGCTGCGCGGCCGCCAGCAGCCGGGCATTCTCGATGGCGATGGCGGCCTGGGGAGCGAAGAACGCGAGCGACTGGATGTCGGCCTCGCCGACCTCCCGGGACGGATCGTTGTGGACCGTCGCGATGGCGCCGACCAGCCGCTGGCCGATCAGCAGCGGAATGGCGATGACCGATTGCAGGCTGGTGTCGGTGTACTGGCCGGAGCGGCCTTCCCAGTCCTGATAATGGGGAATGACGAGCGGCCTCCGGGTCTCGGCTACCTTGCCCATGGCGCCTTCACCCAGCGCCATGCGGGTTCCCACCGCGTTGGCCGGCATGTTGTGGCTGGCCGCGATGACCAGGTCCTTGCGCCACTCGTCATAGGTGGCCAGCTCACCGCCGGTGACCCCCAGCAAAGCGACCGCCCGTTCCAGCACCCGGGTCAGCACCTTGGAGAGATCCAGCTCGCTGGAGAGATCCTGCATCGTGGCCAGTAGCGCCTGCTGCTCTTCGGCACGCCGCCGCTCCCGGGTGAACAGCCGGGCATTTTCGATGGCGATGGCGGCCTGGGGCGCGAACATCATGAGTCGGCGCAGGTCCGCCGAGCCGAACTTGCGAGCCGGATCGGAGTGCACGGTGGCGATGGCGCCCACCATCCGGTGCCCGATGAGGAGCGGCGCCGCCATGACCGAGTGGACCAGCAGGTCCTCATACTTGGTAGAACGGCCCAGCCATTCACCGTATGAAGGAATGATCAGCGGCTCCAGCGACCGTGCGACGGCGCCCATGGCGCCCTCGCCCGGCTTCAACCGGGTGCCGCTCGAGTCCCGCCCGATGTTCTTGCTGGCCACTACCACCAGCTCGCCGCTGGCCTCGTCCTGGATGGCCACCTCGCCGCCGGTGACGCCGAGCAGGGTGACCGCCCGCTCCAACACGGCCTCCAGCACCCGGGGCAGTTCCAGCTCGGCCGAGAGATCGGCCAGGGTATCGAGCAGGGCCTGTTGTTCCGAGGCCCGCTCCCGCTCGACGGTGTAGAGCCGCGCGTTCTCGATGGCCACCGCGGCCTGGGCGGCGAAGAGATTCATGAGCCGCACGTCTTCCTGCCCCAGCCGGCGGGTCGGGTCGGCGTTCACAATGCCGATCGAGCCGACCAGGCGGGAGCCGATCAGCAACGGCGCCACCATGACGGCATGAAGCCCGGTGTTGGTGTACTGGCTGGAACGGCCGGCCCATGCCTGGTAATCGGGGATGATGAGCGGCTCGCGGACCAGCGCGGCCTGCCCCATCGCGCCTTCGCCCATGGCCATGCGGGTGCCGATGGAAGCCCGCCCGATGTTGTGGCTGGCCACGATGACCAGCTCTTCGGTGGATTCGTCGAACACGGCGAGCTCGCCGCCGGTCGCCCCCAGCAAGGTCACCGCCCGCTTGAGCACGGCTTCCAGCAGCTTGTCCAGCTCCAGTTCGGCGGAGAGATCGGCCAGGGTATCCAGCAGGGCGCGCTGCTCGCCCGCGCGGCGCCGCTCCATCTCCAGCAGCCGGGCTCGGCCGATGGCGATCCCGGCCTGGTTGGCGGCCGCGGTGAGAATGTCGAGATCACCTTTGCTGAACGGTCGTCCCCGTTCCCGCTGCACCACCAGCTCACCGATGGCGCTCTGCCCGGCCTGAAGCGGAAGCCGTAGCTGCGATTCGCTCCCCATGGTGCCCAGGGCCCCCGAGCTGGCCCGGAGGGAAGGCTCGAAGGCGGCGGTGCCGGCGAGATATAGCCCCACGCCGTCGAACCCGAAGCTGTCCACCCGGAGCGCTTCGACCACGGCACGGCACACGTCATCCTCGGACTGCGCTTCGGCGATGTGGGTGCTCAGGCCGAGCAACGCCGCCCGCATGTCGGCGGTGGACGTATCGATCGGTTTACCGGGTGTGGGGGGGAGGGTGGGGCTGTCGGTCATCGTGGCGGGGGAAGATCGTCGTTACGGGGTCGCACCGCTAGAGGAGCGGCGGAGGGCCGCCATTAATGAAGGCGCCGTGAGCCCCATCCCCGCGGAGGCAGCCAACGCGGCGTAGTTTCCACCCGTCCAACACCAATCGATCCCCTCTCCACGAAGTGGAGAGGGGCTAGGGGTGAGGTGGCTAGGTAGCAATCTGAAACACCTGCCTCAATCTCGCCGTATTGAGCATCCTGAGGGTTCCAGACCCCAACTCCGACTGGCCGCTGATGTATCCGAACCGACTGGTAACCTGGCTTGCGCTCCACGGCCGCAGCATCGTCCTCTGGACGGCCGCGTCGGTGTCGCTGGCGTTCATTACCGGGTTCAGCTACAGCGTCACCTGCGGTTTCCACGGCTGCCCCTCGATCGAGGACATCCGGGCTTATGTCCCGCTCCAGGGCGGTCGGGTGCTGGACCGGAACGGCGACGTGCTGGGGTATCTCGAGCCGGTCCGCCGGATCACCGTTTCGCTGGACCGGATCCCCGAAAACGTCCGCAACGCCTTCATCGCGGTGGAAGACCGCCGCTTTACCAGCCACCACGGCGTGGACTGGCACGCCTTCGGCCGTGCTTTCTTCCGGAACGCGACCTCCCTGGGCGTGCGCGAAGGCGCCTCGACACTCACCATGCAGGTGGCTCGGAGCGCCTTCATCGGCGGGGACGAGTACTCCGACCGCTCCTTTGGCCGCAAGCTGATCGAGCTGCGCCTGGCGCCCCGCATCGAAGCCGCGCTCACCAAGGACCAGATCCTCGAGCTGTACCTCAACCTGATTTACCTGGGTGACGATACCTACGGGGTGGAGGCGGCGAGCCGGCACTACTTCGGGAAGAGCGTCGATCGCCTGACCTTGGCGGAGGCGGCGATGCTGGCCGGCATGCCCCGGGCTCCCTCGGTGTACGATCCCCGGGAACATCCCGATCGCGCTATCGAACGCCGCAACCTGGTGCTCTCGCTGATGGCGCGGGAAGGCTTCATTACGACAGCTACGGCCGAAAAGGCGTCGGACCAGCGGCTCCGGGTGGCGCGGGTGGGCTGGACCCCGCCGATCTACGCCTCCTATGCGGTGGAGGCCGTGCGCGACCTGGTCGCTGCGGAAGTCGGCAACCACCCGCCTTACGCCGAGATCATCGCGCAGACCACGTTCGATCGAGGGGCGCAGCTGGCGGCGGAGCGCGCGGTGCGGGATCGTGCGGCCGCGATCGGTGGCAACGTGCAGGGTGCCATGGTGGCCCTGGACCCGGCTACCGGCCAAGTCCTGGCGATGGTGGGCGGCACCGGACCCGCGCGCGGCAGCTACAATCGGGCCTGGCTGGCGCACCGGCAACCCGGCTCCGCGTTCAAACCCTTCGTATATGCTGCGGCGCTCGAGTCCGGCCTCACGACCGCTACGATGGTGGACGACGAGCCGGTCGAGATCGTGGATGCCGGCCGGGTGTGGCGCCCGGCCAACTTCGGCGACTCCTATTCCGGCACCATCACCATCCGCGACGCCCTGGCCCATTCGGCCAACGCCGCGACGGTGCGGATCAGCCAGGAGATCGGGATCGAGCGGGTCGTGTCGATGGCCCGCCGGGTCGGAATCACCAGCCCGCTTGCCTCGGTCCCCTCGCTGGCGCTCGGCTCTTCCGAAGTGACGCCGATCGAGCTGGTGACCGGATACGCACCGTTCGCCAATGGGGGCTGGAAGGTGGAACCCCGTTTCATCGATAGCATCATGGTGGGAGCGAAGACGGTGTACCGGGAAAAGTCCACGGCTCCGGTGCCGGTTCTCGATTCTGTGACCGCCTTTTTGGTTACCTCGATGCTCCGCTCCGTGGTGGACGAGGGCACCGGGTACCCGGTTCGCGAGCTCGGGGTCTGGGGTCCGGTCGCCGGAAAGACCGGCACGACCAATAACGGCGCCG
>Ga0070698_100005904_pt1 | contig 13358 bp, 8 predicted proteins | sample KBSK1502metaG_FD_65477 | JGI IMG/M metagenome (GOLD analysis project Ga0070698, IMG submission 65477) | Corn, switchgrass and miscanthus rhizosphere microbial communities from Kellogg Biological Station, Michigan, USA - KBS K1-50-2 metaG | ecosystem: Host-associated > Plants > Roots >... | reverse complement strand
GCGACCCGCAAGCTTCAACACTTCAGCGAGGGCCTCGTGGGCGTACGCGCGATGTCTGATGTGTCCCTTCATGCGCGATGACCTGTCGACACCCTCACGGGCCAGCGCTTCCGCGTCCGGCAGGCGGCGGCGTCCCACGAGCACCTTCGCCCGGAGGATCGGAAACCAAGCGAGGTTGATCACATCGTCGGGCGCCGACCAAGATTCGGCTTGGTCAAGGACGTCGTCCGCGCCGTCGAGCTGCCCTTGCTCATAGAGTGCCTCGGCGAGCTGGGCGAGGAGGGTCGAGCTATACGACCTGTCGCCGAGTTGTTCGAGCTCGGCCAGCGCGTCCTGCAGCGTCTTCTCGGCGGCAGCCGGATCATTCGCGAGGACCTGAAGCTCAGCCTGCGGATTCGCCGAACCACCGTACATCGCCCGCATTCCCAGCTCGTGGTACCTCGCTCGCGCGCGCGAGATGGCCGAAATGCCTTCTTCGAAGTCGCCGTCAAGTCCCGCGAGGCAACCTCCCCAGAACTCCGCATGCGTTCTTTCGAGCGGCGTCGAGGCTCGGGCCGCGACTTCTTCCCAGATTGTCCGCGCCTCGGCCAGCGGCGTATCCCCGAAATACGCGGCAAAGGAAATCCAGAAATCCGCCTCTATCGCCAGGCGATCAGCTCCGGCGCGGCGGGCATGCTCGCCCGCTGCGCGCATCGAGATCAAGATCAAATTGGTGTCCGCGTCGAGGTTTGCTGCCTGTGACCGCAGGCGCCATGCCCGCGCCAGACCGACGTCGTCGCCGAGCTCGGTGAGAACTCCGAGTCCCGTCTGCGCCAACTTGGCCGCCTCATCCGCCGATAGCCGTTGGTTCTGGAGCTGGATCCACCCCAAAGCCATTCGCGCTCGCCACTCGTGCACCGTGTCGCCGCCCGCGGCGCAGTCCTCGATCACGCTGGCGAGTACCTTCTCTCCTTCTTCTAGATCGATCTCTGCCAACGCGTCTACCAGGTCGAGCCGCAGGTCTGTCCTGCGCCCGTCTTCGGTTGGAAGAACAACGAGAGCGCGGTGGAGCAGCCCCGCGGCAGCCGGCATGTCGGCGCGGGCCAATGCCCGCCGGCCCGCAGCTGCGAGCCGGGCTCCGGCGCGGCTGCCGACCTCACGGCCACGGTCGTCGAGCGGACCGAGCTCGCTCCGGTAACGGAATGCCTGCTCGAGGTGGTAACCCACGATCTCGTCGAACTCGCTCCGCTCGCCCTCGAGCCAGTCGGCGAAGCGCTCGTGGAGCTCGGCTCGGAGCTCCTTCGCCATCGCGGCGTACGCGGCGTCGCGGATCAGCTGGTGGCGAAATCGAAAGGCGTCGGCCGACGGAAAGACGCTCGACCGATGAGGGCGGATCAACTCCTTCCGGACGAGGAGGGCGAGCGCAGGGGCAACTTCCACATGCTCTGGGGCGAGCTGCGCGAGCGCGCCGGACCAGAACTCCTTCCCCATCACGGAGGCGCGCTCGATCACGGCTCGCTCCTTGTCGCCTAGGCGGTCGAGCCGCGCGGCAAGGAGGGCCTGAATCGTCGGCGGCACGAGGACCTCCTCCTCCTCACCCGCGCCGTCCTCGCCCAGCATCGCGAGCATCTGCTCGACGAAGAGCGGATTCCCCTCGGCCGCCGCGGCCACCCGCGCTCTCAGCGCCGGGGCGATCTCTGCTCCGGCCAGAAGGTTTTCGATCAGCGTCTCGGCTGCATCCTCGCTCAGCGGCTCAAGCAGGATCGACGTCGCGTTCAGCTTTCCCCCGGACCAACCTGGCCTGTCGTCGAGCAGCTCTGGGCGCGCGATGCACAACAGCAGAATCGGAGCATCTCGGCTGAAGTCCGCCACGTGCTCGACGAGGTCGAGGAACGTCGGCTCGGCCCATTGAAGATCGTCGAACACGACAACGAGCGGCTGCTCCCGGGCAAGAGCCTCGAGCAGCTTTCGGACGGCCCAGGGAATCTCTTCCGGAGAAGCTCCACCCTCGGCTTGGCCGATCGCATTCAGGACTGTATTCACGATCGAGCGGGCCTCCGGCTCGCCCTCGAGAAACTCGACGAGCCGCTCCTCGTTGCCGAGCTGCTCGAGAATCTCGATCAGCGGCCAGTAGGTGATCCCTTCTCCGTACGAGAGGCAGCGCCCGGAGACGACCGTGGCTCCGTCGCCGACGTCTGCCAGAAACTCCTGTGCGACCCGAGACTTGCCGATGCCGGCAGCACCAAGGATCGTGAACAGGTGGCTCGACTGTTCATCGACCGCGCGCCGGTGTGCCTGTCGCAGGAGATCAAGCTCGCGCTCTCGGCCGACGAGCCTGGACTCGAGTCGACGTGCGAACGGCTCGGCACCGGCGAGGACATCAATGAGAACCATCGGCGAAAGCTCATTGGTCTTGCCTTTGACGCTCAACGGCTCGACCGGTAGCACTTCGACGGCGTCGCGTACCAGGCGGTAGGTCGATTCTCCGACGAGGATCTGACCCGGCTCGGCCGCCTGCTCCAGGCGCGCGGCGACGTTCACGGCGTCGCCGGTCACGAGCCTTTGCCCCGCGGCTGGGTCACCGGCCACGACCTCACCCGTGTTGATGCCCGTGCGGTTCTCCAGCCGAACGCCGTAGTCGCGCTCGAGCTCGTCGTTCAGCCGGGCAAGCTCGTCACGCATCTCCGCGGCGGCCCGGACTGCGCGGAGGGCGTCGTCTTCGTGCACGAGCGGGAGCCCGAACACGGCCATGATCGCGTCGCCGATGAACTTCTCCACGGTCGCGCCGTGTCGGTCCACCGCCGCAGACATGACGTCGAAGTAGCGCGACATCACTCGTCGAAGCGACTCGGGATCGAGGCGTTCGCCGAGCGCCGTCGAGCCTGTCACATCGGAGAACAGGACCGTCACTGTCTTGCGAACCTCCGAGTGCTGAGGCTCTCGCTCGACGAGCGGCGTACCGCAGCCCGAGCAGAAGTGCGCGTCGTCAGGGTTTTCTCGGCCGCACGACGGGCAGGGTCTCATCCAAAGAAGATCGTACGGCGCCCCGCGGCGAGGAGGAGCGTCGACCTCCAGGGCCTCCGGTGTATAGATCCGTAGGTCTGGGCGGCCCTAGCCGTCAGGGGGTCGTGACTCAGGCGAGACTGCGAGGGCGATCAGGACGCTGAAGACGCCGACCGGTCGCCAGCCGTTCAGCCCGCGAGGATTGCCTTCGAGCTCTGCGCACGCGCTCGTCGGCGGTCTCGTCGGCGCGGCGCTCGTCGAAGGTGGGATCGCTGCGGTTCAATTGGGCGATACAGCATCCGTAAAGAGCTTGTTGACCATATAGACAACTTGCGTATTACGTCTAAGCCGAGAAACCTTTTCGCAACACGCTGCAAATACGCTGCTTCTACGCGACACCACGGCGTTTCCTAAACCGCGTGCGCAAGTTCGATTCTTGCCGGGGGCATCACCATGAGCGCGTTTACGGCGCGGCAAAGTGGCACCGCCTCCGAGTCGGCATCTGTGGCGCCCGTCTTAGTTGCTCCATGTCATCGCCCGACTTACCGAGTCGTCCGTGCCTGCTTGTCGAAAGGTGGACGTAGCGGCGCGGTGATCACGGCGGACTCGTGACCCATAAGCCTCGCGAGACGGTCGCCGAGATGCCACGGTCGATCATTCGCAATGCAAACGCGTGGGGCATCGCGTGGGGGCATCGAGTGGAAGGAGACTCCCGTGAGCCCCGCCGCCTTCGCGGCCGGCCGAAAGCCGCGGCGCGTGGCAGGATCCGCGTCCATGGCGCAGCACCCCGCGCGTTACGACGCCATCTTGGTTGGTGCCGGGCACAACGGGCTCGTGACCGCCTGCTACCTCGCCCGCGCCGGTTTGCGCGTGCTGGTGCTTGAACGGCGCCACATCGTCGGCGGCGCCTGCGTCACCGAGGAGACCTTCCCCGGCTTCAAGGTCTCCACCGCTTCTTACGTCAACAGCCTCTTCCACACGGCGATCGTCCGCGACCTGAAGCTCACCTCATACGGCTACGAAGTGCTCCCGCGCAACCCGTCGTCGTTCACGCCGTTTCCGGATGGGCGCTCGCTGATGATCGGCCCGGACGCCGAGTTGACGCGCAAGCAGATCGGGAAGTTCAGCAAGCGCGATGCCGAGCGGTACCCGCAGTACGAGGCGATGCTCGAGCGGGTGGCGGCCGTGGTCGAGCCTACGCTCACCATGGCGCCGCCCGATCTGCGGAGGCCCCGGCCCAGCGATCTCCGCACGCTGCTCACGCTGAGGCGATCCTTCCGGCAACTCGGTGACGCGACCGGCGAGGCGGTGGAGATCCTCACCGGAGCGGCGCGCCCGATCCTTGACCGCTGGTTCGAGTCCGAGGAGCTGAAGGGAACGCTGGCGACCGACGCGATAATCGGAGCGATGGCGAGCCCGTCGATGCCGGGGACCGCCTACGTGCTCTTCCACCATGTCATGGGCGAAGCCGGGGGGACCCGAGGCGTATGGGCATATATGCGCGGAGGGATGGGCGGGATCACGCAGGCGCTCGCCGCTGCCGCACGCGACCTCGGCGCCGATATCCGCTGCGAGGCCGAGGTGGCCCGCATTCTCGTGCGCGGCGGCCGGGTCGCGGGGGTCGCTCTCGTCTCAGGCGACGAGTTCCACGCGCCGATCGTGGCCAGCAACGCCGACGCGAACGTCACGTTTCTGCAGCTCCTCGACCGGAGTGTTCTGCCGGAGGCGTTCGTGGCCGACGTCGAGCGGATCAGCTACGCGAGCGCCTCGTTGAAAATCAACGTGGCCCTGGAGGAGCTGCCGAACTTCAGCGCACTGCCCGGGACGGAGCCCGGGCCCCAGCATCGGGGCACCATCCACATCTGTCCCGACCAGGACTACATCGAGCGCGCGTTCGACGATGCCAAGTACGGGCGGTCTTCGGTGGAGCCGGTGATCGAGTGCCAGCTTCCCTCGGTAGTGGATCCGACGGTGGCGCCAGCCGGGAAGCACCTGATGTCGATGTTCATCCAGTACGCGCCGTACGAGCTTCGCGAGAGCTCCTGGGATGAGCAGCGTGACGCGTTCGCCGATCGCTGCTTCGACGTGCTGAACGAGTACGCGCCGAACTTCAAGAGCGCAGTCATCGACCGCCAGGTGCTGGCGCCGCCGGACCTCGAGCGGGTCTTCAACCTCACCGGCGGAAACATCTTCCAGGGCGCGATGACCCCCGGCCAGCTCTTCGCGTTCCGTCCGGTTCCCGGCTACGCCCGCTACCGGACGCCGATCCGCGGCCTCTACCTGTGCGGCTCGGCCGCCCACCCCGGCGGAGGCGTCATGGGCACCCCCGGCCTCAACGCCGCACGCGAGATCCTGGGCCGGCGAAAGTCACGCCGAGCCGTCTGGCGCGGGCACAGTTGAACGCCCCGGCGAGATTAGGCTAGGAGGCAGATTCGGCAAAAAAAAGTCCCGTTTACAGTCTCGACAACTTCGCCGATTCATCGAAGGATGCGGCCCACGGGGCTGGTTGGCTCGATGCCGCCCGTCGTAACTCCGCTCTCCTCGTTGCGCGTCGGCGCCGGTAGATTCAGACTCCGCTCAACCCATGTCGGACCGGCTTCAGCACGCCTTGCGGAACTCCAGGCTAGTACCGCTCCTCGTTGCGATCGGGCTTCTGCTCCTCGGCCTGGCTCAGTGGCGGGACTTGAACCTGGAGTCGTTCGTGAATGCGTTGGCGGGCATGCGCTGGGGTTGGGCGGTGGCGGCGATTGCGTTCAACCTGCTTTCGGCACTGGCCGGATCGCTCGCCTGGAACACGATCATCCGCGAGGCAATGCCACCGCCTCACCCGCGCTACCGGGATGTTCTCTCGGCGTTCTCGGTCGGCCTGCTCGGAAACATCGTCCTGCCGGCCCGGGCTGGCGAGGCTGCGCGCGTCGCTGTGCTCGCCCGCAGGTTGGGTGGTCGCCCACGAATCTGGGTGACGCTCGTGGGTACGGTCGTTGCGTACCGACTTCTCGACCTGTTGCCCTCACTCGCACTGATCCTCTACGTGCTCGTTTCGGCGCCGATCCCGCCCTGGGCACTCCGCAGCCTCGTGCTCATCGCCGCGCTCGGGGTCGGGCTTCTCGCGGTCGGCTTCGCGAGCGCCCGTCGACACGAGCGGCCGCTCCTCGAGGCGGGAGGAATGTTTCGGCGCCAGGCGATGATGGTCCGCGCGGGGCTTGGGATTCTTCGGGCGCCGTTTCCCACTGCTACCGCGACTCTCTATCAGTCGGTCGCATGGCTAAGTCAGCTGCTTGCCGTGTTCGTGACACTGCGCGCCTTCGGGCTCGAGTTGACGATCTCCGAGGCCGCGCTCGTGCTCGTGCTCGTCAACCTTGCAATCCTCTTTCCGCTCTGGCCGGGCAACGTAGGTCTCCTGCAGGCAACGGTGGCGTTACCGCTCGCTGCCTACGCGGTCGATTACGGCCACGCGATCGCCTTCGGCGTCGGTATGCAAGCAATCGAAGTCTCGGTCGGAGTCAGCTTGGGGCTGTTGTTCCTAGCTCGGGAAGGGCTTTCCGTCGCCATTCTCAGCAGGATGCCTCAGGCTGGCGCTGGCGACTTTCCCGCGGGATCCAGCCCGCTCAAGGCGGAAGACTCCTAGCGCACTCGGGGCACTTTCCCGGGGGCCGAGCGGTTTGGCGCCGAACGCGGCCACGCCGGCCGATGTTTCCGCAGAGCTGCAACTGCAAGCCCACCGAGTCCTGCGACCGCAATTCCAGCGACGATGTCGAGCCAGAAGTGGTTACCGGTGGCGAGCACCGAGAACCAGACGGCCAGAGGCCAGAGCAGCCAGACGACCTTCATAGCTCGTGATCGGACGAGGAGCGCCAGACCGACACCGACAATGAGTGCGTCCGCCGAGTGGAGGCTCGGCATCGCCGCGTACTGATTGCTCGGAAAGGGCAGAAGACCATGGCCGTGGCCAGGGGCGCTAGAGCTTCTGACCGTGTCGATGAATCCAAGACTCGGGAACCGTCGGGGAGGAGCGGTCGGGAAGGCGTAAAAGCCGATCAAGGCGATGACGTTGGTCACGATCAGCGTGTTCCGAAACCGAGGGAACGCCTCGCGTCGGCGGAGGTAGACCCAGAGCAGCGCGAGTGCGACAACTGCGAACTCCGAGCTCCAGTACGTGAGCGCCACGAAGGTGTCGAGCGTGCCTGAGTCGCGCGCAAGGTCCTGCAGACGCAGTTCGACGAGCCCGTGCACCAGATCTCGCTCGAGGTCTGCGACGCCGAGTCCGTCTGCGAGCGCCCGACTGCGGTCGTGGCCGGCTCCGGCCTGGATCAGCTGGTAGCCGAAGACGAACGCGAACCAGAGGGCGGCCTGCAACGCGAGGTTGACCGACCTCCCGGTAGGCCATGACCTCGACTCGGCCCGTGTTCCCGGCGTCATACGGTCGCGGAGTCTACGCGTACGGATTTCAGGTCCAACGGACCCTCGCTCGCTTCCGACCAACGGTTGCGTAGCATCGCTCCGCTTGTCTTCGATTCACTCCGAGCTCGGGTGGCCCGCACCGCGACGATTCCTCGCCGGTGAAGGTCTCCTGTGCACGGCGACCGCGGCACTTCTCGCCGCGGCACTCGCCTGGCTGGGGCCTGCAGGCTCGGACATGGCGGCTCACGCCTACCAGCGGGCGCTCTTTATCGACCACGGTTTCACGCTTTGGAACAACTTCTGGTACGCGGGGCGTTACAGCTTCGTCACCTACAGCGTCCTCTACTACCCGCTGGCGGCCGTGATCGGGATCCGGCTGCTCGCCGTAGCCACCGTGGCGAGTGCGGCGCTCGGCTTCGCGATCGTGACCTGGCATGAGTGGGGCCCGACTTCTCGATGGTCGAGTAGAACCTTCGCCATCGTCTGGGCCGGGATCGTGCTCGCAGGAGCATTCCCGTTCGCGCTCGGCGTCGCCCTTGCCCTTTTCGCGCTCTGGGCCCTGCAGGAGCGGGCCCAGTGGATGTTCGTCGCCCTGGTTCCTCTCACGCTCGCCGCGAGCCCGCTCGCCTTCGCACTCCTTGCGCTGATCGCCGTCGGTGCTGCGCTCGCGAAGCGGATCGAGGCGAAGCGCGCTGTCGTGCCCGCCGTCGCGTTCGCAGCGACGGGCGGCTTCGAGCTTGCGCTCTGGCGGAGCTTCCCCGACAACGGACGCTACCCGTTCTCGGTCGCCGACCTCGCCGCCGCCAGCGGCTTCAGCCTGCTGGGAGCCGCGCTGGTCTGGCAGATCGAACGCGCCCGAGCCCTCCGGATGGTCCTGTTGGTCTACGGATTCGCGTGCCTCGTCGCCTATCTCGTTCCCTCGGCGCTCGGCTCGAACATCACGCGGCTCCAGTTCGTGGCAATCCCAATCGCGGTGCTCGTCGTCTCGCTTCGCTCCTGGCGGCCGCTGCCACTCTGCCTGGTGGTGATCGCGCTCGCCGTCTCATGGAACATGAAGCCGCTCGTGCGGAGCGTCTCGCAGGGGCTCGAGAACCCCGCGGCGAGACTCGCCTACTGGCAGCCGGCGATTCGCTTTCTCCACGCGCACTTGACGCCGTCTTACCGCGTCGAGGCGGTGGACACGGTCGGCCACTGGCCTGCCGAGTACCTGCCCGCCTCGGGGATCCCGCTCGCGCGCGGCTGGTTTCGCCAGGACGACTTCCCTGGCAACGCGGTCCTCTACGGCCGACTGACCCCGACCCAGTACAGGGCGTGGCTCCGCGGGCTCGGGGTGCGCTACGTGCTCCTCTCAGGCGCACAACCGGACTACAGCGCTAAGTCCGAGGCGACACTCCTCCGAAGCGGTCGATCAGGTCTTCGGCTCGTGTTTCGATCGCCGAACCTAACGATCTTCGGACTGCCTGCTCCAGCTGGGATCCTGAGCGGCGGTCCAGCAGCACGGCTCCTGGCACTGACGCAAACGCGCCTCGTGCTTCGGGTCGTTCATCCCGGCCATTACCGCCTAGCCGTCCGCTACTCGCCGTACTGGCGAACCTCGAGTGGATGCATCGTCGCCCGGCCGGACGGAATGAGCGAAGTGCTGGCCCCACGGCCGGGCACGATCGTCGTCTCCTTCCACGTCGGGATCGAACAGGCGCTCGCAACAGTGGCCGACGCCGCCACCCGGACATGCTCCCCCGTCGACCGCCGCGCCGCCCCCGAGCCCGTTGAGCCAATGTGGACCGCCCGCGTGGCGCGTATTCGCTGAGACATGGCGCTCCGGATCGCGATCGTGAGCGACTACTACTATCCGCAGTTGGGCGGGATCACCGAGCAAGTCCACGGTCAGGCGACGGAACTTACCCGGCGCGGGCACGAAGTGACAGTGATCGTGCCGCGGCTCCTCGTCGTCCCTCGCACGGTTGACCCCGAGCCACCGCCCGTGATTTTCGAGATCCAACGCATCGGAGTTGCCTATCCGTCCTACGTCAACGGCTCCGAGACGCTGCAGACGCTCAGCCCGCGCATTCCGTTCGCGCTCGATCGGCTCTTCGGCGAGCGCAGCTTCGACGTTCTGCACGTTCACAACCCTTTCGGCGTAATGTTGCCGATGTCGGCGATCATGCGATCGCGAGCGCCGGTCACGGTCGCCACGACGCACAGCGTCGTGCCGAAGGATTACCGGCTGTTGCGCACGTTCGCGCGCCCGCTGGCAGCCCTCCTACGCCGCATCGACGCGCACATCGCGGTCTCGAACGCGGTCGGCGACTCGTTCCGGCCGTATTTCTCCGAGCTCGCGTTCGAAGTGATCCCCAACGGGGTCGACACGACCTTCTTCAGTCCGGATGCCGAGCCGCTCCCGCACCTCGCCGGCGAGCGAAACATCCTCTTCGTCGGCCGCTTCGATCCTCGAAACGGCCTCAAACACATGCTCGAAGCGTTCGTCGAGCTTCGACGCAGGCAGCCCGACGTTCGGCTCGTCGTGCTCGGCGATGGACCCATGCGACCACTACTCAGGCGGCTCGTCCCACCCAAGCTGGCGGCGGACGTGAGATTCGAGGGGCGAGTCAATCGTCTGCGTCCCCGCTACCTTGCGAGCGCCGAAATTTTCTGTACTCCGTGCCGTCTTGCCTCGTTCGGAATGGTCGTCCTCGAGGCGATGAGTTCCGCCACTCCCGTTGTCGCGACGAGGCTGCCCGGATTCGCCGAGGTGATGCGGGACGGCCTCGACGGGCTCATGGTCGATCAGCCTGACGACATTCCTGGCTTCGTGACGGCGCTCGACAGACTGCTCGACGATCCCGGGCTGGCTCGCGCGCTCGGCCAGGCAGGACGCGAGCGCGTGCTGACCACGTTTGCGTGGTCACTGGTAGGGGACTCGCTCGAGGAGCTGTATACGCGCCTGCTCGCAGCTAAAAGGTCGCGGCGGTCTCTCGCCGTAAGCCGTGGATAGAACCGCAACCTGGCTGGCCTGCGGAGGCGTTGCGGCGGGCGTCGTGGGTCTTGGAGCGACGCTTGACCACCTGGTCGGCGGCAACGGCCTCTTGCTCGGTCTCTCTCTCGGGCTAGGGATCGTCTACCTCTGCGGCACGTTCTCCGCGAACACGCGTCTGTTCGGGCGCGTCTTGCGCACACGAGCCGACCGGCCCCAGCTCGCGCTCACCTTCGACGACGGCCCCGATCCTCGCTTCACGCCGGCGATCAGCTCGCTTCTGGCCGGACGCGGCCACCGGGCGACGTTCTTCGTACTGGGGACGCACGTGCGGGCCCACGCTCAAGTCGTGGCTCAGCTCGCAGCCGACGGTCACGAGGTCGCGAGCCACGGCGATACGCACGGCCTGCTCGCCTTCAGCTCGCCCAGTGCCCTGCGGAGGCAGCTTCGAGCCGCTGAGCGAGCCGTCGAGGATGTTCTTGGGACGCCACCGTCACCGCTCTTCCGAGCGCCTCACGGCGTGCGCAGTCCCTGGCTTGTCGGCGTTGCACGGCGCTGCGGTTACAAGGTCTGCGGTTGGGACGGTCGTGTCTTCGACACGGCTTCCCCCGGTGTCGAAAAGATCGTGGCACGCGTGCAGCGCCTGCTTCGACCGGGTGCAGTAGTCCTGCTCCACGATGGCGACGGCTCGGGTCGTGCAGCATCGCGCCGGCAGACTCTTGCCGCCCTGCGACCCATCCTTGACGAGCTCGACCGCAAAGGACTGCGCTCGGTCCCGCTCAGCGAGCTCGTGCGCGACCGTTCGGTGTCCGACCGACGACTCACGCTCCCCCCGCGAGCTCGAATGTGAGCCGTGCCTACAAGCCAGCGCCGGCCTATCGGCCCATAGTCGGCGCCATATTCGCTGCGGCTAACACCGGCCTGAACCGCACAACGGGGCCGTAAGCGTGCTGGTGGCGGCGGCGTCCTTGTTCTCTTAGCCTGCGTCTCGCGTGCGAACGATGAAGCGTGTCTCGAGGGTGTGCTCATCGACGTTCGCGTCCAACGCGGCGTGCTCGAGTTCCTTCGCTGCATCGGGATCGACAAAGACGCGGGCGCGGCCGTCCTCGATCACGAAGTCGCCTTCAAAGGGCTCGTGCACGACGGAGTAATCCCACGTTCGCTCGACGGCGGAACGCGGGCCGGGGGAGATTCGTAGCCCTGCGGCCGCGCCGGCATCCTGACCAACGACGAATTCGACGACGGCGCCGACCGCTTCAGGCGTGAGCACGAGCATGAGAGGAGTATGGCGGGAAGGCGGCGCACTCCGCATCGCGAAGTCGCGACGACAAGACTCGGCACTTCGTAGCCTAATACGACAACAAAGATGGGGCCTTTATGGAAGCGAAACAACCGGACGGAAAGCTCAGTGGAGGATGTTGACCGCCCTCGCCGCGACCATGACGAGCAAGAGCAGGCTGGAGGCCGACTCGACCAGCATCAACATCTTTGCCCACTGGGTGAGCGGCATCGCGTCCGTCGGGCTGAAGGCGGTGGCGTTTGTGAACGAGACGTACAGGTAGTCGAGGAACTTCGGTCGCCAGCCGGGGGAAGCGAACTCCGGTGTCGCCGTCTGCGGGAACAAGAAGTCGGGGGTAGTTGACGCTTCGGCGTGGCGTACCATCGGGCCGCCGGAGTCGAGCTGCCAAAACCAGAGCGCGAACACAATCACGTTCGTGCACCACATGTGGATCGCTGCCCGAATCAGCTCGTGCGCAGCGACGTGGCGGCCGATCACGATCAGGTGGACGAGCAGGACGATCGCTGCCGCGTTCGCGGCGGTGACGATCGCGATCAGGGCGATGGCTGCCGTCCGTCGCGGGATCGAATGGACGACGTGCCGGCGCGGAGCAGTGAGCGCCAGCGGGGCCAGCAACGTGAGCGCGAGCGCAGGGACGAGCCAGCGCGCGGTAGTGATGAGACCCGATGACCCAGCAATGAAGCGGCCGGGGAGCGTGGCGTAAAGTGCCGCGGCGGTCAGGACCGCGAGGATCGGCGGCCAGCGCGACTCGCCGAGCCCTTCGACCGTGACGAGCGACCCGACCCGCTCAGTCCCCAGGCTCGCCAGCCGTCTTCGCTTGAGGCCCGGTTCGCGCGATCCCAAAGGAAACCCGGCCAAAGCGTAACGATTCGAAGGCTCGGTCAACTCCGCCTTGACGCTCCGACTTGCCGGAGCTGGGAGCTGTGTGCGCCAGCCGGCTTAGCGTCGGACTTATTCAGGTCTAGTTCAGAAACTCTGTTCAACACTGGGGCCGTATGAGGCGAACGCGACCGCGGCCGGCGATATTCGCGACAACCAGGTCTTCCTTGTCTTCAGGAACGGCGCGGCCGGCTACTCCATGAAGTACCCGAAGGCGTGGGCGCAGCAAGGGTCAGGCAAGCACGTCACCTTCCGCGAAATTCGAGACGGGGTCGCCACGTGACGACCCAACCGGTCGTCCGCGAGGCAGGAAGCCGGGAGAGAGGGCAAGCCGTGGCGATCGGTGCCTTCCACCGACGCAAGGAGTTATTCGGAGCCCTCGCCGGAGCGTTCGCAACCGCGGCGGCCGTCGCGGCGGTGTGGGTGGTGGGAGGCAACCTTTCCCGGGCGAGCGCAGTCGCCCTCCAAACACACGGCAAGCCCGTCGCAGCACTCCTCAGCGACCTCCGTGCGTCAAGCGTCGGCCACCCGTTCGCGGGCGATCGCCCGCTGCTGGCGACGGTCTTCCCGGCTGATCCCCGGCGCAACACGCTGACGTTCCGTTTCGATCTCGCGCGGGCGGCAACGGTGACGCTGGAGATCGCACCGGCGGGGCACAAGCTCGCCCGACCGGTTTATCAGCTCACCCGCCGGCTGGCGGCCGGCGACCGGATCCTGCGCTGGCGGGTGGCTGCGACGATCAAGCCTCGCAGTTACCTGAGCGAGCTCGACATCCAGGCGGGCGACCGCGTTGAGCATCTCGGCGCCCGCAGCTGGAATCAGGCG
>Ga0070698_100005903_pt1 | contig 13358 bp, 10 predicted proteins | sample KBSK1502metaG_FD_65477 | JGI IMG/M metagenome (GOLD analysis project Ga0070698, IMG submission 65477) | Corn, switchgrass and miscanthus rhizosphere microbial communities from Kellogg Biological Station, Michigan, USA - KBS K1-50-2 metaG | ecosystem: Host-associated > Plants > Roots >... | reverse complement strand
AAGCGCGCACTCGATACAGCGATCAACGCGCTGCCGGCTCGCGAGCGCACGTATTTGCGTCACGTGATCGTCGATGGCTTGACCCAGGAACAGATCGCAGCGACATACGCCGTGCATCGCGTCACTGTCGCGCGGGTCCTTGCGGCGGCACGCGAGCAGGTGCACGAGATGACACGCGGGCTCGTGATCGCCGAGCTCGGCAGCATCGCGAGTACGATGATGTTCATCGATAGTCAGCTCGACTTGTCGCTGCAGCGTCTGTTCCCGGAGCCGACGCTGTGATGTGCCCCGACGAGGCGCAGGTCGCAGCATTTGTCGAGCAGACGCTCTCGGATGCGGATCGACAGACCGTCGAGAATCACGTCTACGAATGCGATGCCTGTCGCGAAACGGTTGCGGCGATGGTCGCGGTTAGCGGCGCACCTCGCATGGTCGGCCGCTATCGCCTCGAGCGCATCCTCGGTAGCGGCGGAATGGGTGTGGTGTGGGAAGCGTGGGATCCGACGCTGCGCCGCCGTGTCGCGATCAAGTTGCTGCATCCCGACGTCGCATCGGGCCCCGAGCGGATGCTTCGCGAGGCACGCGCGCTTGCGACCTTGCAGCATCCGAACGTGGTCGCGGTATTCGATGTCGGAGAGGTTGATGGCGATGTCTTCATCGCAACCGAGCTCGTCGACGGCGAGCCGATGTCGCACTGGCAACTCGGCCGATCCGAGCGCGAGATCATGGGTGCCTACGCACAAGCGGCGCGTGGTCTGCTCGCTGCGCATCGCGCTGGACTCGTGCACCGCGACGTCAAGCCGAGCAATATCTTCGTCAGTCGTGACGGTCGCGTGCGCATCGGCGATTTCGGGCTCGCGGTTTCGGCAGACGCTGACATCACCCGCGATGGGCAAATCGTCGGAACCCCGGCGTACATGGCGCCTGAACAACGTGAGGGCAAGAGCGTCGACGAGCGCGCCGATCAGTTCAGCCTTTGCCTCGCACTCGCGGAGGCGCTCACGGGAACGAGAGCGTTCGAGACGACCGAGCTGCCAAAGCAACCACCGTGGCCCGCGATCGCGCGCGGTCTCGCGATCGACCCAGCGCAGCGCTTCGCCACGCTGGAACCGCTTGTCAGTGCGCTCAGAGCCGGTCAGCCACCTTCGCGTCGCCGCGGCCGGGTGATTGCTGGCGCCGCGGCGGTGGGCATCGTCGGAGCTGCGCTATTCGCATTTCGACGCGACGATCACCTCGACTGTGCCGAGCGACAGCCGCTCGCGGGCGCGCTGAACCATGCAGCGATTCGCGATGCGTTTCACGCCACGAACCTCGCATACGCGGACGATGCGGCGCGAATCACGATCTCCGCACTCGATAGCTACGCGTCGAGCTTCGCCGTCGAGGAAGCTCGTGCATGCAGAGCGGATGACGACAGGCGACGTGCGTGTCTCGCACGTATCCGCGGTCAAGTCGTGCAGCTCGTCTCGACGCTCACGACGCGACCTGACGCGTCAACGATCCAGCGCGCGCCCGCCGCGGCTCGCGGACTGCCCGATCCGGCGATCTGCAATTCCGCCGCCGAACGCGCGGTCCCGAGCGACCCCGCGATTTCGGTACGGATGCACCTCATGTCCGTGCGGCTCGGCACCGCCGCGACGCTGCGACGGCTTGGCAAGACCGAGGCGGCCCGGGCGAGCGCCGAGGCCGTGCTCGCTGACGCCGTCGCGGCCGATCTGTCGCCTACGATCGCCGAAGCGCGGCACGAGCTAGGGACGATCTTGCACGCACAGGATGATCCAGCCGCAGAGCAGATGCTCGTCGACGCGCTCGCGGCTGCCGCGGCGGCGCACGCCGATCTTGAGGCCGCGCAGATCGCCGCACTCCTTGTCGAGGTCGTCGGTCGCAAAGGCGATGTTGCCGCGGCCGCACGTCAAGCTGCACTCGCACGTTCCGCGATCATTCGCGCGGGAACCGATCGATACACGGAGGCCGTCGTCGAGCGCGGGCTCGGATACACGTACAACCAGGCGAATCAGCGCAAGGCCGCGCTCGAGCACTATACGCGCGCCGAACAGCTGCACCGCGCAATTGGTTCCGTCGATGACGTCACGTTCGACCGGCGCGCGCAGGTGATCGCCCTCGGCAGCCTCGATCGCCTCGATGAAGCGATCAAGATCAACGCCGAGGTACTCGCCTTCGATCGCGAGAACCTCGGCCCCGCGCACCCGCGAACGATCGGTGATATCGCGGCGCGCGGTCAGCTCCAGTTTCGCGCCGGTCACCTTGCCGAGTCGGCGAAGGATCTCGAGACCGCGGTCGAGCTGGATTCGAAGGTGTTGGGTGCCGATAACAAGCACACCGCTTCACTGCGTGGTCAGCTCGGCGGCGTTTATATGACGATGGGTCGGCTCGTGGATGCCGAGCCGCTATTTCGCAGCACGGTGCGCGTGCTGTCGAAGCACGTCCCTGCGGATGACGACGAGCTGCGCGGTCAGCGTATGAACCTCGCGGGCGTACTGATCCTCCTCGGTAAGCATCGCGAAGCGATCGCCGAGCTCGATCGGCTCGTCGAGGCGGCACATCGCCTTCACGATGACGATCTGCTCGGCCTTACGCTCGAGACACTCGCACAGGCGCTCATCGGCGATCGCCAATACGCCCGCGCAACCGCCGCAGCCCGCGAGGCACTCGCGCTCGCGACGAAGGTCTATGGTCCGTCATCGCGCCGCGGCGCTCAAGCGCACACCACGCTCGGCAATGCTCTCGCCCACGCGGGCCAGCGCGCCGCGGCAGCGACCGAGCTCGAGCTTGCGATTCACATGTACGAAACATCGGTCGATAAGACGTCGCAGGAGCTCGGCGAGCCGCTGACGAGTCTCGCCGAGATATTGCTGTCACGCGGTGACGCGAGTCATGCGCGCGAGCTGCTCGAGCGGGCCGTCAAGCTGCGATCGGACAGCGATCCCGTCGATCTCGCGGCAAGTCGCTACGCGCTCGGCCGCGCACTGGAAGCACTGCACGATCCTTCCGCCTCGGCACAAATCACCTCCGCGATCGAGCTATGGCGCAACGCGGGTCCGCGGGCAGACGCGCGGCGCGCAACGGCCGAAGCGTGGCTGCGCGCTAGACGGCGATGATTATCGCGGCTGGGCTGTGTCGAGTCTCGGCACGAGCTGCCGCAATTGCCACGCGTTGATCGAGTCGCGGCGCTGCATCTCGGTGAGCGCCGATCGAAAGCGCAGCATGAAGATGGAGCCGATAACGATGAACGACGTGTTCATGATCATCTGGCCAATCCCGCCCGTCGCTGGCATCGGCGTCATCCGCGGCACCAAGCACAGCGTATCGCCTACTTCGAGGAGCGAAGGCGGCAGCACGTGCACGAATTCGAGGACGAACGGCAACGCGATGGCGGCGCAGCCCGCGATCATCAAGAAGACCCGGCGCGAGTCATCGATCGACATCGTCACTGCAAAGAAGACGACGGCTCCGAGCGTTGGCGTGATGTATTCGGGCGAAAAGCCAATCCCAATCCCGGCGATCGCGATGCACACTGCGATCACGAAAGGGGTCGGCGTGTAGCCATCCGGTCGAGGACGTAGCCACCGCGCGATCGCTCCCACGAATGCGGTCGTCACGCTCGCGATGGCGATCGCGAGCAAACCCACGTCGACGATTCCAACTAGCAGCGGCCACATGATGGAGCTCGCCAGCATCGCGCCCATCACCATCACGCTCGCTCGGCTTCGCGCGCGCTCGAGCTCGCGCTCGCGGTGGCGCATCTCGGCCGCCGCCTCGGCGGGTACCTGGCGCGGTGGCGTCGTCAACAGCTCGACGAGCGTCGCGAGCGCGTTGGAGTTGTTCGGGTCGAGCGCGAGGGCGCGCCCGACATCACCGAGCGCCTCACTGCGAGCTTGCGTCGTGTCGCGCTTGGCAACCTCGACCGCTCGTGCGGAATGCAGCCGCGACATGCGCTCGCGCAACGCGACATCGCGATCGCCTTCCAGATAGCGCTCGACGGCATCGGCGAGCTGCCGCGCATTCGCAAAGCGCTGCGCAGGATCGCGCGCCGTCGCTTTGACGCAGATCGCTTCGAGCTCGGGCGGTACATCTGAGCTCGGCGCGCGTACGCTGGGGCGCGTCTCGACTCCCTCGGCAACTTTCGTCAGCATGTCGGCAAAGCCGGCCGGTTCGTGGAGCGGCACACCGGTCAAGATTTCGAACAGGATCGCGCCGAGCGCATAGATGTCGCTGCGGGCGTCGACTTCATGACTCCCCGACGCTTGCTCGGGCGACATGTAACCGATCGTTCCAACGCCCACCTGACCTTCGGCACCGGCGAGGCGCGCGATGCCCCAGTCGAGCAAATACACTTCGCCGTAGCGGCCGAACATGATGTTCGCGGGCTTGATGTCGCGGTGTATGACGCCCTTTTCGTGTGCGAAGTGTGCAGCGAGACAGACCTGATTGAACGCGGTGAGTAGACGTACTCGCGAAAACGACCTGATCACCTCTGCGAGTGATTGGCCATCGACGCGACGCATGGTGAAAAACAATGCGCCGTTCTCATCTTCGGTGACGTCGTAGACCGGCACGATCGACGGATGTTCGAGGCGACCCTGCAGCAGCGCTTCGCGGGCGAACGATTCGCGCGTCACGGGATCGCCGTCGACGCGCGGCTTCAGCCGCTTGAGCGCGACTTCGCGGCCGATCACGTTATCGACGACAAGCGACACCTCGCCCATCCCGCCGGTGCCGAGCATGCGCACCTGCTGGTAGCGCTCGGACGCAGGCAGCTCGAACGTCGGCGGCAGCGGCACCGCGATCGCGGTGGCATCGCTACGCGTGATGTCGCTCGCCGGGGTCGTATGAGTTTCCGAGTCGGTAGTGGGCGGCTCGTCGGGCATACAGGCCCGATTGTCTCACGTGAGCGCTAGTCGTCGAGCACGCGCCACGCGGCGAGCGCAGCAAGCTTCTGATCGCGACTCCAGGGCTTGGTCGCGAGCTTGCCGACCTTGGTGACGTCGAGAGTCGCCGGCGGTACGAGCTCGGTTGGTAAACTGCACGCTTCGCGCAGTACGTCGCGGTAGAAGCAACCCTCGGCCGCGTGCCAGCGCGGGTGGGACGCGAAGATTTCGTCGAGCTCCCCCGGATCGCCGGGCTTCGCCACGATCGCGCATGCGCGAGGCTTGTGCGCGAGCAGCGGCGAGAGCGTGCGCTTCGCGTTTGCGAGCGCCTGTTTTCGCGTGGTCGCAAGAAACGCTTCCGCTTTCTTGCGCGGCATCTCGGCGGCCATGTGAAAGCAGAAGCGGTGCGCGTCGTCGAGGATGTCGATGACCTGGTTCGCGACGATCACCGGCTTCTTCGCCGAGCCCTCGACGACAACACACGCCGCCCAGCCGGTGTGCACGCTCATTCCGATCGCGCGGCGTCCCACGCGCGCATCGTAGCAAAAGCTCCGATTAGCGGCGCTTCGCCTTCGGCAGCCGGTCGCGATACTTGATCACGGTCGCGAGCCCGAAGTCGCCGACCTCATCCTCGTAGTCGCCGCGACCCGCCTCGGGCCGAAATGGATACTGCGCGACCTCGTAGACGCCGGGCCCTTTCGGCATCGGAATCAAGATCCGGTCTCCGTCGGGATCCCGGACGACCTTGCCGCTGTGAGCTTTTGCGAGCGCCGCCTTGGAGAACGCGCCGTCGCGGTACGGCAGCATCATCGCGAGCACGCCACTGACGCAGTGCAATTTGCCTACGGACTTGGGCTTTGCCGTGACCTTCCACTGCGCGACGCGCAGCGCGAGAGCACGGTCTCGCTCTTTGCCATCATCGACGCTCGTCGCGCAATCGAGGAGAAGCACACCATTGTCGATCGCGTAAACGTCGCTGATCCCGCTGCGATAGCCAATCTCGACTCTGACGCCGTGCGCGGCGCCGATCGCGATCGGCCCATTCTTCGCCTTGAGTGCGCGCTGGAAGTCGTCCTTCTTGTCACTCTCGTCGACGCTGCCGCGCCACATCGCCGCAACCTTGGCGTCCGCGACGATGAGCCACAGGGATGCATTCGGCGCGTAGATGCTGCCGAGGATCTGGGCGGCCTTGCCCTTCGGATCGACCGTCGATTCTGCGGGGCGCGTGGCGTTCTTCGCGCTCGCCGCATCGAGCGCCGCGTACTCGATCACGGTCGTCTTGTCCGTCTTCGCGCCCTTGAGGTGCGTCTGCTTCCACGCCAGGCGCGCGGTCTTCTTCTTCTTCAGCTCTGCGCGCCGATCCGGCGTGATGTCGAAGTGGACACGTGCGCCGCGCAGGTCGGCACCCGCCGCGTCGATCATGTGCTCCTTCTCCGAGCAGAACGACACCTCGAGCATCAGTCCCGCACCCTTCGCCTTGATGAGGTCGAGCGCCACATCGGGATCCATGTCGAGGAAGCTCGCTCCGCGCAAATCCGAACGGTCGAGCTGCAGACTTCCGCCGCAGCCGACCCACGTCGCGCCCGGTGCCTTCACGCCGCGCAGGTTACCGACGCTGTCGTAGCGCGAGCTGAAGTAACAGTCGTAGAACGTCGCGGCACTCAGATCCGCGCCCGACAATGTTGCCGGGTTGTCGAAGTCGCAGCGCAGCCAGGTCGTATTCGCGAGCTTCGCGCCGCGCAGATCGTACGTGATTAGCAGATCCTCGAAAGTCTCGCCGCTGAGGTCGGCTTTGCGCAGATCCGCGGTGTCATCGAGCGTGCCGCGCCTTAGTGCGTCGATCAGTTTCTTCTTGTTCTTCGGTGCGGGCGCCGGCTTGCGATCGAAATCGATGCCCGTAATGAACTGCGTGCGCTTCGCGCCTTTCAGCTTCTTGATCAATGCGGCGACCGCGTCGTCGTCGTCGCCGAGCGGTGTGCTCGAGAACGTCACGGTCTCGAGCGATGGGAGCTTGTCGATTCCGTCGAGGTTCGCGAGCTCGGTGTTGTCGACGTGCAAGTAGCGCAGCTTCGGAAGCGAGAACAACGAGGTCGGCAGTTTCGCACCGGCGCCGCACTGGAGCGTACGCAGCTCCTTGAGCTCGCCGATCCAGGGCGGCGGCGGATAGCTCAGCTCGAGCTTACGAATGCGCAATTTTCGAAGTTGGCGCGGAAGCTCGTCGCACTGCACATAGCGCGCACGATCAGCATATTTGAGTGCCTGCGCGACGTCCGTGGCGATCTGGCCGAGGCCTGACAGCATCATCAGATCTTCATCTCGCTGCGGTCGCTGCGTACGCACGGCTTTAGAATCTCCCGACGAGCTGCACGCCGCCGCCGTGCGCGGTGACCGTCGGTTGCACGGCCGGCCCGTCACCACTGGAATTGTGGCGCAGCAACAACACGACCGCGACGCCCGCCGTGATCACACTCGCGACCGCGAAGCCATCGGCGATGTAGCGCTGGGTATTTGCCGAGGTGTAGAGGTCCTGCTGCTTCGCATCATCCATCTCGCGCGTCGACTCGTCGTACGTCGAACGCGCCGAGAGCTCGAACGCCAACGCGGTTCCGCCGAGCACGACCGCGCCGGCGCCGACGACGATCGGCAGCACGAGCGAGCGCGGGGCCTCCGGTTCGGTCGCGATTGGGGGCGGCGAAGCGGTCGCGCCCGGTTCTGTCGTGGTCGGCGGCGTCGCTGGCCGCGGTTCGAGGCGCGGCTTCGGTGCGACGGGCTTGGACTCGCTCGTAGGCTTCTCGCCCTTACTCTTCACGCACGGCTCGAGCTCCGCGATGAACTTGTCGACCGCCGCGATGTTTGCTGCCGTCGGAAAGTTGCGCTTGTACGTTCGGTAGAACGTCGATGCCTGCACGCAGTCACCTTTGAGTCGATACGCCTGCGCGATGTTGAACAGCGAGGCGGCATCGTTACGGAGCTTGTAGGACTCCTTGAACTTCGCGATCGCGGCATCCCAGTCCTGGATGTCGTAGAGGCGTTTGCCTTCCACGTAGGCCGCCTCGCCAGGATCTTTCGGTTGCGCGTGCGCGACGCCACACACGAGGCACGCGATAACGAACGCCCGCATCGTCACGATCGTACCACGCGTGTTCGGCATCGGTTTATGATGGATGCGTGCTTCGGATCGGTGTCGTGATCTTCGGCGTGCTCGTCGGATGCGGTCCGTTCGCCGAGCCCGAGAACATCGGCCCGCCGTGCGAGCCAGGTGTGGCGATCGCGGATACGACGCCGGGTGATTGTCAGCACCCCGTGTGCAACGCCACCGGCAACACGATCTCGGAGCCCGACAACACCGACGTTCCTGCAAACACCGAATGCGCAACGGCGTCGTGCAGCAACGGCACCCCTTCGTTCACGCCGGGACCGGAAGGCAATGCGTGCGGGGCGTCGATGGTGTGCGATGCCACAGGCGTCTGCGTCGACTGTCTACTCGGCGCGCAATGCCAATCGGGCCAGTGCAACGCGGACCATACGTGTGAGCCGATCACCTGCGCAACGCACTTGCTGCTGAGCGAGATCAAGACGCGTGGCGTTGACGCCAACGATGAGTTCATCGAGCTCTACAACCCAGGTCCCCAACCGGTCCAGCTGTCGTCATCCATCACGATCACGATGAGGTCGGCGACTGGCGCCGTGTACTCCCAGGTGTGGCAGGGAATGGCCACCGAGATCGTGGCGGTGCATGGCCACTATCTGATTGCCGGGTCCACGTTCAGCACGATCAACCATGATGGCGTCGGCATCGTCGGCGTCTCAGATAACGCCAGCGTGATCCTCGGAAACGGCGGTATGACGATCGATGCCGTTTGCTTCACCGAGCCTGGAGTGCCAATTCCGACCACGGGCTACACCTGTGAACAAACACCGATCGTCCGGTCGAATTCCACGGTCAACGGGGATCAGAGCATTCAGCGCAAGCCGGGCGGTCCGCTCGGCAGCTGCGTCGATACAGACAACAGCAGCGCGGACTGGATCATCACGATGCCGCCGGATCCACAGAACCAGGCGAGCCCGCTGACACCGCCGTAACGAGCTCCACGCTACACTCAAGCCGTGTCGCGTTCGGCCGTTCTGCTCGTGCTCCTCGTTGTCAGCTGCAAAGAAGCGAGACGAGAGAACAGCGCGCAACCAAACTCGGATGAAAGAATTCCGGTGCCGGGTGGGCCTGTCGTGGGCGAAGTCAAAGGAACCATCACGAACAACCAGCGGCTGAAGCCTGAAGAAGGCACGCTCGTCGTCGACAACATCCAGACAACGACTGGAACCATGACAACGGCCGTCGTCAAAGTCGTCGCCGCACGTGGATTCCACGTCTCGACCAAGTACCCGAGCACGCTGACGCTGGTCGCGCCCGATGGCGTGCGACTCGAGAAGACAACGTTCGCCGCGGGCAAGGAACACAAAGGCGATGCGAACAGCTTTTCGGAACAAGCGCTTTCATTCGCGGTGAACGCGATGGCCGACAGGCCGGGCGCGTACGAAATCCACGGCACGTTCAGCTTCGGTGTCTGCACCGACGAGAACTGTCACCCCAAGACGCAGCCGATCACGATCGCGATGGCTGTGAAATAGCGAGCGCGGTACAGTCTGTCCATGCGAGTCGCTTCGCTCGTACTCGTTGCCGCATGCACGGCCGAGCCCGCGGCGCCCGCATGGCAACCGCTGATTACAAAGTCGTGGATGCTGGCGCCCGGAGGCGAGAACACCTCCGACACATACTTCATGGAGCTCGAACACGACGTCTACGTCGCGGGCATCCGTCCGATCGCCCCACCGGGCACGCATCACACGTTGCTCGGCCGCGCGATCACGGGCAGCATCCTCTATGCGTCGGGCGTCGGCACGAACGAGCTACTGTTTCCGCCTGGCGTCGGGCTCAAGCTCACCGCCGGCACGCTGCTCGGTCTTCAGCTTCACATCTTCAACGTCACGGACCAGCCGCTCGGCGGTACGTCGGGTGTCGAGGTGTTGGTCGTCCAGCCGGAGGATGTCGTCGAGGAAACAGAGCTGATGCTCGCCGGGCCACTCGATCTTACGCTGCCACCGGGGCAGACCACCGTGACCGGCACCTGCACGCTCACGCGGCCACAAACGATCTTCGCGCTGTTCCCGCACATGCATCAGATGGGCACTCACTTCAAGACAACCGTCACGACCGGCGGGACGACGCGCGTGTTGCATGATGCGCCATACGCATTCAACGAGCAGGCGTTCTTGTCACTCGAACCGATGCCGCTCGCGATGGGCGATGTGATCACGAGCGAGTGCACGTGGACGAACCCTACGACGACCACCGTGATGTGGGGCGAAAGCTCGACGACCGAGATGTGTTTCTCGATCGTGTATCGCTACCCGCTGCTCGGCGGCATCTTCTGCGACGACGCGAACCCGTAACGGGAGCTCCGACATGGTGCACCGCTCGCAACTCTTCATCGTCGTAGCTTTCGTACTGGGCTCGTGCGGAGGCGGAGCGATGTACATGACGAAGCCCGATAACCTCGAGCCGGTGCCGACGGCGCCGGGCAGGGCGCCGTTGCCGCCCGACGTGCACGAACAGATCACGAAGCTCGAAGTCGACATCGACAAGGACCGCGCTGCAATGCACCTCGGCGAGCCTGCACCGAAGGCGGGCCGGTCGGCCGACCCGTTCTACGGGCAACCCGAGACCGATCCGCTGTGCAAGCCGGCGCAGACAGACGCGTGCGGAACCAGTTGCACACTCTCCGCGTCGATCTGTCGCAACGCCGAGAAGATTTGCACCACCGCACATGACTTGCCAAACGATGATTGGGCGACGCAGAGATGCGCACGTGCGAACGCGATCTGCGAAGCCGCGCACGCCCAATGCTGTGGCTGTCAGGGTTAGAGCGCTTGGAATCGGGCGACGAGGTCCGGCACGGCGCGCGACGTCGCGTCGAGGATCTGCCTGCGCCACACGTTGTCCTGCGGGTTGAAGAGCTCTCCGAAGCGCCTCTGCACGGCCGAGCGAACGATGTCGCTCTCGTAGCCGAAGTGGACACCTTGGTTCTCCAAGCGCATGCGCAAGAGCGAGCGCATGCCGCCTTCGAGCGTCTGCGAATCGAGTGTTCCATATTCGAGCGTCGTACCGAGGTACGTCTTCGCGGCAGCGAGCTGCCCGACATACACGATGAGGTCGCCCTTCGTCTCGTAGAAGTCAGGGTTCGTCGCGGCGGAGTCGATCTGGTATCCGGCGAAGACCGTTTGCATCGCCGCCGCGCCATCGATCCCAACATCGCCGAAGAAGTGCATGCGCCCGCGTTCGCCATACCCGGTGTGCAAGTCCATGAGGAAGACCGCTTCGTGTTGGTCGATCACGCGCAGCAATAATTCTTCGAGCGCTTGTTTTTGCGGCTCGGGCTCGCGGCCGCCGAAGTAAATGCCGGCGTCGAATTCGTATTGTCCCATCAGCGTGGCATCGCGCAGCTTCGTTTCGCCCAGACTCGCCACCTCCGAGTACAGCTCGTAGACATCCGTGTTGACGTCGAAGCCAGAGACGGCGTGCTTTGGATTGAGGAACTCGTCGAGCTCGCGATAGGCGTCGTTCGCGGTCTGAAACAGCGCCGGCTCGATCGACAGGTTGCGATTGAGATCGACGTTGTGCTCCGTGACGCGGCGCCCGTGACGGTAGCCCCACGGATTCAGGCTGTGGATGACGAGCACGCTCGTCTCGCTGAAGTCGAGCGACGGCAGCCACGTCGTCATCAACATCTCCTGCACGCCGCTGCCGACAAACGCCTCTGCGCCATGGACACCGGACGTGAAGATGACGAGCTTTTTCGGCGAGCGCGTCGCCGGCAAGTAGACGTAGTCGATCGTCAGATCGTCGTCGGTTGCGCTCGCTACCGCGAGGTGATCGATCTCGGCGCCTGCGTGCCCAGACGCGAGTCGCTCGGCAGTTGCGCGAAATCGCAACCGCGCGTCGTCGTACGAGTGAAGAAAGTAGCCTGTCGAATCCGCCTGCGGCGCGTCGACGATTCCTTCGTACGCGCAGCTCGCGACGAGCATGCAGATGGCGAGTCGGATAGCCACCGCTGCATGTGCAGCAAACTGCACGCCATGCGCGTGTTTCGAGATCACGCATGGTTAGTCGCAAACGCGAATCGCCTGGCCAGTGGCAACGTGCATGTCGTTGCACAATTGCGGCTGATTACAGCCCGACCGTCTTCATTAATGCCTGAAAGCGCGGTTGCGAACGCAGCGCCGACGAGAACGGCGTGATCTTGATATACAGCGCCTCGGTGTAGTGAGCCGCGACGACCTTCTCGAGGTGCTCGAGTGCGTCGTCGATGTTGCCGAGCGCATCGTCCATCATTGCGGCGGATCCTGGCGCCGCACCTGCAGGAATCTTCTTGCGCAGCGCAATCGCCTTGTCACGCTGACCGGCGAGCGCATACGCGACCACGCAATTCGCTTGAGCGTACGGATTCTCCGAGTCCTCGAGCTGGTTCGCAATCGCGACGGCCTTGTCGAAGCGCGTGGTGGAGGCGTACGCGACCGCGAGCATTGACAGCGGGAGCTCGCGCTGGTTTCGCGGGACATCGTCGAGGATCGACTCGATGTAGCGGATCTCCTCGCGGTACTGACGCGAGTAATAGAAGCTGTACACCGGACCCAGGAGCTGGCCCTTCGCGAGCGGGTTGCGCGCACGGTGCGCCTCCCCCAGGCGCTCGTGCTCGTCGAACTTGCCTTGCAACAACAGGTAGCGCTGGCGCTCCTGCTCGACACGATCCAGTGTCGGAGCGAGCTCGAGCGCGCGTGGCAGCGTGCGCTCGACGGTCTTCCAGTCGTACATCGTGCTCGCGGCGATTCCTCGGGCGGCGAGCGCGATCGGTTGATTGGGATCGGCGGCGAGGATCTGATCGGAGATCCGGATCGCCTCGGCGGTAATCGGCAGGTTCCCGGTCTCGCGAACCTGGCCGATCTCGGCGAGGCGCAGCGCGACCCGCGCGCCCGCGCGGAGCAGCGTTGCGTTCGCCGCGAATACCGCCGCGAGCGCGTCCGTAGCCGCGGGATCGAACGCAGTCGCTTCGACCGGAGCTCGCAGCAGCGTCGCGAGCGCCGCGCCGTAGGCGGCGTACGCCGGCGGATCGAGCGGCCGAACGTCGAGGAATCGCCGGGGCATCGGACGTCCGAGCTCGAGCGCGACCGCAGTCGCGAGATCATGCACGAGCAGCAGCGCCTCGCGGGCAGGCCGTTCGAAGCGCCGCTTCCACCGTGGCGTTGCCCGGCGTTCGATCACGACGTCGACTGCGAGCGCGGCGTTCTGTGCTCGCGATCCGATCGACATCCGCACGACCGCTGCAACGCGATCGATCTTCCATGCCGCCGCCGACGGATCCGGATCGCGCGACAGCTGCACCGCGCTCCCATTGAGCGTCTCGAAGATTGGATGCA
>Ga0070698_100005902_pt1 | contig 13360 bp, 12 predicted proteins | sample KBSK1502metaG_FD_65477 | JGI IMG/M metagenome (GOLD analysis project Ga0070698, IMG submission 65477) | Corn, switchgrass and miscanthus rhizosphere microbial communities from Kellogg Biological Station, Michigan, USA - KBS K1-50-2 metaG | ecosystem: Host-associated > Plants > Roots >... | reverse complement strand
GTGGCGGACGCGCGGGATCGTGCGCCTCTCGTTCATCAACATGTTCCTCGCGCTCGCGCCGGCCGCGCTCTTTCTCGTGATCCCGAGCGATCAGTTCGCACTCGGCGCCGGAAGCCTCCCTGTGGCCTCCGTCTACGCGCTCGAGGCGCTGGGCGTCCTCCGCGAGCGCGCACGCTCAGGCCCCGCTCGCTGGATCGTGGGCTATCTCGCGATGGATGCGGTGCTCGGCATCGCGATGCTGGCGAACGTCGTGCTGGCGAGCTCCGGTCTGCTCGCGATCGTTCTCCTCATCCGGCTCGCCCACCCGGTCGGCCTCTTCACCGAGGCGATCCGCTCGTTCGAGCCGGCGTCACCAGCAGGGGTCGAGCGCCCGAGCGCGCCTGAGGCGCAGACGCTCGTGACGACCGCCGCCGCTCGAGCGCCCGAGGCTGCGAGACGCGAGCAGGAGACGGCGGGCTAGCGGTCACCACTCGCGCGGCGGTGGGATCTCCGCGCGGCCGATCCGGCCGAGATGCGTATCGCGGAAGCCGGTGGTCAGCTTGAGGCCGTAGCCGAGCATCCGGTCCATCCCGATGTGCGCAAGCCAGACGAGCGCGATCGCGAGTCCGAGCGGGACCTGCAGCTTGACCGCGGCCGCCGCCAGGAGGAGCGGCCCGATCTCCGTGTGCAGGAGGTTGTAGACGGCGGCGCCGACGACGCTCCCGCGCAGGTAGCCGAGGATCGCGACGTCCGGCACGACCAAGAGGAGGACGAACAGCACCCAGTCCGCCGAGGCGATGGAATAGAGGTAAGCGGCGAGGAGCAGCGTCGCCGCGCCCTCGAACCGCAGCAGCGTGGCGGGGCGCGTGAAGATGGCCACCGGCGGACATCATGACGAGAAATGCCGCCCTTTCGCCCTTAGCATCCGGGGAGATGAACGTCGCGCTCTGGGGACGGGCCCTCTACACGGTCCAGCGCGTCGACAAGGCCGGCTGGGAGCGCCTCGACATCGTTTCGCGCTACCTCATCGCCTCGCGCGCCTCGGTCCTCGTCATCACGTTCATCTCGGTCGCGATCGCGGGGCTCCTCGCCATCCGCGCGGGCCGCTTCGACGCCGGCCTGTGGATCCTCAGCGCCGTCGCTCTTTTGCTGGCGCACGCGACGAACAACCTCGTCAACGACCTGACCGATCACCTCAAGGGCGTCGACCGCAACAACTACTTCCGCGCCGTCTACGGCGCGCACGCGCTCGAGCACCAGCTGCTGTCCGTGCGCGGGCTCATCCTGTACGCCGCGGTCGGCGGCATCGCCGCGATCGCCATCGGCGGCTACCTCGTGGCGGCGCGCGGTCCGCTCGCGCTCGCGCTCATGGCTGCGGGCGCGTTCTTCGTCCTCTTCTACACGTATCCGCTCAAGTACATCGGCCTCGGCGAGATCGCGGTCATCCTGGTCTGGGGGCCGCTCATGATCGGCGGCACCTACTTCATCGTGACCGGGGTCTGGGACTGGGACGTCGCCCTCGTCGGGCTTCCCTACGCCCTCGGCGCGACGTCCGTGATCTTCGGCAAGCACATCGACAAGCTCGCTGACGACAAGGTCCGCGGCATCCACACGCTCCCGGTGATCATGGGCGAGACCGCGGCGCGGTGGACGCTCGTCGCGATGGTCGCGCTCATGTACCTGACGGTGCTCTACCTCGTCCTGACCGGGTTCCTCACGCCGGTGGTGCTCGTGGTCGCGCTCGCGCTCCCGAAGGCGAGAGCGGCGCTCGCGATCTTCACGAAGCCGCGGCCGGCGGAGCGGCCCGAGAGCTATCCGAAGCTCGCCTGGCCGCTGTACTTCGTGCGCTTCGCGTTCGTCCACAACCGCCGCTTCGGCCTGCTGCTCCTGCTGGGCATGGTCGGCGACGTCGTGCTCCGGATGGCGATCCGCTAGCGGGCGAGGAGCGCCCCCACGTACCACCAGATCGAGCGGAATCGGCGGGTTAGCGCGATCCTCGTGATCGCCTTCTTCCTCTTCTGGCTCGCCGCGGGCGCCGTCATTGGCACGATCCTTCAGGGTCGCGCGACCGGGGGCTCGGGGCAGCTCGGCGGCGCGGTCGCGTTCGCCGTCCTCGCCGTGATCGCGATCCTGTGGTCCTACTACGCCGGCGCCGGCACGGTGCTGAGCATGGCCGGCGCGCAGCCCGCCGACCCGGGCCGCTACAAGGTGCTCCACGACGTAGTCGAAGAGCTCGCCATCGGCGACGGGCTGCCGAAGCCGGACGTCTACGTCGTCGACGACCCGTCGCCCAACGCGTTCGCCACCGGCCGCGACCCGCAGCATGCCGCGGTGACCGTCACGACGGGCCTGCTCGAGACGATGGACCGGCGCGAGCTCCAGGCCGTTCTCGGACACGAGTTGAGCCACATCAAGAACCTCGATGTGCGGCTACTGCTGATCGTGTCGACGCTCATCGGCCTCGCGGCCCTGATCGCGAGCCTCATCTGGAACTTCTTCCCGCGCGTGCGGTTCGGGGGAAAGAACACCGGATACGTGATCCTGATCATCCTCGCCATCGGACTCGTCTTCACGATCATCGCCTTCGTCGTGGGCCCGCTGATGCAGCTCGCGCTGTCGCGCGACCGCGAGTCGCTCGCGGATGCGAGCGGCGTTCAGCTCACGCGTGACCCGGAAGGCCTGATCGGAGCACTACGCAAGCTCGCGGCGAGCAGCGCCCGACCTCAGCGCTTCAACAACGCGACCGCCGCCATGTGGATCGACAACCCCGACGAGCATCACGGGCGGTGGTTCCAGCGCTTCTTCGACACCCATCCGCCGATCGAGGAGCGCATCGCCGCCCTCGAGCGGATGCTGACCGTCAAGGAGACCTGAGCGCCGGCGGGCTCAGGCGGCGATGTCGCGCGTCACGTACCAGACCGCATCCGGGATCATCCCGGCCGGGACCTCGCCCCGCTGCGCGCGCTCGAACGCGTCGCGCTTGTCCGCGCCCGCGGCGATGATCGCGACGCGGCGCGCCTCGCGCAGCGCGTGGAGCGTCAGCGAGATCCGCTCGGGCGGCGGTTTCGGCGCGTCGCGCACGCCCACGACGTGGCCGGCCGCGCGCAGTGCGGGATGGCCCGGAAAGAGCGACGCGGTGTGCCCGTCCGGACCGATCCCGAGAAGGACGAGGTCGAGCGGATGGGCGAGGACGAACGGCTCGTACAGCTCGGCCGCCGCGTCGGGACCGAGCTCGCCCGGCATGCGGTGGACCGCGAGAGGGGCGACGCGATCGAGGAGCGTCTCGCGCGCGGCGCGGTAGTTCGAGTCGGGATGGTCAGCCGGGACGCAGCGCTCGTCGCTGAAGAAGACGCTGACGCGTCCCCACGGAAGGTCCATGCGGCCGAGGCGCTCGTAGGCGCGCAGCGGCGTGGTGCCGCCGGCGAGCGCGAGCCGGAGCATGGGCGCCGCGCGGATCTCTCCGGCGACGAGCTCCGCGACCGCCGTGGCGAGGGCACCCGGGTCAGCGAACGAATGGAACATTCCCGTCAGCTCGGGTGCTGCGGGAGCGACAGCGTGAAGGTGCTGCCCTCCGGACCGCTTTCTTCGAGCCACAGCCGGCCGCCGTGGGCCTCGGCGATGCGCCTGCTGATGTGGAGGCCCAGACCGGTACCTCCGTAGGTGCGGCCGCGTGGCGTCTGATAGAAGGGCGCGAAGAGCCGCGCGCGCTCATCCGGCGCGATCCCCGCGCCGCGGTCGCGAACGCGCACATGGGCGCTCCCGGCGTCGACCGCCACGGTGACCGTCACACGCGTTCCCGGCGACGTGTGCTTGAGCGCGTTGGCGAGAAGGTTGTCGAGGACCTGGTCGATACGGTCCTCATCGAAACGGGCGCGCACCGGCGCGTCCGGGAGCACGGCGTCGATCTTCTCCGCCGCGCTCTGCCGGGCGATCGCCTCGCGCACGCGCGCGGCAAGGTCCGCGTCGACGGGCTCAATCGGGATCGCGCCAGCCTCGAAACGCGCGGCATCCAGCAGATCGCCCGTCAACCGGAGCATCCGCTGCGCGGCGCGCTCGATCTTCGCCACGGCCTCCTCGAGCCGCTTCGGATCCGAGACGTTGCGCCGAGCGAGGTCGACGAAGACGAGGATCGAGCCGAGCGGCGTGCGCAGGTCGTGGTTCGCCATGCTGAAGAGCTCGCGCCGCCCGCGGTCGAGCTCGCTGAGCGCGGTGATGTCGCTGAGGACCAGGACGGCCCCGATGATCGCGCCGCTCCGGTCGCGCAGCGGCGTCGCGCTTCCGAGAACGACGATCTCGCGGCCCTCCACGGTGCGGAGCCGGATCCGCTCCCCCGCGACCGTCTCGCCCCGGAGCGCGCGCCATCCCGGCAGCTCCTCGCGGTCGTACGGCGTGTTGTCGTCGCGGCGCGGCGCGCTCCGCGCGACCGCCTGCTCGAGGGTGGTGATCTCGCCGAACATCGCGATGCGCGCCTGGTTGGCGAGGATGACCTTGCCGTCCGGCGCGTAGACCGCCACCGAGACGGGGAGCACGTCGAGCAGCTGACGGAGCCGCGCGAGCTCCTCCCCAGCGAACGCGCCGATGGCTTCGCGCCCCTCCACGACCCCAGTATCGCCAGCGATCGCTCGCGCGCGGTGACCGCACGGGATCAGCCCCGCGCTACGCTGCTCCGCCGTGCGGAGCCGCGGGCGACCGGCGCTGATCCTCATCGCGGTCGTAGGGGCGGCGCTCGTGCTCGCCATCGCGCTCGTCGCGACCCTCCAGGTCCCACCGGTCCACGAGACCACGGTGAGCCTGTCGGCCACCGCGGAGGATCTTGACGTCCCGCGTGCCGGCCTCGTGATCCGCGTCACCGTCGCGGAACAGCAGGACGACCTTCTGGGCCTCGTCGTCCGACTCACGCCGCCACCCCGTACCGCTTTCGACGCCTCGTGGTCCGGCGACCCGGGCGCTCCGCGCGCGACGATCACTGCCGACGCCGCGGAGTGGCGCGTCGCGGGACCGACCCGGAACGGCACCTTCGCGGCGCGACTGGTGCCTGACCAGGGCGCCGACGGCGCGCTCGGGTTCCGCGGCGCTGAGCTCGCCGCGGAGATCCGTCACGCGCACGGGACGGTCGGCGCGCGACCGCTGCCGCTCGGCGGCCTGTTCGGCGAGGGCGGGCAGCGGCGGACGATCCTGCCGACGGGTCTCACCGTCCTTACCCGAGAGCGCCCGGACACGCCGAGCGTCGCCATCCGCGTCGCCGTTCGCGCCGGCTCGCGCGACGAGGACGATCGGACGTGCGGCGGATCACACTGGCTCGAACACGCCCTCTTTCTCGGCACGCCGTCGCGGCCCGACAACCAGGCGATCTTCAAGACGATCGGCGACGTGGGCGGGCAGATCAACGGCGGGACGAGCGTCGACTGGACCGACTACTGGAACGTCGTCCCCGCGGAGCGCTTCGCCGACGGGCTCGCCCTCGTCTCGGACCAGGTCCTGCGCAGCGTCTTCGACCCGACACGGCTCGAGCGCGAGCGCGGCGTCGTGCGGCAGGAGCACAAGCTGCGCGCCGACACGCCGGCGACGCGCGCCTTCGACGAGTTCCAGCCGCTCGTGTTCCGCTCGAGCCCGGTCCGCAACAACCCCGGGACCGTCGCCTGCCTCGACCGGATCCCGCTCTCGACGATCCTCGAATACCGGAACGCGCACTACGTCGCGCAGAACATCGTCGTCGCGGTCTTCGGGGACATCCGTCACGACGAGGCCGTGACTGCGGTGGCGAAGGCGTTCGCAACGCTGCCCGCGGGCGAGCGCACGCAGCGGCCGCGCGCGCCGGAGCCGGTCGAGGCGGATCTCCGGACGAGCATGATCGGCGAGGGAACCCGCAGCGCGGAGCTCCGGCTGGGCTGGCCCGCGCCGGGGGTCGCGGATGACGACTTCGCTGCGGTGGTCGTGCTGCAGGACATCCTCGGCGCGACCGGGCGTCGCCTGAGCGAGAGCATCACCGACCGCGCGAACCTCGCTACCGGCGTGGCCACGCTCTACCAGCAGTACGCGGACGCGGGCGCGCTCTCGATCGGAGCGACGCTGCGCCCCGACCGTGTCGACCCGGTGACCGACCTCATCCTTCGCGAGATCCGCCGGCTCCGCGACGGCGAGGTCACGGATGCCGACGTCCAGGCGAGCGTCCGCGCCCTGACGGGGCGCACGACGATCTCGGACGAGACCAACCAGGCGCAGAGCACGCGGGCCGACGCGGAGGTGGCGGGCCGGAACGAGTCGCGGCAGGAGACCTTCGCGCGGCTCCGCGCGGTCACGGCCGCCGACGTGCGCAGGGTCGCCCGGACGTACTTCGATCCCGCGGCCTATTCGCGTGTCGTGGTGCGCCCGTGAACGGACGTCTGACGCGACGGAGGCTGATCGCGCTCGCCGGCGCGGGCGCGGCCGCGGCCGTCCTGCCGTCGGATCGACCGATCGTCCTCGGCGCCGGTCCGGCGCCGACGCGGGTCGTCCTTCCGAACGGCCTGACCGCCATCGTCCTCGAGCGCCCGACCGCCGACAACGTGGCGCTGCGGCTCGTCGCACGGGTCGGCACGCGCGACGACGGCGCCGAGGGCGGGATCGCGCTGCTCGCCGGCCGCATGATGTTCCAGGGGACGCCGACGCGACCGTCGGAGACCGCCATCCAGCGCGCGATCGCGGCCGTGGGCGGAACGATCACGCGCGGCGCCGACCTCGAGTCGAGCATCATCAGCTGTGTCGTCCCGGCGGTGGAGCTGGATCTCGCTCTCGACGTCGTGTCGGACGTCGTCCGCCGGCCCCTCCTCGACGCGACGGTCTTCGCCCGGCAGCAGCAGGTCGCGATCCAGGATCTCGCCGCTCGCGCGACGCAGCCCGCCACGCGGCTCGGCGATCTCTACCAGGCGACGGCGTTCGCCGGCCATCCCCTCGCGTCCCTGCCCCTCGGCACCGCGGACACCCTCCGGTCCCTCACCGCCGATGCCATCCGTCGCCATCACGCGCGCGAATACGCGGCGGCGAACCTCGTCCTCGCGGTGGTCGGACGGGTGCACACGGCCGAGCTCATGACCAAGATCGAGCGATCCTTCGGCGGCCAGAGCGCGGGCGCGCGCCACGAGCGCCGCCCGGTGCCGGTGCCGCCGCTCCGCGCGGCGAACGTCCGCAGCCCCAGCGGTGAGCAGCAGGCGACCTTCCGCCTCGGCTTCCGGGCGCCGGCCCTCTCCGATCCCGACCGTCCCGCGTTCACCGTCCTGAATGCGACGACGAGCTCCGCGACCGGCCTCCTCTTCAAGGAGCTGCGCACGGCGCGCGGCCTCGCCTACTCGGCGGGCTCCGACTTCCAGCCCTTCACCGACGCCGGCGGCTACTTCGCCGGCGCGGGGGTCGATCCCGACAAGGTCGACCTCGCGGTCGGGATCACGAAAACGCAGCTGTCGTCCCTGAGGGACAGGACGTTCGATCGGTCGTACATCGAAGCGGTGGCGCAGACGGCCGCGTATCGCGAGGTGCTGGCCACTGAGACGAACGCGGCACAGGCCGAGCGCCTCACGCGCCCCGACGTCCTCGGCCCGCCGCCCGCCGACGCCGTGATCGAGGCCATGCGCCGCGTGTCCCCGGACGACGTGCAGCGGGTCGCACGCACCTATCTCGATATGGACAGCGCGGTCCTCGTGGTGGTCGGCGCGTCCTAGCGTGTGTTCTGCATGACCGCTTCGCCGCAGGTGGTCGCGCCGCCCGGCGCGTGCGACACGCACATGCACGTCTACGACAGCCGCGTGCCCGCGCTGCCCGGGACCCCGATGCCCGGCGACTTCCCGGTCGAGGCCTATCGCCAGGTCCAGCGCCGGCTCGGGCTGGCGCGCGTCGTCGTCGTCCAGCCGAACGCGTACGGGTACGACAACGGCGTCACCGTCGCGGCGATGCGAGACCTCGGAGCGGGCGCGCGCGGGGTCGCCGTCGTGCGGTCGAACGCACCCGACGCCGAGATCGAAAGGCTCACCGCCGCGGGGATACGCGCGGTGCGCGTCATGGCCCTCGGCGGGACGATCGGGTTCGACGCGATGGACGCGGTCGTCGCGCGGGTCCACCCCTTCGGCTGGCACGCGAACATCCAGCTCGACGGGCGCGAGCTGCCGGAGCGCGAGGCGCAGATCGCGCGGCTGCCCGGCCGCTTCGTGATCGACCACACGGGCAAGTTCCTCGAGCCGGTCGACGTCGGCTCCGCTCCGTTCGCCGCTCTGTTGCGGCTCGTCGACACGGGGCGGTGCTGGGTGAAGCTGTCCGCGCCGTACGAGACGTCGCGCACCGGTCCGCCGCTTTACGAAGACGTCGCGCGCCTCGCGCGGGCGCTCGTCCGCGCCGCTCCCGAGCGGATGCTCTGGGCCAGCAACTGGCCCCATCCGTCGGCGCGCGGCGCGGTCCCCGACGACGCGGACCTCCTCGACCTCCTGCTGGACTGGGCCCCCGATGACGCCACGCGCGGGCGCATCCTCGTCGACAACCCCGCCGAGCTCTATGGCTTCTGAGACGCGTTGCAACATTTCGTCCGCGCGGAGGGTAGCGCAGGAAGTTCACTTGCGTAGACTGATCGTGTGACCGAGACCGCGGTCCTGGTGCGCTCGGGCGCGACGATCACGAAGATCGGGTGCGCGCTCTATCGCGTGCCGCTGGCCGAGCCCGTGAGCGACGCGAAGGTGATCCAGGGACGCCAGCGCCCGCTCGGCGAGGTCGACGTGCTCATCGCGCGCATCTCGACGAGCGACGGGCTCGACGGGCTCGGCTTCAGCTACAGCAAGCGCGCCGGCGGCCCCGCCCTCTTCGCGCACGCGCGCCAGATCGCGCCGCTCCTCGTGGGCGAGGACCCGCTCGACATCGGGCGCTTGTGGGACAAGCTGCTGTGGGCCGCCGCATCGGTGGGCCGCCAGGGCGTGGCGGTGCAGGCGCTCGCCGCGTTCGACGTCGCCCTGCACGAACGCAAGGCGAAGCTCCTCGGCGTGCCGCTCGCAAGATCGATCGGCAGCTATCGCGACAGCGTCCGCTGCTACGACACCGGCGGCGGGTTCCTCTCGGCGGACATCGGGACCGTCATCGCGAGCGCCGAGCGCAGCCTCGCGCGCGGCATCGGGGGCATCAAGCTCAAGGTCGGGGGCGATCCGAAAGAGGACGTCTCACGCGTGCGCGCGGTCCGAAGAGCGCTCGGGGACGACGTGCCGCTCATGGTCGACGCGAACCAGCAGTGGGACCGTGCGGCGGCGAAGAGGATCGGGCGCCGCCTCGAGGAGTTCGACCTCGCGTGGATCGAGGAGCCCCTCGACGCGTACGACGTGGACGGTCACTCCGCCCTCCGCGCCGCGCTCGACACGCCCATCGCCAGCGGCGAGATGCTGTCGTCGGCCCTCGACCATCGCCGCTTCCTCGAGGCGGGAGCGGTCGACATCATCCAGCCCGATGCGCCGCGGATCGGCGGCATCACGCCATACCGTCGCGTCGCGGACCTCGCGGACGATCGGGGTGTGATGGTCGCGCCGCACTTCGCGACCCAGCTGCACGTCCACCTCGCGGCGGCGCAGCCGCGCGAGGGCTGGGTCGAGTGGTTCGATTGGCTCGAGCCGCTCTTCGAGGAGCGCCTCCAGCTCAAGGACGGGCGCGTCTTCGTTCCCGACCGCCCGGGGATCGGGCTCACGATCAGCCCCCGCGCGGCGGAGTGGCTCGTCGACCGCGCCGACCTTCCCGACTGATGCGGATCACGGGGCTCCGCGCGACGCCGATCGCGATCGCCGATCCGCCGCTGCGGAGCGCGTTCGGCCTGCACGCGCCGTTCGCCCTGCGCACGATCGTCGAGGTCGATACCGACGAGGGCGTGACCGGCCTCGGCGAGACCTACGGCGGCGAGGCGCCGCAGCGGGCCTTCGCCGCGGTCCGCCCGCTCGTGATCGGCCGCGACCCCTACGACCTCACCCCGCTGCGACTCGCGATCGCGTCGCGCAACGGGGAACGTCCCGACGGCTGGGCGTGGGAGGCCCGCACGTTCGGCCCGCCGCAGCTCTTCTCCGCGATCGAGGTCGCGTGCCTCGACGCGATCGGGAAGGCGACGGGTCGCCGCGTGTGCGACCTGCTCGGCGGCGCGGTGCGCGAGAAGATCGACTTCGCCGCGTACCTCTTTTTCAAGCACGCCGGGGACGACGCGTGGGGCGAGGTCATGTCGCCCGATGCCATGGTCGGCGAGGCGCGCACGATGGTGTCCCGGTACGGATATCGCTCGCTCAAGCTCAAGGGCGGCGTGCTCGATCCCGACCGCGAGGCCGAGGCGATCCTCTGCCTGCGCGACGCGTTCGGCTCCGACGTCCCGCTCCGCCTGGACCCGAATGCCGCCTGGAGCCATCAGACCGCCGAGCGGATCGCGCGGCGGCTGCGCGGCACGCTCGAGTATCTCGAGGATCCCGTTCCGGGGATCGACGGCATGTCCGCGGTCGCGGCGGGCACCGACCTGCCTCTCGCCACGAACATGTGCGTCACCGCGTTCGCGCATCTCCCCGAGGCGGTCGCCAAGCGCGCCGTCGCGGTCGTCCTCGCCGATCACCACATGTGGGGCGGCATGCGCGCGACCGCCGAGCTCGGCCGGCTGTGCGGCACGTTCGGCCTCGGCCTCTCGATGCACTCGAACTCGCACCTCGGGATCTCGCTCGCGGCGATGGTCCACGTCGCGGCGGCGGTGCCGGAGCTGACCTACGCCTGCGACACGCACTACCCGTGGCAGACCGAGGACGTCATCGTCGGCGGCAAGCTGCCCATCCGTGACGGGTCGGTCGCGGTGCCGCGCGGCCCCGGCCTCGGCGTCGAGCTCGACCGGGATGCGCTCGCAGCCCTGCACGAGCGGTACGCGCGCGCGGGCATGACCGTCCGCGACGATGCGGCGGAGATGCGGAAGATCGATCCCGCCTGGCGGCCGCACGTGGGCGACTGGTGAGCGCGCGCCGGAGCCGGGTCAACGGCGACTTCGAGGCGCTGGTCCGCGAGCGTTACGCCTCGCTCAGCCCGGCCCACCGAAAGATCGCCGACTATCTGCTCGCGGACAGCCGGCGCGCGGCCCTCGAGCCCATCGCGACGGTCGCGAGGGACCTGCACACGAGCGAGTCGACCGTCGTGCGGTTCGCCCAATCCCTCGGCTACCCGGGCTACCCGGAGCTTCGCGAGAAGCTCCGCGAGACCTTCCTCACCACCGCCACGAGCCTCGACCGCCTGGCCGCGGAGCGCGGCAGCGTGCGCGGGTCGATCCTCGAGCAGGTGCTGGCCGAGGACGCGGATGCCGTCCTGGGGACGCTCGCGCAGATCCCGGTGGAGACGTTCGACGTTGTCGTCCGTGAGATCGTCGGCGCGCGGCGTACGTATGTCGCGGGGTTCCGCGGCTCCGCGGGGGTCGCGCTCGTGCTCGGGATGGGCCTGCGCATCTTCCTTCCCGAGACGCGCGTCATCGCCGTGAACGTCGGCGACACGGCGGAGGAGCTCCTCTCGCTGCACAAGGGCGACGTCCTCATCGTCATCAGCGTCCTTCGCTACGCCGAGCAGACGCTGGAGATCCTCCGCTACGCGCACGACCAGAAGGCCCGGACGGTCGCGATCACCGACAGCCCCGTCTCCCCGGTCGCGCGGCTCGCCGACCACGTCCTGCTCGTCCGGCCGACGACGCCGCGGTCGATGGCCTCCTACGCGGCGATCGCGAGCCTGGCGAGCGCGCTCACCGAGGCGGTCGCCGCGCGCAAGGGCGCGAGCGCGGACCGCTCGCTACGCGCCGCCGAGTCGCTGTGGGGCCGCTTCCGGGTTCACGCGCGCGATGCGCGCTGAGCGAGGAGCGCGGCGACCGAGGGAGGCAGCGGCGCGTCGATCTGGGGCGAGCGCAGCTGCGCGAGCATCCCGCCGTCCACGTACAGCACCTGTCCGGTGACGTAGCTCGCATCGTCGGAGGCCATGAACGCGATGACCCGCGCGACCTCGTCGGGGTCGCCGCCGCGAGCCTCGAGCGGGACGGGCGCGCCGCGCTCCTTGCGCGCGTCGGCGCCCTGATCGACGAACTGCTCCGTCATGATCGCGCCCGGCCCGACCGCGTTCACGCGGATGCCGAAGGGCCCGAGGTCGAGCGCCGCCGCGCGCGTGAAGGCCTCCACTCCGCCCTTGGTCGTGTCGTAGGCGGCCATGTTCCGGTGCGCGCGTGCGCCTCCGAACGACGTGAGGTTCACGATCGCACCGGGCTTCCGCTGGTCGACCATGATCCGCGCCGCGCGGTTCGTGCAGAGGAACACGCTGCGCAGGTTCGAGCGCATCACCTCGTCCCACATCGCCGGCTCCATCTCGAGGACGTGCGCCTTCGGATCGGACCACGCGGCGTTGTTCACGAGGACGTCGACCGTGCCGAACGTGCCGAGGGTGCGCTCGAAGAGGCGATCGACCGCCGCCTCGTCGCCGACGTCGGCCCCGACCGCGATGGCCTGGCCTCCGTCGCGCGCGATCGCGTCGACGATCGCGCGCAGGCGGCCGCCATCGGTCTTCCCGTGGACGACGACCCGCGCGCCCTCGGCGGCCAGGCGGATGGCCGTGGCCTTCCCGATCCCCCGGCTCGACCCGGTGACGACCGCGACCTTGCCCGCGAGGCGCATCAGCGGGAGCGCCGGGATGCCGCGGTGGGGACGCCGAGCTGCTCGAGGATCGCGCGCAGCTCGGCCCGCTCGTCGGCGGTGAGGTCCGCGAGCGGCGGTCGCACCGGGCCCGCCGGGTGGCCGAGGATCTCCATGGCCGCCTTCATCACCGACACCTCGTAGCCCCGCCTGCGCTGGCGCAGCTCGTAGATCGGCCGCACGACGCGGTCGTGATAGCGCGCCAGCTCCGCGAAGTCGCCGCCGCGGGCGAGCTCGTACAGCTCGAGCGACGCCTCGGGCCAGAAGCACGCGAGCGACGAGGTGAACCCCTCGGCGCCCGCGGCGAAGTACGGGCCGACCATGTCGTCCCCCGCCCCGCCGAGCCACGCGAGCCGCGCGGCTCCCAGCTCCCTCGTCACGTGCTCGCGCAGGCGCTGGAAGAGGCGCACGTCGCCGCGGCCGTCCTTGAACGCGACGAAGGTCGGGATCTCGCGGGCCAAGCGCTCGAGCTGCGCTGGCGTGAACGACACGCTGTCCCGCGCGTAGATCGCGATGCCGAGTGCGGTGGCCTGCGCGACCTCGCGCACGTAGCCGACGAGACCGTCCGCATCGGGATGCGCGTAGTACGGAGGGAGGACGAGCACCCCGTCGGCTCCCGCGCGCTCGGCGCGCCGGGCGAGGTCCGCGGCGATGCGCGGGCCGACGCCGACGCCGGCGATCACCGGGAGCCGGCCGTCCGCGGCCTCGAC
>Ga0070698_100005901_pt1 | contig 13361 bp, 14 predicted proteins | sample KBSK1502metaG_FD_65477 | JGI IMG/M metagenome (GOLD analysis project Ga0070698, IMG submission 65477) | Corn, switchgrass and miscanthus rhizosphere microbial communities from Kellogg Biological Station, Michigan, USA - KBS K1-50-2 metaG | ecosystem: Host-associated > Plants > Roots >... | reverse complement strand
CGCTTCTCGAGGCAGAGCTCTCCCAGGCGGCGGTCGACGCCGATCTTGTGCAGGTCCGCCTGGAGCTGGAGGATCCTCTCGAGGTCCTCTCCCGTCAGGAACCCCAGCGCGACCGACAGCTTGCCGAAGTCGGGACCTTCTTTTTCCTGCATGCCTTCGTCAGAGTATATCCGCAAGCCTCCGGCGGGCGATCTTCATTCCGCCCTCCGGCGGAAGTCCGGAGCGCCTCCGTTCCCCAGACGGACGGTCCGCGCCCCTTGACGGCGAGGTTCAGGTCACATAAATTCATATATATATTGTTTCAGGAGTTGAATCCGCGAGGACCGCTTTGCCCTGCCGGGCCGGTTTTGGTAGCATCCCATCCCCGCGGAGGAGGAAGGACGCGTTCATGACCCCGTCGTGGAAGGACCATCTGGGGGACCGGGTCCCCGCCGATCTCGCCCGCGAGATCGAAATCTTCGAGAACGAGATCGCGCTGCGCAAGCAGGGCAAGATCGACGAGAAGGTCTTCGCCGAGACCCGCCTGCGCCGCGGCGCGTACGGCCAGCGGTACGACAACGGCCAGCGCAACGACGGCCTCCGGACGCAGACGCTCGCCTACCCCTCGGCCGACCTCACCAAGGGCCCGTCGACCCTGTGGGACGCGCCCGGCATGCAGCGGATCAAGATCCCCTACGGCGGGCTCAACCCCTTGCAGCTGGAGGCGCTGGCCGAGTGCGCCGAGGAATATTCCGACGGGATCCTCCACGTGACGACGCGGCAGGACATCCAGCTCCACTACGTCCACATCGAGGAGACGCCCTCGCTCTTCCGCCGCCTCGCCGCGGTGGGCATCACGACGCGCGAGGCGTGCGGCAACACGGTCCGCAACGTGACGGGCTGCCCGCTGGCGGGCGTCTGCCGCACCGAGACGTTCGACGTCACGCCGTATGCGAAGGCGACGGCGAAGTTCCTGCTGGGGCACAAGGACACGCAGAGCTTCGGCCGCAAGTTCAAGATCGCGTTCTCCGGCTGCGCCGAGAACGCGTGCGGCCTGGCGATGATGCACGACGTCGGCGCGGTCGCGAAGGTTCAGGACGGCAAGCGCGGCTTCGAGTTCTTCGTGGGCGGAGGCCTGGGGTCCGTCCCGAACCAGGCGAAGCTCTTCGACGGCTTCCTCCCGGAGCAGGAGCTCCTGCCGATGTGCCAGGCGATCTCCCGCGTCTTCGCCCGCCTGGGGGAGAAGAAGAACCGCAACACGGCGCGGCTCAAGTTCCTCGTGAACAAGCTCGGCCTGGACGAGTTCCGGAAGCTCGTCCTCGAGGAGCGGAAGGCGCTCCCGGACGACCCGGCGTGGACCGCGTACCTGAAGAACCTGAAGGTCACCGACGAGAAGCCGATCAAGCCCGCGAAGGCGCTCAACGGCCAGGCGAAGCCGGAAGGGTTCGACGCGTGGCTGAAGACCAACGTCTACCGGCAGAGCCAGGAAGGGTACGCGGTGGCGACGGTGACGCTTCCGCTGGGCGACTTCACCGCGCGCCAGGCGCGAGCGCTGGCCGACGCCGCGCGCAAGTACGTGGGCGAACCGATCCGCCTCACGGTCGAGCAGAACCTCCTCTTTCGCTGGGTGAGCGAGGCCGACCTGCCGGCGCTCTTCGGCGACCTCCGGGCCATGGGCCTGGGCGAGCCCGGCGCCGGCACGATCGTCGACATCACCGCCTGCCCGGGAACCGACACCTGCAAGCTCGGCATCTCCTCGTCGCGCGGACTGGCGGGCGAGCTTCGGACCCGGCTGGCCTCGCGCATGATCGCGATGGACGAGGCGGTCCGCGGCCTGAAGATCAAGGTCAGCGGCTGCTTCAATTCCTGCGGCCAGCACCACGTCGCCGACCTCGGGTTCTACGGCGTGAGCCGGAAGAAGGGCAGCTGGACCGTGCCCCACTTCCAGGTGCTCGTCGGCGGCCAGTGGGACCACAATGCGGGCGCGTACGGCCTGGCCGTCATCGCCGTCCCATCGAAGCGCATCCCGGAGGTCGTCGACCGCATGACCGACGCGTTCCTGCGCGAGCGGCAGAAGGGCGAGACCTTCCAGGGCTGGATCAAGCGGATCGGCAAGGCGAAGGTCCGCACGATGCTCGAAGACCTCTCGGGGATCCCGGGACACGACGAGAATCCGTCGTTCTTCTCCGACTGGCGCGATCCGCGCGAGTACACGACCGGGGACATGGGGGTCGGCGAGTGCGCGGGCGAGGTGGTTTCGCCGCTCGACTTCGGCCTGGCCGCCGCGGAGCGGGAGGCGTTCGAGGCCCAGCTCACCCTCGAGTCGGGGGACTTGGAGAAGGCGGGATACCAGGCCTTCCATTCGATGTTCACGGCGGCGAAAGAGCTGGTGCTTACCAAGAAACCGGTCGCTGATTTTGCGCCGACCGTGGCCAATGAATTCCGCACTTTGTTCTACGACACGAAACTCTTCTGGGACCCGTTCGCGGGCGGGAAGTTTGCACAATACTTCTTTCATGCGATGGAGAATCCGCCCTCAAGACCCACCGCCGAGGCGGTGCATCGGCTGATCGAGGAGGCGCAGTTGTTCATCGAGGCGGCCCACAGCTGCCGGCTGAAACTCTGATGTCGCTTCACAAGTTCTGCGTCAAGATCTTCGCGGAGAACGCGTCGGCCGTCCGGCTCGACGCGTTCATCCCCATCTACCACCGCTGGATCCAGAAGCAGGCGGTCGAGGGGCTGCTCGTCGACGTCGCCGACTACGGCCACCTTCCGCAGAGCCCCGGGGTGATGCTGGTCGCCCACGAGGCGGACTACTGCATGGACTCGATGGAGGGGCCGCTGGGCCTGCTTTACAACCGCAAGGCGCCCGCGGGGGGGCGGCTCTCCGACCGCATCGCCGCCGCGTTCCGGGCAGCGCTCGGGGCGTGCGTGAAGCTCGAGAACGAGCCCGAGTTCCAGGGCAAGCTCAGGTTCAACGCGGGCGGGGCGGTCTTCATCGCGAACGACCGCCTTCTCGCGCCCAACACCGAGGAGGCGTTCCAGGCGCTCCGGTCGGACCTCTCCGCCGCGGTCGCGAAGGTCTACCCGGGGAACTTCGAGCTCCGCCGCATCTCCTCCGACCCCCGCAGCCGCCTGACGGTGCAGGTGGGCTCGCTCGAGCCGGTGCGCGACGTCTCCGCGCTCCTGGCGCGCCTTTCCTGACCGCTCCCGCCGCAATTCGGTGAACTCGACCCGTCTCTCCTCGTCTAAACATGCAGAAGACGTCATCGAAGGAGAAGGTATGGACAGCCGCCGCGACTTTTTCAGGAAGGCGCTCGCCTCGGGCGCCGCGATCTGGACCGGGATGCGCACTCCGCTCTTCGCCGCCTCAAGCCAGGAAGCGAAGCCGCCCGCGGCGCCCGTCAAGGATGCCGACGTCACGGCGGAATGGACCAGACTCCATGCCGATCCCAAGGCGGCCCCCGGGAAGACGTACAAGACGGGCCACGTCACTCCCTCGAACACCGTCGCGAAACTCGAGAAGACGGCGACGGGATACGTGATCCAGCTTCCCGGCGGCACGCCGGTGCCGACGCCCGCCGTGTACAAGGACCGCCTCTACGTGAGCGCCGGGTTCCACGGGAAGCAGTACTTCTGCTTCGAAGCGGCGACGGGAAAGCCGCTGTGGGCCGTCGACCTCGACGACGACGGCCCCTCGACCGCGGCGTGCGAGGACGATATCGTCGTCGTCAACACCGAGTCCTGCACGATCTTCGCCCTGGAGGCGTCGACCGGCAAGGGCCTCTGGTCGCTCTGGCTCGGCGATCCGCTGATGACGTCGCCCACGATCGCGAAGGGCCGCGTGTTCACCTCCTTCCCGGCCGACGGGCGGGCCCATCACCCGGAAGCCGGCCATCTCCTCGGCGCGTTCGACCTGAAATCCGGAAAGATCCTCTGGCAGCGGTGGATCGACGGCGACGTCATCTCCGCGCCGGTGGCGGTGGGGGACGAGGTCGTCGCGGCCACGTTTACCGGCACGGTGTTCCGGTTCCATCAGGAGACGGGCGAGCTTCTGTCGGCGATCAAGTCGAGGGCGACGTCCGCCCCCGTCGTGGTCGGCAAGGAGCTCCATTTCAGCAGGCGGTCGGAGCAGTCCGGCCCCGCCTTGGAGTGCCTGGCGGTGTGGGAGAAAGGGGGAGGGGGGAAGCCCGCGAACGAATTCGCCGCGAAGAAGGCAGACCACCTGGAGTCGGCGGTCCAGGGCAAGGCGGCCCTCAAAGAGGCGGGGGCGCAGCTCGACGCCGCGAACGGGTTCGGCGGCGGCGCGCCCGCGACCGCCAAGGCAGCGGAGGCGTTGATGAACGTGGGTCAGAGCAACGTGGCGACGCTCCAGTCGTTCCAGGGGTCGCGTGTCCTGCGGTACGGGGACCGCAACGTCTCCTGCATGGGCGACGAAGTGATCTGCGCCGATCCGCGCGATGGAAAGAAAGCGTGGACCGTGAAGCTCAAGGGCGATCTCGCCAAGTCGGGCGGTTTCCTGGGGGCGCCGCCGGTGGCGGCCGGGGGCTCGCTCTTCATGACGACGCTGGCGGGCGCGGTCCTGCAGCTCAAGCCCGAGACGGGCGAGACGCTCAAGTCGTGGGAGATCGGACGCGAAATGCGGTTTCCGCCCACGGTGGAGGGCGGCCGGATCTTCGTCGGCACCCAGGACGGCAGGGTCGTCTGCATCGAGACCGGCGACCCGAAGCACACCGGATGGCCGCAGTGGGGCGGGAACGCCCAGAGGACCGGCATCGCCACCGGATCGTAGACTTTCCGCCGCGGGTCCTTAGACTGTAGTCGCATGGCGAGTACCGCGTACGACACGGCCTGCGAGGCGATCGACCGCGCCAACGCCGAGGACCCCAAGGGATACGAGGTCCTCTACGCCCAGCGAATGGTCGACTGGGCAAAGAAGCTGGCGCCCGGGGCCTCCGAGGAGCTGCTGCTCGCCGTCCGCGCCCAGCACGTGCGTCGGTGGACGGTGCCTCGCTCGACGTACCCCGAGGGCCGCGCCGGCTACCTGAAGTGGCGCGAGGGGCTCAAGAAGTTCCACGCGGACACGCTGGGGGCGATCATGACGGCGGCGGGCTACGGCGCGGAAGCGATCGAGAAGGCGCGCAACCTGCTCGTCCGCAAGAATCTCTCGACGGACGCCGAGGGCCAGACGCTCGAGGACGCCGCCTGCCTGGTCTTCCTCCAGTACGAGTTCGCGGAGTTCTCGGCCAAGACCGAGCCGGACAAGATGGTCGATATCGTGCGCAAGAGCTGGCAGAAGATGTCGATGGCGGCGCGCGAGGCGGCGCTCCAGCTCCAGTTCGGCGCCGAGGAGCTGGGACTTGTGAAAAGGGCGCTCGAAAAGTAAATTCTTGCCATGCAGAGAGTGCTGAGAAACGTCGGGTTCCTGCTGCTCCTCCTGGGGGCGTCGTCCTTCCTCTTCCCGCTGATGGGCATGCGGTCGCGGATCATGTCCGCGTTCGGCGAGCACGAGAAGCTCGCGGCCGGAATCTTCCTGGGCGCCGGCGCCATCGTGTTCGCGATCAGTTTCCGCGGCAAGAAAGACGAGACGAAACCTCCGCCTCCCGGATAAACTCCGCTTCGCATGCACGGCCTGCTCCACGACATCGGCATCTGCGTCATCGCCGCGACGGTGCTGGCGTTCGTCGCGCGGCTCCTGCGGCAGCCCCTGATCCTCGCCTACATCGGCGCGGGACTCCTCATCGGCCCGCCGGGGTTCAAGTGGGTCCAGGAGCAGAAGTCGATCGAGCAGATCTCCGAGCTGGGACTGGCGTTCCTGCTGTTCATCGTCGGGCTCGAGATCGACCTCAAGCACCTGATCCGATCCGGCAAGGTTTCCGCGATCCTGGGCACCGTCCAGGTCGTCGGCTGCGCGCTGCTGGGCTGGGCGGCGGCGCTCGCGCTGGGGTTCCGGGGCCTGCCGGCCGCCTACCTCGGCGTCGCCTCGGCGTTCAGCTCGACGATGATCGTCGTCAAGCTGCTCTCGGACAAGGGCGAGCTCGACACCGCGGCGGGGCGGGTGACGCTGGGCGTGCTGCTGATGCAGGACGTGCTGGCGATCGTCGTCCTCGCCGTCCAGCCCAACATCTCCAACCCCGCGCTCCTTCCGCTGGGCCTCTCGGTCGTGAAGGGGTTCGCGCTCGTGGCGGGCACGATGCTCGCGAGCCGGTTCGTGCTGCCCGTGCTCTTCCGGTCGGTGGCGAAGCTCCCGGAAGTCCTCCTGATCGCGGCGATCTCGTGGTGCTTCCTCGTGTCCTACGCCGCCGTGCGGGCAGATTTCTCGATCGCGATGGGCGCCCTGATCGCCGGCGTCTCCATGTCCACGTTCCCGTACTCGCTCGACGTCATCGCGAAGATCCGCTCGCTCCGGGACTTCTTCGTGACGCTTTTCTTCGTGGCCCTGGGGATGCAGATCACGGTCGGCTCGCCGTCCACGCTCGTGGCGGCCGGCGTCCTGTCGGTCGTCGTCCTGCTCGGCCGCTTCCTGCCGGTCGTTCCGACCCTCCAGGCGCTCCAGTACGGGCAGCGGGTGGGGATCCTCACGTCGCTGGCGCTCGCCCAGGTGAGCGAGTTCTCGCTCGTCATCGTCGCGCTGGGCGCCAAGCTCGTTCCGCCGCACATCGGCCAGGACGTGATCTCGATCGTCACGATCTCGCTGGTGGTGACCTCGACGGTCTCCACCTACATGATCCAGTGGAACCACAAGATCACCGGCGCGATCGTCAATTTCCTCTCCCGGAAAGGCGTGGTCGATGCCCAGGAGAAGGAGACGAAGGCGGTCGGGAAGCGCCACCACCCGATCGTCGTCGTCGGCTGCTACCGCGAGGCCAGCTCGCTCGTGCCGCTCCTCGTGGAGGACGCGAAGGACTTCCTGGTCGTCGACTTCAGCCCCGAGGTCCACCGGAAGCTGACGGAGATGCGGGTGCCCTGCATCTACGGCGACATCAGCCACGGCGACACGCTGGAGCACGCGGGGATCGAGGAGGCGAAGGTGATCCTGTCGACGATCTCCGACGACTTCCTGCGCGGCACGAACAATCTCAAGATCCTGAAGCAGCTCCGCGCGATGAGTCCCCACGCGAAGATCATCGTGAGGGCGGAAAAGGTGGCCGACGCCCGGGCGATGTACGAGGCGGGCGCGGACTTCGTGCTGATGCCGCGCCACCTGGTGGCGGAGAATATCCGCGAGCTTCTGCGCCGCGTGGAGGACGGCACGCTCGACCAGGCGAAACAGACGGAGTTGGAAGCTCTAGCCACACGACAGGAAGTCGTCGCCTGACGCCGGAATCCTGGCCTAGGCTACGGCGACGGCGGTCCGCACCTTCTCGAGCGCCTGCTCGAGGTCGCGGATGAGGTCGCGGACGTCCTCGAGCCCGACCGAGAGGCGGATGAGGCCGTCGTTGATGCCCACCTGGCGGCGCATCGCCGGATCGACGGACGCGTGCGTCATCGTCGCGGGCTGGCACAGGAGCGACTTCACGCCGCCCAGGCTTTCCGCCAGCGTCCACAGCTCGATGTACGACGTGAACTTCCGCGTCTCCTCGATGTCGGCCTTGAGCTCGATCGAGACCATCGCGCCGAAGTCGCGCATCTGGCGCTTGGCGATCTCGTGTCCCGGGTGGGACGGCAGGCCGGGGAAGTAGACCTTGGCGATCTTCGGATGCTTCGTGAAGTACTCCGCGATCTGGCGCGCGTTGGCGCAGTGGCGGTCCATGCGGACCGGGAGCGTCTTGATGCCGCGCAGGTTGAGGAAGCAGTCCATGGGGGCGGGGACGGCGCCGACGGCGTTCTGGAAGAACTTGAGCTGCTCGGCGAGGGCCGCATCGTTCGTGATCGAGGCGCCGCCCAGCACGTCGGAGTGGCCGTTCAGGTACTTCGTCGTGGAATGCATGACGATGTCCGCGCCGAGCTTGAGCGGCGACTGGAGGTAGGGCGACGCGAACGTGTTGTCCACGACGACGGTCGCGTGGTGCTTCTTGCCGATCTTCGCCGCGCCGGCGAGGTCGATGATCCGCAGCAGCGGGTTCGACGGCGTCTCGAGCCAGAGCATCTTGGTCTGGGGCGTGAAGGCCTTCTCGATGTTGTCGAGGTCCGTGGCGTCGACGAAGGAGAACTTGACCCCGAACTTCGAGTAGAGCTTCGTGAACATGCGGTAGGCGCCGCCGTAGAGGTCCTGGCAGGTGACGACGTGGTCGCCCGACTGGAGGAGACAGAGGATGTTGTTGATGGCGGCCATGCCGCTGGCGGCGGAGTAGCAGAACTGGGCGCCTTCGAGCGAGGCGAGGCATTCCTCCAGCGCGGTGCGCCCGGGATTGCCCGTGCGGGCGTAGACGTAGCCCTTGTTGACGCCGGGCGTTTCCTGCCCGTAGGTCGAGGTCTGGTAGATCGGGAAGGTGACGGCGCCCGTCTGTTCGTCGGTGGGCTGCCCGGCGTGGATGGCCCGGGTCGCGAACTCGAAGTCCTTGTCCATCGTCAGCTCCTGCTCAAAAGGAAGAACCAGCCTACCCGTTCCCCGGGGGCGGGACAAGAAGAATATCGATATGTAGATACGTTGTCAACCCGAGCGAACGGCGATTCGGGATCAGGACAGGAAGCGGAGGAGGCGCGCGATGACGTTGTCGTGGGCCATGATCGCGAGGCCGCCGTGGGAGAAGAACCAGACGAGGCGCACGGCCCAGAATCCCAGGAGGACGACGATCGCGGCGGCGCCGATCCGGTAGGTCGGGAGCTTCGGCGGCTCGCCGCGGACGGTCTCGACGACCTGGTAGATCCAGAGGAACACGAAGTAGCCCAGGAGCAGCGGCCAGAGGGCGTGGAACTCGAACGCCTCCCGCAGCCGGCCGTGCGTGGCGTGGCCGAACGCGCGGGTGATGCCGCACCCGGGGCAGGGCAGCCCGAGGATGAGCGCCATCGGGCAGAGCACCGGCCCCGTCGTGCAATAGGGATAATAAAGAAAGCTCGCTGCCAGCACCGCCGGCAGCGAGCTTCCCCAGAAAATGATTCGCCAGGTTTTAGGTCGCCCCGGTCTTGGCCCAGAGTTCATTGAGCTTCTGCTGAATCATGTACATGCCGACGGGCATCAGGACAATCAGGAGGACGAGGTGCAGGATCTTTTCGTCCTTCGCTTCGACCCCGGCCTTCTTCTGCATCTCGGGCAGGCCGTTCACGTACAGCCAGGCCGCGTAGATCATGACGGGTCCGCAGATGCACCCCGGGAAGACGAACATGGGGTTGACGACCTGCTTGCCCAGGTACTCGTTCATCTCCTTGACGCGGAGCCACATCCAGTACACACAGTAGATACCGCACGTGAAGAGCCCCAGGATGAGGACGGTGGTGGGGTTCACCACCTTCTCACTGCCCGGGATTTTGGGGGCCGCCCCTGCTGCCGGTGCGTCTGCCATTGATTCCTCCCTATCTAGTTTCGAAGTTAAGCTTGCGGCGGTTTCGCCGGCGGCGGCGCGCCCGCTTCGTTTCCGCAGTGCGGGCATCGGGCGACGATCTCGAGCTTCTTCTGATGGCAGCTCGGGCACGGGAACAGATCGCCCTTCGGCCGCACCACCAGGTAGATGACGAGGCCGATGATGTTCGTGAAGAGGAGCAGGACGATCCACAGGACGGCGTTCTGGTCGCCCCGGGCCTTGGAATCCTTGTAGACCCAGATGATCATCGCGACCTTGACGGCGAGCGCCACCACGACGAAGAAGATCATCACGGCGCACCAGATTCCGCCCCCGGCGCAGGCGGCCGCGATCGCCTTCTTGTCGTCCTCGGTCAGCTCCTTCGAGCGGTCCTTGGTTTTCTGGTCGGACGAATCCGACGACTGCGGCGCCAGGTAGGCGGACGAGTGCGTCTCCACCGCGGGATCGTAGCCGGCCCCGCCCCACGGCGAGCAGCGCCAGATCCGGCCCGCGGCGCGCAGCCCGCCGCTCAGCGTTCCATAATAAGAGATCGCGTCTTCGGCGTAATGGGAGCACGTCGGCGTATAGCGGCACCGGACGCCGCCGGCCTCCATGGCGTGGGAGCCGGTGGCCTGGTAGGCGTGGATGAGCGCGAGGCTGACCCGGGCCGAGGGCTGCCAGACCGGGGGGACGAACGCCTCGGCCGCAAGATAGAAACAGAGCGCAAACAGCGACCACGCGACGGCTTTCCGGGACTTGCGCATCTCCTATTCCCCGAGGTGTTGGAAGGAATGGTATTAGCAGGGTCCCATGGTGTCAAGGATGTCGTCGGGATTTGATCCAGAGCGCTATGGCCAGCGCCACGTAGGCGCCGTCGACGATCGCCGACTGGACGTTGTGGCGTCGAACATCGAGGACGACAAAAAAGATCGAACCCGCGGCGGCCGCGAAGAGGGCGACCGCGGCCCCGCGCCGCGGCTTCCAGAGCATCGCGCCGGCGGCGCCCAGCACCCCCGCGTGGAGCACGAGGAGCTGCGGGTCGTAGGGGCCCAGCGTCGTCCGGCCCCACGCCGTCGCCCCGATCAGCCCGCTCCACAGCGCATAGAGCCAGCTCACCGTGCTCAGGGTCCGCCTCAGGATGAGCGCATTCCGCTCCTCGGAGCCGTTCGGCGGCTGTTCCATCGTGGATTACCTTATAGTAGAAGCAATGGCCTCGTTCGTCTACGCTTCCGACCTCCACGGCAACCGGGAGTCGTACGACCGCCTGTTCGCGGCGGACGCCGACGCGGTCGTGCTCGGCGGCGACCTGCTGCCCCATACGAAGGGCACGCTGGAGTCGCGGATCGAGGCGCAGCGCGAGTTCGCCCGGGACTACCTGTCGCGGAAGTTCGCGTCGCGCCCCTGCTACTGGATCGCGGGGAACGACGACTGGGCGGCCGTGCTGCCGCTGCTGGAACACGGGACGCCGATCCACGGGAGGGCCGAGCCGTTCCTCGACGGGCTGTCGATCGCGGGCTACGCCTGCGTCCCCGTGACGCCGTTCGGCATGAAGGACCACGACCGGTACGACAGCGACGGCTGGACGCCGCGGATCGTTCCCCAGCGGGTGCTGTTCAGCACGTCCGCAGGTCCGGAGAGCGGGTCACTCCACTCCGTCCGCTCGCGCGGCACCATCGCCGCGGATCTGGAGCGCCTGGCGGCGCTTTCGGACCCTGCGAAGACGGTGTATGTGACCCACTCCCCGCCCTGGGGGACGACGCTGGACCGGCGCTATGACGGCACCTCCATCGGCAGCCGGGCCATCCGGACCTTCATCGAACGCCACCGGCCGCCGCTCACGCTCCACGGCCACATCCACGAGTCGCCCGGCATCGACCGCATCGGGTCCACGATCAGCGTGAATCCGGGCGACAGCCTGGCCCGGCTCCGCGCGGTGAAGGTGGACCTTCGCGACCTTTCGATTACGCCGCTTGACTGAGCAGGATCTCGGTCGAGCCCACGCGGATGACGTCGCCGGGCTTCAGGGTCCGGCGGGCGCGGATCCGCTCGCCGTTCACGAACGTTCCGTTCGCGCTGGCCAGGTCCTCGACGCACGGGGCGCCGTCCTTGACCATGATCCAGCAGTGGTATCGGGACAGTCCGGGATCTCCGAGAGACAGCTCGTTGAACGGGTGGCGGCCGACGCGGAGGCTGGCCTCGACTTCGAAGACCTTGCCCGCCAAGGGTCCGGTCGCCAGACGCAGGATCGGTGTGCCGGCAGCGACAGACATTCTTCCCCCTCTCTAGCCTTGGACCCGCCGGGAGCGGATCCGGTCTAATTATAACTTATGAACTGTAAATGACAAGAACGGTCCGAAAAATTAATCCGGCGTCCGGCGCCTCGGAGGAGGCGCGCATGCTTTAATTACCGGGGTTCCTTCCGGGATTCGGAATTCGGTCATCCGTTGTAACACGATTTCAGGGCTGCGTTATGAGTGAGGGCGAACGAAAGGGGCGACCGATGGACGAACAATCGCTGATCCAGAAGGTGCAGGAGGGCAACCTCGAGGCCTTCGGGAGCCTCATGGACCTCCACGTGCGCCGGCTCCGCGCGGTCATCGCGCTCAACGCGCCCGTGCCGCATCTCATCGACGAGATCGCCCACGAGGCGTACGTCTTCGCCTACAACCACATCAACGACTTCGAGCGCGGCACCTCGTTCTTCGCGTGGCTCAAGTCCATCGCCTGGAACCTGCTCCGCGCCGAGATCCAGCGCTTCAGCCGCGAACAGGCCAACCAGCTGAAGTACGCCGAGAAGCGCGTGTTCGACGCCGTCCCGGGCAAGCCCCTCGAGCATTCCGCGAAGGAGCTCGACGGCCTGGAGAAGTGCCTCGAGCGCGTCCCCCCGAGGCTCAAGCAGCTCATCCAGATGCGCTACCACCTCTCGTTCTCCACGGAGGAGATCGCGGAGCGCGTCGACCAGAGCGCGGCCTGGGTGCGGACCACCCTGTGCCGCCTGCGCCGGCAGCTCAAGGACTGCGTCCAGGACAAGATGGCGACGGAGAAGTCATGACGGACAAAGAGCTCATCGACGCGTTCCTCACCGGCGAGCTGGACGAGGCCGGCCTGGCCCAACTCGAGGCGGAGCTTCGCGCCCACCCGGAGCTGGTCCGCGAGCTGGCCGACCAGCAGCAGATCGAGCAGGCCCTGAAGGTCCTCCTGGGCGACGACACCGCCGACCAGCAGGTCACCGTCTCGGTCCTCTCCGTCCTGCGCGCGGACCCCCTGGACTCCTTCAAGAAGGACCTCCTCGCCGAAGTGAAGCAGGAGGCCGAGATCCGCCGCCGCCAGGAGGCGTCCGCGAAAATCCCCGTCGTCCCCGCGCCGCCGCCTGCGCCCGTCGAGGCGAAGCCCGCGATCGAGCTGGCGCCGCCGCCGCCGCGCGTCGCCCGCCGCCGGATCCTCCCGTGGATCGTGGCCGGGTCGGCCGCCGCGGCCGCCCTCGTCGCCCTCGGCGTGACGTTCCTCTCGCCGGGCGTCCCGCCGACGACCGTCGACTCGCACGCGTTCCTGCTCTCGGTGGGCCCGAAGGCCAAGGTCCGCCGCGGCGACAAGGTCCTGCCGGCCCGGACGGACATGGTGCTGGAGCCCGGCGATCACCTGACTATAGAAGACTCCGGCGAGACGAAGATCGGCTTCGCCGACGACCCGACCCGCATCAAGCTGAAGGGCCCGGGCGTCTTCCACTTCATCCAGGGCGGAACGGCGAAGCGCGTCGAACTCCTCAAAGGCGAGGGCGAGATGATCGTCCCGGCCCAGACGGAGCCGTTCACCGCGTTGACGCCCCATGCCGAGCTCCGCCTGGACCAGGGCGACCTCCGGCTGATCAGCGCCGCCGCGTTCACCCGCGTGGAGATGCGGCGCGGCATCGCGACCTTCACCGGGAACCGCGACCGGAAGAGC
>Ga0070698_100005899_pt1 | contig 13362 bp, 10 predicted proteins | sample KBSK1502metaG_FD_65477 | JGI IMG/M metagenome (GOLD analysis project Ga0070698, IMG submission 65477) | Corn, switchgrass and miscanthus rhizosphere microbial communities from Kellogg Biological Station, Michigan, USA - KBS K1-50-2 metaG | ecosystem: Host-associated > Plants > Roots >... | reverse complement strand
CCACTCCGCATTCGTTCTGACTTCAGGAGGAAGAACTTTGATGGCGACACGGTCGCCGAGGAGGATGTGTCGGGCGCGGTAGACTGCTCCCATTCCGCCTTTGCCGAGCAGCGCTTCCATCTGATACTGGCCGTCGAGCACGGTATCGACGATTGAAGCCGGATCGGCCTCAAGCACCTCACCGTCTATCGAACAGAAGCTGATGCTGTCGTCGTATTTGGCTTTGCAGGCGGTGCAGTATTTCATTCGGGGAATTAGTCTAACATGCCTGACTACGCAAACTGAGGATTCGTGGACGCCGGGGGAACGTACTGTAGGGGCGGCCCTCCGTGGCCGCCCTTGGTTGAAATCGTATTCGCCGAACTCGAGACTGTCGCCTCTTGAATTCTGAGTGCTCATCGAGGGCGGCCACGGAGGGCCGCCCCTACAGTACGTTCTACGCGCCGGAGTAGATTTTGAGTGCGTACTCTTCAACCATTCGATCGCTATTGTACTTCGGCGCGAGCGTCTCGATGGCTCGCTTCATCATGGCGATCCAATGACGAGGAGTTCCGTCGTCGTCGCGGTTATAGAAGAGCGGCACAACTTCCAATTCGAGCGTCCGATAGAGCGACTCGGCATCAAGCGCGTCTATCTTCGAAACCTCAGCGCGATCGTTTCCATTGCCAATCGCAAAGCCGTTGGTGCCGTCGTAACCCTCGAGCCACCAGCCGTCCAGTATCGACAGATTCAAGCCGCCATTGATCGCAACCTTCTCACCGCTGGTACCAGACGCTTCCTGCGGGCGCCGCGGTACGTTCATCCAAACATCGACCGATTGAACGAGTTGGCGTGCGATCTCCTGATCGTAGTCTTCCAGAAACACAGCACGCTGCCTGACAGCCGGATCGTATTTCCACTGCGCGAGTTGTTGCAGCACGAGTTTCGAGCCTTCGTCCTGCGGATGCGCTTTACCGGCGAAGACAAACTGAACCGGACGCTCAGCATTGTTGATGATCCGCAGCAACCGTTGCGGATCGGTCAACAACAAATTCCAGCGCTTGTAACCAGCCACACGACGCGCAAACCCGATGGTCAACGCGGAAGGATCAAACATCGTGCTCGCAGCTTCAATGTAGTCGGTGCGTTCTCCGGCGGTTATTCGTGTCTGCATCGACCGTTGACGAATGAAGGCGACGAGTCGCTCCTTCAAACGCAGGTGCGCGTTCCAAAATTCGTCGTCGGGAATGCGCGCTACGGCTTCGGTCCAAACTTCCTGCTTGCGAAGTTTTGCCTCCCAATCCTGGCCCACGTACTTTTCAAACAAGTCGCGCAGGAGCGGCGAAATCCATGTCGGCGCGTGTACACCATTGGTGATGTAAGTGATCGGAACTTGTTCAACCTGTCGATCGGACCAAAGCTTTTGCCACAATGCACGCGAGACTTCACCATGTTTGCGACTCACACCATTCGTCGATCGACACATGCGAATCGCCAGCGGTGTCAGCCCGTAACGCTCGGCTTTGTTTGCAAGCTCGACACGACCGAGCGCCAAAAACTCGTCTTCAGTTAAGCCAAGCTCCTTGAAGTACGATGGTCCAAACGCACGCATGACAAGCGCCGGATCAAACTCATCGTTACCCGCAGCCACGGGCGTGTGCGTGGTAAAGACACACTGCTGTTTCACTCGCTCCATCGCCGCCACGAACGGCTGTTGTTCCGACCGGACGATCTCGCGTGCAAGTTCGAGCGTGAGAAACGCAGAGTGACCTTCGTTCAAATGAAAGACGTGCGGCGTCACGCCGAGTTTGCGCAACAGACGAACGCCGCCAATACCAAGCAACATCTCCTGCACGATTCGTGTTTCGCGATCGCCACCGTAGAGATGGCCGGTGACCCAGCGATCGGTCTCCGCGTTTTCATGGATGTTAGTATCGAGGAGATAAAGCGCAACGCGACCAACGTCCGCTCGCCACACCTGGGCCAACACATTGCGCTCGCGAATCAAGACTTCGATACGCAGCGGTGTGTTGTCGGCATTTCTGATCAGGTGAATCGGCAGGTCGTTGGGAAACGTCTCGCCGTAGTGTTCTTCCTGCCAACCGTCGGTGCGCAGTCGCTGGCGAAAGTATCCGTACCGATAAAGCAATCCGACGGCGACAAGCGGCAAACCAAGATCGCTGGCTGACTTGAGATGATCGCCTGCGAGTATGCCCAGCCCGCCGGAGTAGAGAGGCAGCGAACTATGGATACCAAACTCCGCGCAGAAGTAGGCGACAGGATGTTCCGACGTGATGCCGGTGTTTTGCAGGTGGGCCTGCGAAGTCATGTACGCCTGGAAACTCGCATCGAGACGACGCACGCGTTCAAGATAAATAGGATCGGTTGCAGCTTCGGCAAGCCGGTAGGCTGAAATCTTCGCAAGCAGTTGACGTGGGTTGTGTTCGCACTCTTCCCAGATCTCGGAATCGAGATCTCGAAAGACACTGGCGCCGTCAGAGGCCCAACTCCACCAGTAGTTCCAGGCCAAATGCTCGAGGGGGATTAGTGGTGCAGGCAAATTATTCTTCCGCACCACACGTTGTTCGATTTCTGTCGTTTCAATCATCTTCTAAAGTTTTGCGCGGCCGCAAAGTGGGAGAGTCTACTAAAATTCGTGGTACTGGAGAAACACGCGCGCGTCTCTTTGCTGGAAAAAGACGAGTCGCACCTGCTCGATTTGCTGATCCGCGGCTAAAAACTGCTTGATCGCGACGGAAGCAACTTTCGCAGCTTCGGCCTTCGGATACCCAAAGGCGCCGGTTGAAATGGATGGAAATGCAATGGAAGTGACTGCGTTCCGGCGGGCCAGTTCCAGAGAGTTCTGATAACAGCCGGCGAGCAGTTCTGACTGACGGTCCGGCTCACGGCCATAGATTGGTCCAACTGTGTGAATGACGTATTTCGCAGCCAGGTTTCCACCACTGGTAATTACTGCCTGCCCCGTGGGCAGACCATTGGGATAGCTGGTCTTTCGAATCTGCTTACACTCTTCGAGTATCTTCGGTCCGCCGGCGCTGTGAATCGCGCCGTCGACTCCGCCACCTCCGAGCAACGTCGAGTTCGCCGCATTGACGATCGCCGTTACGTCCTGCTGCGTGATATCGCCCACCAGCACCAGAACACGACCCGCAAGAAAAGACTCTACGTTCGGGTTACTCACTACGTGGCTCAGTTTTGATTTCGTCAAACATATCCTGGCGCCGTAACGCCTCTGCAACCGCTTGCGCTTTGTGCTCAGTTAACGGATGTTCGGGATCTGCGCTGGCAATCTCAAACATGCGGTCATCGAGCATCACCACTCCAAGCGATCCTAGCGTTACACCGGGAGCGATCAGAATTTCGTCCATATTGTGGATACGAAAGCGGCCGGTCTGCTCGACCCAATCCTCGATGAAAGGATCGCGCAGAGCGTGCTCGGCCTCAGACTCGGAAAGATACGCGCCTTCGACGATGAGACAATATTCGCGCACTTCTTTGGACTTTTGAGTAGGTCGTTTTTCAGGACAAGAACGCCGCCGGCAGGTGTCCGGACAGAGCCTAATTTACCACTGCTACGCAGAAATAGAAATAGGTCCTATAAGACTTATAGGACCTATTCCTCAGCCCCTTACGCCGAAGGCGTTGGCTAATTTTAGATCTGTAACGCCGAAGGCGTTCGCTATCCCCAGCCCAGGGTTGGAAGCGAAGCGACAACCCTGGGTCAACGATTTAGGTTTTCAATCAACCCTGAAAGGGTTTGTTGCGAAACGAACCCTTTCAGGGTTAAAACGCATTCCAAAAATTACCCAGGGTTCTCGCTGCGCTCGAACCCTGGGCTGGAATTAGCCAACGCCTTCGGCGTTACCGGCTGGAATTAGCGAACGCCTTTCGGCGTTAATCAATCCAATTTTTTTACCGACCTATTCGATTACCGGGCCCGCGCGTATTGCCTGTTCAGCGTATCGCGCAACCGCGAGAAGTACGAATCGAATGTCACAAAACCAGTAGTGCCCTGGAAGAACGCCCGGCCACCAGTTTCGTTGCTAACCCGGTTGAGTGAACTCTGTCCGTAGCTCGCTGCCAAAAGGCTGCGGCTCGTCAGACCAACCGACGGAGCATAGAAACTAAAGATCGACACATGACGCCTGGTTGCTTCAGAAATCGTGCGGTCAATGTCGAGCGTATGACCCGCCGCAGTTGAATCAAACCCACGCGAGGTGTCCAATCCATCTGATATCAACAACACCGCATTCGCATTGGTCCAACTATTGTCAAACTTCTTCAGTGCTTCCAATACTTCAACATAAGGATTGAAAGCAGAACTACCTCTGCTTGCGAGCGGAATACGCAGCGACTTCGCAGCCTTTTCCAGATCAGTAGTAAACGGCTGTCTGACCTGCAACGTACCCGTCGTGATGTAACCAACCATCACTCGCGAACCATCCGGCAAAGAACGAATGAAATCCTTCGTTACCCCAAGCTCGTTTCCCACTTGCGGAATCAGGTCATCCTGAATCAACACCGCAAGATTCAAAGGCTCAATACCCTGTAGACTCTTCTGCTCGTTTTCTTTACTGACACTCGCTTTGGCTGACGCAACTCCGAGCGACGAAAGTGCAATCAAGAACGCTACGGCCCAAGCGAGGACCTTTCTGTAAACCATTTGTTTCACTATCTCCTATTCCAGCGTTTTCAGATGCAATCCCGAAGCCGAAAGATGGCCGAAAAGCCTGGCCACGGAGGAACACACAGATTTGCAACCAGATCTGCTTCATTCTGTGTCAATCTGTGGCTCAACTTGCCTTAACTTTCACCGTCAGATAAATTACTGACTCAACACCTTCGCCAAAAATTCGCATGCCTGAAAGGAATCAAATGTATGAAAGTCTATCCGACCGAAGCCATCAGAAACCTCTCTGTCATTGGACACGGCGACGCAGGGAAGACGCAGCTCGTCAGCTCGCTTCTCTACGTCGCCGGAGCCACACCACGCTGGGGTAAGGTCGACGAGGGAACCACGGTTACCGACTTTGAAGAAGATTCCATTGCCCGCAAGATCACATTAAATACTGCACTCGCACATCTCGAACATCGCGATACAAAGCTTAATTTTATAGACACTCCCGGATACGCGGCCTTCGTGGCACATGCACGCCCGGCACTTCGCGTCGCCGATTGCGCCATCGTCGTGGTCGACGGTGTCAAAGGCGTTGAAGTGCAAACGGAAAAGACGTGGGCCTACGCCAACGAGTTCATGGTCCCGCGCGTTATGGTGATTACGAAGCTCGACAAGGAGCACGCTGATTTCGGCGCCGCGCTCGAGAGCGCGCAGAAGACATTCAGCCGAGCCATCATTCCTTTCACATTGCCGATTGGAAAAGAAAAAGATTTTCGTGGAGTCGTGGACGTGGTCCACATGAAAGCTTACGAGCTGAGCGCCGACGGTCAGGCGAAAGAGATCGACATTCCGAGCGACGGCCGTGACATCGTCGATAAGACTCGCGAGCGATTGGTCGAGCTCGTTGCAGAGTCCAACGATCAGTTGATGGAGAAATACTTCGAACAGGGAACACTCGACGAAGAAGACATTCTGCCAAACATCAACAACGCGATTGCGCAGAGCAAACTCTGTCCGGTGTTCGCAGTTTCTAGTATCACGCAGGTTGGCCTGCGTGCGTTGCTGAACGGTCTCGTAGACTACGCTCCGGATCCGGCGCATCACGAGGCGGAGTGGGGCCGGCAGGTCGATGCGGCTCCGGATGCAGAGCGCATTGGTCGCAAGTACAACGACAGCGAACCATTCTCAGCCTACTGCTTCCGCACAGTCGCCGATCCATTTGCAGGTCGCATCAACATCTTCAAGATCATCAGCGGTCATTTACAGACCGATGCTAACTCGTTCAATTCCAGTCGTGGAACCGCGGAACGCCTCGGCGCGCTGCACGTGATCCAGGGAAAACAACTCGATAAGGTTACTGAAGCACACGCAGGCGACATCATTGCCTGTGTGAAGCTGAAAGAAACACAAACCGGCGACACGCTTTGTGACAAGCAGTCGCCGATCGTTTACGATCCGGTCGAGTATCCCGAAGCCGCGATCGCTTTTGCGATTGAACCAAAATCGCGTCAGGACGAAGAGAAGATCAGTGTGGCCCTGCACAAGATCCTCGAAGAAGATTCGGCGCTTCACTTCAGCCGCGACGCACAAACCAAAGAGTTTTTGCTTGCGGGTTCGGGACAATTGCACGTCGAGACAGTCGTCGAGAAGTTGAAGAAACGCTACGGCGTCGAAGTGACGCTGCATCCGCCGAAGGTTCCGTACAAGGAAACGATCACGCAACGAGCCGAGGTCCAGGGCCGCCACAAGAAGCAGACGGGTGGTCGCGGACAGTTCGGCGATTGCAAGTGTGTGTTTGAACCGATGCCGCGCGGCGGTGGATTTGTTTTCGAAGATAAGATCTTTGGCGGTTCGGTTCCACAACAGTTTCGGCCGGCGATTGAGAAAGGAATCATCGAGGCGGCGAAATCGGGCGCAATTGCCGGTTACCCACTCGTCGATTTCAAGGTGCAACTGGTCGACGGTTCGTATCATCCGGTCGACTCTGACGAACATTCGTTCAGGGCCGCAGGACGTAAGGCATTTCGAGCGGCGATGGAGAAAGTGAAACCATCGTTACTCGAGCCGGTGATGGATGTCGAGATTGCGGCGCCGCAAGAGTATGCCGGCGACATCATGGGTGATCTGAACTCACGCCGCGGACGCGTGCAGGGAATGGAGACGAGCGGTAAGCAACAGGTCATCAAGGCGCAGGTGCCGATGGCCGAGATGCTGAACTACCAATCGACACTCAACTCGATCACGGCCGCACGTGGTTCCTTCCACATGCAGTTTTCTCACTACGATCCCGTCCCCGGTCAGCTCGCGCAAAAGATCGTCGAGCAGTCACGCGCTGACGGACGCATCAAGGGCGGCGAGGAAGAAGACTAGCCACAAAAGGCACATAATGTGCCTTTGTGTACTCACTCTGGACTCGGTGACTTCTTGCGTTGTAGTGGCGCGGTCTTTGGTCCAACGCTGGGGCCTTCCTTGACCGTGTAATCGGAGGGCACTTCGAAAAGGGACTTCGCCGGTTCGGAGCGGTTGATGTTCGTCAACTTGTAGGTCGTCTCGCCGAAACGTGGATCGCTGTGGCGCGTCATTACGACGAGCTGTAATTCCGGTGAGTACCAGCGCTCGCTGACGATCTCGATTGGTCGCTCGTTGCCGATTTCACCGGCAGCGATCGTGACCGTAGTGCGCGTGCCTTCGGCTTCGACACCTTCGATACTCTGCTTGCCGAGTTGTTCCTTAACTTCGTTGGCATTGGGACCTTGCTTGGTCTTGAAGACCATCGTTCCCGCCGTTCCACCTTCAACGCGCAACTGGTCAAGCTCGGGATGCGGTGCTCCGGGAGGTACCGGAAGCGGTGCGGTCATGATCATGCTTCCACCCGCCGCTGTTCCTCGTTCAACTTTGAATTCGAACCGCTGATCCTCGACTCCTGAAATCGCAGCTCCCGCTTTATCGAGTTTCTTAGTGAACTCAAATGTGAACGGCACGCTCTTGTGTGCAATCTTGGAACGTGAATCGAGCGTGAAAGTCACTCCCGCGACGGGATCGTTGATGAAGATCGTCTGTAGTGGCTCTTCACCAGCAGCGCCGAAGATGCCAAGACCCTTCAAACTCTGCTCGCGACGCGTGCGTCCCTCACTGTCCCGATAGATTGAGCTCGTCATGCGATTGACGATGCGATTGCCGTCGGAAAGAGTTTGGATTGTTTCCGTAACGGCTTCACCGGAGTACGGAGCTCCTTTGACGACCTTGCCGCCAAAGCTCTCGGAAGCGATGAATACGAAGTTCGCGTCAGGCGGCGGCGGTGGTCCACCTTCCGGCCCCTGCATTACTCGCTGCCTGATAATGACGTTACCTTCCGGTCCTGCCTGTTGTGCGGTTGTGACACTTGCGAGGGCGAGCAACACGAGCGCCGCGGCGACCACAACTCCCGATATTCTTTTCATCTTATCTTTCCTTTCCAAGCTACTGAACAAAACGTATGGCGCGGGCCGTTCCATCGACCCCGAATAACACGTCAGCCTTAACCTTCTCGTTGTAACGGTCCATGTTGACCGGAAGTCCAAAGTTCACCAGGGCCGAACGCGGCAACTGCACGCGAACTATCTGACCGCCGTCCTGAAGACTAGCCGCATTCATGTAACTGAGTGGAATAAAATCCGTCGCGATCTCGTTCGTTACGTGATTCGCCACCTGGTTGTTTGCAGGTCGGCTCAAACTCGCCGGCTGCATTCGCCTTGGCTTCCGGCGTTGCGGCACAAACTCATCTTCCGGAACCGGCACGTTGTTAGCGAACTGTGGCGTCGCTTGCTCGACGGGTTGAGATTTCCGTTGCGGCTCTTCCTGATTACCAGCGTTGCGCGGATCCGCAACCGGTCGATTGGTCCAACGAAACACAAACACGCTAATCGCGAGCAGCAACATCGCGGCGACCGCCGCCAACCAATAGGCAGAATGTGAACGTCTTTGTGGAACCGGAGCCGGGACAACTGCGTTGCGCGCACGGAACGCCATCAACACGTTCGCTTCGATCATCGCAGGCGCTTCCAACGAATCCATCTCGGCGGCGAGCGAATGCAATCCACGCGTCAACATCTGCTCATCACGAAACCGCAGCGCGCAATCGTCGCACGCATCAATGTGAGCCAGCGCTTCGCCGCGTAGCGCGGCAGCCATCATCTGACCACGGGCCAACTCACTCACAACAGTTTCAAATTTTTGACAGTTCATGCGAAACACCTCGCTGACTTCACACTCGCAGAACCAGCTTCTTCAAACTCCCCCACGGGCCTCAACTTCGCCAGCAGGAGCGCCCGTGCCCGGTGCAAACGCGAACGGACAGTGCCAATCGCGCAACCCAAAATCTCTGCCGTCTCGCCGTAACTAACATCCTGGAGCTCACACAACACGACGACTTCGCGATATTTCGCCGGCAAACTCAGCACTGCCTTACGCACCGAGTCAATTGTCTCCGCACGCGTCAGATCTTCCAGCGGACACAAATCCGCAGTGGCGTGCAGCGAAGGAATCTCCTCATCCGATTCGTCGTTGAGCGGCGCCAGCAACTGTTCGACTCGCAGGCGACGGAGGACGAAATTTCGAGCAACACCAAAAAGAAACGCGCTCAATGAACCTCGAGTCGGATCGAAAACATGACCCTCACGCATCAGGAAGAGAAAAACCTCCTGGGTTACGTCCTCAGCGATCGGTTTTGACCCGCTCATTTGCAGGGCAAATCGATAGACCCCGGCCTGGCGGCGACGATAGAGGAGGGTTAGTGCTTCATCGTCACCCGCCAGCATCGACCGTAAAAGTTCGGTATCGCTAAGGTCGTTTTTTAGGTTCATTAAGCCACTTGAGCCCGCCGGTCATTGGTATTCGTTCTGAAACGCGTGAAAGTTCCAGAATCTTGGCGGCGAGCCTCAGGATAGAAAACGCTCGCGGAATTCAGGTGTATTCTGCCGCAAAGTGAGCCAATCTGCGAAGATTCCGGGGTTCTGTAGCCAAACTGTCAGCCATTGTGAGACTTCGGCGGCTAACGGGTTCCTGGCGGCGAGCGAATCAATCTCGCTTTTGAGCCCGCGAACCGCTTGCCGCAGGCGTTCCCGCCCGGCCGCGTCGGTGTCAAACTGACGCTCAACCTTATTAATCAGTCTGAGGGCGGCTTCAACGTTCGCGAGGTCAAGGTCTTCCACTGTGAAAAGGAGTTGTTCTACACGCCAGCGCGCATCAGCTTGAAGGATTTCGGGATGGCACAGTCGCGCCCCATGATCGGCAAGCACGCGAGCAATCGACGCCGGACTAATCGCAGATCCAAACCGCTCCACAAAAGCGTCCTGAATCAAACGGAGTTCGGAGGCACCCACAACCTCCCTCCCCATCGACTCCCAAACCTCAAGAATGAATTCGTCTCTCGGCATGAACTGTACGGGCGGCCCTCCGTGGCCGCCCTTGGTTGGCTATCGTGTTCGCCGAAGCCATGGCGTTGTTTACGCGAATCTGTTGGGTTCTATCAAGGGCGGCCACGGAAGGCCGCCCCTACAGTAGGTTCTTAAGCGCCCATTATTTCTCGATCTGCTTGATCAACCGCAGGGCGTGGTTGCGAGCGATGAGCGGCACGTGTTCGTCGGTGCTGAGGTCCTTTAGCAGTTTGAGAAGCTGGCGCGGATCGGACAGGCCGTCTCGCTTCAAAAGCGATTCGAAGAGCTCCATCAGCTTGGGCGCATTCAGCGGTTGGTTCTCTCGTGCGATGGAGATATCAAAAACCAGTATCGCCTGATCCGCGGCCTTGCGGTACTCATTTATGAGCTTCGAAGCTTCTGAGTTATTCGTCCAGTTAAACTCGGCGACGCGTTTGCGCTCGCCGCGCTGCATGCTGATTCGCATCGTCCCGAGATGTGGAAACTGCTTGTTTGACTGGTAGTCAGTATCACTGTCGAGAAACTGTAGCGCCTGCCAAAGAGTCGTGATGCGCGCCAGAGCAGTGGTCGAGAGCTCCATCGGCTCACTTACCGGTGTGTCTTCGTTCAAACGCTCAAACGTAACCGTGCCTCGTCCATTCGCATCGTGCTCGATCACGATGTGCTTGATGTAAAACTTCGGCTGCGAAAACTCATAGCTGTATTTGACGGCATCGGTCTTTGCCGAGTCGCTCACCGAAGACGAGTCCGCCACGTGCTGCGGACGCGAATTATGCTTCGCGTCGCTCTGAGTCTGCGCACAAATAGAAATCGCCGCGCTCAAAACTATCAGCGCGGCGGGGAAACCTTGCAGCAATGACTTTTGCTTACTCACTCAAATTTTACCGACACGAGCTTCGAAACACCTACCTCCTCCATGGTCACGCCATAAAGGGCGCGCGCCATCTCCATCGTCCTCTTGTTATGCGTGATAACAATGAACTGCGTGTCGACTGACATCTGGACGACCTTGTCAGTAAAGCGTCCCACGTTGGCTTCGTCAAGTGGAGCGTCGACTTCGTCCAACAAACAGAACGGCGCCGGGCGATAATGAAAGATTCCCAGCACGAGTGCAAGCGCCGCCATCGCTTTCTCACCACCCGACAACAACAGCACGTTCTGCAAACGTTTGCCCGGCGGCTGTGCGACCACGTCGATACCCGACTCAAGCACGTCTTCGGCATCAATCAAACTCATCTCGCCGCGTCCGCCACCAAACAACTCCTGGAACAACGCGCTGAAGTTCTTATTGATCTGCTCGAACGCCTGGCGGAAGCGCTCGCGCGAGCGTTTTTTGATCTCTCGCAACGCCTCTTCGGTCGCTGAGATGCCTTCGATAATGTCCTGCCGCTGGACGGTGAGAAACAGTAAACGCTGTTCGGCTTCAGCAAGCTCTTCGAGCGCCATCATGTTTACACCGCCGAAGCCTTCGAGACGTGTGCGCAGTTCTTCAACACGCGAGTGACTGGCATCGAGATCGAAGTCTTCCGGGAAGGTGAGCTCGCGAGCGAGATCTTCCAGTGACTGGCCCAATTCTGTCTGGCAGTTTTCATGAACAAACGTCTGTCTTGCCTGCGCCTCGGCTCGTCGCACCTCGAGAGCGCCACGTGAATCGCGCACTTCAGCCGCGCGCCGGTTCAGTTCAGACAACTCCTCAGAAAACGCGTCAGCCTGCCGGCGCGCTTCGTGCAATCTGTTTGAGAGACCGGCAATCTGTTCTTCTTCACGAGCACGATCGCTTTCAACTGAACTCGCGGCCAGTTCCAGATCCGCGATCGAGAGTTTCAACTCGTCGCTGCGGCCGGCCATTTCGGCGAGGTCCATTCGATACCGATCGATTCGCGCTGCGAAGTCTGCGAGTTCGCTTTCGGTTCGTCGCAGCTCGGCAGTCGTGGCGCGACGACGTTCGGAGGCCGCAGCCGCAGCAGCTCGCTGTTGGGTGAGCGATTCACTTTCAGTCTCAAGCTCGCGTCTCAAGTCGTTCAACAAGCCTGATGCTTTAATGACGTTGTCAGCGGCCGCTTCCCTTGCCTGCTCGGCAGCTTCGGCCTCCAACAAAGCCTGTGCCCGGCGGGTCTCGACGTCCAACCGCTCTTCTTCGACGCGCATGGAATCCTGCCCGACGACACGCATGTGACGCTCGGTACGTTCGACTTCCTGTTCGAGCGATGTCGTCGTGTGTTCGCGCGCAAGCGCTTCACGTTCTTCACGACCGATTGCTTCGTTGAGCGTGAGCACCGCATCTTCGAGCTCGACGAGACGGGCGCGGGCGTCTTTTGCGGACCTGACGGCTGTTTCAACTTCGCGAGAGAGAACTTCAGCACGCGTTTCGAGTTCCCGCAACTCGCGTTTGAATGCGAGCAGTCCAGCTCCTTCTTCGATATCTCGTGCGTCACCGGCGTTGACGAATTGTCCGCTGGCGATCCAGTCGCCGTTCAAGGTCACGTACATTTCGCCGGTCGCGATCGACTTGACCATCGCGTCTTCGAGATTCGCAGCGAGACGTGCGTTTACTTTCTGCGGCAGGGTTCGTTTGAGAACAGTTACGAGTTGTTGTGGAGCGCCGAGTAGATCGCAGATACGCAGGTCTTCGCGAATGCCTTCACCTGAGCCGTTTGCCAGCAACGGTCGCTCTTCTAACCTGCAAGCGAGTGCGGTGACCGTGTTCGTCTCAATCTCATCGCTGCCGCCGTGCAAACCGGCGACGAGGAAACTGGCGCGACCGCCGTTGTTTTCACGCAGCCACTGCGCGGCACGAACAGCATCGTCCGGCGTCGGCACAACGATCGATTGCAGCGACGAGCCGAGCACCCCTTCGACCGCGCGTTCCCATTTCGCATCGACATTCAAAGCGTCGGCGAGTGTGCCGATGAAATGAAAATCACGCGGCGTTTCACTCGGCGAGAAGATGAGCTGCACCGCTGGGGAGTAATAAGCGCGTCTGTGATCCAGTTCTTTCAGACTCTCCAGACGATGGCTCGCCCGTGAGTGTTCGTCGCGCGCTCGCGTCAGTTCCGCTTCAGTGTCGCTAACAGATTCGTGTCCACGAACAACCGCATCAACAGCCGTTTCGCGTTCCACCTGAAGTTTCGCGACGCGGCCACGCGCATCTGCCAGTTCACGTACAAACCGCTCGGCTTCGAGCTTTCTCTCGGCATGTTGGCTGGCCGCGCGATCGCCCTCACGCGCGAGGCCTTCTGCCTGTTGCGACAAACGTCCCAACGTGGTTTCGAGCTGGCGCGCAATCTCTCTCACCCGCTCCGCGATAGCGGTTTGCGCCAGCAGATCGGC
>Ga0070698_100005897_pt1 | contig 13363 bp, 12 predicted proteins | sample KBSK1502metaG_FD_65477 | JGI IMG/M metagenome (GOLD analysis project Ga0070698, IMG submission 65477) | Corn, switchgrass and miscanthus rhizosphere microbial communities from Kellogg Biological Station, Michigan, USA - KBS K1-50-2 metaG | ecosystem: Host-associated > Plants > Roots >... | reverse complement strand
ACCGCATTCGATCCACCACCACCGACGCCGATGACCTTGATGAGCGCGAAGTTCTCGATGTCCGACCGTAGCGGCATGAGGGGCAGCCTCCTTCGGAAGCGTGTTCTCCATGTCGCTGCCCCTCCCCCGAGTGCGTACATGGGGTCGTATTCAGTTGTCGCGACTATACGCCTCAACTTCAAGAATTGGCGAACGTGACGCGCCAATCTTGCGTGCGCTAGGGCTCGGGGGCATCCCTCTCGCTCGCTCGTCCGAGGGCGAGAACAGGGTCAGGTGCCCCGCGCGCGGTCACGAGGGCTCGGGGGCGTCCCACGAGCGAAGGCTCGTCCGTCAGGGACGTACCACGACCGTGAACGCATGGGACGAGCGAGCGAGAGGGATGCCCCCGAGCCCTAACGCACGCTCGCGCTAGGGCATCAACCCCTTGAACAACCGTCCAAGTCGGCCGGAGAGGCCATCGAGGGACCTGCCGGAGGCCCGTTCGTCGTCCAGGGTCCAGTTCCGGGCCCCCCAGAGGAGCAGACCGGAGGACAGGGCGTAGGGCGGGGTCGAGACCTGGTCGGTGAGGCCGCCGAGGTTCTGCGGCCCGACCACCCGGGCGCTCATCCCGAGCTGGTCCCGAGCCGCGCGGTTGATCCCACTGAGCATGCTGCCGCCGCCGGTGAGGACGACGCCGGCCTGAAGCCGGTTCGTGGCCCCCGCGGCCGCGATCTCGCTCTGCACGGCCTCGAACACGTCCTTCAGACGGGCCTCGATGATCTGGGAGACCGTTCGCCGGGTGACCCCGTGGGCGACGTCCTCGCCGATCGAGGTGATCTGGACGACCTCGTCGGGGTCGACGTCGCCCGGAAGGGCGTTCCCGTGCCGGAGCTTGAGACCCTCCGCCACGTCCGGGGTGACCCGGAGGACGATCCCGAGGTCGCTCGTCACGGACTTGCCGCCCATCGGGATGGTCGCGGCGTGGGCGATCGAACCGTCGTGGAAGACGGCGAGGTCGGTGGTGTCGCCACCGATGTCGAGCAGCGCGACGCCGAGCTCGCGGTCCTCGTCGGTGAGGACCGCCTCCGCCGTCGCGAGGGGCGCGAGGACGAGCTCGTCGATCTCGACGCCCGCCCGCTGGATGCACTTCGTGAGGTTCTGGACCCCGGACTGCGAGGCCGTGACGATGTGGGTCTCGACCTCGAGCCGGACCGCGCTCATGCCGATGGGGTCGCGGACCCCCTCCTGCCCGTCGACGACGTAGCCGCGCGGGATGACGTGGAGGATCTCGCGGGTGCTCGGGATCGAGACCGCGCGCGCCGCCTCGATCGCCCGCAGGGTGTCCTCGCGGGCGACATCCCGGTGGTGCCCCGAGACCGCCACCATGCCGCGCGAGTTCTGCGAGCTGATGTGGTTCCCCGAAATGCCGACGAACGCGGAGCGCACCTTGAAGCCGGAGAGCTTCTCCGCCGCCTCGACGGCGCTCGCGACGGACTGGACGGTGCGGTCGATGTCGATGACGACGCCCTTCCGCAGCCCGTCGGAGGGGGCCTGGCCGAAGCCGATGACGTCGAGACCACCGTCGCGGGAGATCTCGCCGATGAGGACGCAGACCTTCGTCGTGCCGACGTCGATCGAGACCAGGACGGTCTGCTCAGGCACTCACGGCACTCCTCGCGTCAGTCTCTCCCGTGCCCCACCCGCGCCTGCGGCCGCTCATAGGAAGTGTCGCCTGATGACCGCCACATTCTGGAATATCCGCCAGCCGAAAGCGAATAGCGCGACGAGGTAGAGGTCGATGCCGAGCCGATCGCCCAGGAACGCGAGGCCCGCCGCGAGCAGGAAGTTCGTGTAGAAGCCCGAGAGGAAGATGCGGGTGTCGAAGTGCCCCTCGAGCTCCGCGCGCAACGCGCCGAGGAGCGAGTCGAGCGCGGCGAGGATGCCGACCGCGGTATAGCGCGCGAGCTCGATCGGAAGGTTGAGCTTGAGCGCGAGGCCGAGGAGCACCCCGGCCAGCAGGCCGAGGAGCGGAAGCCACAATTTCAGTTACTGAGGGCTGAAGACGATGCGGTCGGGACTGCGCACGTCGACGTAGTCTAGCCGCCGCGTCGGATTGTCCGAGAGCACTTTCTTCGCGTTCGAGAGCTTCAGCTCGAGATCATCGGGCGTCCCGAACCGGATCTCCCATCCCGCGCCGCTCCGCAGCACGAGGCCCTGCGTCGGATCGATGTGCACCTCGGGCTTGAGCTCGTCGGCGCGCAGCTCGCCGGGTCCGATGCGCGCCAGGCGCATCGCGCCGGCGACGATCGCCGGATCGACGCAGCGCCCTCCGGACGTTCCCGCGCACGTGCGCGTCGCGGGTCGGTCGTCGACGGCCCGGAGCGCTGGCGCGCCGGCGGGATCGATCGAGCCGAAGAGGACCCCATCGGGGTCGACGTACCACTCCACCTGGCCGGTGACCCAGCGCCCGATCGCGACCCGCTCGATGACGTCGACCTCCGCGCGATCCGGGAGCGAAAGGCGCACCTGCGCGTCGCGCACCGCGGGCAGCCGCAGCAGCGCGGCGCGCGCGTCGGTGATGCTCGTGGAGAAGACCGGCCGTCCGACGAGGCCCGTCGCCGTGACGACGGCCGCGGCCGCCAGGTGCCGGGTCCCGGTCACGCTGACGGCGCCGACCCGTGGGGTCCCGGAGAAGGCCACGACGAGGAGCGCGATCGCGCAACCGGTCGCCAACGCGGTCCACCCCGACGGGCGGCGGAGAGTCGGAAAGCGGGAGCGGCGCGCGCGCGAGCGGGACCTAGCGACCGTGTTGCTCCAACGCCCAGCCGATGAGCCGGTCGACCAGCTCGCCGTAGGAGATCCCGGCGGCCTTCGCGGCCTTGGGGACGAGGCTGTTCGGGGTCATCCCGGGCATCGTGTTGACCTCGAGCACGACCATCCGATCGCCGTCCCACATGAGGTCGGTGCGGGAGATCCCCCGGCAGCCGAGCGCGTTGTGGGCGCGCAGGGCAAAGTCCTGCGCGCGACGCGCGACGTCGTCGGGGATCTTCGCCGGGCAGACCTCCTCGGAGGCATTCGCGTCGTACTTCGCTCGGTAGTCGAAGAACGCGCGCTTCGGAACGATCTCGATGACCGGCAGCGCCTCGAGCTGCTCGGTGCCGATGACGCCCACGGTGAGCTCGCGACCGGCGATCCGCTCCTCGACCAGCGCGCGGCGGTCGAAGCGGAGCGCCTCCGCGATCGCCGCGGGGTACTCAGCCGCGGAATCGACCATCGTGACGCCGACGCTCGAGCCGTTCTCGACCGGCTTGACCACGCTGGGCGGCGCGATCGAGGGCACGTCCGCCGGGCTGGTCACGACCTCGCCATCGGGGACGTCGAGCCCATTTGCCTGGAGCACCGTCTTCGCCATGACCTTGTCCATCGCGAGCGCGGAGGCGAGCACGCCTGAGCCGGTGTACGCGATGCCGAGCGTCTCGAGCAGCCCCTGCAGCTTCCCATCCTCGCCCCACGGTCCGTGCAACGCGATGAACGCGACGTCGATGCGCTCGCCGCTGGGCGCGGCCGAGAGCGCCGTCGTCGCCGGCACGAGCGCGGACGACGCCTGCCGCATCTGCTCTTGCATCGCCTCGGGCAGCTCCTGGTCACGCGCCGGCAGCGCTTCCGGCGACCCGCCGCCGGTCGCGACGCGCCGCGCGAGCGCGCGCTGCTCCACGCTCAGGTTCGGGTTCCCCGCCATGAGCGCGAGCGGATCGAGCATGACGACGTCGTAGCGGGCCGGGTCGAGGTGCGAGGCGATCCCCATCCCGCTCGCGAGCGAGATCTGCCGCTCGGCCGACGCGCCGCCCATCAAGACCCCGACCCGAATTCGCTTCTTGTCAGCCGTCACGCGTCCCACTCTCCCACGAGCTCGACCTCGGGGACGAGATCGACCCCGAAGCGCGCCGTCACCTCGGCCTGGCAGCGGCGCATGAGCGCACGGACGTCGGTCGCTCGCGCGTGGCCGACGTTCACGATGAAGTTCGCGTGCTTCTCGCTCACCATCGCGTCACCGACCCGCGTGCCCTTGAGCCCGGCGGCTTCGATGAGCCGGCCGGCGTGATCGCCGGGCGGGTTGCGGAAGATCGAGCCCGTATTTGGTTGCGCGAGGGGCTGCTTCGCGATGCGCTCGTTCGCGATCTCCTTGATCCGCCGCACGGCGGTCGCGCGGTCACCGGGGTCGCCGTGGAAGCGAGCCCGCAGGCAGATCCCGGGGCTCGTCTGGAGCACGCTCGTGCGGTAGGCGTAGCCGAGCTCGTCCATCCGCACGTCCCACTGGTCACCGTTCAGGTCGAGGAGTCGAGCGTCGAGCAACGCGCTCGCCGTATCCGAGCCGAACGCGCCGGCGTTCCCGTGGACCGCGCCGCCGACCGTGCCGGGGACCGTCGCCATCCACTCGAGGCCGACGATGCCGCTCCGCGCGGCGGCCGCCGCCACGGACGCGAGCGGCGTGCCCGAGGCCGCGTCGACGACGGTCCCGCGCACGACGACGTCGCTGTACGCGTTCGCCATCACGACGCCGCGGATCCCCTTGTCGCTGACGAGCAGGTTCGTCCCCCCGCCGAGGACGAAGAGCGGCAGCTCCGCCTCACGCGCCACGCCGACCACCCCGATAAGGTCGTCCTCGCTCCGCGCGCGCACGAAGAAGTCGGCCGGTCCGCCGATGTGCAGCGAGGTGTGGCGGCTCATCGGCTCTCCGCGCGCACCGAGATCGTTCAGGCGGGGCTCCCGGACGCCAGGAGCGCGAGGAGACGTTCGCCGACCGGCCGCACGTCCCCCGCGCCGAGGATGAGCACGACGTCGCCTCGATGGACCCGCCGCGCCACCTGTTGCGCCGCGGACTCAATGTCGGCCGCATACGCGCCACCGGCCCGCTCGGCGAGCCGCTTCGCGCCGTCGTCGCCGACCTGCTCGCGCGCAGAGGCGAACGTCTCGACGACGACGCGCTCGTCCGCCGCGGCGAGCGCTGCGACGAAGTCGTCGAAGAACGCGTTGAGCCGGCTGGGCGTGTGGGGTTGGAAGACCGCGACGATCCGCCCGCCGGCGGCGACGCGCGGCCGCACCGCGGCGATCGAGGCGCGGATCTCCGCGGGGTGATGCGCGTAGTCGTCGATGACGATGACCCCGCCGGCGTCGCCGAGCGGCTCGAGGCGCCGCGACGTGCCGGCGAAGGAATGAAATGCATCCGCGGCCGTCGCCATCGGGACACCGCACGCGATCGCCGCGGCGACGGCCGCCGATGCGTTCAGCGCGTTGTGGATCCCAGCGAGCTTCACCGTGACCCGCGCCCGACCCGCTGTGCTGTCGAGGAGGAACGTCTGGCCCACCCCGGAGTCCGTGCGCTCGGACAGCCGGAAGTCGGCGCCGGCATCGAACCCGTAGCGCACCGTGCGCTTCCCCTCGAGCCGGCGCGCGCCCGGGTCGTCCGCGCAGGCGACGAGCGTGCCCGTGATCCGCGCGCTGAATTGCCGGAACGCGGCGTCGTACTCGGCCTTCGTGGGGAAGACGTCGACGTGATCGTGATCGACGTTGGTGACGATCGCGACATCCGGATCCAACGCGAGGAAGGTGCGGTCATATTCGTCCGCCTCGATCACGAGCGTCCGGTCGCGGCCGGCGTACGCATTCGTGCCGAGGTCCCGCAGCGGCGCGCCGCAGATGAGCGACGCGTCGATGCCACCGGCGCGCAGCGCCGTCCAGGTCAGCGCCGTGGTCGTCGTCTTTCCGTGGGTGCCCGCGATCGCCACGACACGTTCGCCGCGCGAGAGCTCGCGCCAGGCGTCCTCGCGCTTCCACACGAGCACGCCCAGATCGTGCGCGGCCTTCACCTCGGGGTTGGTCTCGCCGTAGGCGCTCGAGCGGAGCACGACGTCGACCCCCTTCACGTTCGCCGCATCGAACTCGCGATGGACGATCGCGCCGTCTCGAGCGAGCGCCTCCGCGAGCGGCCAGCTGCCCGTATCGGAGCCGGTGATGGTGTGGCCGCGGGCGAGGAGGATGCGCGCGATCGCCGACATCCCCGTGCCGCCGATGCCGACGACGTGGATGCGCACTAGTGACGCGCCCCGGGGAACGCGCGGGACCCGGGGCGTGTCATTGACGGCAGCGGCCAAGCGCGAGGACCGCACGGGCGATCGACTCCGCCGCGCCGGGCCGCCCCGCGGACTTCGCGTTCGACGCGAGGCGTGCGAGGCGCGCGGGATCATCGAGGAGCCCGGCGACGATCGAGACGAGGCGGTCGCCGTCGAGGTCGCTCTCCGGGAGGATGAGCGCGGCGCCGAGATCGGCCGCGGCACGCGCATTCGCCGCCTGATGTGCGCTCATCGACGCGCCGAACGGGATGAGGATGAGCGGCACGCCGAACGCGAGCGGTTCCGCGATCGAGGATGAGCCTGCACGGCCGACGACCAGGTCCGCGGCGGCAAGTGCCGCGCCCATCTCCCCGTGGAGATAGCCGTGCGGCTGGTACCGCGCCCGATCGGCCTCGGGGAGCAAGGACCGTTGGGCCTCGGCCCGCGCGAGCTGCGCCGGACCGGTGTGATGCACGACGGCCGCGCGGCGCACGAGCCGCGCGAGGCCGCTGAAGGTCGCACCGTTGATCTTCTCCGAGCCCTGGCTCCCGCCGGTGATGAACACGACGGGTCCGCTTTCGGGAAGGCCGAGCGCGCGACGGCCACTGGCTTTCGTCCATTTCAAGAGCGAGCCACGGACCGGGTTGCCGGTGACGGTCGCGCGCCCGCGGGGCACCGTGTTCATCGCCGGCTCGAAGGTGAGCCCGATGCCCGCGGACCAGCCCGCGACCGCGCGCAGCGCGCGCCCGGGGATCGCGTCGCCGACCCAGAGGTAGATCGGCACGCGGAAGAGCCGCGCCGCGAACAGCGCCGGCAGCGCGCTGAAGCTGCCACTCGTGAGCGCGACGTTCGGTCGGGAGCGGATCAGCTGGACGACGGCGTCGAGCGTCGCGATCGGGAGGAGGACCAGCTGCACTGCGAACGCGACCTTCGAATCTGGATCCCGGAGCGATGGGAGCGGCATGGCGTGGAACCGGATACCGGCCTTGCGCGCGAGGTCACCCTCGAGTCCGCGACGTCCACCGATGAACCGAAGCTCGACCGTCGTCAGCGCGGCGAGCGCCTCCGCCACCGCGAGGAGCGGACTGACGTGGCCTGCGGTCCCGCCGCCCACGAGCAGGACCTTGCACTGGCGCGCGGTCGTCCGCGCGCCCGACCGCTTGCCGTCCAACGTTCAGCAGGATACCGACGGCCACGAGCCCGACGCAGATCGATGACCCGCCGTACGAGATGAACGGCAGCGTGATGCCGGTGTTCGGCACGAGCGCGGCGACGACCGCCATGTTCACCCACGCCTGGAACACGAGCCAGACGGTGACCCCGGTCGCGAGAAGCGCACCCGCGGGATCGGGCGCGGACAGCGCGATGCGCAAGCCCTTGAACGCGATGACGAGGAACAGGACCACCACGGTGAGCGTCCCGAGGAGACCGAGCTCGTCGCCGAGCACGGCGAAGATCGAGTCGGTGTACGGAGCCGGCAGGAAGCCAAATTTCTCCTTCCCCGCCCCGAGCCCTTCGCCGAGCGGTCCGCCGAGCGCGAGCCCGTAGATCGATTGGATCGTCTGGAAGCCGGCGCCCTTCGGGTCGCTCCACGGATCGATGAACGACGCGAGCCGGGCGAGACGGTACGGCTGCACGACGGCGACCGCGGCGACGCAGATCGTCGTGAGACCGCCGAGCGCGGCGAACTCGGCGAGGCGCGCGCCGGCGACGAAGTACATCGCGAGGCCGATCGCGGCGACGACGATGGCGGTGCCGAGGTCCGGCTCCGCGACGACGAGCGCGGCGACGAAGGCGAGCGTCGCCACGAACGGCACGGTCACGGACCACCGGCCGATGAGCTCGCGCTTCGCCGCGAGCCAGAACGCGAGGTACAGCACGAGCGCGAGCTTCACGAGCTCCGCCGGCTGCAGTCCGGCGAACGACGAGAATCGCAGCCACCGCGACGCGCCACCGACCCGGGTGCCGATCCCCGGGATGAGGACGACGACGAGCAACACGATCGACGCGGCAAGCAGCGGGAACGCCAGCCTCCGATACCGGTGGTAGTCGGTCCGTGCGACGATGATCATCGCGGCGAGCCCGATCGCGACCCAGACCGATTGCTGTACGAGGAAGTACCGCGGATCATCGAGCGCGTCGAGGGCTTTGATGCCGCTCGCGCTATAGACCATCGCGAGCCCGATCCCGAGGAGGCCGAGCACCACCGAGAGCAGCATGAGGTCGTACCCGGTGTGCGTCGGGACCCGGAGACGCTTCATGCCCGTGTGGCCTCGAGCTCGCGCACGGCCTGACGGAACACTTCGCCCCGTTCCTCATAGGACGAGAACATGTCGAACGACTGTCCCGACGGTGAAAGCAGGACCACGTCGCCCGGCTTCGCGAGCGCGGTCGCTTTGCGCACGGCGTCGGGAAGCGTCGCCGCCCGCTCGACCGGTAGCGGCTTGCGGGCCGCGCCTGCCCGATCGAGGGCCGCGCCGATCTCGTCCGCCGCTTGACCGATGAGCACCGCCGCGCGGGCGTCGCGGACGACGGCGCGGGCGAGCTCGGTGAAGTCCGCGCTCTTCGAGACGCCACCGAGGATGACGACCGCAGGCCGACCGTGCGCGACCAGGGCCGGGATCGTCGCGTACGGCGTCGTGCCCTGCGAATCGTTGACGTAGAGGATCCCTCCGATCTCCGCCACGCTCTCGAGCCGGTGCGGCAGGCCCGCGAACGCACGCAGGACCTCGGCGATGGCCTCGGATTCGATGCCGTACACGTCCCCGACGGCGGCGGCAGCGAGCGCGTTTGACACGTTGTGCCGTCCGGGCACGCGAAGCTCACGCTCGTGCAGGAGCGGCCGGCTCGTCGCGCCCTCGACGAGTGCAAGCGTGCCGTCGCTTTCGCGATATGCGCCACGCTTCGGGCGCAGCGTCACCGAGTAGCCGCGGATCTCAGAGGGGACGCCCGTGTGCAACGCCACGGTCGTGGGATCGTCGAGGTTCAACACCGCGACATCGCGCGGGCCCTGCCAGGCGAGGATGTGGCGCTTCGCGGCGACGTACGCGTCGCGGGTCCCGTGCCAGTCCAGGTGGTCCTCGAGCACGTTCGTGACGACGGCGACGTGCGGGCTGCGGCCGAGCGTGTCGAGCTGGAAGCTCGAGAGCTCGAGGACGACGACGTCGTGAGCCGTGACCGTCGGCAGCAGGTCGATGATCGAGGTGCCGATGTTGCCGCCCGCGATGACGCGCGCCGTCCCGCGCTCGAGGAGGCGGGTGATGAGCGTGTAGGTCGTGCTCTTCCCTTTTGTGCCGGTGACGCCGACGATCGGCGCCGGGCAGAGCCGGAAGAAGAGCCCCATCTCCGTGAGCACGGGGATCTTCCGCTGCAGCGCGCGTTGCACCGTCGCGGACCGCGGGCGCACGCCCTGGTTGATGAACAGGAAGTCCGGGTCGGCAAGCGCGGCGTCGTCACTCGAGGGTCCGAAGACCAGCTCCGCAGGCGTGTCGCCGAGCCGCGCGATGCCCTCGCCGAGCTCGGCGCGTGGCTTCGGGTCGGCGATCGTCACCCGGGCGCCATTCGCGACCGCGAATCGCGCGATGCCGGCGGTCGCCCGCCCCTTCCCGAGGCCGATGATCGTCACGCGGCGGCCGCGGAAATCCTCCGGCGAGACCTCGGGGTCGAAGATGAGGCTCATCTCGTGAGCCTGCCGATGAAGCCGAGGCCCGTGCCGTTGCGACCCTTCTCTCCGCGATAGCTCCAGATGTCCGCGCCGCCGCTCTGGGTGCAGACGTCGCATCGCTCGATCGTCCGGACGCCGGCCTGCTCGAGCTGCTGCGCGTTCGCGGCCCAGAGGTCGAAGACCGGGCGCCCGTCCGGCCCGGCGAAGAGGACGTCCGCGCTGTCGGCGCCGAGGCGTTCGCGGATCGTCGCGGCGCGCGTGTCGTCGATGACGTAGCAGCACGGGCCGATCGACGGGCCGATGGCCGCGACGAGCCGCCGTGGATCGGCGCCGTTGCGAACGAGCACCTCCACGAGCCGCACGGCGATCCGCTTCGACGTGCCCTGCCAGCCCGCATGCGCGGCGCCGATCGGGCCCGCCGGATCGGCGATGAGGATCGGGACGCAATCCGCGGCCGCGACGCCGAGCAGCAGTCCGCGTGACGCGGTCCACATCGCGTCGGCCTCCGGCCATGGCGTACCGACGTCGTCCGCGCGCACGACCGTGTCGCCGTGCACCTGCTTCAGCCGTACGACCCGATCGAAGCCGAGCTGCTTCGCCAAGGCCTCGCGATTCCGATCCTGCTCCTCGAGCGGGTACACCGCGCCGGCCATGCTGCCGAGGGCGCGGGTGGTGAAGCCGGCGACGAGCCCGGCCGCGCCGAGCGTCGGGGACCAGAGGATCCCCTCGCGCTCGACCCACGTCGTCTCGAGCAAGGTCATTTGACCGGTGTCGCGAACGCGAGGATCGCCGCGACGATCCCGGCGAGCGCCCCGATGAGCCAGAAGCGGATGGTCACCTTCTGCTCGGGCCAGCCGAGCAGCTCGAAGTGGATATGGAACGGAGCCATCCGAAAGATGCGCTTACCCCGCAGCTTGAAGCTCCCGACCTGGATGATCACCGAGACCGTCTCGGCCATGAAGATCACGCCCGCGACCGGCAGCAGCAGGATGAATCCGGTGGTGAGGGCAACGGTCGCGAGCGTCGCGCCGAGGGCGAGCGCGCCGGCGTCGCCCATGATGAATTCCGCCGGGTGCGTGTTGAACCACAGGAAGGCGAGCAGCGCTCCGACGATCGCCGCGCAGATCACGACCAGCCACGGGAAGCCGCGGGCCGCGGCGATGAAGGCGAACGACAGGAACGCGAACACGCTCGTCCCGCCAGCCAGACCGTCCAGCCCGTCGGTGAGGTTGACCCCGTTCGAGGTGCCCACGATCGCGATCACGGCGATGACCACGAAGGCTGCGGCGCCGATCTCGACCTCGCCGACGAGTGGCACGAAGACGCCCGTGATCGCGAAGTGACGTTGGATGTAGAGGGCCGCGACGACGGCGACGATGAGCTGCCAGATGAGCTTGTGCCGGCCGCGGATCCCGACGCCGTAGACGACGTTCACGTAGTCGTCGATCGCCCCAAGGATCCCGACGGCGATGAAGGCGCCGATCGGAACGATCGTCTGCGCCACGAAGTCGCCGCGCTGCGGCTCCTCGAGGATCACGAAGACGACGAGCCACACGATCGCGACGACCGCGATGAACAGCACCCCGCCCAGCGTCGGCGTCCCGGCCTTCGCGTAGTGGGACTGCGGTCCCTCACGGCGGATCTGCTTCCCCATCCGCAGCCGCCGCATGAGATCGATGTACGGCGCGCCCAGGACCAGGCCGAGCAGAAAGGTGGCGACGAGCACGGCGAGGGCGAGGATCGCCATCTAGGCGTGAGCCTCACTACGCACGAGCGCGTCGGCGAGCTTGTCGAGCGCGAGCGCGCGCGAGCCTTTGACGAGGACGGTGTCGCCCGGCCGGAGGACCTGACGGAGGCGGACGAGCGCTTCACCGCCATCGGCCGCGCGGTGCACGTCCCGCAGCCCGGCGCGCTCGGCCGCAACCGCGATCGTCGCGGCGAGCTCGCCGACGGCCACGAGCGCGTCGGCGCTCTTCGCGACGTCCGCGCCGACGGCCTCGTGCGCGCCGACGGAGAGTGTGCCCAGCTCGAGCATGTCCCCGAGCACCGCGACGCGGCGGCCGTGGACCGCGCGGAGGACCGCGAGCGCGGCGTGCACCGCCGCGGGGCTCGCGTTGTACGAATCGTCGATCACGGTGAGATCGCCCGCGCGCCGCACGCTCATTCGATGCGCCGGCCGCTCGAGGGTACCGAGCGCGACCGCGGCCTCGTCGAGGGGCACGTCGAGGGCGACGGCCGCGCCGAGAGCCGCGAGCGCGGCCCCGAGGAGGTGCCGCCCGGGGAGCGGGAGCCGCGCGGAGGCCGTCGCACCGCCGGCGTGTGCGATGAACTCGATCCCGGCGAGACCGAGATCGTGTACGTCGGTCGCGCGGATCTCGGCATCGGGCGCCTCCCCGTACAGCACGACCCGGGCCTTCGTGCGCGAGGCCATCCCGCGCACGCGCGGATCGTCGGCGTTCAACAGGGCGACGCCGTCGGCAGGGAGCGCCGCGATGAGCTCGGCCTTCCCCGCGACGATCGCGTCGACGTTCGGTGTCCGGGCGAAGTGCACGGGGATCTCGGGGATGGTCGTAACGATGCCGATCTGTTGCCGGACGAGCCGCGAGAGGTCGGCGATCTCGCCGGGGACGTAGAAGCCGAGCTCGATCACCGCGACCTCGTGCCCCGGTTCCTGGCGGAGGAACGTGAGCGGCACGCCGATCTCGTTGTTGTACGAGGCGAGCGTGCGGAGCACCCGGTAGCGGGCGCCGAGCGCCGCGGCGGTCGCTTCCTTCGTCGTCGTCTTGCCGACGCTGCCGGTGATCGCGACGGCCGGGATCGGGTGGTCGTCGCGCATCGACTCGGCGACGGTCCGCAGCGCGCGTAGCGCGCTCGCGACCTCGACCAGGATCGCCCCGTCCGGCGCGGGGACCACGCGCTCGACGACCGCCGCTCGCGCGCCGCGCGCGAAGGCGTCGGCGACGAACTCGTGCCCGTCACGCTGGTCGCGCAGCGCGAAGAAGCATTCGCCACCCGCGACGAGGCGCGAGTCGAACGCGCCGCCGGTGAACCGCAGACCGGGGTCCGGGCTGCCGCGCACGACCCGCCCGCCGCTCGCCGCGAGGAGTCGCTCGAGCGTGAACAACGGCGTCGATGCTAGGCCCCGGTCCCGATCAGATGGCCTCAGGGCCTGCGGTCCGGCTGGATGCGCGCGTACCGGAGGATGTCCTGCGCGACGCCCTTGAAGGCGTCGGTCGCGGTGAGGGTCCCAAGGAGACGCGACTCCGGCTTCTCGAGCACCACGAGGACGACGTACTTCGGATCTTCTGCGGGGAAGAACCCGGCGAACGAGCTCACGTACTGATCGTCGACGTAGCTCCCGTCAGGGCTCGCGATCTGCGCCGTGCCGGTCTTGCCCCCGACGCTGAAACCCGCGATCGCCGCGTTGTGGGCGATACCGATGTCGACCGTCGACGTGAGCATCGAGCGGAGGGTCGCGGCGGTATCGGCGGTCACGACGCGGGTAACGGCGAGCGGCGCGGTGCGGTGCTCCCCATCCGCATCGCGCCGGCTCGCCACCACGTAGGGCCGATAGAGCGTCCCGCCGTTCGCGAGGGCCGCGTAGGCCATC
>Ga0070698_100005896_pt1 | contig 13367 bp, 10 predicted proteins | sample KBSK1502metaG_FD_65477 | JGI IMG/M metagenome (GOLD analysis project Ga0070698, IMG submission 65477) | Corn, switchgrass and miscanthus rhizosphere microbial communities from Kellogg Biological Station, Michigan, USA - KBS K1-50-2 metaG | ecosystem: Host-associated > Plants > Roots >... | reverse complement strand
CCGGCCGAACTTCGCCGCGCTCTCGCCACCGTCGAACGCGTGCTTCGCGACTACATCACCAACGCCCGCCTCGGAGCCGCCGCCTGAAACTCGTCACAAAATCCAACGACCGGGTCACCAGGAAGAACGGTGGCGTCCTGAATGCGGTGTAAATCGGCGGGCGTGGTTCCGGCTTCATGGTCAGGTTAGGCGGTGGCACTGACAGTTTCGGGGTGATGTTCGGGCTGGGCGGCGGTGACGGTGGGTAGCTGCAGTTGGGCGGGTGGTTCAAGGGCCAGGCCGGGGAGGATGCGTGGGGGGGCCGGGACGGGCCAGGCTCAGGCCCGGGTGGTGATCGGCGCCGCGGCCTGGCAGGTGCCGGCGACGGGCCCGGTGCCGGGCAGCCTGCGGGCCGCGCCGCGCCGGGCTGGGCGGTGACCGGGGTCCGGCGCGGCGCTGTCTCATGGGCACGCCCGTGCGGCACGGGGGCTTCCGCGCGGACGTGCCCGGTTTGGCGGCAGGCCGTCTGCGGGTGTGCGGCCGGCTGCGCGGTGGGGCTCGATGACGGTGCCGTCGGGTAGCAGCATCCCGGTGTCCTCGAACTGCACGATTGCGTTGCAGAGCAGGTTCCAGCCCTGCTCAGGGTGCCCCGCGATGATGCGGGCCGCCTCGCGGTCGGGCGCGTGCGCGGGCGGGCACGGCGGCGCGTGCTGGCACATCACTCGCCTCCGGCCGGGGCAAGACGTCCCGGCGCGGGGGCAGCCGCCCGTTCGGGGTCGCGTGCCTGGGCGAATCCTGCGCGCCGTGCGTGCTGGGGCGTTGGTCACCGGGCGCCCGCCAGCGGCCAGGCGGACCGTGACATGCACGGTCTTGCCGGGCCCGGCACTGTCATCCGCGACTGCTCGTGTCCCGCCGCGCAGCCCGATCAGGTCATCGAGCAGCGCCAGGCCGCGGCCGGCTTCGTCGTCAGCGGTGACTGGCCGCCTGACCGGCCGGCCTGCGCCGTGGTCGTGGACGTCCACCCGCAGGTCACCGCGGGCGTACGAGACGCGGACTTGGACCGGTCCGTCTCCGTGCTGGATGGCGTTGGTGGCCAGCTCGCTGACGATGAGCCCGGCGAGCTCGGCGTGCTGGCCAAGACCCCATCCGCACAGTGCCTGACGGGCCTGCTCGCGGGCCTGCCTGACCTGGGCTGGCTCGCGGCTCAGCTGGCACGACACCGAATGCTCACGTGTGGCGGTCTTTCCGGTTGCCGTGTTCATCTCCTGGCCCCCCTGCTCGTGTGCCTGCCGCCGGGCTGACCGCAGGACGCTGGTCAGGTCCGGTGAGCCGGTCAGATCGGCGGCTCCCGGCCGCCGGGCGCCCGCCCGGACCTTGAATAAAACGGATACTCGTTCTTTTACTTCCAGCATCCCACCAGCTGGGGCTCTTGTCAAGAGCGGATATCCGTTTTATATTGATGTCATGCCGCGGGTCAGCGATGAGCACCTCGAGCGGCGGCGCCGGCAGATCATGGATGCCGCCGTGCGCTGCTTCGCGCGCAAGGGCTTCCACGAGACGTCGATGCAGGACGTGTTCCGCGAGTCCGGGCTGTCAGCGGGCGCGGTCTACCGCTACTTCAAGAGCAAGAACGACCTCATCCAGGCGATCACCGCGCAAGAGAGCACCCCTGTCATCGCGATCATCGAGTCCGCTGTCGCTCAGGACCCGGTGCCCGGCGCCGATGAGATCGCCGGCCGGCTGGCCGCGGCCCTCCAGGAGCTCAGCGGCCCGGACGGGCCGGCCCGGGTTTCCCCGTCGACCTGGGCGCAGGCGCTGCACGACCCGGCGGTCGCCGACATCGTGCGCGGCACGTGGGGCCCCATCCGGAGCTACTGGATTACGGCCGCGCAGCGGATGCGGGACGACGGCAGGCTGCCGCCCGGAACCGACGCCGACGCGGTCGGCGCGGCCCTGTTCGCCGTGCTGCCCGGTTTCCTGCTGCAGCACCTGATCCTGGGCGGCCCAGACGCCGCCACCCTCCAGCGCGGGCTGCGCCAGCTGCTGCGGCCGGAGATGCTCTCACCGCCCGATCCCCCGGCGCTGAACGAGGAGCCCGGGACCGGGCCGCGACCCGGCACGACGGCGCCGGGCCGGGAAACCCGCACCGCAGCAGCCGGGAAGGACACCGGCGCCGCCAGGCACGAAGGAAGCTGAGTTCCGGCTTCATGATCAGGTCAGGCGGTGGCACTGACAGCTTCGAGGTGATCGCCGGGCCGGGCGGCGGGGACGGCGCTTGGCCGCAGCTGGGCGGGTGGTTCGAGCAGTGACCGGCGCAGGTCCTGCAGCAGGCGCAGGCCATCGGCGGTCATGGTCAGGCCGCGCCAGCCGCGGGAGGCCCGGTCGAGCACGGCCCAGACCAGGGTCAGGCAGCTGGTCTCGCCGGGCAGCCGGCCGATGACCTTGACCCGGCGGCGGGTCTCGCCGAACGTTCTTTCGATGAAGTTGGAGTGCCGGACCCGGTGATGATGCCCGGCAGGGAATCGCAGGTAGGCGGTCAGGCCGGCCCGGTCGGTGAGCAGGATCTTGACCGCGGCCGGGTAGAGCGCCTGGTATCTGGCGGCGAACTCATCGATCCGGTGATCGATGATCTCCACGAGGCGCGGGCCGGGCGGCGTCTTCAGGTCCTCGGTGCCGAAGATCGCCCAGTAGGCGTCCTTGACCTCGGCCTGCATCCCGGCCGGGATCTTCGAAAGTACGTTCCGGCACCGGTGAACGAGACATCTCTGCCTGAGGGCCTCGGGGTAGGCCTGCTCGATCGCGGAGATCAGCCCCGGCGCGCCGTCGGAGATGACCAGCAGCGGGCTGGCCAGGCGCCGGTCCTTCAGGTCGGCGAGGAAGTCGTGCCAGGCGTCGGCGGACTCCCCGGACCCGGGCGCCAGGCCGACGAACGCGGGCTTGCCGCCGGTGGTGATGCCCCAGGCGGCCAGCACCGGCTCGGCCGGGGAGCCGGGATGCATGCGGAAGAACGAGGCGTCCAGGAACAGGTAGTCCAGCACCACCTCATCGAGGCGGCGGCGGGTCCACGCCTGGTACTCCTGCTTGATCTGCTGGCAGACCGACGACACGGTGGACTTGGAGATCGCGGCCTGGTCACCGAGCGCGTCGGCCAGGGCGGCCTCGACGTCACGGACCGACAAGCCCCGGATAAAGGACGCGATCACCAGGGATTCCAGGGCATGGGTTTTGGTGACATGGCTGCCGAACAGCCGGGAAGCGAACGCCTCGGTGGTGCCGCGCAGCTTCGGGCGGGCCAGGGCAACCGGCCCGGCAGTGGTCTTGACCGTCACGTCCCGGTAGCCGTTACGAGAACCGGACCGGGCATCTTCGGTGAGCGCGGCGCGGGCGTAACGGTCCCGGCCCAGGAACTCGGTGACCTCGGCTTCGAGGGCGGCTTGCATCAGCAGCTGCGCGCCAAGCCGGGCCACCTCCTCCAGGATCTCCGGCAGCGGCCGGTCCTGAGCGAACAGGTCATCGATGTGGCGGCGGATACGGTCGGTAGGCGATACTCGTGTCGGCACGGGTGTAGCCGCTTACAGAATCATGATCGACAAATTGTTGTGGTTATGCGGCGGCAAGGCCGCAGTCGTGCAGTAGCGCTCGCATCTGGTTGCGGAGGTTCTCGTAGTGCTGGTCGGCGGGGTGGGGCTGGGTGGCGGCGGGGGTGAGTTCGGGGGCCCGGATGCCGGCCAGGCAGGGAATGAGGACCTGGTCGCGGAGGATGAGGATGCCCGCGATGGTGCGGACGGCGCCGGGCGGGGTGAGGTAGCGCCGGGATCTGGGCTTCGGGGTGATCAGGTTCTTGGCGCGCAGCTTGCGGATGTCGTAGGCGCCCTGGCGGGCGGTGTAGCCGGTGTCGCCGGTGATGGCCTGGACCTTGGTGGTGAAGTCGGCGGCGGTGAAGCCGGCCGGGCAGGCGGCGAGGGAGAGCGCGGCTGATAGCGCGGCGCGAGCCCGCGGCCGGCTGATGTCGATGCCGCCGAGGCGGGTCGCGCCGAGGTAGCCCGGCTGCGGCAGCTGGTCGAGGGTGTGGTCGTCGGCGAAGGAGGCGTGCACGCAGTCGCAGACGGTCAGGAACCGGTCCAGCATGCCGGCCAGGGCGGTGACGATCTCGCAGAACCGGTCCAGCATCCGCCCGGTCCGCAGGTCGCTGGTGTTATGGGTGATGGCTTCGAAGCGCAGCACGTGCTCGCCCTTGGTGTACGCCTTGAGCGTGAGTTTGCCGAAGTGCAGCTTGAACACGGTCAGGTCGTACGCGGGTGTCTCGGTCACGGCCGCGAGCCGGGGCGGGCCGCCCTTGCGGTCGCGGTGCGGGCGGGCCTTGAAGCCGAACAAGGTCTTCAGCACCGGCACGTCGATGCGGGCGCGGGTGCGGTCGATGATGGCGGCGAATACCCGCTCCATCGTCGCGCCGGAGCGGAACAGCAGGTTGCGGGAGTATTCGGCCTGGTAGACCGAGTAGGTGTAGGTGAACCCGCTGACTTGCTGCTCGGAGCTGTCCAGCGCGAAGCACAGGCAGGAGCTGTAGATCCACCGCTGGCAGACCCTGGCCAGGCGCCCTATAGTCCTGGCCTCGGACAAGGTATCTGCGACCCCGGCCAGGGCCTGCGTGTCGGTGACCGACGTGAAACAGTTTCCCTCCTTCGCGAAGCCGATGCCCAGCCCGGCCGCGGCGCAGGCAACGTATTCGTGGCCGTTCAGCATGATCTGGGCGCTGAACGGCGGGTGCGGCGACATCTTGATCGTCACGTGGCCCCACTGCGGGTCGATGATGTGGAAGCTGAAGTGATTGACCAGCTCAGTCTTGCGCTCGAGGCTGGTGATGACCCCGCTCGCTGAGCGCCTGACCTTCCACACCGGGGCCATCGCCTTGGCCACCAGCACCAGGAACACCCCGGTACCGGGCTGGCGGGCAGCCAGGTGCTGCCCGGCGATCAGGTGCTTGCGCTCGCCGGTCTTGCAGTAGATGACCGGGACCTCGTTCGCCTGTGCCCATGCCCTGACCCGGCGGGCGAAGCGGCCCGCCATCCGCATCAGGCGGGTGTCGTCGAGGTGCTCGTCCGACCCGCCGTGCAAAGCCCGCCACCAGGTGCGGAACCCGCCCGGCGAGCACCCGAACGGGAAGAACGCGTTCAGGACGATCCGGTCCACGCAGTCATACGAGCCGGCCAGCAAGTTGCCGTACCGCACGCTCAGCTCATCGGCCATGCGCCGAGCGTGCCACGCTCGCTGCTGGCGGTCAGCCGGACTGCCCCGAAGGGGCCACCGATCCTGAGCGAGCGAAGCGAGTCTCGGGATCGGCGTAGACCTCTTGCACATCATCAATGCGCGACATGACACTGAGAGCCGGACCATCCTCGGCTCCCCCGCAGGCCAGCAAGCCGACGGCGATCACGCTGGCTGCAAACTGCCCCTCAGATGCCCTCAGGGGCAGAACCGGTCACCGGTTCAGAGTTCGAATTATGCGCATGACCTGGGTGGAGCTATGGGATTCGAACCCCTGGCCTCTTGCATGCCATGAATCACTCGCGCATTCCCTGACCAGGCCATATGCGGCCTGAGCAGGCGATTCGCTAGCTCACGCAAGCTGAGACAGGCTCACACCAGCCCTCCCCAGCGGCATTCTGCCCCTCAAACTGCCCCTCGAAATGATCTCCCAGTAACTGCCCGGATCGCGCGATCTCACAGTCATCGACCCTACATTCGAAAGCCCAGGCAGCCAGACGACAGTGCCGGTACAGCCGCCACGGTCCAGCGTTGCAGCACCGCAGAAAACCCGGGATGCCCTCTCCCCCACCCCGCCCACAGCGCCAACTGTGCCGCTACGCAGAGTGAGAGCGCTCGTGCTCCCTGATCTCCCGGCCGCGAAACATATCGATGCGCCGCCCGCTAACTCTCCGATTTTCGGATTAGCTGGTCATGAGGGTTCGATTCCCTTCGCCCACTCCACCAGTGCCTGCCGAGGATCAGCCGCTCGAAGATCGCAGCGAGTGGTAGCGCGCGGGTACCCACCATCTCGCATGGCGGCCCAGTGTCGTCTTGCACCAGCAGTCATCGAGGCAATCGCAGTTGTTCGCGTGGTCCCGCGCAGCATTAATCGCGACCATCCCGGTAAGAACGGCGACGGTCATCAACAGGATTCGCTTCATGCCCAGCAGCCTAGCCCCGATCATTCACGCTGACCGGTCGCTGGCTTGGGAGTGCCGCCAGGTCACGTAGTGGATCTTGATTTTAGGATCCGGGTGTGGCAGTGGCCCGGCTGGCGGGCCAGGTGGCCGGGGGCTCCACGGGCCCCAGGGTTCCTTTCTTGGTCGCGGGGATGGTTTGGTGCTGGTCAGGGAGCTTGTGCACCGCCCCGGGTTTGGTAGAGACTCGGTTTTCCCTGCTTGCTGATCTTGTTGTCTTGTGAGTCTTTCCTTTTGGGCCGTTCCCGCCGCTGGTTATCAGATGCCGGACCGCAGCCGCTGTCAAGGCCGGCCGCAGGCCGCCCGCAGGGCTTGGCCTTGACGGTGGCGAGGACCGGCGCAGAATGGCCGGGGCGGGAAGGCTCATGGCGTCCTGCCTTCCTGCCAGGCCCGCTCGTATTCGGCGGACGGGATGTAGCCGAGCGGGCCGTAAAGCCGCCGGTTATTGAACCAGCCCACCCACCAGGCGGTGGCCGCCTCGACCTGGGGCAGGTGTGCCAGGGGCCGCGGTGGGCGATCAGCTCGGCCTTGTACAAGCCGATGATCGTCTCGGCCAGGCATTGTCGTAACTGTCTCCTGTGGACCCTGCGGAGGTGATTGCCCCAGCTTCGGCGAGCCTGCTGCGGCTGGGAGCCGCGCTTCGTGGAAGGCGACGAGCCGCAGGAGATGCACCAGCTCGTGGCCGGTGTGCTGGAAGAAGCCATCGAGGACATCCGGCAGATCCAGGGCGATGCGCGCAGCTCCGGCGAAACCACCCGGCGAAGCTGGCCCATGATCGTCCTGAAGTCACCCAAGGGCTGGACGGGACCGAAGACCGTCGACGGCCTGCAGGTGGAGGGCACGTTCCGGGCCCATCAGGTGCCGCTGCTGGTGGATTCCGGGCATCCTGATCACCTCGCGCAGCTGGAAAGCTGGATACGGAGCTATAAGCCGGAGGAACTGTTCGGCGAGGACGGCAAGCTCATCCCGGACCTGGCCGGGCTCGCGCCCGAGGGTGACCGGCGGATGGGCGTCACGCAGCAGCATGCCAACGGCGGCATGCTGCTGCGTGACCTGCGCATGCCGTATTTCCGCGTCCATGCCGTGGACGTGCCGTCGCCGGGCGCGGTGGACGCCCAGGACACCCTCGTGCTCGGTGAGTTCCTGCGCGATGTGACCGCGCTCAATGAAGACCAGCGGAATTTCCGGATCTTCGGTCCCGATGAGACGCTCTCTAACTTCCTGGGCGCTGTCTTCGAGGTCACCAGCCGCCAGTGGGACGCCCGGACAACGGAGAACGACCAGTTCCTCGCGCCCGCCGGGCGGGTAGTGGACTCGATGCTCAGCGAGCACCAGTGCGAGGGCTGGCTCGAGGGTTACCTGCTGACCGGGCGGCACGGCCTGTTCAACTGCTACGAGGCATTCATCCACATCATCGACTCGATGTTCAACCAGCACGCGAAGTGGCTGAAAGTCACCGCTCAGCTGCCGTGGCGGCGGAAGATCGCCTCGCTGAACTACTTGCTCGCATCCCACGTCTGGCAGCAGGATCACAACGGCTTCACCCACCAGGATCCCGGCTTCCTCGACCACGTCGTCAACAAGAAAGCCGACATCGTCCGGGTGTACCTGCCGCCCGACGCGAACTGCCTGCTGTCGGTTTTCGACCACTGCCTGCGCGGCCGGCACTACGTGAACGTCGTCGTCGTCGCCGGGCGCTGACGGTGAGCGGCGGCTGGCCCGCCGCTGAGCGGACGAACGAAACGGAGGACCCGATGATCGCCCTTTTCCTGCTGCTGGTGATCGTGGCGATGGTGCTGGGCATCGTGGGCGTTGCCGCGAAAGGCCTGCTGTACCTGCTATTCATCGGCATCGTCGTGTTCCTCGCCGCCCTCACCCTGGCCGCCCTGCGGATGCGGCACCGGCCCGCAGGCACCCGGCCGGCCGCTGACAGCCGCCGGCCAGGCTCCCGCAGTTGCCCCGCTGAGAGTCGGCAGCGGTATCCGTCGCCTCTCAGCTCATCGGCATCGAGGGCTACGGCCGCTGCGTCCGCGACGTCCTGGTGTGGACTCTGGCACCTTTCCTGCGCGCGATGTCCTCGTCCTGGTCGACCGCTGCACTGGCCCAGTCCGGTCAGCCGGGCCTGGCGAGGTCCAGACGTATCAGGGCCGAACCGACGGTCGCATCCTTCGCCAGCGATGACTCGACGATCGAGGTCGCAAGCGCCGGGAAGGAAGCGCGCCAGCGACGCGGATTACGAGCTTCGGATCGAGACCTCCCACGCCAGAACAGGGCGATCTGTGCTTGATGTCGAGCCCACGCCGAGCGCCTCAACCTTGCCGAGCGATACGGCCAGACCACTCGCCACCCGGACCCCGGTCATGTCCAGACCGCCACGCTCTACCAGTTGACTGAACTCCGCCAGTCCCTTGACGAGGCGCTCACGGGGCTCGGCCGGCGGGTCAAGCCGGACTGGCCGCTCACCTGCGTTCTCATCGTCGGCCCATTGCGTAAGCGCGCTCCTCGGCACGCGGCGCTCTGGGCCGATCACGAAGCCGAGGTACGGCACATCACCGCGTCACCAAGTGTGCTGACCCCGCCGGATCCGGGCCTGCGGGCATCAGTTCGACAAGCCTGCCCTGGAGCCCCGGCCAGCCGCTCCCACGCCATGCCGCATGCGGATGGCCAATGTCGTGTCAGCAGCGGGGCCGGTGACCTGCTCCGTCTGCGGTCAGCCGTCCGTTACTGCCTCCTGACCCGCCGCCAGGAACCAGCCGCGCGTAGCCTCTGGGCATGGCGACATCGAACGAACACCTGGACCCATCAGCTCAGACTGAAGATGCGGGCATGACTTTGCAGACTGAACAGGCGAAGGCCACCGCTGCGGAGATAACTGCCGAGAACGCTGCCCTGGAAGAGGCTTCCCAGTCCGCAGAGACGCAGGCTGAGGCGACCACTGAGCAGGCGAGCCAGATGGCACATGCGCTGGAGGAGGTGGTGGAGGAGCTTCAAGAAAGGAAGGAGGAAGCCGAACAGGCGTGACCTGCTGCGTATGGTGAGCCCTTCGTCACTGCTGAGTCCGCAGCTCGATCTTCCGGTAGTCAAACCAGCCCTCGGACTGGCAGCCCAGTTAACCGTGCGGCCGGTCATGAACTGACTCATTTCACTGTCCGCCGGCTCGCCTTCTTCGGATTCTGCCCTTCGGAGCGGCACGCTGACCCGGCAGGGCTGGCTCTCTGGCCTTTGCTGCGGGGACTCCGGGCTTGACCTGGTCGCTCTGGAGCACCACCACCGAAGTTTGGCGGCCCCGCATTACGCGCATTACGATGCAATTCCCGTGCCAGCGCGCTGTTCGTGGAGGGGTGCACGACTCTTCGCCAAGAATCTGCGGTTTACCTCGTCTAATCCGGTTCTCTACGCGGAGCTGTCTGAGCGCGCGCAGCACAGCGCAGCCGGGGGCTCCGGGCACGGCCTTAACCTGCACTTCATGATTCCATCCTGATCCCTGCCGGCGTCCCCGGATCTGCTCCTCCCGCGGGAATGAGGCGCGCCGAGGCCAGCCCGGCTAGGCCGCTGGACCCGGTCCGGCGGGTACGACAGCACAAGCCCCGAGGAGACCGGCGGGCCATCGACAAGCTGCAGACGTCGCGCAGATGCAAGATGACGTCCGATACGTCAGCCAGACCCCCCGGCGCCAGACGGCCTCTGAAGCACATAGACGTATCGACCCCGCCGACCAGGGACAACGCCCGCGTTTCCCTCCTTCAGTAGCTGGCGGGCCATCGCGATGCGCTGGACGTGGCTGGTGCCCTCGTCTCGTGATCTCCGCGTCACACATCATCCGCTCGGCGGACAACCGCTGACATACCCGTAGCCGCCGCCCGGCAGCTGAACCGCGTCCGCGGCCGCCCCCATAGCCACGTCGTGCCCGGCGAGTCCCCCAGAAACGCCACTTCACCGGTCGTGGACCGGCCTATGCGCGAGAGCAAAATAAGAGTAATGTGAGATTTGTTGCTCCGGACCCAGGCGACTCGTCCCCGATACCAGCGGATGAGCGGAAGGGCCCGGAGTTCTCTTTTCGTACACGGAAACGGTGCAGGCAAGACGCCAGGAGCAAAAGGACGGTGAGATCCCGGGGAGATGCCTTCTCCCATCGCGATCTATCCAGCACGACCGGCTACCGCGTACCGCACCTGGTCACTGGCTAAAGGAGTCGGTTATGGGCATCATCGCGTGGATTGTTCTCGGCCTGGGCGCAGGCCTGATCGCTAACATGCTGATCCCCGGCAGGAGACAACAGGGACTCATCTTGACCTGCCTGATCGGCATCGCCGGTGCGCTGCTCGGCGGCTGGGCGGCCACCAAGCTGTTCCACCTCCACCATCACGCCCTGCAGGGATTCTTCAACCTCTCCACCTGGATCACCGCCATCATCGGCGCGGCCGTCCTGCTGCTCGCCTACCATCTGATCACCAGCCGGTCCGGGCGGTCCGGGCGGTCCAGGCGGTCCGGCTGGTTCGCCCGCCGCTGACCAACACAGGGCGCTCCCGCCCGGCTGCCGCTCATAGCGCACCATCCTCAGGGTTTGCCCTGTACTCGCTGGCCGGCTGTCCATCTACGCGATTCCTCCTCGCGCGGATGCCGTCGTCAGGTGGCCTATCAGCGGGCCGGGCCATCCAGCGGCACCGCCGACCTTCTCGGTGCCGGCCAGCATCCGGTGCCGCCGCCGCCCAGGACCCTGGCGGCACATCAGCAGTTCGGGCACGATGTGCCTTTCCAGGAGTTCCCGGTGCGATCCTCCGCAGCAGCAGCCACCGTGGCCCAGCCGGTCCAGCCGGTCCCCGCGTTGTCTGCGCCGCGCCGCGGCAGCGAGTACGCGGAGCTGTCCCGGCAGGTCAAGGAAGCGGGACTGCTGGAGCGGCGCCCGGGGTACTACGTCTGGAAGATCACGGTCACCATCGGGCTGCTGACTGCCGGATGGGCCGCTTTCGCCGTGGCGGGCAACTCGTGGTGGCAACTGGCGGTGGCCGCATTCCTGGCGGCGGTCTTCACCCAGATCGGGTTCCTGGGCCACGACGCCGGGCACCGGCAGATTTTCGGCAGCCGCCGGGCCAGCTATGTCACCGGCATCCTGCTCGGCAATCTCGGCATCGGGCTGAGCTACGGCTGGTGGGTGAACAAGCACAACCGCCACCACGCGCACCCCAACACCGAAGACGCGGATCCTGACATCGCCGTCGGCGCGCTGGCCTTCACCACAGCTCAGGCCAGCACCAGCCGCGGCGTGGCCCGGCTGGTGTTCCGCTACCAGGCATACCTGTTCTTCCCGCTGCTGCTGGAAGCGGTCAGCCTGCACGTCGCGAGCGCGCAGGCGCTGGCACGCCGGGCTGCCCGCCACCGCACCTGGGAGCGGGCGCTATTCACCATCCATGCGATCAGCTACCTCACCGCGGTGTTCCTGGTGCTCTCACCGGTCAGGGCCGTGGTATTCATCATCGTGCAGCAAGGCCTGTTCGGCCTGTACCTGGGGTGCTCCTTCGCCCCCAACCACAAGGGCATGCCCATCCTGGCCGCTGCCGACCGCAGTGATTTCCTGCGCCGCCAGGTGCTCACCTCCCGCAATGTGCGCGGCGGCCGCCTGACCGACTTCGCCCTCGGCGGCCTGAACTACCAGATCGAGCACCACCTGTTCCCCTCCATGCCCCGGCCCAGCCTGCGCCGCGCACAGGCCCTGATCGAGGCGTTCTGCCAGCAGCGCGGCCTGCCCTACTGCCAGGCCAGCCTGACGGGCTCCTACGCCCAGGCCCTGCGCCACCTCAACGCCGTCGGCAGGCCAGCCCGCCCCGCCACCACGACCTCACCGGCGGCCCGCGGCCAGGCCGCCGGCCGCGCCCGGTCCGCCCGCCCCCGGGCCCGCGCTGCCCTGCGCCAACGCCCCTGCCTCCGCCGCGCCCGCTCTCATGTAAGGCCATAGCCGCCCCCCGCACCGCTTCAGAACTCGACGCAGCCACTGTCGCCTGCAGTTTGGCCGGAAGCGCGGCTTGCGCCAGGATCGCGGTTCATGGCTCTTCAACTGCTCTACGTGATCGCAATCGGGGTATTCGGCTGGCTCGCGCTGCTCGGTCGCGGGCAGGCATCCAAGGGCGCTAGCCGTGTTCCTGCCCGGCGCCCCGGTTGCCGCCGCCTGTGCCGGTCATAACGTCTACATCCCCGGGCACGCGGACGGGGCGGGTTCAGGCGGCGGCCTCCCGACGAAGCCGCGGTCAGCGATCCGAAAAGCAGCCCGGCCCGGTCAGGACTACCTGAACAGCTGCGAATACATCCGCCGCAAGTGAGCCATCCGAGAGGCGAGCCCATGGACATTTTGGCTGAGTACGTCGACGGCCTGCCCAACCTGTGCGGGCAGGAGCCGCTGATCAGCGAGGCCATCGAGGCGGGCCGGCGGCGCCCGGTGTTTCCGGGCGGTGCGGGCATCGAGCGTGACGTCAGCACATTCGCGGTGGCGCTGCACATGCATCAGCCGCTTATTCCCGCCGCTGGCGACGACCTGCGCTCCGCGGGGATCATCAGCAACCTGGCGTGGATGATGGAGCATCCGGATATCGGTGACAGCCATAACGCCCCGGTGTTCGCGTGGTGCTACAAGCGCATGGCCGAGTTCATCCTCCAGCTCCTCGGTGAAGGCCGCCAGCCCCGGGTGATGCTCGACTACTCGGGTACGTTGCTGCACGGAATGCGGCAGATGGGCCTGGGCGACGTGTTCGACGCGCTCGGCTACCTTACTCACGACGGCCGGGCACGGCAGGCCACCGAGTGGCTCGGTTCCACCTGGGGCCACGCGGTGGCCCCATCCACGCCGGTCCAGGATTACCGGCTGCACGTGCGCGCCTGGCAACACCACTTCGCTGCCGTCTTCGGCCTTGAGGCGCTCGGGCGCATCCGGGGATTCTCCCCTGCCGAGATGGCGCTACCCAGCCAGCCCGATGTGGCCTACCAGTTTGTCCGCACCCTGCTGGACTGCGGCTACGAGTGGGTGTTGGTCCAGGAACACACCGTCGAACAACCCGGCGGCGCCGACGTCGAGCGCCCGCACCTGCCGCACCGGCTCGTCTGCACAGATTCTCACGGCGACACGGCGAGCATCACCGCGGTCGTCAAGACCCAGGGCAGCGACACCAAGCTCGT
>Ga0070698_100005895_pt1 | contig 13372 bp, 9 predicted proteins | sample KBSK1502metaG_FD_65477 | JGI IMG/M metagenome (GOLD analysis project Ga0070698, IMG submission 65477) | Corn, switchgrass and miscanthus rhizosphere microbial communities from Kellogg Biological Station, Michigan, USA - KBS K1-50-2 metaG | ecosystem: Host-associated > Plants > Roots >... | reverse complement strand
TTTACCGCATCCATTTACACCACTCGCGATACACGAGCCGTGGCGGTATGCCGCCGCTCGAGCACCAGGCGCCAATCATCGCACCGCCGGCCTGCCGTGAACGCTCAAATCGGCAATTAATCCCAGAAGGTGCTTGGCCAAGCCAAGCGCCTTCCGGAATTACTCGGTATCGGAAAATCGACAGCAACAACGCTGAAAGCGAACGCTGACTTGCGCCGCTCGGATGCGATGAAGTAGAACTGTCTGGCTCTGGCGACAGATTGAGGTTTTCGGCTGTCCGCCGAGAGGATGCGAAGGTGTTCGGCCGTGCTCGCGGCGCGCCCGTCGGGACGCCAGGGTCCGGTCTCGAAGACCATCGTCGCACGCTGCTGCGATCTCCAACGCGAAATTGGAGTTGCTCGCACGCATCGAAATGCCCTATAAGAGACGACTCCGCCACACGACACTCGGCTCAGGTGAGCTCGATGTCGCGCGCTGCGCGGGCTTTGACTGAACGACCAATCCCAGAAGGAGACCGGCATGGCAGAGGTCGCCACCACCGTTGTGTCGTTGATCGCCGCCCCGAGGAAGCCTTTCTACGCCTGGCTCGTACCAGGAGTGTTTTACGACCAGCTCGAAACCGTCTTGCGCGACGCAGCCTTCCTGCCAGGAGTCGCCAAGACAACTGGCACCACGGGCCCGTGGGACAGGCCCGGTTCGACCCGTATCGTCCACCTGACCGACGGGACCACCGTCCGTGAAACCGTGACCAGCGCAACGGCACCGGACTATTTCGCCTACCGTCTGACGGAGTTTTCGAGCCCGATGATTCGCGGTCTCGTGAAAGAGGCCCGTGGACAGTGGTGGTTCACTGACAGCGGATCGGGTTTGCAGGCCAAGTGGACCTACACGGCCGAGAGCAAGCATTTCCTGGGCGCGCTCCTCCTCCTGCCAGTCATCAAAATCCTCTGGAATCGCTACATGAAAGCCGCCATGAAGGTCACGAAGGAACGCGCGGAGACCGAAGTGGCAAGGGGCGTACGATGAACAAGGACTGGCACTTCGACCTGGAGGCGCTCCACGGCCGGCAGGAGACAACCGACGAGGATCGCGCGTACAAGGGCTCTCGTTACTCGGAGGTCCGAAAGGCCCTCTACGCGAATCCTTATCGCGGCGGAACGAGCGGACAAGCGCCCGGCCAGCTCCCCATGTTCAGATCCACCATCCGAAACGCGTGGCGGGGCACGCTCCACGGACCAAGCTTCCTGAAGCAGGCGTCCGCCCGCACGATCGATACGAAATCCGACATGCGCTGGGGGACCGACGGCAAGGGCTTCCGGCGGATTCTCGCCCCCAACGGGATCTGCGTGCTCGGCACGTGGGAGATCACAGCCGAGAACCCCTACACGGGCTACTTCCAGAAAGGTGCGAAGGGGCTGACGATCGGCCGCATCTCGTCGGACGGCAACGAAACCAAGCGCGGCCAGCGGCGCTCCATCAGCCTGGGGATGAAGATCTATCCGACGACGGACCCGAATCATCCCACTCCGCTCATTCCCGCCGGCGTGATCGCGCAGGAAGATCTCGGCGGCATGAGCACGGCGTTCATGAACGACGTGGAGCTAGTGAACATGCCCAGCGTGCATAGTTACCGCCGTGGGATTTCCGTGCTCATCATGCTTCGCGCCGGCACGTACTTCTTCCGCCTCGACAAGGTGGCTGATGTCCGTCAGCTTCATGAGATCGCAGAGCTCGGCAAGCCCGCGAACGTGCCAACGAGATGCCCCGACCACATGCTGTTGAAGATGGCGACTGGCCAGCGCCGCATCGAGGGCAAGGAGCTGGATTTCCGGGAGGAGATCTACGCGCACCTGTTCAATGCAGGAGACGAGAATCCGACCGGCGTGATGGACTTTGACGTCTTCGTATCGGACAAGGGCCGCAGGAAGGGTTTTCCGGGATTGCGGCGCGTCACGGTCACCGACTGGCAGCGCATCGGCACCTTGCGATTCACGGAAGCCGTGGCCTCCTACAACGGCGATCACGTGATCCACTTTCATCACCCCGGCTGGCGCGACAACAGAAACGACCCGTCCACGGCGATTCGGTCGAACGAACGGCGCGTCCGCTGACACGGAGCTGGGCCATGAGCAGGCAGTTCGATGTCATCGTCATCGGCAGCGGCTTCGGCGGCGCGATCACCGCGCGGCGCCTGGCGGAAAAAGGGATGAACGTGCTCATCCTCGAGCGTGGCCGCCGATGGGACCCGCCGACCTACCCGCGCAAGCCGGGGGACGCCTGGATCTTCAGCCACAGCGAACCGGAACGTCATAACGGCTGGATCGACATGCGTTTCTTCAAGCACATGACCGTCGCACAGGCGGCAGGGGTCGGCGGTGGTTCGCTGACATACAGCAGCGTGGCCCTCGAGGCGAACCCCGACGTGTTCACACGCGGATGGCCGGCTGAGATCACCTACGCTGAGCTGAAGCCTCACTACGACACGGTTGCCAGGGAGATGAACGTTCAGGTCGTTCCCGACGGGCAGCTGACGCCCCGCTTCAAGGTGGCCCGCGAGGCCGCGCACAACCTCGGCTACGACGATCGGTTCTCGAAAGCCGGACTGACCGTCAGCTTCTCTGAGGACTGGCACCCCGACCTCGACGACGCGTTCAACCCGAAACACTCGAAGCCATTCGTCAACGCCCACGGCCAGCGACAGGGCACGTGCGTCCATCTGGGCAACTGCGACATCGGCTGCGACGTTCGCGCGAAGAATGCGCTGGACGTCAACTACATTCCTCGCGCGGAACAGAAAGGGGCCGACGTCCGACCGCTGCACGTCGTGCGGTACATCGAGCCGAGGGACGGGAAGTATCGAGTGGTCTTCGATCGCATCGAGGACGGGCGATTGATTCGCGGCGAGGAAACCGCCCCGCGCGTCATTGTGGCGGCGGGAAGTCTGGGGACCACGGAGCTGCTGCTCCGGTGCCGCGACGAGTACCGGACCCTGCCGGCCCTCAGTCCGCTCCTGGGGATGCACTGGAGCGGCAACGCCAACTTCATCTCGATGGCAAGCTACGGTTCGGATACGGACCGCGTCAAACAGTCCACTGGCGTGACCATTTCGAGCGTGCTCGATTTCACGGACGGCAGCTTCAAGAACCAGCGCTTCGCCATCGAGGACGATGGGTTTCCCAATGTCATCCTGAACGCGCTGAAGGCGTGCCTCGACAACCAGCTCGTGACCTCGGCGGGCAAGGCTCTGCTCGAGGGCTTCGAGCACCACCTCCGCGAGGACTATCTGCTCAGCGACCTCATGGTGTGGCTGGGCGCTGGCATGGACGCGGCCGATGGCCAGTTTCGTCTGAAGCCGCACGGGTTGATAAACCGGACCTTCGAGCTGGATCTGGACTGGGACGTCGAGCGCTCGCGAGGCGTGCTCGACGCCATCGCGGAGATGCAGAAAAACCTGACGCAGGCCACCGGCGGTCGCTGGTTCGTACCGCCCACCTGGAGCCTCTTCAAGAATCTCCTGACCCTGCACCCGCTCGGAGGCTGCAAGATCGGCGTCTCAGCTGATACCGGCGTCGTCGACCACCTCGGTCAGGTGTGGGGCTACCCCAATCTGATCGTGGCCGACGGCGCGATCCTCCCCACGTCCACCGGCCACAATCCATCCCACACGATCGCGGCTCTCGCCGAACGCATCGCGGCGCACATCTCGTAGACGCGACACAGGAGCACTCACATGGCGGATAAGCCCGAGAAGGCGGCCGTGCCCGGCGCGGGACACAAAGGACTGCAGGAGTTGTTCACCTATCCATTGATGTCCGCAATCACCGAGAGGCGAACGCGACGAGTGGCGCGCGGAACCTCGATCACGTCCGGTTCCATCAGCCACACCAGTAAGAACGCACCTGCTCCGCTCACGCCGCTCGAGGAGGCCATCCTCGTCGTTTCGACGGGGCTGACCGGCCGGGTCACCATGCACGATGTTCCAGCGCTGAACGACGATGGCAGCACCCGGTTCGGCGCGCCGCTCATCAACATCATCGCGCGGTCCGCCAGCAGCATCGACAACGCGCATGCCGTGTCGTTCTTCATGATCAACGACGAGGGCACGTGGCTGATCAAGCACTTCCGCAACCGGGAGGCCCTGGCGGTGCTCAGCGAGTTCCCTCCGAAATGGGAAGACTGGACGGCGGACAACTGGCTGACGGCTGCCGCGAAGGTCAAGCATCGGTTGTACAAAGAGCGGCTGGATTTTCCCCGGCACTGGCCCTACTACTTCATCTGGAATCGTCAGATCTCCAACCGGCCAGGCACCACGATCCTGCTGCCCATCGTGGACCTGACGCGACAGATGATCAATGTCTTCCTGAGCCTCCTGTCCGAAGAGGACGGCCAGAGGCCGCTGTTTGTCGACGACTGGAGCAGATTCCGCCCCAGGACCCTCCTCGATTGGGGCGCGTGGTTCGGCAGCAAGGTCGGCTTGCTCCCGAAGATCTCCTACCAGATCATCGGCGGCGCGAGCAGAGCGAGGGGCAACTGGCTCAACCGCGACTATCCCGCTCCGCTGGGCTACGCAAACACCCTGCGTACCGACTACGAAACGTTCTTTCAACTCCAGAACCTGATGCTCATCGCGCAGGCGATGGGGCTGGGCGGCTGGATTCACGCGGCGGTGGGCGCGCCGTACGTCTTCGAGCGGGATCCCGCCAAGGGCAAATTCGGCATCGAGTTCAGAATGCAGCAGCCGAAGAAATGGCGCCAGTGGCCGCCGCTTCCGACCACGCAGCCGAATCCGATTGGCATCGACGGCCTTCTCGAATCGTTGACGCCGCCTTACGTGAAGTCGATGGACGAGGCCGTCGACCGTGTGCTCGAGGAGAAGTACGGGGCGACTGGCACCTACGGCGACAACAGCATCTTCGATCGTTCCTATCAGAAGAGCGACTACGGCGACGCCTACTTGAAGATGGCGGCCAAGCGCCCATCGAAGAAAGCCGTCGACTACGCGAAGGAGATCTGCAACTACATCTACGACACGTACGGGAGGTTTCCGGCGCACACGAACGCGTTCCACCTGCCAGGCGTGTGGCTGCAGTTCTCGCACCTGGAAATCGAGTTCTACGACAAGTACTTCGATCGCGATCTCTACCATCGGCAGGCGAGACACCACGAGCTGTGGGGGGACCACTAGCAGGTTGCCGAAGCCGGCCACCTGAAGTTAGAAGGAAAAACTTAGAAGTCAGAGATAAAGAACATGGCTAAAATGTGTGGCCTTCTAACTTTCTCAGTTCCAAGTTCGCACTTCAGGCTGCGTTCTTCAGCAGCCTGCTAAACGCCTGCCGCTGCCTCCTTGTACACGCGGTACGCTTCATCGAACATCTGCTCGCGACTGTCGAAGCGGGCCTCCTCCCAGCAGGCTAGTGGGTATTGCAGGGCGTTGACCGCGCACTTGTTGCAGTAGGTGCAGGGCCTTTCTGGTTGGTCCTGCCCTCCGGCGAACCGGTGCACGAGGTCCGGGTTCGCCAGCAGGCCGCGAGCGATGGAAACGAGGTCGCAGTGGTCCGCGCTCAGCGCCTCACGGATCCGCCCCGCGGTCTGCCAACCGCCCACGCAGATCAGCGGCAGTCCCGACGCCTGCTTGATCTTCGCGGCATCGTCCTGGTTCATGCCTTCGATCTTGTCGGGAAGCAAAGCCCCGCCTCGCTTGAACGGCATGCGCCGTCCCCAGTTCCATTCGAAAAGCCGACGAAACGTTGCGAATTGGAGCAGCAGGAACGTGACCCGCGTGCGCGTCCCCTCGTAAAACATCGCTGTGTACACGCGTCGGGCATCGTCGATGGGCAGCCGGCCGGCCGGGACCAGCGGGTGTGGAAACGAATCGCCCTGGGAGAGATGGATCGCGTCGAGGCCAGCGTCGGCCAGCCATCGCGACAGCTCCATCGTGTCGGCCAGCGTATTCCCCACCGCCCGAACCAGCGGTGCCGTGTAAGCGTTGTGTTCGTCTCTGCCGCTGATTTTCATCGACACGAAGAAGTCGCGCCCCACGGCGTCGCGGACGGCCTTCAGAACTTCCAGCGTCAGCCTGGCGCGAGCGCGAAGATCGCCGTTGTACTCATCGTCGCGGTCGTTGATGGCGCTCGACAGGAACTGATGCAGGACATAGCCATTGCACGCCACGATCTCGATGCCATCCGCCCCTGCCTCGCGCGCGCGCCGCGCGGCCCGGGCGTAGTCCCGCACCAGATCGTGAATCTCGGGAATGGTCATGCGACGCGAGCGCAGCCCGTAGAGGAGGTCCGGCCGGTCGGTCGCGCCCGGAGCCGGAATGCCGACGAACTCCTTACGGGGAATGTCGCGTTGCCGGCCGGAGAAGTGGAGCTGGATGATGTAGCGGCAATCGAACCGGTGCACTTCGTCCACGAGCCGACGCCATGACGGAATGGTGCGGTCGTCGTCGATGGTCGCGTATCCGGGCACGGCCACGCCGTCGGGGCGGATGCCAGAGTTGGAAGAGATGATCGCTGAGACACCGCCCCTTGCGAAGCGGCGGTCCCAGGCAATCCGCGCCTCGGACATCGATCCGTCGTAGTAGTCGACGCGGCCTCCCATGCTGGAGCGCACGACCCTGTTCTTGAACGTCAAGCCATTTATTGTCAGTGGACGAAAGATGGGGTCGTTGGTGGGCGAAGTCACCATGCATCCTCGGCGATCCATGGATACGGTCGCTGGAGTGAATTGATGGTCATCCGTCAGCCCAGATGTGTCGCTCGCAGCACGGCAGACGAGCGGTCAGAAGGAGAACCGGTACTCGAACCGGAAGATGTCGTTGTACCAGTCGGCGTCGGTGAGCGCACGCCCGTAGCCGGCGTAGATCGACGCTCCGCGTCCCCAGGAAGTGCGGGCGCCGAACTTCAGGTTGACGATATTGACGCCGTCGGCCTTCGAGACGGCCGCCGTCTGATAACCGCTCAGCACACGCCAGCCCACCAGTTCTACGACTGGAGCGAAGCGCACGTTGCCGCTGCTGTAGACGTCGAAGCTTGGGCCGATGCCGTAGGAGAGGACGTTGCCGGCGAACTTGTCCTTGACCGATGTCGGCACGCCCTTCGATCCGCCGAACGGAATCCAGACGGCGACCTGGGATTCGACGGCCGCGCGATCTGACACCTGCCGGTAGTACATGATGGCCGGTTCGACACTCGCGTGGTCGGTGCCCAGACCGCGCCGCGAATCGCCGGTCTGGAGAAACGTCTTGACCTGGGCGGTTAGCATCTGTTCCGGTGTGTCGGCGAGCGCAAGCTTTACGCCGGCCCTCAAGTCGCTGACACCGCTCTGCTTCCCGAAGGCGCCGCTGGACTGCGGCTGCAGCCACCGCAGCGGAAGCTCGCCGAAGACGGAAAACCGATTGGTCGCGGCATATTCGCCCTCCACGTAGAACTGCTGGAAATTCAGGTCGGACACGATGCCGGGCCCTGGCCCCGCCGCGTTCGGGTCATACGCAGGGTTCGTGACGGCCAGGTCGCGGTAACAGCCGCACTTCGCGTAGAAGAACTCGGCGCGGTCGGGTGTGTGGCTATGCCGGCCCACATCGAAGCGGACGCGCACCTTCGAGCTCACGACGGGGTCGTCGATGTAGCCGACCATGCTACCGCGGCGGCGTGGCCCGCCCGTGCCCCGCGGCGGCGGCGCCTGGGCCGGTTGAAACGCCGCGGAGAGGTCGCCGAAAACGGACGGCGCCGGCGAGCCGGAGGCGTCGCGGTTCCCGGCACTGAGGGATGCCGGGCGGTCGGGGTCGACTCGCGTTATCTGCGCGGCGGCGGGAGCCGTGATTGAAACCAGCAGGGACAAGGCGATCAGCGGTGCGCGTGTCATAGGTTCCTCCGGGCGGCAAAAAAACAAGGCAGTATACCGTGCTATCGATCGGGGTCTGGCCGGGCCCCGACCTGTTTCTGCAGTTGATCGTAAGGTTCCGTGAAAGACGCGCGATCGGCCTCGGTCAACTCCGGCATCAGCCGTGAGAGGTTGTCGAGTACCGCGCGCGCTTCGCGTGGCGCACCCGTGCGCGTGCGGCGGCCGAACTCGATGTACGACCGCACGGCGTCCGACAGCAGACGCCGCGGCTCGTCCCCATTGGGCCGTTCGCGCCGCAACGCCGCCAGGTTGGTCAGGAGGTCGCCGTACCGCAGGTGAAAATCTGGACGGCCGGCCGCTTCGTCCTTGCTGGCTAGCGACAGAAAGAGTGTCAGGGCCTGTCGGTACTCCGTCACCGCCGCGGGAGATCCCTCCGATTGCAGAATCCGCCCCCTCAGATTGTGCGCGTCCGCCTGCTCGATGCCGAGTGATGGCGCCGGACGCACCAGCTCGTCCAGGAGGCCGAGCGCGCGGCTGCTGTTCTCCTTGGCGGGTCCGTAGGCGCCGAGCTCGCGGAGCAGCTCCGAGTAGTTGTTCGAAAACTTTGCCAGCTCGAACTTGAACTCGCGATTGCGCGGATCGCGGGCCGTGAGATCTTCGTGCGTACGAATCGCCCGCTCGTAAAACGGCCTCGCCGCCTGAAGTCCTTCTGCATTCTGCGCTCCTTGCGCCAGCAGGACCGCAAGGTTGTTGTACGCGCGCGCGAGATCCTGCGGCGCCTGAAGGTTTCCTTTATTCTGCACGAGCGGCTCGAGCACACGGATCGCCTCGCGAAAATCCGCGTCGGCCGCCCGGAACGCGGCGTCGTTCGGCTCGGCAATGCCGCCGAACAGGACACCGCGGTTGTAATGCGTACGCGCGAGCTCCTGCTGATATGCGTCGTTGGCCGGCGACTCGCGCGTCAATCGGTCCTGCAGCGCCATTGCGCTGGCATAGGCCTTCTCAGCTTCGTCGCGACGGGTGACCGAGGGCCTCAGAAGCTCGCCCAGCGAGTTGTAGGCATTCGCCAGGGCCTGACGATAGCCGGGATTCTGGGGATAGTCGCGCGCCAGGTCTTCGAATACCGCGATCGAGGCGCGGTATTCCTTCTCGGCGTCTTCCGGCGAATCGAGCATGCGGCTGATCTCGCCGAGCCGGAAGTGGGCGAAGCCCATCTCGGTGGCGAACTTCTCGTTGCCCGGCTGCTGCGCGATGAACTCGGCGTAGAACGGCTTCGCGCGTTCGAGCAGCTGACGCCGGAACTGCTCCATTTCCGGCACGTCGGCGCCGACGCTCTGCTGGTTGCGATCGGTGGCGACCAGCAACTGCCCGACAGCCTCAGTCGCCAGGCCGAGGTTTCTCTCCGCGCGGTCTCCTTCGCGGCGCGCGACCCGGTACAGCCATCCGATGACGAGGCAGACGACCAGGAGAAAGGCCGCCAGGCTCCTCGCGAATACCAGGCGTCGGAGACGCGCCGACCGCTTCTCCGCGCGTACTCGATCGCGCTGCTGCTCGCTGCGATCGAGGAACTGCATGGCACGGTCGAACGTGTCGCCGTAGCGTCGCGCCCAGGCCGCCGTCGGCCGGTTCTCGCGCCGCCAGCGGAGGCCGAGCTCCAGCTCAGGGTCGTCCCACAGACCGGCGGCGCCCTCTTCGTGCCAGGTCGCCTCCCGCGAGAGCCGGACGTACAGTGCTGTGGAGGCGCGCTCCTGTTGGGCCCACGTGATGAGCCGCGTCCAACAGCGCATCAGGCTCTCGTGCGAAAGATCGACGACCACTTCGGGCGTCAGAGGAACCGATGCCGGGGGCATCAGGAAGGAGCGGCCAGGGCGCCGGAACACCTCGACGACCTCGATCACCTCGGCTTCCGGCACTTCGCAAATCGCTGCGAGATCGGCCACCGATGTCGGGCGCCGGACGCCGCGCGGGTCCGTGAAGGTGTCGGTCAGCGCACGGAAGATGCGTTCGGCGTTGCGCTTCCCGCGCTCCGAGCCGGTATCCTCGTAGGCCTCCTCCGCGTGGATCGACAACGCGTTCTTGAACGTGCCGACCGCCTCGTAATTCGCGAGATCGATCGGCGTGCCAGGCTGGGCGTGCCGCGACCAGTGATCCCAGGTGCGCATCAGCACGTGCTGCACCTGGGGGAGCTCGTCCTGATTGTCCCCGACGTCGTTCAACAGCCGCAGGACCAGGCGCGGGGCGATCTCTTCGCCAGCGACCGTCACCGGGCCCGTGATGGCCAGCCGCAGCCCGTCGCGCGTCATGCGCGGGACGAGGTACTGGCCCTCATTCACGGCTTCCGGCAGCCCCGGGTACCGCATGCAGTCCCCGATGAAGTCGGAGCGCATCGTCAGCACCACGTACACCGGCAACGTCTTCTGCCTTGTCCCTTCGAGGAGCAGCTTGACGAACGCCACCGCCTCATCGCGCGAGTGTTCGATGTCGCCGCTGCGGCGGAACCGGAAGAGCTCCTCGAACTGATCGACGACGATCAGGACGTTCTCGTAGGGAAGCAGGCGGGCGTGGCGGACGGCGTCCACGATCCCCAGCGAGCCGCGGCGCAGCGTGGCTTCAAGAAGGACGCGGCTGGTACTCGCGAGCTCGCCGCCCTGGCCGAGCACATCTGCGTGGTCGAGCGCCGCCGCGAGGTGACCGATCGGGTCTTCGCCGGGGCGCATCACCGCGATCCGCCAGCTGGAGCCGGTCTTCACCATCAGCCCGCTGTGCAGCGAGGGGATCAGGCCGGAGCGGATCAGGGACGACTTGCCGCAGCCTGAGGTGCCGATCACCGACAGGAACCGATGTGCCCCGAGCCGGCGCAGCAGATCGCCGATCTCCTTCTCCCGGCCGAAGAAGAGATGATCTTCCTCGGCTTCGAACGGCCGGAGGCCCGGGAAAGGATTATTTGAGGGTGTCGGTTCCATCACCGGCGCTGGTCTCCTCCTGGCTTTTCAGACGAGACACGAATGGTTGCAGAGCCTCAGGGTCGAGTCCTTCCCATTGCGCGACGAGGATCGCCTGGTGCGTACGGAACCGCTCCTTCACGGGCGTGCGCGGGGCGATGAGGCACACACCGGTCCGCGGTGGCATCCGCGACACGCGAAAGGCCGCGCACTTCTGCAGCTCGCGCAGTTTTCCACGCAGCCAGGGCTCACCGGCGGAGCCGTAGAAGATCAATGCGCTGTGACAGCTGGAAAGGTTTTCCTCGTGGTACGTCGCAACTTCGGAATCAACGCCCTCGAAGGCGGGGTGGATCACCTCGAAGTCCTTGAACAGGAAATCGGCCCACGGGGCGATCGTGTCGGCGTCGCGCTGGTCGTAGATCAGATACAGGGTCGGTAAGCTCTCGAGCGACTGAGTGTCGGCGGTCTCGCGTGCCGGTTTCTCCGATTTCTGAAGCCACGCGCCGATCATGGTGCGCAGGTCCTCGAGCGGCGTCTCGAGCAGATCGGCCCCCTTCTCCATGCGCGGGTCCATGCGCAGCTGATCGAGCACCCTGCGTTGACGTTCGTCGTCGACTTGCAGGCTCGGAGGAATCCAGATCAACCGCGAGAACTGTCCCTTGGCGGCCCGCTCGATCGCGAGCTCGTTCTGCAGCTCGGCGAGCGACGCGAGCCCTCCTTCGGGCACCATGCTGTAGGTCCGGCCGATCATGTGAATGGAGAGCCGACAGCGCGCCAGGTCCTCGCGAACGGCCGCTTCGACCTCCTCCACGGCGAGCGGCAGCGGACGGTCTGGCAGCACCGTGTACCCGTGCTGCACGAGATCGCGCTTGATCGCCTCGCGACGATCCTTCAGCTCCGCCGTGGCAACGGCCAGATACACGGAGCCGCGTGCCGGGATCGCGTTTGGCGGAGGCGGCAGGAGCTTGAGCAGATCGCAGATGTCGTGCGCGAGATCGTCGAGCTTCAGCCAGAAGTCCTTCTCCGCATCCGGCCCGAAGATCTCGTCGAGCTCGCGCATTTTGCCGGTGACGGGATCCTCTTTGAAGAACTCATAACCGAGAAGCGACTGGAGCTCGGGAGGGTGGAGCGCGCGATCGACTGGCGTCTTCAGCACCTTGAAGATGCGCGCTTTGTCCTGTACGCGGATGCCTCCCTGCTGCTCGGCCGCCTTGCAGAACGCGGTGAGCTCGCGACGGCCCCATTCCGATTTGACATACCGGGGCGATACGACCGCGATAAGCGACTTGACCCGCTGCAGCCGCTGTTCGAGGGTGTCAGAGAAGTAGTCGTTCCCCTGGAGTTTCGGGTCCCACCAGATGCGCGATTCCGCGCCATACAGCTGCGCGACGCGAGCGACCAGCGCACGCTGGAGATTCGTCACCCAGCCGCCACGTCCTTCGTCCAGCTCCACGTTGTCGAGATGCGCGTAGCTGATGAATGCGTCACCCTCGTATTCGGTCGCCATAAATCCCACCGCGCTTTCCGTGAGAAAACGCGGTCGTATTGTACCAGCCGGACCGGGAAGCGACACACGCGGGGGAGCGGATTGTTTCGCGTCGAGCCCCTGAGCCTTCACGAAAATTGCGTCCCATCTGCGCCGGGTGGTCCGCGCCGGGGTAGCACCCGGGATGGGGGTCGTGTTATGTTGCGGGCTTCATAGCCGCCCGTTCGGCATCCAACCAGGAATGGATGATGGCGTTCGAACCGATCTTCCAGCCTCTGAAGTTCCGCAACCCGCCCGTCAAGAACCACCTGATGACAGCGGCGAGAGCGCAAACATGGCCGACGATCTGATTGAAAAGCTCGGAGAGCTCCTCAAAAAGAAGCCGTGGTATCAGCTGCCGCGGCTGCTCGCGGATGGCCGCCTGTATCAGATGCGCACCGAGCTGCGCAGGAAGAACCTTCACGATACAGACGAACCAGCCGAGCCCCGCCAGGAGATTCCGTCCAACCTCGAACCGGCGTTGCGGTCCGGACGGACGATCGACGGCACGTCCAACGATCTGCATTTCCCGAAGATGGGAGCCGTGGGCCGTCGCTTCGGACGTAACTTCCCTCTGGAGCACACGTTTCCGGACGCAGCCAACCTCCTGATTCCCAATCCGCGGGTGGTCAGCCGCGAGCTGATGACGCGTGACACGTTCAAGCCCGCCACAATCCTCAACCTGATCGCGGGCGCGTGGCTCCAGTTCATGGTGCACGACTGGTTCGTGCATGCCCGGTCGAAGACGGACTTCGTCGACATCCAGACGCCGCCGGGAGACGACTACGGCGAGCCGAACGTGCGCGTGCCGCGAAGCGTGCCCGATGCGGCCCCGACCGGATCGACCCGCCCGCCCGCCTACGTCAATCTGAACAGCCACTGGTGGGATGCGTCCCAGATCTACGGATCCGATCCGGACACGGCGGCTAAGCTGCGGACAAAGATCGGCGGCAAGCTCCGGCTGGAACCAACGGGACTCCTGCCGACCGATCCCGAGACCGGCCTCAGCTTCACCGGATTCACCGACAACTGGTGGATCGGGCTGGCGATGCTCCACACG
>Ga0070698_100005894_pt1 | contig 13374 bp, 14 predicted proteins | sample KBSK1502metaG_FD_65477 | JGI IMG/M metagenome (GOLD analysis project Ga0070698, IMG submission 65477) | Corn, switchgrass and miscanthus rhizosphere microbial communities from Kellogg Biological Station, Michigan, USA - KBS K1-50-2 metaG | ecosystem: Host-associated > Plants > Roots >... | reverse complement strand
TCCTGCTCCTCGTACTGCTGGCGCATCCCGCCGGCGTCGAACCCGTTGAGCAGGATTTCCTCCCAATCGATCTCTTCTTCCTTCTCCTGCTTTTCCTTCTCCTTTTCCTTTTCCTTCTCGGCCGACTCTTTCCCTTCCTCCTCCTCCTCCGGCTCCAGCAGCTCGAGGAACGGGTTGACCAGCAGCTCCTGTTTCAGGTGCTGTTGCAGGTCCATCATGGGCATGTAGAGCATGTCCATGGCCTGGTAGAGCCGCGGATTGATCCGCAGCTCCTGCCTGAGCCCGGCCTGCTGGGAGAGTCCCGTCTTCACGTGCCTGTCTCCATGCGACTCCTGAGGCGGGCCGTCATTGTCGGCCCGAGATAGAGCTCGGCCACCTGATCATTGTAAACCAGCTCCCGCACCGTGCCGGCGGCCCGCACCTCGCCCTCATACATGATATAGGCCCGATCGACGATCTCGAACATGTGCTCCACGCTGTGATCGGTGATGAGGACGCCGATGCCCCGGTGCCGGAGCCCGGCCACGATCGTCTGAATATCGTGGACCGCGATGGGATCCACCCCCGCGAACGGCTCGTCCAGCAACATGAATTTGGGCTCCGTCACCAGCGCCCGGGTGATCTCGAGCCGCCGCCGCTCACCACCGGATAGTGAGTAGGCCCGGTTGGAACGCAAATGCTTGATGGACAGCTCGTCGAGCAGGCGCTCCAGCCGCTCCCGCCGCTCCGCCTTGGAAATCGGGAGCGTTTCGAGGATGGCCATCACGTTCTGCTCCACCGTCATCCGGCGGAAGACCGAGGGCTCCTGGGCAAGGTAGCCGATGCCGGTCCGGGCGCGCCGGTACATCGGCATACCGGTCAGGTCCTTCCCGTCCAGCATGATCCTGCCGGCGTCGGGCCGGATGAGGCCGGTGATCAGGTAGAAGGTGGTGGTCTTGCCGGCCCCATTGGGTCCCAGCAGGCCGACGATCTCTCCCTGGGCCACCTCCACCGCCACATCGTTGACCACTGCCCGCCGCTTGAATGACTTGCGGAGGCCGTAAGCAGCCAGCACGCTCGCTCGGGTGCCATTGCCGGTCACCGGTTGCCTCTCGGCCGGACGGGCCGAACCCTGGTAGTGTCTCGTCGAGCGCTGTCCGCTCGGGCGGCCTGGGGCTGAAACTGCGCCCCGTCCACGTGCCCGAACATCTCGACCCGATCGACCTTGACCGAATCTCCCATCTGCATCGTGAGCACGATCCGGTCGGCCCGGGCGTAGTTGATGTTCGGAAGGCCGCCTGGAGTGCCGGTGCCGTAGGTCCGGTAGAACGACGTGGCGTTGCGGCGTGCCACGAGGCGTTGGAGCGTCGACTTGGACCCGGTCGAGGCCGGACGCTGAACGAAGGTCGCGACGATCGAATCACCCGACAGGAAATCACGCTCTCCTTTGAGGGAATCCGGCTTGAAGCCGACCCACCCCCCCTGGAAGGCCCGCAGCTCCTTGAGCTGCTCGGCAGGTGTGTCCACCGCCAGCGAGTCACCGCGGACCTCGTAATCGTCGGCGAGCGCCTGGGGCCGCGGCAGTTTCCCCCATGCCAGCGTCTGGACCACCTTCCGGGTCTCGAGCACCAGCACGATCGTCTCGGCCTGCATGTCGAGATCCTTGCTGGTGAGCTTGGCGCTGTCGCGCCCGGTCACCCGGGTCAGCTCCCGCTGCTTGAGTCCCAGGTCGATTCGCTTGCCGGTCAGCGCGAAGCTGTCCGCGGCGGCGCGCCGGATTCCCGCGTGCCCGATCAGGGCGCCAGCACCAAGCTTCCCGCTGTCGAGCTGCAGGGAATCGCCGCGGCCCCGCAGATCGGTTCGGTCGATCGTGACGGTGCCCCCGGCCCACATGAGATCCCTGCCCCGCATCCGGATCCGGTCGGCCACGACGACGTACGGCTCCTCGGCGCGGTTGGCCGAATCCTTGGCGGCCAGGGTCATCGTGGGCCGACGTTCGGCATAGACCTCTTCGAGGTCGTTGGCGCCCCGAATCTTCCGCCGGTAGGTGGCCATCGGTCCCACCAGCTTCGAGCCATCCTGGGTGTTGAGGTACACCACGTTTCCGGTGGCGTCCCAGCGCTCGTTGTCCTTGTAGTAGGTGCCGAAGTCGGAGGTGACCTTGGCGGTCTCGTCCTCGTAGCGGAAGTGGCCGATGAACTGCACCACCGAACCCGCATAGGAAGCGATGCTGTCGGCCCAGATGCGCACCGGCTGCGACTGGCAGCGGAGGCGCACGTTTCCCCCGGCGAAATAGTTCTCGGTCTGGGTTCCGGGAACCCTGGTGCGGACCCCCTCCCGGTCGACGTGATCGACTACCAGCGTACAGCGCCGGCCCTGCGCCGCCAGCGGCGCCGCGAGGAAGCCCGCCGCCAGCCCGATCACACCGACGAGCCTGGAGCTCATTGCCCCGGCAGCAAGAAACCCTTGCCCTTCTGGCGGCCCTTCGGCTGGGCGACGGTGACGTAGTTGAAATCGATGTCAGATTGGAGGCCGTTGCCGGTCAAGTGCCCCCTGGGCGAGTCGTAGATAAAGGTGGTGTCGATATCGACTCGATTGGCCATCTTGTCGTAGATCAGGTGCTCGGTCTGGATCCGGTCGCCGTCGGTGCTGGTGATGACCACGTGTCCGCGGGCGTCGAGCTTGTTCGAGTAGGTGATGTACAGTCCCTGGTCCGCGGTCAGCGTGCTCTTGAGGTTGCCTTTCTCATCGAGCAGCCGGGCCGTGAACTTCCGCAGATCCATGATCTGGCTGCGCTGGTAGATGTAGGCCGTATCGGCTTCCACGTAGCTCCGCAGCACGCCCTCGTTGGTGATCTTGGTGGACATCTTGAACATGACCTGATCGGCGCTGTCGGCCACCGCGGTGGCGGCGGAGGGACGGACGCCGGGATCCGAGCAACCGGTGCCAATCGCCAGTCCCAGCAAGACGGACAGACGGACAGACGGACAGACGGACAATGCCGTGACCGTCCGACCGTCCGTCCGTCCAGCCGTCCGTCCTGTCGTCATACTGCCCCCGCCCGCATCAGGTCGTGCAGATGCACCACTCCCACGACGCGGCCGCTACCCTCGACGACCGGCATCGCCATGATCCCGTGGCGCTCCATGATGCCCACCACGGCCGCGGCGAGATCGCCGGGCGCGCAGGTCTTGGGATTTCGGGTCATCTCTCCTTCGACGGCGCGCGCGAGAAAATCCGGGTGCCGCTCGGCGAGCCGGGAGAGATCGCCGGCGGTCAGCACGCCGGCCAGCTTGCTCTCGCTCCCGACCATCGCAAGTCCGCGCCGGTGCGCCAGCTCGACCACCGCTTCGCGCATGGTGGCGGCCGGGGGCAGCAGCGTTCCCGGCGCCTGCATCACGTCGCGCACCCGGAGCAGCAGCTTCTTCCCCAGGCGGCCGCCGGGATGGAGCCTGGCAAAATCGTCGCGGGCAAACCCCTTCTCTTCGAGGAGCGCCACGGCCAGGGCGTCTCCCAGCGCCAGCGCCACCGTCGTACTCGCAGTGGGTGCCAGGTCGTGGGGGCAGGCTTCCTCACCCACGCCGGCGTCGAGCACCACGGCGGCTGCTTTTGCCAGAGTGGAATTCCTGCCACCGGTCAGGACAATGATCGGCATTTCCATGCGGGCGAACTCGCCCACCAGCCCGACCAGCTCCTCGGTCTCTCCGCTCTTGCTGAGCACGATGGCGACGTCGCGGGGACCGACCAGCCCCAGGTCTCCGTGGAGGCCATCCACCGGGTGGAGCCACATCGCCGGCGTACCGGTGGAGGTCAGCGTGGCCGCGATCTTCCGCGCGATCAGCCCCGACTTGCCCAGCCCGGTGACGATCACCCGACCGGTGCAGTCCCGCAGCAGCGACACCGCCTGGGCAAACTCCGGCCCGAGCGCCTGGTCCGCGGCGCGGATTGCCTCGGCCTCGAGCCGGAGGACCCGGCGCCCCGCCGCCACGAGACGGTCGCTGCTCACGACGGGGGATCTCCCCGCTCGCTCAGATACTTGGCCACCAGACCGTCCCACTCGCCGCGCGCCTTGAGGATCGCTTCCACGACTTCGCGGACCGCTCCGTGCCCGCCGGTCGCCTTCGTCTCCCATGCCGCCAGCGCTTTCGCCTCCGGGCATCCGTTGGCGACCGTGATCGGGAGCCCCGCCCTTTTCAGCAGGGGCAGGTCCGCGAGATCGTCGCCCACGAACGCCAGCTGGCTCCATGAGAGTCCCTTCTTCTGAAGCAGCGCTTCGACCGCGGGGAGCTTGCGAGCGCCGCTGTCCTGTAGCACCGTGCCGATGCGAAGCTCCTGGGCCCGGAGCGCGGTCGCCTCGGAGTGCCGGCCGCTGATCCAGGCGATTTCGATATCGCTGTAGCCCAGGATCACCAGCCCAAGCCCGTCGGAAATGTCGAACCGCTTCAGCTCGACCCGCTCAGCCCCGATCGGCGCGATCCAGATCGCGTTGTCGGTCAGCACGCCGTCCACGTCGAGCCCGAGCAGCTTGATTCGCCGGGCCCGCTCCGGCTCGATCACGCCGGTTCGCGCGCGGCGCGCCAGATTCGGAGCGTGCGAGCCAGCAGAGATTCCAGTTCCTCCAGAGGCCACTGCGTGGCGGCATCACTCGGAGCGCGGGCCGGGTCTGGATGGGTCTCCAGGAAAAACCCATCGACGCCTGCCGCCGCTGCCGCCGCGAGCAGCGCCGGGATGTGCTCTCGGAGGCCGCCGCTGGATCCCTCGGCCCCCTGCCCCGGCTGCTGCACGCTGTGGGTCGCGTCGAAGATCACCGGGGCGCCCGTGGCAGCCCGCAGGCGAGCCACCGACCGGAAATCCACGACCAGGTCTCCGTATCCGAAGCTGGTTCCCCGCTCGGTCACCGCAACCTCGGCCGAGCCGCCCTCCCGCACCTTCTCGACCGCGCCGCGCATGGCCTCGGGCTGCATCCACTGGCCCTTCTTCACATTCACCGGTCTGCCGGTGCTGCCGCACGCGAGGAGCAGGTCGGTCTGCCGGCACAGGAAGGCGGGCACCTGGAGCACGTCCGCCACCTGCGACACCGGCGCGGCCTGGGCCGATTCGTGCACGTCGGTGAGCACGGGGAGTCCGCTCGACGAGCGCACCTTCGCCAGAATCTCGAGGCCCCGCGCGAGTCCGGGCCCCCGGGCCGCTCCGAGCCGGGATCGATTGGCCTTGTCGAAGCTGGCCTTGAAGCAGACCCTCAGCCCCAGTCTCTCGCCGATGCCGGCCAACCGCTCCGCCACCCGCAGCGGCAGATCACCTTCCTCCAGAAGGCAGGGGCCGGCCAGGAGGAACGGCGCGGGCGCAAACCGCCAGCCGCTCACTTCGACGATTCGATCAGCTCCTGCACCGCGGCGCTGGTCCGGATCGCCGTCTGCTCGGCGTGACGCTTGGCGGCCCCGATGAACGAAGCGAAGAGCGGATGCGCCCGGGTCGGGCGCGACTTCAGCTCAGGGTGAAACTGGCAACCCAGGTACCAGGGATGTCCGGGAAGCTCGATGATCTCCACCAGCCCGCCGTCGGGAGATTTTCCGGAGAACCGGAGGCCGTGCTCCGCCAGGATGTCCCGGTACGCGTTGCTCACTTCCCAGCGGTGCCGGTGCCGCTCCGAAATCTCCGGCGCGCCGTAGGCCTTGGCCGCCAGGCTGTCCGGCGCAAGCCGCGCGGGATACGCGCCCAGCCGCATCGTGCCGCCCAGGTCCGCCACATCGCGCTGCGAGGCGAGGAGCGAGATCACCGGACTCTCGCAGTCCGGCTCGAACTCGGTGCTGTTGGTGCCCTTGAGATTGCACACCGTGCGGGCGAACTCGATGATGGCGATCTGAAGGCCGAGACAGATGCCGAAGAACGGCAACCCGTTTTCCCGGGCGTAGCGCACCGCTTCCACCATGCCGTCGATCCCGCGCACCCCGAATCCACCGGGGACCAGCAACCCGTGTTTTCCTTCCAGCAGGCGGGCGGCGGCGGCCTGATCGGCGAACTGGTCGCTGCTCATCCATTCGATATCCACCCCGACGTCGTGGGGAATCCCCCCGTGCAGGAGCGCCTCCTGCACCGATTTGTAAGCGTCGTGCAAGTCGGTGTACTTCCCCACCACCGCGATGCGAACCCGGTCGGTGGACCGGAGGATCTTCTCGGTCATGGCTTTCCACGTCGTGAGATCGGGCTCCGGCGTGGTCAGGTTGAGCCGTTCGCATACCACCCGATCGAATCCCTGCTCCTGGAACCGCACCGGAATCTCGTAGATCGATTTCACATCGGGACTCTCGATCACGCAGCCGAAATCCACGTTGCAGAAGAGAGCGATCTTCCGTTTAATGTCGGCGGAGAGCGGATGGTCGCTTCGGCACACCAGCAGGTCGGGCTGGATTCCGATTTCCATCAGCTCACGGACCGAGTGCTGGGTGGGCTTGGTCTTGAGCTCGCCGGCCGCGGCGATGAACGGCACCAGCGTGAGATGGATGAAAATCGCGTTCTCCCGCCCCACTTCCTGGCGGAACTGCCGGATGGCCTCGAGGAATGGCAGCGATTCGATATCGCCCACCGTGCCGCCGATCTCGATGATCACCACGTCGTGGTCGGGCGCGACTCCCTTGATCGCGTGCTTGATCTCGTCGGTGATGTGGGGAATGACCTGCACGGTGGAGCCGAGATACCCGCCCCGGCGCTCCTTGTTGATGACGTTCTGGTAGACCCTCCCGGTGGTCACGTTGTTCTGCTGGGTGAGCGCCCGGTCGATGAATCGCTCGTAGTGTCCGAGATCCAGATCGGTCTCGGCGCCGTCGTCGGTCACGAACACTTCGCCGTGCTGGAACGGCGACATCGTGCCGGGGTCGACGTTGATGTAGGGGTCGAACTTCAGCATCGTCACCGACAGGCCCCGCTCGACCAGGAGGCGGCCCAGTGATGCGGCCGCGATGCCCTTGCCGAGCGACGAGACCACTCCGCCCGTGACGAAGATGAACTTCGTGTTCGCCGGCGTCGCCGTCATGTGGTTACCCCTTGAGTCTCGTGCCAGTGAGCCTCCGCGCGGATCAGGTCCTCCGGTGTGTCGATGCCCGGAAGGACCGCCGCATCCAAAAGCGCGATGCCAAACGTGATGCCGTGCTGGAGCGCCCGGAGCTGTTCCAGGCTTTCCGCGAGCTCGAGCGGAGTCGGCGCCAGCGCCACCCACCGCATCAGCGCGGCGCGCCGGCAGGCGTAGATGCCCAGGTGCTGCCAGTAGCGGGTGCGCTCGCGCGAACCCGCGTCACGAACGAACGGGATCCGGGCCCGGGAGAAGTAGAGCGCTCTGCCGGCTTCGTCCATCACGACCTTCACCCGGGCCGGATCGTCCGCGTCGGCCGGGGCAAGCGGGGCCGCCGCGCTGCCGACGTCATCCCCTCCCTCCACCCGGGCGATGGCGCCGGTGAGCGCCTCGCGCGGCAGGAACGGCTCGTCCCCCTGGACGTTGACGATGAGATCGAACCCCGAGAACTCGGCGCGGCCCGCCACCTCCGCGACGCGCTCGGTGCCGGATTGATGGGAGGATGCCGTCAGCACCGGGCGAAAACCGGCCCGCTCGACGACCTGCGCGATCTGAGGGGAATCGGTGGCGACGACCAGCGCGTCGGTGCAACCCAGCGCGCCGACTCGCTCCGCGACACGAACAACGAGGGGAACTCCGCCCAACGGCTGCAGGGGCTTACTGGGCAGCCGCGTCGAACCCAGCCGTGCCGGGATGACGCCTAGGACGCGCATAGTCCAAAGTAAAAGCGCGGCGGACCCAAGTCAAAAGTCGTGCCGCGCCATGTGCCAACACTTAAGGGTCGTTTTCGCAAGGGCTTAGCGAAATCGACCCGACCCAAACCGCTCGCTCAGGGAGTGGGGGGCCTGATCGCCTTGGTTGGGGCGGAAGCCTCCGGTATTGTCGCCGCGGAATGGCGTCGAATCGAGTCTGCTTTCTGTCTGGCGCGTTCGGCTGTGCGGTCCAGCTCCGCCGCCCTGATCGAGTCGCGGTACAGCCGGGATTGGACCTTTATCCGGCTCTCGACTTGATCCTGAATCGAGTCGCCCAGGTCGGACCCCGCCGAGTCGCTGCCGCCACGCTGAATGTCCGCCACCGCCGACGGAGGAAGCAGCAGAGGCGACACAAACACCCGGCTGTCATCGTCGGTTCGCAGCTCGGCCCGCACCTCTCCAAAGGCGACTAATCCCGAATCGGATTTGAGGCAGACGAAGTGGGTTCGCTCGTCGATGTTCCGCGCGTCATTCACCGACAGATGGCAATTCTCGATCGCGGCAAAGGCCGACGAATCGCTCAGCCGCACCCGCAGATCGAAACCGGCGATCAGCTTCGGCGCGCTGCGCCTGATCGTGAGCGAGCGGATCGAGCCGAGCTTGGTGCCGTCGAGGTTGAAATCGACGAACGGCCCCAGCGGGATCGTCAGATCCTGGTTGGACATGATCTTGTGCTTGACCCCGCGCACCCCCGAAATGAAGATCGAGCCCACGGCAAAAATGAGGAACGCGCCGAAGCCGATCTTGAGCCAGTACTTGCGCATGGACCCCCCTGACAACGGGAACCGCCCGCTCCTGAGCAAGCGTTACAGGATGTAACGTAACAGGATGCCTTGAGGTTTCACAGGCCCCTGGCCTAGCCCCGGGGGTGGAACTGCCGGTGGACGGTCCGGAGGTAGTCCCGGTCGACGTGGGTGTAGATCTGGGTGGTGGACAGGTCGGCGTGTCCCAGCATCTCCTGCACTGCACGAAGGTCCGCCCCTCCCTCCAGCAGGTGGGTGGCGAAAGAGTGTCGGAGGGTGTGAGGCGTGACCGTCTTCTTGAGACCGGCTGCCGCCGCAACCCGTTTGATGATTCCCCAAGCCCCGACCCGGGAAAGCGGCTCTCCCCGCGCATTCAAGAGCACCCGTCCGGCGCTCTTGCCCCGGTCGAGCTCGGGCCTGGTCTGATTCAAGTAAACCGACACCGGCCCGATCACCTTGCGACCGATGGGCACCAGGCGTTCCTTGCCCCCTTTTCCGAAGACCCGGACCAGGCCATCCGAAAGCAGCAGGTCCTGGATCCCGAGGGTGCATAGCTCGCTTACCCGGAGACCGGCCCCGTACGCGAGCTCCAGCAGCGCCCGGTCGCGCCAGCCCAGCGGCTGGTCCGGCGAGGGCGCGCCGAGCATTGCTTCCACCTCGCGTACCGACAAGACTTCCGGAAGGGTGCGCCATTTCTTGGGCGTTTCGAGGCGGTCGCTGGGATCGTCGGTGAGGTTGCCCTCACCGATCAGAAAGGCGAAGTAGGTGTGCAGCGCGGAGACCTGGCGCCGGATAGTGGCGGGGCTCAGGCCCAGATCCTTCAGCATGAACACGAAATCCCGGAGATGGGTCCGGGTGATCGCCCCGGGACTTCGGGCTCGCCGCGTTTCGGCGAACTGGACCAGGCGGCGGAGATCGCGCAGGTAGTTCTCGATCGTGTGCCCGCTGCTTCCCTTCTCCAGCGCGAGAAAATCGCGAAACCCTTCGAGCTGAAAGGCCCGTTCGGCCTCATCGCTCACGCCGCCGCTCCTCCTCCCTGGCCCTGCGAGCCTCCTCGAGCGCGGCGGGATCGATGACCGGGAGTCCGTCCACCATTTGCGCCGGACGCTCCGGGTGCGCCGGGTCAAACGGCGCGAGCGCGGCGAGCCTCTCGCGCCGCCGTTCCTTGCGGCGCCGGAGCACCACGAAGACGATGGAGGCGAGGACCAGTCCGGCCACGATGCCGAGGCCGAGGTTTACCCGGCCGAGATAGAGCTTGATGGTGCTCCATTCGGAGCCGACGGCGCTGCCCAGGATCGTGAGCCCGCCATACCAGACGGCGCACGCGAGGACGATCGGTGGTAGCGCCCGCTGGGCGGGGAGATTCACGAAACCGGCGAACGGCGCCACGACGGCGCGGAAGGCCGGGAGCATGCGGAAGAAGAAGATTCCCCCCATGCCGAATCGGACGTACTCGCGCTCGATCGAAGCGAAGGCGCCCGGACCGATCAGCCGCCGGCCAACCGGGGTTTCGAAAAACCTCCTCCCGAATCTTCGCGAGCTCCAGTAGACGGCGACGGCGCCGGCGACCCCGAAGCCCCAGGCTACCAGAAAGATGGTGAGCGGTTCCAGCGTGCCCTGGTGGGTGAGGAACGCGGCCAGCAGGACGAAGACATCGGATGGGGAGGGCGGAAAGAAATTCTCGATGACGACCGAAATGGCGATCACCGTGAAGATGAGCAGCGGGGGCTGTCCCGCTACCCAGGCGAGCAGGTTCTCGATCAGCGCGCCTCCACGGTCGCCACCGCCAGCACGGCGACGCCTTCCCCCCGCCCAACGAAGCCCATCCCCTCATTGGTCTTCGCCTTGATCCCGACGGCGTCCGGCGCGACACCCAGCTCGCCGGCGATCGCCTGGGCCATCGCCTCCTTGTACACACCGAGGCGAGGCTTTTCGCAGATGATAGTGACGTCGGCCTGGAGCGGGTGAAATCCCATTCGGTTGATATGCTCGCGCGCGAGCCGGAGAATCATCAGCGAGTCGGCGTCTTTCCACTTGGGGTCGGTGTCCGGGAAGAGCCCGCCCATGTCTCCCGCGCCGGCGGCTCCCAGGATCGCGTCGGTCACGGCGTGGGCCACCGCATCCGCGTCGGAGTACCCGAGCAGCCCCTTCTCGAACGCGATCCGCTGACCGCCCAGAATGAAAGGCCGGCCCTCGACCAGACGGTGGCTGTCGTATCCGATGCCGACACGGATCATAGGACGGGAGGACGGGAAGACGGGAAGACGGGACGTGCCTCGGGCGGTCGACGGGCACAGATCCCGTCGTCCCGTCGTCCCGTCCTCCCGCCTGTCATGCTGCCACCGTCTCGAGATCCAGCAGGGAGTAGTCCTGCTTCCGGCGCCGGACCAGGTAGCCGGCGTCCCTGATGCACCGCTCCATCTCCGAGATCGTGGCCCGGTGAGTGGTGCCGGCCGACGAGACCACGTTCTCTTCCATCATCAGGCTGCCGAAGTCGTTGGCTCCAAACCGGAGCGCCACCTGGCCGACCTTGAGCCCCATGGTAACCCAGGACGACTGCAGGTTCGGGACGTTGCCGAGGACGATGCGCGCCATGGCAAGGATTCGCAGGTACGTGATGGCGTCTGTCTTGACACTGTCGGACATCCCGGGTGTGCCTTCCGGTTGCAGCGGCCAGCAAATGAAGGCCGTGAACCCGCCGGTGCGGCGCTGCACTTCCCGCACCCGGAAGAGATGCTCGATCCGATCGGCCAGCGACTCGCCCAGCCCGTACATCATCGTCACCGAGGTCTTCATCCCCTGGCGGTGGGCTTCTTCCTGGACGCCGAGCCATTCGTCGGTCTGAGCCTTCTTTTTCGCGACGCGCTGGCGGATTTCGTCGACCAGAATCTCCCCGCCCCCGCCCGGTATGCTGTCCAGGCCGGCGGCACGGAGCTGCCGGATCACTTCGGAAACCGGCATGCCGAATCGCTCTCCGAAAAACACGACCTCGGACGGAGAGAACCCGTGGATGTGGATCGGATGGTTCTTCTTGATGTACTGCATGAGCTCGAGGTACCACTCGAACGGAATGTAGGGGTTATGTCCCCCCTGAAGCAGGATCTGGACCCCGCCCAGCGCCTTACACTCGTCGATCTTCTCGCCGATTTTCTCGAACGGAAGCACGTACCCTTCGGCGTGCTTGGGTCTCCGGTAGAACGCGCAGAACGCGCAGTCGGCCACGCACACGTTGGTGTAGTTGATGTTCCGGTCGATGATGTACGTCACCACCTCGTCGGGGTGAAGGCGGTATCGCTCCGCGTCCGCCAGGCGGCCCAGCTCCAGCAGCGGGGCGCGCTCGTACAATTCGAGGTAGTCTCGAAACTCGCCGGAAGATCGATCAATCACGTCAGTCATGCGATCACGTCAGGTAATGAGATTGTTCCGCCCATCCGACCGTCAGACCGTCCGACCGTCCGACCGTCCGACCGTCACGCCGCCGTGATAAACGACAGACTCCCGTCCGGCACCAGCCCGTCCTGCGCCAGCCGCCGGAAGAAATCGGTGAGGCCGGCCAGGTGCCGATAGCTCAGCGCATAGTCGAGATCGTCCAGGTAGGCGCGACAGACCCCCCGGTCGATTCCGGTATTGTTCGCGGCAAGCTCGGCCAGCTCCTCCAGGTGCGCGAGGCCCCACGCGCGCCCCGCGAGCAGCGACCGGTGAATGCCCTGCACCGCCCGGTGATCCGACTCGCGCCGGGCCGCCCACACCGCGAACACGAACGGGAGGCCGGTCCAGTCCTTCCACGCACTGCCGAGATCGGTCACAAACGGATACTGCGCGTCGGCGGCCAGCATGAGTGCCGCGTCGCCGATCACGAGGACCGCCTCGTGAGGAAACCCGCGGAGAGCGCCCAGGTCGCTCGACTCGGCGCGGACCGTGGCGAACTTCGGCCGCACGCCCCACCGGTGTTTGCACAGGAGCTCGAGCAGCAGCACCGAGGTGCGGGAGGAGGACGTGCGGAGCACCGTCGCACCGTCCAGCTCGTGAGGCGGGCGCCGGCTGAACAGCATCACGCTGTGCACCGGCCCGTCGCAGGTGATGGCCAGGTCGGGGAGGAGGTGGTACGACGCGGCGTTCCGGGCGTACTCCACCGCGGAGACGACCGAGACATCGAGCTCGCCCGCGGCGAGCAGATCGTTCAAATCGGCGGCGGTGCCGGTGATCAGCTCCGCGCCGACCTCGACTTCACCCCGATCGAGCGCGGCGTAGATCGGGTAACAGTTGATCCAGGGGATCCGGCCCAGACGCATGACGGTCACGCGGCGTGGACGCGCGGCGCCGCGGCGGCCAGGTCCGCCGGGACGTCGACCACGTCGTCGAAGGACTCCCGCACCGGCCGATACAAGCTGTCCCGTTCGACCGGACGCTTGCCGGCGCCCCGAATCAGCCGGACCAGCTCGCTGTACGGCATGTGCATGGCGGTGGTGGCCCCGGCCTGATGATAGATCCGCTCGTAGACCACGGTGCCTTCCACATCGTCGCAGCCGAAATCGAGCACGACCTGCGACATGAAGGGCGTCACCATCGGCCAGTGGGTCTTCATGTGCGGAATGTTGTCGAGATAGAGGCGCGCGACCGCGATGTTCTTGAGGTCCTCGTACCCGGTCGTGGCCGAGCCGACCCTGCCGAGCTCTTCGCCGAGCTCGTTGTTCTCGGTGTGGTACGCGAGCGGGATATATGTCAGGAAGCCGCCGGTCTCGTCCTGGAGCGCGCGGAGCATACCGAGGTGCTCGATACGATCCTCCGCCGTCTCGACGTGGCCGTACAGCATGGTGCAGTTGGTCGGGATGCC
>Ga0070698_100005893_pt1 | contig 13376 bp, 14 predicted proteins | sample KBSK1502metaG_FD_65477 | JGI IMG/M metagenome (GOLD analysis project Ga0070698, IMG submission 65477) | Corn, switchgrass and miscanthus rhizosphere microbial communities from Kellogg Biological Station, Michigan, USA - KBS K1-50-2 metaG | ecosystem: Host-associated > Plants > Roots >... | reverse complement strand
TTCAAGAGCAAGGCGGAGCTGGCCGATGCCTTGCTTCGCTATCATATCGAGGAGTTGGCGGCCGGCACTGGCCCTCTCAAATATCGTCTCGACACCTGGTCTGACTTAGAAGAATGCTTCGCTAGCCACGTTGAATTTCAGAAGAGATTTCGGATGACACGCGGCTGCCCGATTGGAAGGTTGGGCAGCGAATTGAGAGAAGAGGACGAGCTGGTTCGACACTCTCTAAATCGCGCTTTTGATGTGATGATGACGAGGCTGGAGTGTCTCTTTAGCCGGGAGAAAATGGCAGGGCGCCTGGCAAGTAATGTTGACATAGAACAATTGGCGAACTTCTGTGTCGTGATCGTACAGGGCGCGATGCTAACCGGAAAACTGAGAGTGGATTGCCGTTGTGTTGAGAGTATCTTCGAAGACCTTCTGAGCCATTTGAAGCGCTACGCAAAGGCTCCTAAAGCACCAAGGAAGCGACTCGACGAAGACGGCCACGCAAAACAACTGTCTACGCGGCCCAAAACTCCAGCGCCCAGGACAGTCATCAAGTTAGATTCTCAAAACCCAGGTGATTGTGCGGAGGAGCACCCTGTCAATCAATTCCGTGCTAAAGACGAAGCTAGGATCAGTGTCGGCAATCCGCCAACGTTGTTCGTCCGTCGTCAAGATTTCTGACGCTCAGTTTCTCTATCCATTGCCTTCAACAGAATGTCGCCTCGGGCACGAGATTCGCGGCACGACAGCAAGCCTTCAAGTGAGTTCCACACCACCGATGGGACAACAGGCGGTGCCTCACGCCAGGTCCACGTACTTAAAGCCGCTCCCTTCTGTGCGTGAGTCTCTCGAATGTTTTTTATTTTCGCCATGCCTTGTCAGCGGGACGCAGAAGAGTGCGTCGGGGGCTTCGCGATAACACCCATCATCCAGCGGATTGTGGCGCGAGGCATGAACCGGTTCTGGAACACCAGCATTCGGTTGAGCCAGCCAACGATCTTGACTACGCGCCTGCCTTCGACCGCGCGTAACGCCGTTCTCACAATCTGATCAGCGCTGAGACTCGGAAGCTTTCCAAGGAGGCCCTCATTCTGAGAAAAGACGTTCATTTCGGTTTTCGCGGCGCCGGGACATAAGGCTAGGACGCGCACGCCCGAACCCCTAACCTCCTCAGCCAAGGCTTCCGTAAAAGAAAGGACGAAGGCTTTGCTCGCCGCATACACGGCGAAATGAGGAAAGGGCTGAAAGGCGACAACGGAAGCAATGTTGATGATGGCGCCATTTCCGCGTCGCAACATCTCGCCTATGGCCGCATGGGTCAACGTCATAACGGCGTCGACATTCACACGTATCGAGAGGAGCTGCTGTTCGAGCGACGAACCCTGGAAGTCCCCGGACGCCGCAATGCCAGCGTTGTTGATGAGTAGTTCGATCTTATCCAAGCTGGACAACCGCGTAACGACCAACTTGAGCCCTTCGGCCGTCCCAAGATCGGCTGCCAAAGCTGCGACGCTGCCGCCTTGTTTGGCTTCGGTCACCAATGTCTCCAGCCGATCACGCCGTCGGGCAACCGCAAGCACCTTGTGTCCACGCCGGGCAAGCTCACGAGCAAATGCTAGCCCCATCCCGGAAGAAGCACCCGTGACTACGGCCCATCCCCTGCCTGAGTTATTCTCGACCATTAGTATGGCTTCGTGCTTGAACCGCTTCCTGCGAAGAGGCAAGGCCTCTGGGAAATAAAGGTTTTCATCTGGCCTGAGTGCGAGCGGCTTCATCGGCCCGAATACGATTAAAACGTAGCACCGGAATAGTTGCCCAGAAGGCCGTTTTGATTTGCCGTTCGTCCGAAGGTGGCAAATTTTCCGTCCCAGCCTCCGAACCCTCGGATCTGTGGCGTCTCGTTCCTACATCCGAAATCCTAACGTCCGTATTGAACGCCGACTATAGTGACAGGAACCCCAGGTTTACAAATTAGCTTTCGATTTCCCATTTGGGACATACACTGCCTGCGATCCAGTTAAGGCGCGGCCGAGGACCTCTGCGTCAGTAATATCGGCCACAAAAGGGACTGCGCCGAACTTCGCTAGAGGCTGCAAACGATCGGCGACTCTGCCAATCACTCGCACTTTTTCTCCCGGACGAGTAACTGGTTTGCTACCACGCTTGCTGTATTGCCAGTTGCTCCGCCCTATAATTGCCGTGATACATAAGTGGGGGGTGCGGCATTTGGCCTGAACGTGCGCGTTAAGAACATTTACAAGAGGCCAAGCCGCGGGCCCGCGGTTGTCATTTCAGCGTCTCGGCCTCCTGCCCGATGTAATAACGAAAGAGAATGAGTAAGATGGGGATTACAACCTCGATTACGATCGGTATCGTTCCCGCAGTCCCAGGAGTACCGTACCTGATTCGCGCGTATATCCTTGCGGCTGCGCCAAGTGCTACGGCGAACGCCAGAACATAAATCACCACCCCGAGCGCTTCCACTTTCGTAATCGCCCAGAAGAAGATAAAGCCGATTCCGATCATCATAGCACCGAAAAACCGGAGGTCGGCATCTAGAAGCAGCGTAGTGGCTGATCTGTCCGTCAACCAGCGGTTACCAAAAGGACCGGGTCCCGTGGCTCCAAAGATCAAAGCTGGTCCACCGAACCGGAACAACATCAATAGGCCACTTATCCCTAATAAGAGCTGCAAAATTATGCGCTTCATTTTGGCCTCCAAGCCTCAAGCCGTCTCCCGGTTCGTGTTGCGCACCATGTGGATGAATACGTGGCCGACATGTAGGCGTCCTCTCAGGCGTCAACTTTAACTTCACCTCGAATTTTGGCCTGGCAAGTCAGGATATAACCCTCGGCTTTATCCTGTTCGGTAAGCGCGTCGTCGACGGCCATCCTCACGCTGCCGGATATGAGTTTGACGTGGCAGGATCCGCACGTTCCAGAGCGGCAGGCATTGTCGATGAAGACGCCGGCCTCGTCGCCCGCATCGAGGATTGTTGCATCGACTGGCACCAGCGCAGTCGTGTCCGATGCCTGAAAGACCACTTTGCCCTGCGACTTCAGTCGATGCAACGCCCTTGGCCAAGGGATTGCGTTTGACGGTGCCGAAGGCCTCCGTTTGATCTTCACATCGGGGACACCAAGTCCAAAGAGCGCGGTCTTTACAGCGTCCATCATTTGCGGTGGACCCCATATGTGCGTTCGCCGGGTCGCAATATCGGGTACTGCCGAGGTTAGCAGCGCCGCATCAGTGTGGCCGACGGCGCCAGAGCATGGCTCATCTCCCGGTCTGCTCAGGGTCACCGTGACGCTGAGATTGGCGTTGCGGGATTGTAGCTCAGCAATCACTTCGCGGAAGATGAAATCGTGTGGTGCCTGAAAGCCAAGAATCAAGTGGACCCTGCCTGGCCAAAGAGTTTCCGTGAGATAGCGCGCCACACTTATCATGGGTGTGATACCCACGCCGCCGCAGATCAGGACGACGCTTTCCGCTTCTTTCCCGGAGAAGCAGAAAGTTCCATTGGGAGCTTCGATTTGAACCTCATCACCGACCCGGAGTTCGTCGTGTAGCCAGCGTGAAACGAGACCATAATCCTCGCGCCACGATAACTGGCGGAATATTGGGAGTCTCCGTTCACCGCTTTTCCCTCAGTGAAGTATGCGACAGGATCATAACCGTGGATGGCGACGCCTTCATTATCGACGTTCACCGTTGGCTTCGTCTGTGCTCCAACCTTTAAACTAGCGGTGCACAGGATTGCCGCAACTGCCCGTACTCGCATGCATCGGCTTGCTGAGTCCCGTGCAGGTTCCATCGAAGAATCCTCCTCTGCCTTGCTCCATTTCAACTCCGGAGTTCCACTAAGCGAAACCTTTCATAAAACCGGACTAGATGCATATCAAGTACAAACTCTCTCACCACGGCGCGGCTTCCTAGAGAGCCTCGGCGGGTCCGCCTTGTACCGCATAGTACAGACTTAAGTAACGCGAAAACAGTCTCGATGCTGATGGCAAGAAAAAGAAAAGGCCGGCCGGGCGAATCGCTCTCACGATCGCATTTATGATGAGGGTTGCTGACCAACTTTCTGGACATTGGCCGCTTGCGGGCCTCTGGGGCTCTGCGCAATTTCACATTTAACGCAGTCGCCTTCCTGCGAGGTGCGGTAGACCTCTCCGACGATGGCGGAATAATGAACGAAGACATCAGGGCCGTCGTTATGCCCGATGAAGCTGTAGCCCTTCGAATTGTTGAACCACTTTACAGTCCCCTGCAGTTTGCTGCCCCTCCCCGTTGGAAAAATGAACGTATGGCGCCCAGTCGCGATGGGAGATGGCCTTCCGTGTCTCCTGCGGTTGACCACAGGCTCAGCCGCAAAGGCGTCGCTTTGTTCCTGTAGTTTTCGTGATTTATGGGTGAGGCGAGTGGCAGTCAGGTGAAGCCCGAAAACCGGCTGCACTCATGCAGTTCTGTATCGCTTCAATCGCAGCATAAGATCGTCGAAAATTCTTGCGGCAGTTTGTGAATTCCTTCGCACTTTGCCGATAAGCATCGCCCCCTGCATGGCGGCAACACAAAACTCCGCTACTTGCTCCTTATCAGTCGTCGGGAGAAGGTGCCCTTCTGATTTTTCCTCCTCGAGGAATGTCGCAATCTTGTCCTTCAAGGCCTCAAACACTAGTTTAAGCTCTTCACGGATCGCTTCATCCTTTTCAGTGAGTTCGTTTCCGATGATCCCGAGTGGACAGCCTCGACGCATATTGAATTGTTCAAATAGTGTGATATGCGCGGCAAATGTCCTTTCCAAACCCTCCCACGTATCGAGCTTGTGGTGCAGCTGAGACGTATCGGCTTTGATTTCTGTCAAGTACGCGCGAACCACTTCCTCAGCGATATCGCCTTTGGTCCTGAAATGGTGACGGAGCTGTTGGATTGTAACTCTGGCGGCTTTGCTGATCTCGCCTATGCTGGTTGCGCGGACACCTTTTTTGTGGAACAGGTCTGCCGCAGCGGAAACGATGCGAAGCCTCGTTTGAACGGTCGGAGCCGTGGAGGGCTTGGGCTTCATCAGATGCCAGGAATTTCCATGCAGGAGACGTACTCGAACGCGGGAAAGAGCTCTGCCAGGCGGAGCCAGAACGCGAGTTGGATTGGGAAAAGCAACCATTCTTGGCTCATAAACCGAGAGAGAGGGAACAGACCCTGATCCGATCGTTGATGTAGAGATGTCTTTTTTCCTTCGTGATTAGACCCTGGGCTTCGAACAGAGGGCAGTTTCTTGCCGCAAGTAACCTAGCGGCTTTGCGTTATTTACGCAGCTTTTGGTAACTTGGAGTCGAAGATCCCGGTTATCAGGAGTGTCTAGGTGGGCCAGAGGACACTAACTTCTTCCTGAAGGGTAGAGACGGCATGTCACCGGAGACTATTCGCGCACATCTGGCCGATATGTTGGCGAGCGTGGTTTTTGCGAGGGCCGATCGAATCAGTCGCTTCCTGCGCTACGCGGTCGAGGCATCTCTGGAAGGACGCACAAAGCAGATCAGTGAATATTCAATAGCTGTTGATGTCTATGACCGCCCGCAGGCCTTTGACTCACGCATCGATGGGATCGTCCGAGTCGAAGCGGGCCGCCTCAGATCCAAGCTCCGGGAATACTATGAGACCGCTGGCAAGAACTCATCCATCAGGATCGAGTTTCCAAAGGGCAGCTACTCGCCGATTTTCAAAGAGATCAGCGTTGCAAGCTCCACGGACCGGCCGACTGCCGAGTCGATTCGCAGCCCGCGCGCCTTGGCTGTTCTGCCATTTGCTGATTTGAGTCCCCAGCGAGATCAAGAGTATTTCGGAGATGGAATCGCGGAAGAGCTTATGTTCGCTCTCTCCAGATTCCAAGAGATCAGAGTTGCCGCTCAAACCTCGGCATTCGCTTTCAAGGGCAAGCAAGAGAATATTCGGAGGATTGGGGAGTTGCTCAACGTCGACACAATCCTAGAAGGCAGTGTGCGGAAAGCCGATCATAGACTTCGCATTACGGCACAATTGATTAATGCTTCAAATGGGTTCCACATTTGGTCGAACATATACGATCGAGAGTTAAATGATGTGTTCGCCATTCAAGAAGACATCGCCCGTTCCATTGTATCCGCTCTGACCGACACACTCTTCCAGCAGGCACCGGGAGACCTCGCGAGATCATCCACTGCAAATCTATCGGCGCACACCGCGTATTTGAAGGGAAGATTTTTCTGGAATCGACAAACAGAGTCTAGCTTACAGCTTGCAATAAAAGAGTTCGAGAGGGCCATCCATGAAGATCCCCTCTACGCGCGGGCACACGTTGGGTTGTCGGACTGTTACCGCTTACTGGAGTTCTGGGGCACGATGGCTCCTGAAACAGCCATCCCCAAGGCGCGGCAAGCGGTAGTCGATGCGTTGAAGGTGGAGGGTTCACTGCCCGAGGCGCAAGCAGCAGACGCTGTCTTAGACGCGGTTTACAGTTGGAGCTGGGCATCGGCCCAGGAACGATTTCGGCGCGTATTCGATGCGCTGCCAAGTTATGCCGTCGCTCACCAGGCTTACGCTGCGATGTGCCTCGTTCCGCAAGGCCGCTTTGATGAAGCGATCAGCGAATTGAAGATCGCCAAGGGACTCGATCCACTCGCGCCATGGCTGAATGCGCAGTTGGGCTTCGTCTATTTCTTAAGCCGTAAGTATGAAGATGCCGTAGCTCAACTGCACAGCACAATCGAGTTAGACGACTGCTTTTATCTGGCACACACCTTTTTGGCGGCGGTCTTTTCGCAGCAGGGAAAACTCGAGGATGCACTAACGACATTGCTCAAGGTGCAGAATCACGCGCCAGAGAGCACGCGGGTTCTCGGCTGGCTCGCTTATGTGAACGGGAGTCTCGGTCGCAAGAAAAAGGCGGTCAGCATCGTTGAGAAACTGGAACAGCGGTCGCGGTCCGGATATGTTTGCCCGCTGGACTTGGCAAGGGCCAACTTGGGAATCCGAGCGAACGACCAGACTTTAACCTATTTGGAGAGTGCCGCAGAGAGACGCTGCGGACGACTAATCTCTGCGATCGTCGATCCGACCTACGATCCTGTACGATCGGACTCTAGATTTACGGCGCTTCGGTCTAGGATGAATTTGCAATAGAGATCTTAAGACGCAGACCCATGCCGCTGCCGAAGTAGCTTCCTCCCTTGCAGACCTTCCGACAAGCCTCACGGACGTAATCTGTCCTGTCCACAAAGCAGTTACAGCCTTTCGCACCTTGATGCGCGAGCACAGAGCGTTTTGCAGGATCAGCATTGCAAACACCTTGCGTAGCGATGGCAGTGACCAGCGATTTGAAAAAGAAGCTGGACACTTGGACGGTGCCTACACACGGACCGTGTACGTGGAGGTACAGGAATAAGCTGGCCGTTGGATTCGACAAGGCAATCTCCGGGTGAAAGCTTGTACTTGATTTGCTTTGTCGGGCGTTCCAACAATACCGACACTTACTGCAGTCGGGATTCTCGAGAACAAAGATCATTTTGCTCACCCGACAGGCACAAGCGACGAACAGGATTCTCGGCGGAGATCGCCCCAAATTGCTGGCTCGTCACGTAGAAGCGGCTGGCGCGGCGACGGTTGACTCAGGCAGTCGACTATTCGCCACGAGAGAGATATGAGGCTATGGCTGTGGGGCTCCGTAATCGAATTCTAATTCTTGGAGGCGGATTTGGCGCTCTCTATACTGCGCTAGAACTGGAACGACTGCTGCCCCGTGACCCGTACGTCGAAATTACGCTGGTAAACCGCGAAAACTTCTTCCTGTTTACTCCGATGTTGCACGAGGTCGCCGCGAGCGACCTGGACATCACGCATATCGTCAATCCGATCCGGAAATTGCTGCGGAAGGCAAAATTCTTCCACGGGGAAGTGCAGGCCATCGATCTTGTCGAGAAGCAGGTCCGAGTGGTGCACGGTCCGGGACGTCACGTGCACCAAATCGAGTACGACTATTTGGTGCTTGCGCTGGGCTCGACGACGAATTTCTACGGCATCCCAGGACTGAAGGAGAGAGCTCTTGCGATGAAGTCGCTCGGCGACGCGATCCATCTTCGGAACCGGCTGATTGACTTGCTGGAGGAGGCCGACTTTGAGTGCGCCGTGGGGGTCCGAAAAAATCTGCTGGCCGTGGTGATTGCAGGCGGGGGTTTTGCCGGCGTCGAAACGATTGCGGGAATCAACGATTTTCTCCGCGACGCGGTGAAGTTTTATCCGCACGTCGGTGCTGGCCTCATTCAAGTGATCCTGGCGCATCCGGGCCCCGTAATCCTGCCGGAACTCGGCGAAAAACTGGGACGGTACGCCCAGAAGAAGCTTGCAAAACGCAATATCGAGATTCGCGTGAATACGAAAGTTGCTGGATTGACTGAGAACGGCGTGCGGTTCAGCGACGGAACTTCGGTCGAATGCAAGACGCTGATTTGGACCGCGGGAGTCTCAGCAAATCCTGTCATCGAGTCGCTGTCTTGTCCCAAGGATCACGGTCGTCTGGTGGTTAACGAATTCCTTGAAGTGCAAGAGTGCGAAGCGGTGTGGGCGCTTGGAGACTGTGCCTCCATTCCGAACAGGAAGACTGGGCAGGCCTATCCGCCAACCGCACAGCACGCAATCCGTGAAGGACGAACGGTCGCGAGAAATATTTTGGCAGTCATTCGCGGAGAAAGGAAAAGAGCCTTTGCATTCTCCACGATCGGCCTGCTGGCGGCCATCGGGCGAAGGACTGGAGTGGCCAATATTCTGGGCGTTAACTTCTCCGGCTTCATCGCCTGGTTTCTCTGGAGATCGATCTACCTAAGCAAACTGCCGCGGTTTGAAAAGAAAGTCCGCGTCGCCCTCGATTGGACGTTGGACCTGCTCTTCGCCAAGGACCTGGTTCATTTCATGATTCTGCGTTCGCCGGTCATTTCGCACACCGAGGGACAGCCATCGAGGAAGGGAGATGAAAAACAAGCAGCGCAAGCAATCGGAAGATAAACAGGGAGTCAGGACCGTTTGCCCGTCTGCCCAGGAGTGGGTTATGGCTGAGGAAAAACAATTCGACGTGATCATTATCGGTACGGGTGCTGGAGGAGGTACGCTCGCATACGCCCTCGCTCCGACAGGCAAGAAAATCCTGCTGCTCGAACGAGGCGATTACGTGCCCCGCGGGTTAGACAACTGGAGCCCCCAAGCCGTAAACGTTAAAGGGAAGTATCAGACCAAGGAAGTCTGGCGAGACGAACGCGGCAATCCGCTGCATCCACACACAAACTACTACGTGGGCGGAAACACGAAGTTTTACGGTGCTGCTCTCTTTCGATTGCGCAGGGAAGATTTTTGGGAAATCACGCACGCGGGAGGCATTTCGCCGGCCTGGCCGATTTCCTATGACGAGCTGGAACCGTTCTACTTGAAGGCAGAACAGCTTTATCAAGTTCACGGTGAGCGCGGAGCCGACCCCACAGAACCGCCGGCAAGCGGACCATACCCCCACCCGCCGGTCAGCCACGAGCCGCGGATGCAACAGCTGAGCGAGGATTTCGTTCGTCTCGGCCTAAAGCCATTTCACGTGCCGCTCGGCATTCAGTTGAACGAAAGTGACGCGCGCACCAGCAAGTGCATTCGCTGCCAGACCTGTGACGGCTTTCCGTGCCTGGTGCACGCAAAGTCCGATTCGGAGGTGATCTGCGTTGATCCAGCGTTGAAGCATCCGGGCGTCACCCTTCTGACCAATTCCTATGTAGAGCGGCTCGAAACCAGCAGTTCGGGACGCGAAATAACCGGTGTAGTTGTCAAGCGAAACGGAAATCGCGACGTTTACTCCGCCGGAATCTACGTGGTCTCCTGTGGGGCGATTAATTCCGCAGCCCTCCTTCTGCGTTCAGCGAATGACAAGCGTCCAAGTGGCCTGGCGAATAGCTCGGATGTGGTCGGCCGTCACTATATGGGTCACGTCAATTCCGTCCTCATGGCACTGTCTAAATGTACTAACCCGACGGTATTTCAAAAGACGCTCGCCGTGAACGACTTCTATTTCCGGTCCAAAGAGTGGCCGCACCCGATGGGCCACATTTCTTTCGTTGGAAAATTGGACGGCGAAACGCTGAAAGCAGGTGCGCCCGCCATTGCGCCAGGTTGGTCCCTAGACTCGATGGCAACGCATTCGATCGATTTCTGGCTTACCTCTGAGGATTTACCGGATCCGAATAATCGCGTCACTTTAGATCGCGAAGGCAATATCGTTCTCAGCTACAAACCGAACAACGAAGAGGGTCACAAGCGCTTGATCGCCAAAGTCGAGACCCTCATGAAACAGCAGACCAAGTGCTCCATTCATGGGCATCAGTGCCACGAGGGACTGTTCGCCAGGAATCTGTTCGTTGGCCAGCGAATCCCACTTGCCGGTGTTGCTCATCAGAATGGGACGATCCGGTTTGGCCAAGACCCGAAAACTTCCGCGCTCGATGCGAATTGCAAGGCCCATGATCTCGACAATCTGTACGTAGTAGACGGAAGTTTCTTCCCATCGTCTGGGGCTGTGAATCCGGCGCTCACGATTATGGCCAACGCCCTTCGGGTCGGAGAGCGCATTGCAGAGCGACTGTGACGGGCGGAACACGGAAGAGGCACGCGAGAGTGAATAAAAGCGATGCCGAACCAAGAGGTGGAACCGAAACCGTAAAGGAGGAAGTGGATGGGTGCAGGTATGGAGAACAAGCTGCGTCTGGCGACAAGGCCGGAAGGGTGTGGGGACAACCAAGCCTCAAGCTGGCAGGGCGGGCGGTGTCTAATGCGGCAGCGACGCTCAATCGAGACGAGGGAACGGCCAGTGGTCGCTGCATTCGGAGAGATTGGCCCGGGCGCAGAAGAGGCCGTGCTTCTGACGGCAGCCCGGATGGGACATCCAGCCGCTTTCGGCCATCTTGTCGAAGGACATACCAAGCGCCTCCGTCGCATGGCCTTCCGCATTACACGGAACCATGAGGATGCCGAAGACGCAGTTCAGGAATGCCTTAAGAACGCCTTAACACACCTCGACACTTTCAGAGGGCAGTCCCAGTTTTCCACTTGGCTTACGCGCATCGCGCTGAATGCAGCGCTTATGGAGATTCGCAAGCGGCACCGAGAACTGGTTCCTCTCGACGATTCCCCAGAGTTCTTGGTCTCACTCAAACGGCGCCACGTTAGGCACTCGATCCTCTCCCCGGAAGAAAGTTACTCGCGCGGGGAACTCGAAAGCATATTGACCGCCGAAATCGCCCGGCTGAGGCCGAGTCTCCGGGGACCTGTGGTGCTTTGTCACATGCAGGGACGGGGCGCCCAGGATGCAGCGAAAGCCCTGGGCATCTCGAATTCTGCATTCAGAGCGAGACTCCGTCGAGCTAGGCTGGCGCTCCGCTTCCGGCTCGAGCGTCTAGGTGTCAGCGAGAATGCATCCGCAAACAGCCGCCGGGTTGGATCCAACTTCTTTTGTCACGACCCAGGATCACTAGGTTCGTTTGCGGCAACGGGTCGAAACCTTGGGTTTGGAGACTGAGAGAGATGTGGATCACGCGACAATCGATTCACTTCCCTCTTGCAGAACGCGTGCTGGCCTTTCTTGCACTTCTTCTGGGTGCGTCGGCGATCTTCACAACTTCGGCATGCGCGCAGGGCCAGCCAGCTAAGCCACTGATCAGCGGCGTAGCCTTCGTAGGGATGACGGTAGAAGATCTGGACCGTTCGGTTCAGTTTTACTCGCGTGTTCTCTCCTTTACCAAGCTCCGCGAAGTGGAGCTGACTGGTGATTCTTGGGAGCATCTTGAAGGAGTATTCGGGCTGCGCATTCGGCTTGCCTGGCTTCAGCTCGGGAGCGAGCAAATTGAGTTGCAAGAGTACCTGACACCCAAGGGACGTCCCGTTCCCCACTCCTTCAGCAACGATCACTGGTTTCAGCATATCGCGATCATCACGGGCGACATGGATCGCGCCTACAACTGGCTTCGACAGAATAAGGTTCGCCACGTCTCTTCCAGTCCACAGCTTCTTCCTGATTACATCAAAGCAGCGGCCGGGATTCGCGCCTTCTATTTCGAAGATCCGGACGGACACGCGCTAGAGCTCTTGCAATTCCCGTCGGATAAAGGGGACCCAAAATGGCAGCGGACAACGTCGCAACTCTTCCTGGGAGTGGATCACACCGCAATCGTTGTCGGCAATACTGAAGCGAGCTTGAAGTTTTATCGGGATCTGTTGGGTTTCAAGGTCTCCGGGGGGAGCGAAAACTACGGACGTGAGCAAGAACACTTGAACAGCGTCTTCGGCGCGAGGTTGCGGATTACGAGCTTGAGGGCATCAGAGGGGCCGGGTATCGAATTGCTCGAATATCTGGCGCCAAAGAATGGCCGGTCCTTGCCTGAGGACGAACATGCGAATGACCTCATGCATCACGAGACCGGTCTCGTGACCGAAGACATAGAACTCGCTTTCCGCACGCTCCTCCAGGCTCACACCACATTCATTTCGTCAACGGTAGTGCTGTTTCCAAAGGCTGAGGTCGGCTTTCACTCAGCGCTGTTGGTGAGAGATCCCGACGGCCATCCGATGGAATTAGTAGCGAAGTAAGAAACAAAAGAAGGCTAAGGAGGACCTCGTGAAACCAAATATCGGAAAGGCAATCCTAGGGGGCTTCGTTGGCACCGTTCTGCTTACGTTGATGACGCAGTTTGTGGCTCCCATGATGACTGGGCAGAAGATGGACATGGCCGCAAGACTCAGCGACATGACGGGCACCGGCCGGTTCATGGGGATGATGATGCATCTGTTTACCGGCTCGGTCGTGTTCGCCCTGATCTACACGTTCATCTTATTTCGTTTTCTTCCCGGTGCTCCATGGATCAAGGGCTTGCTTTGCGGGGTGATCTTTTGGCTCGGACTGGAGATCGCCATGATGCCGATGGTCGGCGGCGGTTTCTTTAGCTCGCAGATCGGCGGCATGAAAGTAGTCTTAGCGGCGCTCATCGCTCACCTGGTCTACGGCGCAGCTCTGGGCAGCATTGCGGGAGCTCCCGAGGTGAGACAGTCGTAGAGGATCATATGAAAAGCACACGAAAAGAGCTTGGCGGAATGTTGCGGGAGGAACAGAGGCTCGAAGAATCCCGGCAGCGAAAAGTGCACTGGAAGCGTTGGGGCCCTTACCTGAGCGAGCGTCAATGGGGAACGGTGCGCGAGGACTATAGTCCCGGCGGCACCGCGTGGGATTACTTCCCCCATGACCACGCCCGGTCGCGCGCCTACCGATGGGGGGAGGACGGCATCGGCGGAATCTCGGATCGCCACCAGTTCCTTTGCTTCGCTCTGGCGCTCTGGAA
>Ga0070698_100005892_pt1 | contig 13376 bp, 6 predicted proteins | sample KBSK1502metaG_FD_65477 | JGI IMG/M metagenome (GOLD analysis project Ga0070698, IMG submission 65477) | Corn, switchgrass and miscanthus rhizosphere microbial communities from Kellogg Biological Station, Michigan, USA - KBS K1-50-2 metaG | ecosystem: Host-associated > Plants > Roots >... | reverse complement strand
GGTGGATCCCGGCTACGACACGCACGACGTGCTGGCGGCGCGCATCCGGCTCACGCCCTCGCGCTACGCGGATCCCACGGTGCAGAACCAGTTCTTCCAGAATCTCACGGACCTGCTGGCTCACAATCCCGGCGTGGCGGACGTGAGCGTGTCCCGCACGCTGCCGCTCACGGGCGGCGTGGATATCCTGGCGTTCGATCCACGGCGGATTCGTCCCGACGCCACCGAGGAGTACCTCGCGGCGCGGCTGAGCGTGGTGGGGCCGGGCTACTTCGCGGCGATGGGCATCCCGCTCCGGGGCCGCGACTTCACGCCGCAGGACCGCGCGGACGCCCCGAAAGTCATCATCATGAACCGGCGGCTCACCGACGAGCTGTGGCCGGGGCAGGACCCGGTGGGGAAGGTCTTCCAGGTGCGGCGGCCGGGCGGTGGGGGATACGACGCAACGGTCATCGGTACCATCGGGGACATTCGATACGCGTCGCTCGATGCGACACCCATGATTGAGCTCTACTTCCCGCAGCTGCAATCCGCGGCGGGGGCTCGGCTGCCGGGCGTGCCCGAGATGTGGGTCGTGCTCAAGGCCAAGCGCTCGCCCTTAGCCCTCGCGGGGGCGGTGCGCGACGCCGTGCGCCAGCTCGATCCGCAGCAGCCCATCGGCGACCTCGTGAGCCTGGATCAGGCGCTGTCGAGCTCGACCGCGGCGCGCCGGCTGAGCATGACGCTGCTCACCCTGTTCGCGGTGCTGGCGGTGGTGCTCGCGTTGATCGGCATCTACGGCATCACGGCGTACGCGGTCACGCAGCGTACGCGCGAGCTGGGCCTGCGCATGGCCATCGGTGCCAGGCCCGCCGAGGTGGTGGGGCTGCTGCTCAAGGAGAACCTGTGGCTGGTGCTCGGCGGGCTGGTCCTGGGAACGACCGGCGCGACGCTGGCGACCCGCGCGCTGCGCTCGATGCTGTTCGGCGTCTCGACGCTGGATGCGATCACCTTCGTCGGCGCGGCGTTGGTGCTCGGCGGGGTCGCGATGCTCGCCACGTATGTCCCGGCCCGCCGGGCGGCGCGGATCGATCCGATGGTGGCGTTGCGATATGAATAGGGGCTCGGGGTTAGGGGCTAGGGACTCGGGGCTTCGGCGCTCCAACGCCGTGCTCTCCGCCGGGCGCCCGCTCTGCACCACCCAAGTCCCGAACCCCTAGCCCCGAGCCCCGTGCTCTCCGACCTCCGCTACGCGATCCGCACGCTCGCTAAGAGTCCGAGCTTCACGTGCATCGCCGTGCTCACCCTCGCCCTCGGCATCGGCGCCAATACGGCGATCTTCAGCGCCGTCAACACCGTGCTGCTCAAGCCGCTGCCGTACCCCGAATCGGACCGCCTGGTGCAGATCCTGTCCACGGGGTTCCAGGGCGTACGGTTCGGCGTCTCTTTCCCGGACCTCCACGACCTGCGGGCGCTGTCGCACGACTTCTCGGGCGTCGCAGCCACGACCACGCAGCGCTATAACCTCACGGGCGCGGGGGACCCGCGTGAAGTCCAGGCCGCCGCGATCACGGCCGATGTGCTCGAGGTGCTGCAGGTGCACCCCGAGATCGGACACGGCTTCTCGGCCGCGGACGAGCGCACCCCCCTCGCGATTCTGAGCCACGGACTCTGGGCCACGAGCTTCGGGCGCGATCCCGGTGTCCTGGGCAGGTCGATCACACTCGACGGCCGCAGCTTCACCGTGGTCGGCGTGATGCCGGCGGGGTTCGCGTTCCCGGACGAAGACGTGCAGGTGTGGACCCCGATCGGCGAGTTCCTGTCGGAGAATCCGCGAGCCGAGACGAACCGCGGCATGCACTTCCTCAACGCCGTGGCGCGACTGGAACCGGGCGTTACGCTCGAGCGTGTCGTGGGCGACGCCAAGCTGCTCGCCGTTCGCCTCAGCGCCGCGGACTCTGCGAACGGCGGCGGGCGGCAGCGGATTGTGGCGGGCCAGGCGAGCCCCGGCGGTGGCCCGCCGGCTCCCTCCGCGGGTCGTCGATCGATGCTCGATACCGGGTTCGACGTGACGCTGCTCCGGGACACGGGGGTAGGCGATGTGCGCCGGCCCCTGCTCATTCTGCTCGGCGCCGTCGGATTGGTGCTCTTGATCGCGTGCGCCAACGCGGCCAACCTGCTGCTCGCCCGCGCCACCGGGCGGCGCCGCGAGATGGCGGTGCGCCGCGCGCTCGGCGCCGGCCGCGGGCGGCTCGTCCGGCAGCTGCTCACCGAGAGCACCCTGCTCGCGCTCGTCGCTGGCGTCGTGGGCGTCGTCCTGTCCATCTGGGGACTCGACACGCTGATCGGCGTGTGGCCGCACGCGCTCCCGCGCGCAACGGAAATCGCACTGGACGGCCGGGTTCTGAGCTTCAGCCTGGGACTGGCCGTCGTCACCGGCCTGGCATTCGGCCTCCTGCCCGCCTGGCGGGCCTCGGCGCCCGGCATCGAAGAAGCGCTGCGGGAAGGGGCCCCCGGCGCGACCGGCGGCCGGCGGCGGCTGCAGAGTACGCTCGTGGTGGGCGAAGTGACCCTTGCCCTGGTGCTGCTCGTGGGCGCGGGCCTGTTGGTGCGCAGCTTCATCCGGCTGAGCAACGTGAACCCCGGATTCGACACGCGCGACGTGCTGGCGGCGCGCATCCGGCTGACGCCCGCGCGCTACCCCGCGGGCCCTCAACAGGCGTTGTTCTTCGAAAACATGCTCGCGACGCTGCGGGCACACCCGGGCGTGCAGTCGGCCAGCCTCGCGGGCTCGCTGCCGCTGAGCGGGAACATGTTCATGATCGCGTTCGATCCGCGCACGGTGCGGCCGGACTATCCCGAGCCAATCATGATCCTGCGGTCCTCCGACGTCTCGCCGGACTACTTCACCACGTTCCGCATTCCGATCCGGCGCGGTCGTGACTTCACGGCGCAGGATCGTGCGGGCGCGCCCCCCGTCGCCGTGATCAACCGGGCGATGGCGGATCAGTTGTGGCCGGGGCAGGACCCCATCGGCAAGCAGCTGACCATTGGCGGACCGGGCCAGCCTGCCGGACCCATCACGATCGTCGGCTCGATCGACGACCTGCGCTCGGCATCGCTCGACGCCCGGCCCCAACCCGAGATCTACCGGCCGGCATCGCAGCAGGCGGAGGCGCGGGAGCTGTGGGTGGCGCTGCGCGCGAGCAACGGCCGGCCGCTGCAACTGGTGGGCGCGATCCGCGACGCCGTGCGCCAGGCGGATCCTGAGCAGTCGATCGGGGAGGTGGTGAGTCTGGAGCAGCTGATCGGCCGGCAGAGCGCGGCGCGGCGCTTTAACACGACGCTCCTCACCATCTTCGCCCTGCTCGCGGTGGGGCTCGCGGTGGTCGGCATTTACGGCGTCACCGCGTACGCCGTGACCCAGCGCACCCGGGAGCTCGGCATTCGCATGGCCCTGGGCGCGCGCGGTGTCGACGTGGTGAAACTGCTGATGCGGGAGAGCCTACGCCGGGTGGCGGTGGGCGTTAGTCTCGGGCTCGTCGCCGCGCTCGGCGTGACGCAGGCACTCAGCGCGATGCTGTTCGAGGTCGCGCCGCGCGACGCCTTGACGTTCGCCGCGACAGCACTGCTGCTCGTCGCCGTGGCGCTCGTGGCGACGTGGGTCCCGGCCCGCCGGGCGACGAAGGTCGATCCCATGGTGGCCCTGAGGTACGAGTAGTCCGTACATGGTCCAATACCTCCGCTACGCGCTTCGGGCCTTGCGCCGCACGCCCACGTTCACCGCGACCGCGGTGCTCACCCTCGGCGTCGGCATCGGCATGGCGAGCGCCATGTTCACTGTGTTTCACGCGGTCGTAGTGCGAAGGTTGCCGGTACAAGCCCAGGATCGGATCGTCGAGCTATCCGGCGTCGCGGAGGGCGCCGCTCGCGAAGTTCCGCTCCCACTCGATCCGTTCCTGCGCTTTCGCCACGAGAGCCGCACCCTTCAGAGCGTCGGCGGCTTTGCCCATTGGGGCTCCGTTTCCGCTCCGGTGATGGACGGCGACCGACCGCTTTTTCTCAGGCAGGCCACCGTCACCGGAAACTTTTTCCAGGTATTGGGTGTCGCGCCAAGCCTGGGACGCCTGCTGCGGCCGGAGGATGAGCGAGAGTACGCGCCCAATGCGGCCAACGCCAATGCGCTGGTTGCTGTGATCAGCTACGACGCGTGGCGCCGAATGTTTGCTGGTGACGCCGCGGTCATCGGGCGACGCCTGCACTTACCTGACATGAAATGGAATGCGACGATCGTCGGTGTCACTCCGCCAGGACTCGACTACCCGCGCGGTGCCGAGTTGTGGACGCCCAACGTTTACGCCGGTGGAATGGACGTGGTCGCTCGGCTCGGGCCCGGCGCGACGGTCGACGCGGCACGGGCGGACTATCTGGCCTTCGTCAGGAGGGAGCCGGACTACGTGAAGGCGGGTCTCGCGGACCAGATTGGCGCGCGAGCGGAACCCCTCGAGCGCATGGTTCTGGGAGATGTGAAGCCGGCCCTGATCGCGCTCACGGCGGCCGTCGCGGTGCTTCTGCTGCTCGCCTGCGTCAACATCGGCAATCTCTTGCTACTCCATGCCGCGGGTCGCGCGCCGGAGCTCGCAGTGCGGCGAGCGCTCGGGGCGGGGTCTGCTGACATCGTGAAGCAACTGTCGGCTGAGAGCGCGGTGCTGGGAATTGGTGGTGGCGTGCTGGGGTTTGGCCTGGCGCAGGAGTTGTTGACGCTGCTCCTCCGGCTGGCGCCTGCGGGTCTCCCTCGCTTGGACATGATCCGCATCGCTCCAGCTCCGCTGGCCATCGCCGTAGCGGCGACCGTGCTGGCTATGCTGTTGTTCGGATCCCTGCCCGCCGCAGCAGCCGTGCGCTTTGATCTCTCGTCACAGCTCCGTGCCGATGCCCGCTCCGGAACAGGGGGCCGCCGGTTGCGCGGGGTGCGGCGCGCTCTCGTCGCTTCGCAGATTGCGCTCGCCCTGGTCCTGTTGTCCGGAGCCGGTCTCTTGATGCGTAGCTTTGCGCGTCTCTCTGGACTGGACATGGGTTTTCCCACCAGTCACTTGTCGGTCATCGGGGTTTCGATGCCCTGGGACAAATGGTTTGCCTCGTGCGGAGGGGCACCGCCCCAGGGGGACTCTGTCGCGACCAAGCGATTTCAGAAATGTGCCGACCGCTGGATGTTCCTATTCCACGACCAGTTATTGAGTGGGCTCCGCGCCATTCCCGGTGTCGAGAAAGCGTCTCCGGTCGCGGTTCCACCGTTCCTGGGGTCCAACGTTTTCATGACCAGGCTCATGGCCGTGGGACAATCGGAGGGCGAGAGTTCTACCAATCCGTGGGTGGGCCAGGACTTCGTCGGGCCCGAGTATTTCGACGCGATGGGGCTGCCCATCCTGCGGGGGAGAGGATTCACCGACGCCGATCGCGAGGGCTCGCCGAACGTCGCGGTCGTGACACAGAGTATTGCGAAGCGGCTCTGGCCGGGGGAGGACCCGATCGGCAAACAGGTTCGCCAGGCGGCTGGGTCGCCGACCATCACCGTCGTTGGCCTGGTCGGGGACATCCATTTCCGGGAGCATCGTGAAGCCACCCCGATGATCATCCGGCCGTACCGGCAGGGGTTGGCCCAGGGCAGTCTGGTCATCCGAACCCGAGGGGAACTCGCTGCGGCGTTGCCGGCGATTCGGAGAGCCGTGCAGGCGGTCGATCCTGATGCCGCGCTCGTGGACGCACGAACGATGGACGACGTGATCGCGCCCCAGCTCGCCCAACCCCGGCTCAACGCCCTGCTCCTGTCCGCGTTCGCCTTCGCGGCGGTGCTGCTCGCGGCGATCGGTCTCTACGGTATGATGGCCTCGGCGGTCGCGCAGCAGACCCGCGAGCTGGGTGTGCGCCTTGCCCTTGGTGCGACACCCGACCGGCTCCGCGCCATGATCCTCCGCCAAGCATTGGCCGTGGCAGCGGCGGGGGCGCTGGCCGGGTTGCTGGCCGCGCTCGCTGGCTCCCGGCTGCTTACGACGATGCTGTTCGAGGTGAGCCCGACGGATCCGGTGGCGCTCCTCGGGTCATGCGGGCTTCTCCTCGCGGTGGCACTGCTTGCTGCCTACGTCCCCGCTCGCAGGGCGACGAAGGTGGATCCGATGGCGGCGCTGCGATATGAATAGTCCTCATCCCCTGTCCCCCTCTCCGTTCCGGAGAGGGGGGACGTCAAGAGTTCCCCCTCTCCCGCAGGGAGCGGGGGTCAGGGGGTGAGGACCCGGAAGGATGCGACTCTAGTGGATCGACTGTTTCAGAACATCCGGCTGGGCACCCGCAGTCTCCGCCGCACGCCCGGGTTCGCCATGACCGCCATCCTCACCCTCGCCCTTGGCATCGGTCTCGCAACCGCGGTGTTCACGGTGGCTGACACGCTCCTGCTGCGCCGGCTCCCGGTGCGCGATCAGGACCGTGTCGTCGTCCTCTGGGGAGCACGGCGCGAACGAACCTTCGATTACCCTCTCGGGATCGATGACGCCCGCGAATTTGCCCGCCGCACCCGTTCGCTGGAGCGGGTCGCCTTCTTCCCATACGAGGGCGCCTGGCGTAGCGCCATACGCGACGGCGACCGGATCTCCCGTCTGCGCACCGCACTAGTGTCGGGCGAGTTCTTCGACGTGCTCAGCGCGCGCCCGGTCCTGGGTCGGGCGCTGCGTCCAGCCGATGACGCGTGGGGTGCGGCTCCGGTAGTGGTGCTGAGCTACAACGCTTGGCAGCAAAGCTTCGGAGGCGATGCCCGCGTCCTCGGGCGGCAGATCGTGACGTACACCGATAATGTGGCGCACACGATCGTCGGCGTGATGCCCCAGGGCCTCGACTACCCCAGAGGTGTCGACGCCTGGGCGCCGATCATGCGCGCGATACCTCCCAAGGGCCTTGCGTTCGCGGCCGTGTACCTGATCGGCCGACTCGCGCCCGGTCGAGCGGCCGCCGACGCACGCGACGAGCTGACCGCGTTCTACGCGCGTGCCGAGGGGTCACCGTGGGAGCGCGACACGCACGGCGTGGTACACTCGCTGCCGCAGCTCGTCGTGGGTGACACAAAGCCGGCGCTGCTCGTGTTCTCCGCCGCCGCGAGCCTGCTGCTGCTGATCACCTGCGGCAACATCGCCAACCTGCTCCTCGTCCGCGGGCTCGCGCGCCTGCGGGAGATCGCCGTACGATTGGCGCTCGGCGCGGGCCGGGGGCAGGTCGTCAAGCAGCTGCTGACCGAGAACGCACTCCTCGCGGTGGCCGGCGGTGCCCTCGGTCTCGCCGTGGCTGCGGGCGCGGTCCGGCTGTTCGTCGCGTTCGCGCCACCCGACGTCCCCCGCCTGGACGAGATCCACGTGAACGCGACGGCGCTGGCCGGCGCCGTCGGAATCACGGGCATCGCCATGCTCATCTTCGCCCTGGCGCCGGCGATCATTACGTCGCGGGTCGAGCTCGAGCGCGTGCTCCGGTCGGATGCGCGCCAGAGTGCGAGCCGGCGCTCCCGGCTCATGACGGAAGTCTTGGTGGCGGGACAGGTCGCGCTCGCCCTCCTCGTGCTCGCGGCCGCCGGACTGATCGTGCGAAGCCTTATCAAGCTCGAACGGGCTGACCTCTCGTTCGAATCATCGCGCCTTCTGATTGCTGACCTGACGATGAGCGGCGACCTGTTGGACGACGCGAAGAAGCAGGTCGCAGTGCTCGAGCGGCTGCTCCCCGAGCTGGTGACATTGCCGGGCGTGCTCGCAGTCTCGCCCGTGGTGGCGGCCCCGTTCTCGGGCAATGGCGGCTGGGACGGCAAGCCGGCGGCCGAGGGCCAGTCGCCCGAGCAGGCTGGCGCCAATCCGATGCTCAACATGGAGGTCGCGACACCGGACTACTTCCGGACGCTCGGCGTTCCCATCATCCGGGGCCGGGGGTTCACGGACGCCGATCGCGCGGGCGCATCGGGCGTGGTGATAATCAGCCAATCCACCGCGCGCCACTATTGGCCGGGCGCCGATCCCATCGGCAAGCGCCTGAGGATGGGTGAGAAATTGGACCAGGTTTTTGCGGTCGTCGGAGTCGTCCCGGACACCCGCTACCGCGACCTGCGGGACGCGCGCCCGAGCATCTACTTCCCGCTGCGGCAGTCGTTCTTCCCCTTCGCGCCGTGGACGCTGGCGATCCGCACCACCGGCTCCCCCGCCGATGTGGTGCCGGCGATCCGGCGCGTGATCAGCGAGAGCGTGCAGGGCGTCGCGCTGGTTAGCGCCGCTCCATTCGGGACCTTTCTCGATGGGCCGCTGGCGCAGCCACGCCTCAACGCGCTGCTGCTCGCCGTGTTCGCGGGCGCCGCTGTCGCGCTTGCCGCCGTCGGCCTGTTCGGCGCGATGGCGACCATGGTGCGCCAACGCACGCGGGAGCTCGGCGTCCGTATGGCGCTTGGAGCTACGGCTCGAGATCTGCGACGTATGGTGATGGGGCGCGGCCTCGCGGTCGCGGGCTTAGGATCGCTGCTGGGGCTACTCGGCGCACTATTGGCGAACCGTCTCCTGGTGGCGATGCTCTACGAGGTGACTCCGACGGACCTGGCGACGCTCACGGCGGTGACCGGGTTCCTCATCGGTGTCGCGGCGCTCGCCACGCTGATCCCGGCTCGGTCGAGCGCCCGCGTCGATCCGATGGTGGCGCTGCGGTCTGAGTAAGGCGGGGACCGGGGTCCGGGGTCAGCGACTCGGCGTCGCGGATCTGCCGCTGCGTCGCTTGAGTGACGACACCAGGCCGCTGAGCATGCGAGCAACGTCGGAAGCATCGTGAAGACTTGCGTCTCGATCCCTATCGGTGAGGTAGCCCATCCGGCCAGCTATGAGGATGTGTGTCTCGAGTTCCCGTAGTGATCCGTTTGCCACTGAGAGGTGACGAAGATAATCGCCGACATGTCGTCGCCCGGGACCTTCCGCGATGTTGGCGGCGATGGATACGGCGGCTCTTCGCAATTGGCTCGTGAGGGCGTATGTCTCGTGCCTGGGGAACGATGCCGTGATCTGATAGACCTTAGCGACGAGGTCCATCGAGAGTTGCCAAACTCTGAGAGCGCGATATCCGTGCATGGGCGCGGCCAAAGGAACCCCTTGGGATCTCGAGTAACCCGCGAGAATCTGGTCTGGCCTCAGGTGAATACACCATCCTTTTCACGCAGCCCAGACCTTTCAGACGTAGCCCCCTGGCCCCGGACCCCGGACCCCGAACACCTTTGAACCATGTCCGTCTCGCCAACGCCACCGCGCATCCTCGTCGCCGACGACGAGCCGGACGTCCTCGAAGCCCTCAAACTGCTCCTCAAGGGTGAAGGCTACGACGTGCAGGCCGTCACATCACCTCGCGCGCTGCTGTCCGCCCTCGAAGCCCGCGACTTCGACGCCCTCCTGATCGACATGAACTACACCCGCGACACGACCTCCGGGGCCGAAGGGCTGGATTTGCTCGGGCGCCTTCAGGGGCTCGACGCCCCGCCCCCGGTTGTCGTGATGACTGCCTGGGCCAGTATCGACGGCGCGGTCGAGGCGATGCGCCGCGGCGCGCGGGACTTCATCGAGAAGCCGTGGGACAACCGCCGGCTGCTCGCGACGCTGCGCACCCAGGTGGAGCTCGGCCGGGCGTTGCGTCGCAGCCAGCAGCTCGAGCGCGAGAACCGCGCCCTGCGCAAAGAGGGCTTCCCGGAGCTGATCGCCGAGTCACCCGCGATGCAACCGGTGCTCAAGCTGATGGAGCGCATCGGGCCGTCGGACGCCAACGTGCTCATCCTGGGCGAGCACGGCACGGGCAAGGAGGTCGTCAACCGGTGGCTGCACGCCGCCTCGGGCCGCGCCGAGCGGCCGCTCGTGGCGGTGAACCTGGGGGCCATTCCCGACGGCTTGTTCGAGAGCGAGCTGTTCGGGCACGTGAAAGGCGCGTTCACCGATGCGAAGGTCGATCGGCTCGGTCGGTTCCAGCTCGCCGAAGGCGGGACGTTGTTCCTCGACGAGATCGCGAATCTCCCGCCGCCGCAGCAGGCGAAGCTGTTGCGCGTGCTCGAGACGGGTGAGTTCGAGCGGGTCGGCTCTTCCAAGACGCAACGCGTGAACGTGCGCATCGTCTCGGCGACGAACGCGGACATCCACGCCGAGACCACCGCGGGGAGATTTCGGCAAGACCTGCTGTTTCGCCTCAACACCGTTGAGATCCGGCTGCCGCCGCTGCGGGATCGGCGCGAGGACATCCCGCTGCTCGCCAGCCACTTCGGGCGGCGCTACGCCGCACGCTATCGCAAAGCGATCACGGGCTTCGCGCCGGACGCGATGCAGGCCCTATTGGGCCACCCGTGGCCCGGGAACGTCCGCGAGCTCGACCACACTGTCGAGCGAGCGGTCCTGATGGCGGAGCAGAGCCTCGTGCGGGCGCGCGACCTGGGGCTCGGCGCCGGGGCGGATGGTGTCACGCCGCTCGACCAGATGAGTCTCGAGGACGTGGAGCGGGTACTCATCCAGAAGGCGCTGGCGCGCGCCGGCGGCAACGTGAGCGACGCGGCGAAAGCGCTCGGACTGTCTCGCAGCGCCTTGTATCGGCGGCTCAAGCACTATGGACTCTGAGCGGCGCCGTACGCGCAAGCCACGCTACGAGCGCCGCATCTTCGCCCTCGCGCTCGCCACGGGGGTCCCGGCCGCCGTGATCGCGCTGTTCCTCCTCTGGCTCGGCGACTTCGCCGCCCGCACGCAGTGGACGCTCACGATCCTACTGGTCGTCGTGTGGCTGGCCTTCGTCGCTGCGCTGTGGGAGCGGGTGGTTCGGCCGCTCCAGACGATCTCCAACATGCTGGCGGCGCTGCGGGAGGGGGACTTTTCCTTGCGGGCGCGGGGCTCGGACCCGAACGACGCTCTCGGTCTCCTGTTTCTCGAGCTGAACAGCCTGGGCGAAGACCTGCGGGCCCAGCGCCTGAGCGCGCTCGAGGCGACGGCGCTGCTGCGCCGAGTGATGGAGGAGATCGATGTGGCGGTGTTTGCGTTCGACGAGGCGCGCGCGCTGCGCCTCGTCAATCGCGGTGGTGCGGCGCTGCTCGGACGACCGGCCGAGCAGCTGCTCGGCAAGGACGCGGCAGAGCTCGGGCTCGCCGACACACTGGCGGGCGATGCGCCTCGCGTGCTCGAGATCGCGTTTCCAGGACGTGCGGGGCGGGGACGTTGGGAGATGCGGCGCGGGACGTTTCGCCAGCGCGGGCTGCCTCATCAACTCCTCGTTCTCGCCGACGTGAGCCGCGCGTTGAGTGAGGAGGAGCGGCAGGCGTGGCAGCGGCTGATCCGCGTGCTGAGCCATGAGCTCAACAACTCGCTCGCCCCGATCAAATCGATCGCGCAAAGCCTCGCGGAGTTGGTGCGCCGAGACCCGCCGCCGCTGGACTGGCGAGACGATCTCCAGAAGGGGTTGGGGGTGATCGGGGGTCGGGCGGAGTCGCTCAGTCGTCTGATGGCCGCGTATGCGCGGTTGGCACGATTGCCCCGTCCACGCCTCGAGCCGGTTGTCGTCGCCGAGTGGGTGCGCCGCGTAGTGGCTCTCGAGACGCGCCGATCCCTCACGGTGTGCCCGGGACCGGACGTCACGATCCAAGCCGATGGCGGGCAACTCGACCAGCTGTTGATCAACCTTGTCCGGAACGCGGTCGATGCGACCCTCGAGAGCGACGGTCACGTAGAGCTCGAGTGGAGGGTGCAAGACGGCCGCGTGGATGTGTGGGTTCGCGACGAGGGCCCTGGCCTCGCCGACACCGCCAACCTATTCGTGCCGTTCTACACTACCAAGGCGGACGGGTCCGGGATCGGGCTCGCGCTCTCGCGTCAGATTGCCGAGGCGCACGGCGGGACGCTGACGCTCGCGAACCGCGATGGGCGGGGCTGCGAAGCTCGGCTGTCCTTGCCGATCCTCTAAGGAAGAGCTCGTCGTCCGACGCAGCGGGGCGGAGGAGCATTAGGTGCTGCGGCGCGCACCTAATTTGCGCGCCTCGCCGTCGGTGGCAGAATGCCGTTCAGCCGCAGGTAGTTGGCCAACTGGCTGTAATGATCGGCCCAGTCCTCGTGCAGCTCGAAGATCATCGCGGCCCGAGTGGTTGGCCCATCGTACCCGGAAATCTTGTCGCCTAACCCGGCGTCGTTGAGCTTGGCCAGTTGCGTGCGGCAGAATGCTAAGGCACGCGTGAGGCGGGCGACCAGCTTCGGTACGCTATCCGCGGGAGTCAGCTTGGGCTCGGCAGGGGCTTTCGCCCCGCCCAGTGCCGCGCAGCCGAACTCGCTATCCCCAGCAACGTGCAGCACCACCTCCGCCACACTCATCTGCGCCGGTGTGGGCTTGAACTGATACTTGGTTGCAGGCATGTCGTCGGCCGCGGCCAGCAGGTTGCGAGACAGCCGTTCTGCGTCCGCCCGAAACGCCGTGGTAACTGGACCGGGAGTGCTTTGCTGCGCGGGCGCCGCCCGATGGATGAGTAGGAAACCCGCTATCAGCGCGACCTGTTGGACAAGACCTCTCATGTGGCCCCCGGATGCGCGTTGTGATTCGTGGCGTGAGCGTACGAACGCGCTTAAGCTGCGCGTCTCGGCCGCTGACGCAAGAGCGTGGGACGCCGTCGCGATTGACCGGCAGCCTGCACCGTCTAAGTTGTTGTGGTAATCGCGCGCCCGTAGCTCAGGTGGATAGAGCAGCAGCCTTCTAAGCTGTTGGTCGGAGGTTCGAGTCCTCCCGGGCGCATAGACTTACGCCGTCGTTCCCTCCGGCAGGGCCAATGGCGAGATCGGCGCCCCGTGGTCGGTCAGCTGCACGCGGCCGCCGGCGAGCAGCATCCACATGAAGTAGGACACCGGCCCCTAGAATCGCATGCCCACCGTCACCGGCACGAGCCAGCGGGAGTCCGCCGGCGCGTTCATGAGCCCGTGGTAACGGGCCTCGAGGAACATCGCGGAGGTCCCTTCCAGTCGTAGCTCAACCCCCGCCCCGCCCGACAGGCCGAAGCGCATCAGGGAGGGGGCAGTCGGATGCTCGAACACGTAGTACGCTCCCCCGCCCGCGATGAGGTAGAAGCCGGGCCCGCCCGGAGCGGCCGGGAGAACGTCGATCAGTTCGCTGACGCCGAACGAGGCGACGCCGACCGAACCGGTCGGCGCTGCGGACGCGGCACGCGAACCACACCCAAAGGATAAGGATGGGCACGGCAGGTTCGGCACGTCGTAGTAGACCGTTGGGGCGGTCGCCCTGAAGCGGTTCACCAACGCATCGAACCGCACGCGGAGCCGCGGCGCGAGCCGGTAACCGAGCGAGGCCTGACCAGCGACTCCGGAGCTGAGATTCTGGTA
>Ga0070698_100005891_pt1 | contig 13381 bp, 8 predicted proteins | sample KBSK1502metaG_FD_65477 | JGI IMG/M metagenome (GOLD analysis project Ga0070698, IMG submission 65477) | Corn, switchgrass and miscanthus rhizosphere microbial communities from Kellogg Biological Station, Michigan, USA - KBS K1-50-2 metaG | ecosystem: Host-associated > Plants > Roots >... | reverse complement strand
GACGACAAGTTTTGCAAATGACTGGATAGAAAAATTGAAAGCAGATATGCGCAGCAATGGAGCTGAGATTGCCGTTATCGTTACCAAAGCAATGCCAAAAGACATGGATTGCATGGGAATTAAAGAGGGAGTTTATATCTGCAATTTTTCTGAAATAAAGCCATTGGCTACGGTAATTCGTGAAGGAGTAATTAAAGTTTTTAATGCAGCAAAGAACCAGGAAAACAAAGGGGATAAAATGCATTTGCTATACGATTACCTAACCAGTTCAGAATTTGCAGAACAATGGAAAGCCATAAGAGAAGGCTTTATGAGCATGAAACTTTCTATACAAAAAGAAAGAGATACAATGGAACGTCTATGGAAAGCAAGAGAAAAACAATTAGAAAAAGTTTTATTGAATGCGGCACATGTTCGAGGATCTATTGAAGGCATTTCCGGAATGAATTCGGTGGATCTGAATTTGCTTGAGGAAGGAGATGAAGATGATATGGCTCACTAACTCACTACCCAAGCCAACACCAAATGATCGAATTGTCGGTAGTGAATAATTAACTCGGAATTATTTTTTGAAAAAAAACAATCCACTGTTTCATTTCCTTCATGTTGTTTTTTTAATTGGATTTCTTTTCTGAAATCTACTCCCCCATTACCATACCATTTAAACACTGATTCTTTGGCAGACCAGAGTAAAGTGGCAAATGGAATACGATCCTTGTCGGGCTGAATAAGATGAAAGAGTTCATGTTCATTTGCACTAAGAAATTTATACATGATCCGTGATATCTTTTCTGTCGGTATTTCAATATCGATACCCACTCTTCTGTCTTTGCTTACAATAGCAGCTGCATAATCACCACAATGGGAAATAGAAAAATGATATTGTTCATCAGGTAAAAAAGGTTTTCTGGTATCGGCGATCTGTATCAGTTCATAAGGAAAAGAAGGAAAAAGGTATTGGAGTAAAAAACGTCCGGCCAGATGCTGCAATCTTTTATGGGGATGTGTCACATCCCTGTGTTGCGGCACGTTCGATTTAAAGAATTCTTCAGTTTCTTCGATCTCCCAAATACCCAGCCTTGTGGTCTCGTTAATTTGATGTTGAAAAAAAACCGGCACGGTCAGGATTTAAGATTTAAGATTGAAGATTTTCGATTTATCATTGCAAAAAATTTCTGTTCTGTATCAACTTTCTGTATTCCATTGCCAGGTAAAGATAAGAATGTACAGACCAGTTCATCTATGTTGAAAATAATATTAACCACATAGGCGCAATAGATACATAGCTTCACATAGGTTTTCTATTTGTTCCTATGTGCCTATAATTCTATGTGGTGAATAAAAGTTGAATAGAATTATTAAAAATGATAACAAAAAAAATTATAAAATGATTCTTTCTGATTCACGCATCCTTGAAGAAATAGAAAAGGGGACAATTAAAATTACTCCATACGACCGGGAATGTCTTGGCAGTAACAGCTATGATGTTCATTTGGGAAAATGGCTGGCAACTTACAACGAGCATATCCTTGATTCTAAAAAGCATAATAAGATCGACTACTTCGAAATACCCGAAGAAGGCTTTGTGCTTTATCCGCATATTTTTTATCTCGGTGTAACAGATGAATACACCGAAACACATGCTCATGTTCCTTTTTTAGAGGGTAAATCCTCGACAGGCCGGTTAGGCATTGATATACATGCAACCGCCGGTAAAGGCGATGTTGGCTTTTGCGGTCATTGGACATTGGAAATATCTGTAAAGCAACCTGTGAAAATTTATCGTGGTATGCCGATCGGTCAATTGATCTATTTTTTGGTAGAAGGTGAAACAGAAATAAAATACAATCAAAAGAAAAATGCTAAATACAGCGGTCAACCGGATAAACCGATTGAAAGTATGATGTGGAAAAACAAATTCTAGTTCTGAGTCGTTAGTTCAGAGTTATTAGTCAACATACTCCAAACTCCAACTATGAACTATGAACTCCGAACTCACAAAGCTTCGGCCCCAAATTTTTTATAATAAGCAATTAAAAAAGCGACCACCTGGTTATAGGTTTTTTTACCTTCCGGCTGGTCGTTTGCTTGTAAGTAACCTTCATAGATCCAGCTTATGACCGGCTCAACCCGGTTTCTGTATCTAGTTAAAAAGCTCCTGTATTCCTCAATATCTTTTTTTACCTGCGGATGAAGGCTGTCAGCATAAGATTTTGCGAGCACTGAATCTTTTCTGTCCAATTCAGAAATGGCATAGAGATACATATCGAAATACAATGAATAACGATAAGTATTGTTGGGATATGAACGGCAGGCAACAAAGGCAACAAAGTTTGCTTCGTTTTCTTTTGCATAGCCAAGCTGGTGTGCAATTTCATGAGTGGTTACAAAAGGCTCAAGAAATCTTGGGATGGTTGTGTTAACCTGTGCTTCGCCGGAAAATGGATTATAGTAGCCCTCGAAACCAAAATAATTTCCAAGATAGCTGAAAAGTGAAGGTTTCATCGATTGAGGGTCATAACTTAAGAAGGGATACCTATTATTTGCATACAGATATGCCTCGGTTGCTTTTTCAAATAGTATTTTCTTTTTATTGAAACTATCTCTCTGTTTTAGATCAATAACACCAGCATACGAATTCAGCCTTTGCAAAAGGATATTGGTAACGGTATCTATTTCCTGAACTGAATATTTTTTTATTTCAAGATTAAGTTGGTATGTAATTCCTTTCCGGTTGTAATTCAACCCCCAAAGCCCATAAAAAAACACATAAACAAAGAGAAAAAAGAAAAGAACTTGCTTTAAACCGCTTAGAAAATACTGGCGGTTGATCTTTTTCTTATAAATATATTTTACAAGCTGAACAGTTTTAAAAATAATAACCAAAACAAGAAAGGCGTAGAACAGATCTCCAATGCTAAATGGGACCCAGCCGAAAATGCTACGTTGTATTTTTGAGATCAGTGGATAGATACCGTTGGAATAGTTTTCCTCCACCCATAGCGGTAGCGTTGAGGCGAACTTGATAAGTATGGCCGCAATGATAAGCAGTATCCAGCTCCAGGCCTTCATTAACCTCCCAAAAAGCTTTGTGAGAAATTGCTGCAATCAGTTCGTTTTTAATAATATTAGAATTACGGTTTTCATGTAGTGACAGGGCTAAAAATAATTCAAAATCAAATCAAAATTTTAGGATTTTCCCGTTACCTTTGCGCCCCATCCTGATATCCGGAAATAATCGGGAAAAAAATTGTGACATGAGCCATCGCCGGGAATTTGAGATAGCGTTTGTGGGGCTTAAACCCGGAATTCATGAGTACTCTTATGAAATCACTGATAAGTTCTTTGAGCCGTTCCAGCAACAGGATTTCCGTAATTGCAAAGCCAATGTAAAACTGCATCTTGACAAGAAGAGCAGCTTTATGTTGCTAAAGTTTGAAATAGGCGGAACTCTTGAAGTGGTTTGTGACCGCTGTAACAATAATTTACCGCTTGAATTGTGGGATGAATTCAACATTACGGTGAAAATGGTTGAAGAACCGGAACTATTGAATGTGCAGGAAGATGATCCGGATGTGTATTATATCAGCCGTGGCGAAAGCCATATTGATGTTGCTAACTGGATCTATGAGTTCATTAATCTTAGCATACCAATGCATAAGACGTGCAACTTTGAAAAAATGGATGGGCCACATTGCAATTCGGTAGCAATGGATGTATTAAAAAAACTGGAACCTGAAGAAAAAGAACCAAAAGATAACCCGATCTGGAAGGGATTGGAGAAGTTTAAAAATCTTGAAGATAACTAACTCGTGAATGGTCAATGGTGAAAATACGAACCAAATATTGACGATTGACGATTCACAATTGACGAATAAATTTTAGAGCAATTAAATTTTTGAAATATGCCAAATCCGAAACGCAGACATAGTCAGCAAAGAAGTGCCAAAAGAAGAACGCACTACAAAGCAACAGAAGCTACATTAAGTACTGATGGTACTACTGGTGAAACACATGTAAGACATCGTGCACATGTTAGCGAAGGCAAGCTTTACTACAAAGGAAAGGTGGTGAGTGAGAAATCTCCAATAAAGAAGTAGATACTTAAAGCATAAATACCAAATTCCAAATTCCAATGGGACAATCTCTCATGTTGGAATTTGGAATTTGTTTTTTGTCCGCCGTCGTGGATTCCTTTGGAAGAATTTCTACTTTGTTTACATTGCAACATATATGACAATTGGGCTCGATATGATGGGTGGTGACTTTGCTCCGCTTGAAGCGGTGAAAGGAGCTTTAGAATATCTCCAGCAAGATAACCAACCAGCAACTTTGGTGCTGATCGGCGATGAATCCAGGCTCGATCCGCTTATTACTGAATACAAGATCCCTGAAGACAAAATAAAAATAGTTCATGCCACGCAGGTGATCGATATGCATGAACATCCTACAAAAGCATTAAAGGAAAAACAAAAATCATCTATTGCTATCGGGTTTCATTTGCTTGCTTCAGGAAAAATAGATGCATTTATTAGCGCAGGAAATACAGGAGCAATGTTAGTTGGCGCTTTATTTAGCATAAAAGCATTGGAAGGCGTTTTGCGACCTACTATTTCCACCATTATCCCAAAAGAAAATGGAAGCACCGGGTTGCTTCTTGATGTTGGCTTAAATGCGGATTGCAAGCCTGAACAGTTGAATCAATTTGCTATAATGGGTTCTGTATTTGCTCAAACAATTCTTGGCATCGAAAATCCCAAAGTTGGTTTAATGAATGTTGGTGAAGAAGAAGGCAAAGGAAATATTCTTTGCCAGGCTACTTATCCCCTGCTTAAGGAAAACAAGCATATTAATTTTATTGGAAATATTGAGGGACGTGATGTATTTATTGATAAAGCTGATGTAATGGTATGCGAAGGTTTTACAGGCAATATCATCCTGAAACTTGCGGAATCACTTTACGATATTACACAGCGCAAAAAAATACAACACGAATATCTTGACCGGTTCAATTTTGAAAACTATGGTGGCACACCTGTCCTGGGTGTAAATAAACCTGTTGTTATCGGGCATGGTATTTCACAGGCTAAGTCCTTTAAAAACATGATAGTACTTGCTCAAAAGATGATCGAAAAAAATGTAATGCAGCGAATGAAGGACGAATTAGTATAAAAGTTCTATTCTTTTTTCTTACCTGATCATTATCTTTAATGTTCCATTCCACCTATGCGCTATCTCCTATATATCGCTCTATTCTGTTTTACTTGTTCTTTTTTGCAAGTACACCAAACTGCTGCATTCAGGGGGATTGATGTTACCGAAAAAACAATTTTGTATAAACTCGCTGAGAACATTGTTCCTATTAAAATTCAGCAATTTGGCGAGAGAACGGATATCGTATTTATTAATCTTCATGATGATGAATTAACTTCTGTTGATGCGGCAAAAAGGATTTTAGAAACAAATGGAGGTGTGTTGATGGAAATAGAAAACAATGCTCAAAGAAATATCCGCTTCAGGTTGGGTCAGTATTTTTATAAAGTTGATCCGAACAGGATATTTTCAAAAGAAGGGATCAAAAAGTCACTTGAACAGCTTGGAAGATCTACTCCCCGTGCAGTCGATGAAATTGAAAAACTTGGACAACGCATCATAGAGTTAATGCCCGGAGAAACAAAATGTGTCATCGCTCTTCATAATAATACACCGGGTTTTTTTTCAGTTACTGAGTATGCACCCGGGAATAAAAGATCAGTTGAGAGTAAAAAAGTTTATATAAATCCGGAAGAAGATACAGACGATTTTTTCCTCACAACTGATGAAGATCTGTACGAAAAACTTGCTGATAAAGGCTATAATACAATCCTCCAGGATAATCAAAATTGCACAGAAGACGGTTCACTTAGTGTGTATTGTGGAAAAAGAAATATCCGCTATGTTAATTGCGAAACTGAGCACGGTAAATCTGACCAATACCATCAAATGATGAAAGCCCTTCTTGTTGTTCTTGACAGCAAAAAATAATGTCGGGCTTCTAACTTTATAACCACCTTCCCCGAAAAAAAATCTGTATAAAAATTTGTTCCTGAATCAAAAGCTTCTTTGTATATTTATTGGTCACACAGACCTTAAAAAAACTTCTGATTAGCTACTCAATACCCCCCTTTGAAAAATTCTTTAATCTTCCTTATTTAAAAAATCGGAAAAATGGGAATCAGCATTAGAACACTGGTTCAAATGATTGATCTCCCAGCCTTCTGGAATCTGCCACCATTGCTTTACATAAAAATGGAATACAAACTATTTGTAATGCCAATCTTTTTGAGATTTTAATATCATCATTATGAAAATTAAACTAATTGCGAAAACCCTGTTGCCGGCATTTGGATTCTTTTTCTTTAGCGAAAGATCATTTAGCCAACTCACTCCTAATGATTTTACGCTCCTTTCCGGGCCAAATGGAACGGGTACAACATTGATAGGATCATCAATCACGGTTAACGGCGGTTCAGTAGGTGCTTACAAGCTCGTACAAACAACAGGTAATGTGGCTTTCAATAATTGCAATATATATTCAGCCGATAAGATCATTCTTACCAATAGCAATGTTGCCAGCGGCAAAATAGCAGCGGCCGCAAACTTTCCTAATTCGCCCTTATCTACGGGTACTATCCTTTCGATTGGGTCAAGCACATCTATTAGCGGCGATATTGATGTTTATGGAAATGTCGTTATTGGAGGTGGTACAGTGTCCGGAAGAGTAACTCTTCCATCTCCATCGGCAGCTAATAATTTCACTAATTATACATACAGCGGACCAGCACCGGCGGGTGGTGTAGTTTATGGCAACCCAACGTTGCCTGTTCTACCTGTAATGCCGGCTGCCGCAGCAATTCCTGCTCCACCGGCAGGTTATGTCGTTCAAAATATAACCAATACAAAGACTATTCAACCCGGTTGGTATGGTGATGTTACATTTGGTGGTAATAAAACGCTTACACTTGATTCAGCAGGTATTTATGTATTCAATTCGTTTCACTGGAGTGGAAACTCCAATAAACTTGTTTTTAATTTCAAAAATGGTGGCAATTATGTTATTTATGTACGAGAGGATGCCGACTTTGGAAAGCTGAATGCAAGCATGGCAGCAATCGGAAATGCAGCAAAAATTTCAATGGAAGTTCAAGGAACAGGATCCACTTCATCAATTGCAAATAATTCATTTGTTATTGCGAATGGTTCTTCAGGTGGCGGTTCCAAATGGGTAGGATCTGTGTATGCACCAAACGGCGGAATTAACATTGGCTCAGGTACAGGATCAAGCACATTGACAGGAACATTTGCGAGTAAATACAGTATTTCAATTCAAAGCGGTGTAAACATTATTTATTCGGCGCCCTGTCCTACATCGAGCTTTGTAAAAATGGATCCGAATATCGATATGCGTCCACTTGCGTTTACAACAAAGGATTCATTGATTGCCACCTCTACAATTCCGGGAACTACTTTTAGCTGGCAAGCAATAAATGGAGGCACCATAATTTCAAATCCGGCAACTGGCCCTAAGATCTACATTTCAACAGCCGGCACTTATATTGTTACGGCAACAACAGCACTTGGTTGTTCTTCGAAGGATACGATCGTCATTTCGGCAAGGGTCCTCAATTTAATTGGGGCTGAATTATTTTCCGTCTATCAAAATCGCGCCGCACCTAACCTGGCATCCTCACCATTCTTTGGCATAAGTAACGGCTATGTGTTGACAGATATTATTGTTAATGCTGGCTATTACACTGATGTATTGACAACTTTGCAATTGCCGCAATATGGATTACGGCCCCCATATTATCCTGATAACACCGCTTTTCAAAATGGTGAAAGTAATTTTATTATTACCGGTCAATTCCCCATCAATAACTTAATAAAGCTGGATAGTTTTAACATTGTTGCAGGGGTTCGAAAAATTAATTATTGCCGCACTTATTATGCAGCAGTTAGCAATAGACCTGATATTACTGGTGTTAATATTATCGGCGCCGGCGATACTACTATCCGCACATGGCTTGTACGGGCAGGATATGGTGTTACTGGTAAAGGAATAAAGATCGGTGTCATTTCGGATAGTTATGGGACAATACCAAATAGTACAATTCATCCACCAGATCAGTTTAATACTAATAATGTAGCAGACGACATCAGGCTTGGAGAGCTGCCTGGTGCCACAAACCCATTTGGATTCACTAAAAATGTACATGTCCTGAAGGATTTTCCTGTTCGTCGTTCCGATGAAGGACGAGCCATGTTGGAGATCATACATGATATTGCACCGGGTGCAGAATTATATTTCAGAACAGGCTTTTTTACCAATTATGACTTTGCCAAAGGAATAAAAGAATTAAGGGATTCAGGCTGTAACATCATAGTAGATGATATGACATATATGAATGAGCCATTTCTTAAGGATGGTATTGTAGCAAAGACTGTTGACACGGTTGTAGGCCAGGGAAGAACTTATTTCTCTGCAGCTGGAAATTTTGACAAACAATCTTATGAAAAAGATGCTGCCTTTATCAGTGCTACTTCAATTGGATTTACGGGTAAGAAGGCACATAATTTCGGTGGCAATAATATGTTTCAGCCAATAAAACTCAGACCCGGCAATTATGTATTTGTTCTGCAATGGCTAGACGGCATTGTTTCAAATGGTGACGATACTACCCATTATGATGTTGATCTTTATTTGAGCCAAAATACTAACGGTACGGGATTGATCGGATTCAACAGGAATAATATCGGTGGCGACCCATTTGAATTTATTCCGATCAATATTGTTGGTAACAGTGCTACCGATACCATTTCGAAACTGTATTATGTATTGATTGTAAACAATACGACTGGAGGTGACCCTTTACGTCTCAAGTATATTGCTTTTAAGAGAGATGCCGGCGCAAACATCCAGATCATGAATTTTGTCGAAGGAACTTCAACAGTTGTTGGCCAGGCAAATGCTGCAGGGGCAATTGCTGTTGGTGCATCAAGATTTGATAAAGCACCACCTTATTTAACTCCTCCTCAAATTGAAACTTACTCTTCGACTGGAGGAACAAAAGTTTGGTTGAGTCCAACGAATAGTGTGGTAAGACTAAAGCCGGATATTACGGCTCCCGATGGAGTTAGAACCAATGTTGCATTAGGTCCGGATTTACCGCCCCTGGATGGCTTTTCAAGTTTCTTTGGCACTTCAGCTGCCGCTCCTCATGCTGCTGCCGCTGCTGCATTAATTCTTCAGGGAAGGGATTCGTTTCTGCATGCTACAACAACACCGGCTCAGATAAGATCTTTATTGCAAACAGCTGCAACTGATATGGAAATTGCCAATAACATTAACAACACAAAATTTGATTATATATCGGGTTATGGTCTCATCAATATCGATCTGGCAATGCGCAGCTTTGCGGCTCCAAGACCGCATATTGATGCTTTGATAGTTCCTACTACTACTCCACCTATTATTCCCGGTGATACAGTGTTTACAGTGACTATAAAGGGAATTAATTACCGAGCAAATACAAAAGCTTATTTCAGAGATTCGTTACTTGCTTCTACTGCTATTCTTGATACGATAAACGGTATTGCCACTGCAATCATACCAAAATTTGAAGGCAACCCGCCGATCCGAATGTATACTCCGCCGTCAAATATTGATAGCCTCGATGGTGGATTCTCTAACAGTGCATACTTTTTTGAAAACAGGGTTATTGTAAAAGCTGTAAGCTATAACTTGAAATACGGTGACCCACTTCCTTCTGTGCTCGATACCATCATTACCATTAATGATACCCTGCTCCAGAATTCCCGTTATACTTTAGCTGATCTTGGTTTTGATAAGGATAGTTTGCATATAGAAACCGATGCTGTGGCAGGCGGTGATGTAGGTACATACGAGATCAAGGTTTACAGGAATTTCACACCAGGTAATTCTGCAGATTCAGCTCTTTTGAAAAAATTCAGTTATAAGTTTATTGATGGAAAAATAACCATTGCGAAATTCCTTGTGAAGGTTGTCCCAGATGATATAACCTTTGTGTATGGCCATGCAGTTCCGACCATCACCTATAAATACTATGATGAAAATAATGCTTTGATCACCGATCCTTTTCTCTTACATGTTCTTGACTCCTCTCATCATGAGTCGTTGCCTGAAAATGTGCTTGCAGTAGTAAGTGGTTATCCTTCATCAGAACTTACTAATACTGACATAGAGAACATGAGTGGAATGGTTAGTTTCAATGCGATAAAAAATTCGAGAAAGTTTACAACATTAGATGGTGAATTGATACCTGCTCCCGAGCCATCAGCTTTCGATGTGCAATACATTGTAGACGTAGCAGCACAATCAATAAAGAATTTTAAAACAAGCAGCCTGGACGATGATCTATTGATTACTCCTTATCCGGGTGTTCATGCAAGAGCAATGCTCAAAGCCTCGGCATTAATGAATGGCACGGCAAAATCAGGATTTACTACCAATAATCTTGTGCCTATAATAAATGGAGAACTGGTACCGGTCGTAAACAGTGAAGCAGGAGATCTTGTGCCAATTGTAAATGGTGAGTTGGTACAATTGGTAAATGGTGCAATTTCTGTGAATGGTGAATTGAGAACAGTGAATGGAGAGTTGGTACAAATTGTAAATGGGGAATTGGTGCAATTAGTAAATGGCGAGCTGGTACCTGTGGTAAATGGGGAATTGGTACAAATAGTAAATGGCGAGCTGGTACAATTAGTAAACGGAGAATTAGTACCGCTTGTGAATGGAGAGCTGGTGCAATTAGTAAATGTTGCAGCAGGCGTTCTTGTGCAGATGGTAAATGGAGAATTGGTACAAATAGTAAATGGAGAACTTGTGCCTGTTATTAATGGTGAACTTGTTCAAATTGTAAACGGTGAGTTGGTGCAATTGGTAAACGGACAACTTGTACCCGTAATAAATGGTGAGTTGGTGCAATTGGTGAATGGAGAATTGGTTCAATTGGTGAATGGAGAATTGGTTCAACTAGTAAATGCTACTGTATTGCCAATTACAAATGGATTGGTTCAAATTGTAAATGGGGAACTTGTACAATTGGTAAACGGCGAATTAGTACCATTAGTAAATGGTGAATTAGTACAAATAGTGAACGGGGAATTGGTACCAGTAGTGAACAGTTATTTGTCGGGCCCGGGTAATAATGAAAATGCAGCCGTGATAATAGATTCCGATGATATAAACCTGGAGGATGGATTTGGATTCCTTGGTGGAATGTTCTCAACTAATATAATTACAGGCCTGGATGTTGGTGAACAAAAAATAATAAGTGGAACGGCAGCCAACAGCAATTTTGCTTTCACTTATGGATTAGGTACTGCAACCATTACAGCCGATCCTTGCCTGCAAATACATAGTCCATTTAAGAATTTTGGCAACACAACAAAAAAACCGACAAGTTTATGGTTGAATGTTGTAACCAAGGTAAGCGGTCAGCTTGCAAACGAAGGTGATTCCTTATTATTCACAAGAAGCAGTATCACATTCAATTTTATATCATCAACGCCACAGGTAAGCGATCTTCCTATTCCCGATGGTAAGATTGTCGCAGCTAATGTTCCCGCGCCGGTTACCCATTTTGACTTTGCAAGAAATATGTGGGTGACAAGAGTACCAATTGGCTTTGCAAGCACTTCCGATATTTTTGTAACGGGTGCAATCATTAACTCTGATTCAGGTTTTCAAAAAATGAATGGCAATACCGAATCAGTCGTTAAGGGAAAGTTTTTTAGTAACAAAACTTTTTCAGATCAATGGGCTTTTGCAATGGCAGCGTACCAGCTTCCACAAACTCCACCTTCGCCACCATATGAGTACGTTACTTATGAAATGGTTGGCGATACAGGTGATGTAGTTTCAATTAATGGAGATTACCGTGCTGCTACCCCACTTCCTATTTTGCAATATCTTGTTCAGGGTGCCAGTGGTGGCGGTGGAAATAATTATACTGGCAGCAAATCTTCGTTCCAGGCATTTTCCGCTTGCGATACAGAACCTGCTTCACAACGGACGAATGTAACATCATTAACAATGGAAGAAGACAAGACTATGCCTTTGGTGCCTCAAATCCTGATACATCCAAACCCGGCGTCAGATCATTTAACACTTTCCTTTGTTCCATTACAAACGGGAAATTCTAAATTAGAAATATTAAGTATCAATGGAGCAAAGGTTTTTGAAATTGATTACGGAGTTTGCGAAGCAGGAAACAGGTACATAAAGAATATAGATGTTAGTAAATTCGTAAGTGGAATATATATGGTTCGGATATGGAATGCAGGGAATGTAGCCAATAAGAAAGTTGTTATTAGTCGTTAACTATTATTAAATATTAAAATATTTGACAATACCCGTTCCTAAAAATATAGTTATGAGAAAAGAAAAATTAAGTTTACTTGGCTTATTTCTGATGATTACGTTGAATATTTATTCGCAGCCCAAGGTTAATATCGATGACAGCAAGGACCCTGATACTGCTTCTGTAAATGCAATGTTGCAAGAATCCAAAGACCTGCTAAAAACGGATATTCCCAAGGCAATAATCAGAGCAACACTAGCCGGACAAATGGCAGATAAAATAAACTATCCCCAGGGCAAGGCGCTGTCTTTAAAAAATATAGGAATAGGTTATTATAGGCAGGGTAATTACCTGGAAACACTAAATAATTGGTTTGAATCCCTCGCAATTTATGAAAACATCGATGACCAAACCGGTATTGCCAATCTATTAAATAATATAGCCGCCGTTTATGGTATCCAGGGTGATGATGCAAAATCATTGGAATATTCTTTAAGATCACTGAAGATCTCTGAAAAATTAGGCGACAAGCTTAGAATACTTTCTGCACTGAACACTATTGCAACTGTTTATTATAATAAAACTGCAACCAAAGATACCGCCTTGGGCTATCTTTTAAGAGCTTTGCCTTTATGTGAAGAAATTGGAGATAAAGATTCTTATGGCACTATTGCTGAAAATATCGGGGAGCTCTATTATGATAAAAAAGATGATGCCAAAGCCCTGGAATATTTTAATAAATCTATAAAAGCCTTAGGTAATACCGGCAATAGTCCCTTTGCTTATAATGGTATTGCAAGGCTCTATCTCCGGAAAGGAAATACTGAAGAGGCATTAAAAAATAGTAACCTGGCTCTGAGCATAGCTCAAAAAACGGGAGTTAAAATTCATATCATGTGGTCACTGTTTGAAATTGCCAAGGTATATGTTAAAAAAAATGATCTCACTACTGCGCTTGATTATTTCAACAGATCTGAAGTTATGGCAAATGAACT
>Ga0070698_100005890_pt1 | contig 13381 bp, 9 predicted proteins | sample KBSK1502metaG_FD_65477 | JGI IMG/M metagenome (GOLD analysis project Ga0070698, IMG submission 65477) | Corn, switchgrass and miscanthus rhizosphere microbial communities from Kellogg Biological Station, Michigan, USA - KBS K1-50-2 metaG | ecosystem: Host-associated > Plants > Roots >... | reverse complement strand
TTTTTGATGAGCCACTCGGCAGCGCCTATGAAATCATCGAAGACATTCTGTTTTTTATCGAGCATGCCGGCTTTGTGCCATGCCTCGCCAAACTCTCCGCCGCCGCGAATGTTCGCCAGTGCATACACTCCGCCTTGCTCCACCCAGATGGCGGCCGATGAACTGAACCTGGGTGTCTGATTAACATTAAAGCCTCCATAACCATATAACAGCACTGGGAGCTTCCCATCAGGTTGCAGGCCTTTCTTGTGCACGAGGAACATTGGCACCTTTGTTCCATCCTTTGATGAGTACCAGACTTGTCGAACCTCAAATTCATCGGATTTGAACGGCACTTTAGGTCGTTCCCAAAGCTCCGTCTTTCCGTTTTGAACGTCGTAGCGATAGATGGTCTGAGGTGTCACAAACGACCGGAAGCTGAAAAATGCTTCGTTGCTGTTCCATCGTCCCGCGAGACCACTTGCCGACCCCAGACCGGGAAGCGAAACTTCGCCCAAGGCCTTTCCATCTACTGTGAAGATCTTTATTTGCGTCGTAACGTTATGCAGGTAGCTCACAAACAGCTTGCCCCCAACGAGTGAGAAACCCGCGATTGCGTCGCGACCTTCTGGAACGACCTCTCGCCATTTTTCGCGCGCAGGATCATTTGGATCCACTACCACTATGCGCTGATTCGGTGCTTGCCAGTCCGTTTGCATTACGAGCCGGTCGCCGGCAAACCATGCATCGAAGTGCGCAGGAATGTCGTTAACGATTGGTTGAATTGGGCCGCTGGGTAGTTTTTGCAGGTAGATTTCATTCCTGGCCCAACCATGCTGAACTCCGAACAGTAAATACTTGCCATCCTCTGAGACAGATCCGCTAACCCACTTGTCTGGTCCGTAACCTTCGCCAAATACCACGACATCCTTTGACGGGTCGGTACCTATCGCGTGATAGAAGACGCGTATTCCGGTGTCTCTTCGTTGGAGGTTGTAGTAGAAGCCGCTGCCATCTTTCTTCATCGAAACGCCGCGATAAAGTCCGTGCGGCAGTTGATCTACATCTTTGCGTTTGTCGACGTCCATCACGCGCAGTTCAGTTTCGTCCTGACCTCCTTGGCGGACGCTGTAGACAACCAATTTGCCGTCGCTCGATGCGTCAAGCAGTCCGATGTCCGTGGTGTGATCGGAGCTGAGGGTGTGCGGGTCGATGAGGACTTCGTCTTTGCCGTTTAGCCCTTGGCGAACATAAAGGATCGAGAGGTCATCCGCGGCCCGTTTTTTAAAAAGAAAATAGCGTCCGCCGGCCTCAAAAGGCGCGCTCACGGAGTCGACACGCAGCAATTCCGACAATCGCTTTTGTATGAGAGGTCGAGATGAAAGCCCGTCGAGCAGAGAGTGAGTGTATTTGTTCTGCGCATCGATCCATGCTCGTGTTTCAGGGCTGTCCTGATCTTCAAGCCAACGATACGGGTCTATGATTTCGACGCCATGAATGACTTCACGAAAGTTGTCGACTCTTGAAGGCGGTGGTTTCGGTACTTGCGCCTGTACAGATGAAGTCGATGAGATCACCAGGATCGCAAATAACAACAACTCCCGCCAACGCATGTTTCCTGTTTTCTTGTGAATCGACAGAACCTATACCTCCTCGAGCGGCTTAGCGCACGTTGCCTGGCCTACGGGGCCGACACTTTTTCCACGTCTAAGAATCTGAGCTTGATCGGCTCGATCCGACCGAAGATGTCCACCCTTACCTTGAGCAGGGATTTCGCCTGATTGATCCCTTCAACCTTTCCCGTGAAAGACGCGAACGGACCAGACTTGATGCGCACCGTCTCACCCAGGGTGAAGGTGAATCTTGAGTTCTTATCGGCGTTCCCTCGAAGCAGCTTTTGGAGTTCGTCTTCGGTCATCCGCGTACAATTCTCCGGCATTTCTCTGATCCGAATTATACAGGCTGACGCTCCTCACTGCGGACAGCCGGAAATAAAACGATTCCACCTCTACTTTTTTCTAAGGCGGTACTTGTTTCTGAAATAAAATGACGATTCCTGCCATTGCTATTAGAGCTTCACGTTCCTTTCAACTCTGATCGAGTACTTGGTGCCGCGTATGAAACCATTCGCAGCTTTGCATGACGCCTCTATAGGACGACGAGGCTTTATTAGAAATCTTGGCGCCGGAGCGATGGCTGTTCTTGCCGGAAATCTCACGCTGTCGCAAGCCGGATGTGGAAGATCGGAGAGTGTTCGCATGCCTACCAGAACTGAAATGAAGACTGCATTGAAGGATCGAATCCAGCTGGACGATCCAGGGAATTTCAACAGCAACGTCAATAATTGGGATCAAGTTCGCCTGGGTATTTACTACGACGAAGACAAGGAACTAATTGACATTGCAGTTTACGAGACCACCGCTAACATCGTAGCCACTTCGGGAAAGTTTCTTCCTGGTCCAGTTTGGCGAAACCTGTTGACGCAGGTAGGACCGGGTAACACGCCTGAACAGGTTGTTGACCCGATGATGGATGCCGCTGTTCGTTCGGTTCGTCGTCAAGAAAATGATGAAGGACCAATAAGTGACCGACCACCCAAAAAACCTACTCTACGTTCAGCCAGGAAACCAACCAATGGATAATCACTCGCGTAGCAGACTTTTTCGGCTGAGTCTCCTTACCCTCACGTTAATAATGCGTGTTGCGTACGCAGCAGCACAGGATCCGGATAAACCTCTCGCCTTGTTGAGACAGACGGGCGCTAACTACAAAATTCGAGTCCAGACAAATGCGCCCTTTACCGCGGGCGCCAGGGTGTCCGCGGTCCTCAGCAACAAGAGCAATTTAATCACTTGGGTTGAGAACGTCGCTGATTGTGCAGGCGAGGCGCTAAATCAGTTTTGCAAGGAGCTTGATAACGGAAGGGTGGTGATAAATTATCGTCTGCCCGCGAAACCGCAGGCATCTGACAAGTTCAAAGTCACCTTTGCAATCTCTGACCAGTCTGGTCGTGGTTCGTTTCGGTCTATTGATCTAATTACGGATTTTAAGCCGGGCGGACCTCGAATTGATAACGTCTGTGGTAACGGTCTGATAGTAGAGTTCCAGACTGATAACAATTCGTTAACAGAAGCGGAAACGAACTACTACCGAACTCGTCTGCTCGAGCTTAATAAGTGGTTAAAAGATAACGAATCAGAACCGTCGCGAATGGCGATTGTTCATGTCGAGCCTCTCAGTGAGCCATCTCCAGGAGATCCGATCGTCAGAGATTTTTCAGTTGATCCCGCCGCGGATCCGCAACAAAGTTCTCACGCATTAGATGTTGAAGCGGCGTTGGATTCGCAACGTGTACTCATTTGTCTTAAGTTGAATGAGACGCTGCCGAACGGAAAGTTCAACGCGCAAGTAGTGCTTCAAAAGAATCCGCCGTTTGAGTTTGATCGACCATTATCAAAAGCACTGGTAGGTCGCAAAGCTACGGCGGTGCCAATAGCGTCGAAAGTCGCCGACGAGAATAAGCTGGGCCTTCGCGCATTTGACAACAATCTTGAAGTTGGAATGCTCTTCACGAGTTCAGTCAAGGACGTGAAAGCAAACAATCGGACGACTCGACAACGTCAAAGCCGGGGTGCATTGGATCTGCGATTCGCTCCGCTCCTGCGCGATCGCACAAACCCTCCGCAAGCGAAAACATGGCAACTGTTCCGCACGCCATTGTTTCTTGATGCAAAGGTTTCAACCGGAAAGGTCAGTGAAGAGAGTCTGTCGCTTAACCGCGTGTTGATTGGAACCGAGTTCAACTTCCGGTATGTCGAGGGCACGAAAAAGGGTGAGCGGAACAAGTACGTTATCACCGTGCGAGGTACGAATGCGTCGGACCGCGACTTCAAGGTGGCCGAAGCGAAGGGTGAGTTTGAATTCCGTCCGATATTCGAAATGTTCAATCAACCACTAAGGATTCAGCACAAGTCGTCTCGCAGCGTGCTCATTCCTGATGGTCCACCGGTGGAAGTCGCCAGCGGGTTCTTTGGTTATCAGATCCAACCGTTCATCGGAGTCGAAGCTGGGCGAGTGTATCGGCGAAGGAGGGCTACCTTTCGCAACGAAGAGCAGAGCAGGACAGTGCGAAGGTTATTGCTCGGTGCTGATCTCGCGTTCAACCTTACGCCTCGGTTGAATATCACCATGACTGACATATTTTTCGTGCGCGGGGAGACGCCCGCGCACCGGAGCCGTAATTATTTCATCGGCACTGTTGAGGCGCCCCTGGGAAACATTAACCGCAATGCGGCCCAAAGTGTTTTCTTTTCCTTTGAACGCGGCGACCAACCACCCTTCGTCTCGCCTTCCGTAAATGCAATCAAGTTTGGATATCGAGTGAGGTCAGATTTCTTTTCGACTGGTTCGGCGCGTTAAAAACTGAGTGCCGCGTACAGTTCCCGGCATTTCTCTGATCCGAATTACACAGGCTGACGCCCCTCAACGAGGACGGCCGAAAAACAAGATATAGCCGTCGGCATCCTTGAGCTCGAAACCACGCAAGCCGTCATGAGTATTCTTCAGTGGTTCGAAAAACTCGACATTGCGTGAAGCAAATTCGGCCGCCAGGGCGTCAGGATCCGGAACGGAAACGAATGCATCCCAGCGAGCGATACCTTTCTTGACGTCTCGCGTGTAGTTCGGCACCGGAGCTACGCCGACGTCTTTGAGCAGGATCTGTGCACCGCCCCTACGAACGATGCCGAAGAAGACGTCGTCAGGAGCAGGTCCCTGGAAGGTGATCTCAAATCCAAGCCGGTCTCGGTAAAACGAAAGCGATGACGGTACGTGGCTAACGATAAAAAAGGGTGAGATGCCGGAAATCTCTGCTTGTGTCATGTGGACTCCTCCATGCTCTAAGCCCATCGAATGATACAAGATCACACCGACTCAACAGCAACGTCTCTGCGGACGGCCACCTTTGCGCGTCGCTGTCGCAATATCAAATCGAGCGCGAAGTAAACGAACGAAATCGCGCCTACTGCGAACACCGTGTCGCCGATCATTCGCATCCAGCGTAAGGTTTGCATTAGGTCAGTCTGTAGAAATTCCGGGCTGCGCGCCGACCAATAGCCGACCGAGACGGATTGATAAGTCTGGAGCAAGCCAACCGGGAATAGACTCAACACAATTTCCAGCATCAGTCCAATGTTGATGGCCCAGAAGGCGAGCCAGATCGGTCGTTGCTTCCAAATGACCTCGGGCTTCATCGCTCGCAAGCAAAACAACATTAAGCCGAGACCAAGCGTGCCGTAAACGCCATAGAGCGCGCCGTGTGCGTGCACCGCAGTCGTGTTTAGACCCTGCATGTAATAGAGCGCTATGGGCGGATTGATCATGAACCCGAAGATTCCGGCGCCGACCAGATTCCAAAACGCAACCGCGACAAAGAAATAAACCACCCATTTGTATTGCGCCAACCAGGGCCTGGCTTTCGCACGACGAATATTCGCAACTGCTTCGTAGCCGACTAGCAGCAGCGGAACAATCTCGAGGGCGCTGAAAACGGACCCGAGCGCCAACGCGACTGTGGGTGTGCCTGCAAAGTAAAGATGGTGCAGTGTGCCGATGATGCCGCCCGTCAGATAAATCGCGCCGGAAAGAAGTGAGGCCTTGGCCGCGCTCTCCGCGTGAATGACGCCAAGCTTCGCAAATAAAAACGCGATCACGACGGTAGCAAAAACTTCGAAGTAGCCTTCGACCCAAAGATGGACCACCCACCAGCGCCAGTACTCGACCACCGAAAGGTGCGAACGCATACCCCAAAAAAGTCCCGGACTGTAGAAAAGCGCAATGCCAGTCGTCGAGAGTAAATAGAGAATGATCAGCGACTTCGCGCTGCCTTTTTGCTTCAACGCGGGAATCGCCGTGCGTCCAATCAGAAACAGCCACAGGAGCAAGCCAATGAACAGCGCTGCCTGCCACAGTCTTCCTAAGTCAACGTACTCATAGCCTTGATGTCCGAGCCAGAACCAGAGGCTGCCGGGGAGTTTGTGCATGACCGACATCCATTGGCCGGCCATTGAGCCAAGCACAACGATGAGCAGTGCAGCGAAAAGAAGATCGACGCCCAACTTTTGATACTTGGGTTCGTAACCGCAAATGAATGGCGCGATAAAGAGACCGGCGGCCAACCACGCAGTCGCGATCCAGAAAATGCCGAGTTGCAAGTGCCATGTGCGCGAAACAACGTAAGGAAGGTACTGCGCCAGCGGAATGCCGTAGAAGGCCTGGCCCTCGACGCCGTAGTGCGCGGTCACCATTCCCATCGCTATTTGCAGCAAGAACAAAAGCGTGACCACGACGAAGTACTTGACCGTGGCTCTCTGCGATGGTGACAGCTTCGCGCCGATCAGTGGATCTCGATTAGGGATCTCTTGCGAAACGACTTCGCCTTCTCCCTTGTTCGCGTAGAACCAAACCATCCAGCCGATGCCGGCTAGCAACATGATCACGCTGACCCCTGTCCAGATAATTGCGCTATTCGTCGGAACGTTTCCCACCACGGGCTCAGACGGAAAATTGCTGGTGTAAGAAATGGTGTTGCCAGGGCGATTTGCCGCCGAGGCCCAAGCGGTCCAGAAAAAGAAAGAGCTCAGTTGCCGCAGCTTCACCGGATCGGATTGCGCGTTCTTCTGAATCGCGTAATCGCTGCTGCCTTCTGTGAACACCGTCGAATAATGTTTAAGATTCGCTTCAAAGGCTTGAGCGCGAATCGACTCGATCATCAAGCGACCTGTGGATGCGTCGTAATTGTTCTTGCGCACCGTGTCCTGAAGGCGTTGACGCAGCATAGCCTGCTGTTCGGAAGTAGCTTTGTCGTATGGTTTTTCAAAATCTTTTTGTGACCAATCGTCGAGGATGAAAAGCGATTCGCGGTGCAAATAGTCCGCGGTCCAATCGGGCGCGACGTAGGATCCGTGGCCCCAAATCGAGCCCATTTCCATGCCACCCATTGCCTGCCAGACGTTCTGTCCGTTTTGAATGTCATCGCCAGAGAACAAGACCTGTCCTTCTGTAGTTATGACCTCCCGCGGAATTGGCGGCGCTTGACGAAATATTTCAGTACCCACCCAGCCAAGAACGCCAAAGGAACATACAAAGATGGCAACGAAGACTATCCAGAGTTTCTTCATGAGCATTGGTCCCTTTCCGAAGCAACACCGCTGGGCAAAGTGCGTGCCCACTTAGAAATCACTATTTAATTACGGTCTCAGAGGGGATGGTGCGAAGAATGACGGCGCGGGTGCGGAGAATTTCGCAGTGCCGGTGCCACAAAAGTTTCGCGTTGTGGCTTTGCCGCCGTTGCGAGCACTTAGACCAAGCCCTTAACGTGTTTCTCTTTGCCGAATACACTGAATATAATCAAGATCAATGTCCTCCAAGAACACAAGCGAACAAATCCTGGTCGTTGACGATGATCAGGCTATACGCTGGACGCTGCGAGAAGCTTTGCAGAGCTGGGGCTTCACTCCAATCGAAGCTGCCTCGGTTGCAGAAGCCTTAAACCAGTTCAATGCAGATCTCCCTGCCGCAGTTTTGCTCGATATCGATCTTCCTGACGGTTCCGGCCTCGATGTTTTACGCGAGATCAAACGGGAACGCCCGGAAGCGATCGTGATCATGATCACGGGTAACGTTCAGGTCAATAACACCATATCGGCCCTGCGCGGCGGTGCTTACGACTTCATCGCTAAACCAATCAATCTCGAAGAACTCCGGGTCACGATCAGAAACGCCATCGAAACTCGGCAGTTACGCCAGGAAGTAGCGCAAGTCAGAACCGAACGAGCGCGCGAGTTCAATTTCAGGCAGATCGTAGGCGAGTCACCCGCCATGAAGAAGATGTTGGGCCTTGCAGCCAAGGTCGCCGAAAGCGAAGTGTCGTCAGTCCTACTTCAAGGTGAATCGGGAACGGGGAAGGATCTTGTTGCGAAAGCGATTCATTATGGTTCGCAACGAGCCGAAGGTCCTTTCGTTGCCGTCAACTGTGCCGCGCTTCCGGCTACGTTGATCGAGTCGGAACTTTTCGGCTATGAGAAGGGCGCCTTCACTGATGCCAAGGCGCGCAAGGAAGGACTATTCGAACAAGCTCACGGCGGCACATTGTTGCTCGATGAGATTGGCGAGCTTGAACTTTCACTCCAGGCAAAGCTGCTGCGCGTGTTGGAGGAAGGAGCGTTCCGGCGTGTCGGTGGTCTTAAAGACATTCCGCTTGACGTGCGTGTGCTTGCCGCATCCAATCGCGATCTAAAATCAGAGAGCGAAGCCGGACGATTTCGTCTTGATCTGTACTATCGTCTATCGATTATTCAGATCGACATTCCTCCGCTTCGCGAACGAGGTAACGACGTTCTTTTGTTGTCTCAACATTACATTGACACGATTGGGGCGAGGCTCAGACGACGAAAAATTACCGGGTTATCGCCCGAGGCAACAGCAGTCTTCAAGCAGTACGATTGGCCTGGAAATGTTCGCGAGCTCCGCAATGTGATTGAACGAGCTCTTATTCTTGAAGATGCAGATCAAATTACGACCGAGTATTTGCCCGGCAGTCTGTTGATGCCGCCACGCTTCGAACAGTCGTCTGAGGCCGGCCGCCATGACGGTTCCCGCTTTGTTTTGCCGGACGAAGGCATTTCGCTCGATGAAGCCGAGCTCGCTTTCGTTCGCCAGGCCATTCAGCGAAGTGGTGGCAATCAGACCCGTGCGGCGGAGCTGCTGGGTATTTCGCGTGATCAACTTAGATACCGCCTCAAGAAGTTAGAAGATGCTCAAATCAGTTGATACTCAGCCTAATCCGGACGAAGCGCTTGAGCGCTCGCAGAAGGAACTGGCCGACATCAAGTTTGCTCTCGACGAATCAGCCATCGTCGCCATCACGGATCAGCGAGGCATTATCAACTATGTCAATGAGAAGTTCTGTCAAATCTCAAAGTATTCACGCGAGGAATTGCTTGGTCAGGACCATCGCATTATCAACTCGGCTTACCATCCGAAAGAGTTCATCCGAAACCTCTGGACCACAATAGCGAGCGGGAATGTCTGGCGCGGTGAAATAAAGAATCGTGCCAAAGACGGGACTTACTATTGGGTAGATACAACAATCGTTCCTTTTCTTAACGCGGAAGGAAAACCCTACCAGTATGTCGCGATTCGCAGTGACATCACGGAACGTAAACGCGCTGAGGAGCAAATTCGCGAGCAGGCCGCATTGTTAGACCAGGCGCAGGACGCCATTCTCGTACGCGACCTGGACCAGAGTATTTTGTTCTGGAACAAGGGAGCCGAAAAGATCTACGGCTGGACTGCCGAAGAAGTCATAGGCAAGAACGCGGGAGAGCTACTCTACAAAGACCGTTCCGGGCAGTTTGATGCTGCTCGTCGAGCCATAATCCAAAATGGAGAGTGGAACGGTGATCTGCATCAAAAAAGACGAGATGGTTCTGAGATTATTGTGGAAAGCAGGTGGACTCTGGTTCGCGATGAAAGGGGTCAACCCAAATCGATCCTGGTAATCAACACCGACGTCACTGAAAAGAAGCGGATGGAGTCGCAGTTTCTTCGTGCTCAGAGAATGGAGTCGATTGGCACTCTCGCCGGCGGCATTGCTCACGACCTAAACAACGTTCTTTCGCCGATATTGATGGCTATCGACATGCTGCAATTAAAAGCAGCCGACGAAAGCAGTAAGAAATGGTTGGACGTCTTGCGCGCTAATGCCGAGCGCGGTGGAAACATGGTGCGACAAGTGTTGTCCTTCGCCAGAGGTGTAGAAGGCGAACGCGTAGCGCTACAGCCGAAGCATCTCGTGAAGGAGATTGTAAAGATTCTGCGTGAGACGTTGCCGAAGTCGATCGAAATCGGCTTCCACCTGCCAGCGGACCTTTGGATCATTTCCGCGGATGCAACTCAAATGCACCAGGTGCTAATGAACCTTTGTGTAAACGCGCGAGACGCAATGCCTGAAGGTGGCTCGATCTCAATCAAGGCGGAGAACGTATTTGTAGATGAAAACTATGCGCGCATGCATATCGAGGCTAAGGCAGGACGCTTTGTTGTCATCAGCGTAACCGATACTGGGCCGGGGATGACTGCCGAGATTCAGAGCAGGATCTTCGAACCCTTTTTCACAACTAAAGATATGACGAAGGGAACTGGTCTGGGTCTATCGACTGCGTTAACCATCGTGAAGAGCCACGGAGGTTTTATCAACGTCTACAGTGAGCTGCATAAAGGCAGTCAATTCGCCTTATATCTTCCGGCACTCGATACACCCGATAGCGTGCAATCAGCCGCAGCGCAAACGAATCTTCCGACCGGTCATGGCGAGTTAATTCTGGTGGTTGATGATGAGGAGTCGATTCGCGAAATAACGCGCGGCACGCTTGAAGCCTTTGGATATACGGTGCTGACTGCAAGCGACGGTACTGAAGCACTGGCACTCTACGCCGATAGGAAGAACGAGATTGCAGTTGTCCTGACAGATATCGTGATGCCTTTTATGGATGGGCCGGCGACAATTCGCGCCCTGCAACGAATGAATCCGGACGTTCGCATAATCGCTGCCAGTGGCCTGGGGACCGGACAACGCGCCGGCGAGGGAGCGCTGGAAGGTGTCTCTGTTTTCCTTAATAAACCTTACACGGCAGAGAAACTACTCACGACACTATCGCGCGTCTTGAAAGATTAAGACCGCCGTTTCGCATCACACGTCAGTCCTTACGCCTTGCGAGAAATTTCTGCCGAACTGCGAAATACCGCGCAACGACACCCGCTCCTCTCTCCAAAAGTAGCCAAACACTTAAAAGCGGTTAGTGGTACGGGTCGTGCACAGAGTGACCGGGGATAGTCGTTCGGTGCCGGATCAGTAATGAACCCGCCGAACAGAAGGGTCAGTCGTAATGGCAAAGGTTTTGATCCTCGGTGGCGGGTTTGGAGGCGTTGTAGCCGCAGAGCGCCTTGCCGAGCAAATCGGCGACGAACATCAGATCACGCTCGTCTCGCGGAGCCGCCAATTTGTTTTTTATCCGGCACTGGTGAGACTCGCTTTTGGGAAGTGCCGGCGCGAAGACGTTTCATTCGATCTTCGCCAGACGATGCTAAATCGAAAGGTGAACTTCGTCGAAGCCGAAGTTGCCCGCATTGATCCCTTCGAAAGAAAAGTAATCATCGCGCATGGAGAAGTCGAGGGAATACTTCCGTACGACTATCTCGTATTTGCACTCGGGCGCCGGCTTGCCACCGAACGAATCACTGGCTTCTATGAGCATGCTCACCATCTACTAAACGCCGACAAGGCTATTAAGTTTGGTAAAGCCATCGAGAGCTTTCGTGAAGGAAGAGCGGTCTTTGGGCAATGTTTGGGCGCCCGCTTGCCGGTTCCGGTTTATGAAACAGCATTTGCGCTGGCACGCAAACTGGAGAAGGTGGGCAAACGCGAGCGCGTCAGGATAACAGTCGTTAGTCCGGACACCCTGGAAGCAGAACTCGGCGACGTAAGCGCCGCCGTGGCGCTCAAAAAAGCACTGGATACACACCGGATAGAGTTCCTCCCAAACTTCAGCGTCAAGTTAGTGACAAAAAACGCCGTTCTCACAAATAGCGGAGATGCAGTGAATTTCGACCTGCTAATGCTTGTGCCACCCTTTCGCGGATCCTCGGCAGCTTCGTACGTCGGAATCACCAACCATGAGGGCTACATCAACGTCGATTCAGCGATGCGGGTGACAGGGCACGAACGGACATACGCCGTAGGCGATTGCGTCAACTTTGATGGACCGAAGATGGGCCACATGGCCGTGCGCCAGGCCGAGGTTGCCGCTCAGAATCTTGCGGCAGAAATCAATGGACGCAACCCAACTTCACAATATCGTCATGAGATGAAGTTTGTGATCGACGAGGCCGGGAGCGAGAGCATTTACCTCCACAAAGATATCTGGACGGATGAACCAGCGACAGTGAAGCAAGGGCGTTTTTGGAGTTGGGCAAAATGGGCGCAACAGAATTATTGGGAACGATCGCATTCATAGTTGGGGGCAAGCATCATGAGCAAGGAGTAAAGAAATGAAGGCAAGTGTTTTTCATTCCAGGAACAACATCCGAGTCGAAGAGGTAGAAAAGCCTCGCGCGGGCGTAGGTGAAGTTGTCATTCGCGTGACGCTCACCACAATTTGTGGAACAGATCTGCATATCGTCAGGGGTGAATATTCAGTTAAGCCCGGTTTGGTTATTGGTCACGAGCCAGTTGGCGTGATTGAAGAACTTGGCGAAGGGGTTTTCGGATACAGCATTGGCGATCGCGTGCTGGTAGGAGCGATTACACCTTGCGGGCAATGCCGTGCATGCCTGTCCGGTCATTCAGCACAATGCGGTCATGGAGAAGGTTACGAGGCGCTCGGTGGATGGCGGTTCGGAAACACCATCAATGGCGCTCAGGCTGAGTATTTAAAAGTGCCCTACGCCCAGGCGAACCTCGCAAAGATTCCAGATGAATTGACCGACGAGCAGGTGGTCCTACTTGCCGACATTGCCTCTACTGGATTCAGCGGCGCTGAATCCGCGCGGATAAAGATTGGCGACTCAGTGGTTGTGTTCGCGCAGGGTCCAATAGGTTTATGCGCAACCGCCGGCGCAAAACTGATGGGAGCCGCACTGATTATTGGCATTGACGGAGACGAACACCGGCTTGCAATGTCGAAACGCATGGGTGCGGACATCACACTCGATTATCGTGACGTTGATGTTGTAGCCGAGGTGAAACGTTTGACTGGCGGCGGAGCTGACGTAGCGATCGAAGCGCTCGGCACCCAACAAACATTTGAAAGCGCATTGCGCAGCTTACGGCCGGCGGGGACTTTATCCAGTCTCGGTGTCTACTCGGGCAAACTTCAAATCCCTTATGAAGCATTTGCGGCTGGCATAGGAGATCATCGGATCGTGACCACGCTTTGTCCCGGAGGCAAGGAACGCATGCGTAGATTGATGGAGATGGTTCGCCATCGCCGCGTCGATCTGACGCCGTTGCTCACACATACTTTCGCTCTCGACGACATAGCACAAGCTTACGACTTGTTCGGCGAGCGGCTCGACGGAGTAATGAAAGTTGCAATAAGACCTTAGCAACCGTCATGAAAGACAAAATATCCATGATCAATATCAAACGAATTCTTTGCCCGACCGATTTGTCCCCACACTCCGGAGACGCCGTGCGTTACGCAATGGCCCTGTCGCGCGCCCATGAGGCTGAACTGATTGTGCTCCACTGTCCGGATGATGTGGACGGCGAATACAAGCTTGCAACGTCTATCTTGGAACACATCGATCCTTCTGATTCCAGGTGGCGCTTTGTCATTGCCAC
>Ga0070698_100005889_pt1 | contig 13382 bp, 10 predicted proteins | sample KBSK1502metaG_FD_65477 | JGI IMG/M metagenome (GOLD analysis project Ga0070698, IMG submission 65477) | Corn, switchgrass and miscanthus rhizosphere microbial communities from Kellogg Biological Station, Michigan, USA - KBS K1-50-2 metaG | ecosystem: Host-associated > Plants > Roots >... | reverse complement strand
GGAAGGCGCCGCCGGCGGCGAGCGCCATCCACAGCATTTTCTTGCGTGCCGCCTCGCGGAATGTCACCGCTGCCATGATCCAGACGCCCATCACAGCCCTCCATCGGTGCCGACGATTTCAAGAAAACGTTCTTCGAGGGAACGGCGCTGGGGAGTGACCTCATAGACATCGGCGCCACTTGCGACCAGATAGCGCACGATCTCCGGCATTACCGCACCGGATGACATGGAGAGCGTCACACGCTCGCCTTCCGTGCGAACTGACCGACTCCACTGTGACAGGCCACTGACAATCTCCGCAGTCACATTGGCGGCCCGTATAGACACCGTGGTTTGCTCCTCGAGATCGTCATCGAGTTGCCGAGTCTCCAGCACCTCGCCATCTTTGATAAAAGCGACGCGGTTGCAAGTAACTTCGACCTCTCCAAGCAGATGCGAGTTGAGTAGGACGGTTGCGCCGCGTTCGCGCTGCCTTTTAATGATGTCACGAACGAGGCGGCGGCCGACGGGATCTAGGCCCGACGTGGGCTCGTCGAGGAAAATCAAGTCGGGTTCATTCAGTAGCGCCTGTGCGAGGCCAATGCGCTGTAGCATGCCCTTGGAAAAATCGCGCAGTCGTTTGTCGCGGTGCGGCGTGAGCCCGACTAGGTCGAGCAAAACGGGAATGCGCTCGCGGAGCTTCGAGTGCGACATGCCATAGAGCCGACCGTGCAGTTTGAGAAGTTCTGTAGGGGTGAGCCAATCGTAGAAGCGGAAATGTTCGGGAAGAAAACCAACTTTGCTGCGTGCCTTGACGTCTCCGACAGGGCGGCCAAGAATCTGGGCTTCTCCGCTTGTGGGGAATACCAGGCCCAGCAGCATTTTCACCGAAGTGCTCTTACCTGCGCCATTTGGTCCCAAGAAGCCGAAAACCTCACCCCTGGGAACATCGAGGGTGAGGTTTCGGACTGCCACTTTGCCGCTGAAGACTTTGCGCAGCCCACGGGTACGTATGGCAAGGTCACAATATCGGCTCATCTCGATCTGTCGACGGATCAATGCAACGAAGCGGCCAGACTCGAGGCATCGGAAGAGTTGCCATGACCTGACAGGGAGTGGATCACTCCGTTCTTGATCCACAACAGACTATACCGATTTCCCTGGGAGAGCGTTTCGGTGATCAGGGTGCCTTCCACCCCATCCACGGTCACGGTCTCATAGGAGCTCGAATTACGCGGAATCGGGACCACCAGGGTGGAGGACCAATCCACTGTCTGGCAGAATGACTGGGCCTCGGCAGGGCTCATGCCCGCCAGTTCCAATGCTGCTTCAGCAATCTCCGACATATTGAGATCAGGCGGAACGCTTACGGTCGGGCTGGGAGCTTGAATCAGGTAGGTACAGTTTGTGTCCTTAATGCTTGCCATGCGTTCCATCTTGCGCTCGGCCAGAGCCTCAGCCTGGGACTGCGGATTGGAGGTCACATATCTGTGCCGAATTGGGCAGTCTCCATATATAGAGATGACCGTCTTCGGAATGTGAACCGCTATCAACGCGCCGTTGGCCGACTCGGGAATTCGGATATCCGAACGGCCAATCTCGTCGAGCAGAGTGCCAACACGATCACGATTGACAGTCATCTGGAACGCCGTCTCTCCGTTGACCTCGACGCTGTGTGGTGCTCCCAGACTGCCGATCATTCGGATTGGATATCCCGCCAACTGGGCAGCTCGTGCCACATTCGAAACTACCTCGGGTTTGCCTGCATCCATGGTGACCACTACGTTGTCGGCGATGAATTGATTGATCAGCTTGTAAGGACGCGAGTCAGGTTCGGAGCCCGATATTAGTGTCGTGGGATCGATCGTAACCACCTGAATTTTTTGAACCCGCAGCATAGCCAAGATCCGCTGCGCCCAGGTGCGAACCGGGTTGACGCTGACCAAAATCGTGACAACCATTGCAACTGCCGCGAAGCCCCAGGCGGGACGCCAGCGCGGCGCGAAAAGACGAGCGATCCACGTGGCCTTTGGCTCACTAGCGGTTCCATATTGATCGTCGAACTGGGCATAGGCCATGGCGGGATTGATTGTGATGCTGTCCGCGACCGGAGCAAGGGTCGCCAACAAGTCCTGCATCTGCGCACTCTCAGCACGCAGCTTCTCGAAACACGCGCGGCAGTCGGTGCAAGAAATAAGGTGCTCAGTGACCCCTATCAACTCAGCACCAGTCAGTTGACCGTCCAGATGCGCCCGAAGAATTCCATCGTTAATACAGGTCATAGTTCCTCCTGGTTCGGATTATGCGCGAGGTAATGGATGCGGAATTCCTCTTCGGCACGGTTCAACATGGTGCCGATTCCACTCACCTTCACATCGAGGGCGTCGGCGAGTTCTTTGTACGACAACCCGGAGCTGCGCAAGATCAAGAGCTGTGCCTGAGTCGGCTTAATCAAGGCCAGCACAACACGCACTCGGCGGCATTTCTCTTCACGCAGCAAGGCGTCCAGCGGTCCGCCGACCCCGCTTTCGTCCCAGGCTCCTCCGGCAGCCTCTTCGTATCGGCGGCGTCTGCCAGACGCGCGCAAGGCATCGATTCCCAGATTCGTCGCGGTGCGATACAGCCATCCTCCGACGTTGCCATCGACTTGCAGCGCGGGCTGACGGTACAGACGCCAAAAAGCATCGTTCGTCACTTCTTCGGGATGCGAGAGATCGCCAAGCAGGCGCATCAATATCGCGACGATCCGGGCATAGTGCTGAAGAAAAACGGCCTGGAACTCAGTTTCGTCCCAATGCTCCGCTGAACTCTCCCGGACTGTCATGGAGCGACTCAATACCTGTGCAATTCCCACGATGATGCCCGCCCGCCTTCCCGGTTCACATATTTAAAACGGCGCTCAGTGGCAAATTGTGACAGAACGAAAGCTATCCTTCGATGGGATTTAACCATGAACGGCCCTTAGCTCGAATATTGCCAGACACTCTTGGCAGATGACGGGCAAACCAGAAATTATCGCGCTTTCAGCCCGTTTGTCAGGATCGGAATCTCGTGTTTCCACTTTCGATGTACACGTCGCGAACATCATTCGGGCTTCTGAGACCAGGGGGGCACAATTCCATTCACGCGAGCATAAGCAACGGATTGGCCATAGTGCTCATTGACATGAGCAAAGATCCGCAAGTAGATCCTTCGGACCGTCGTCTTCTCGCCGAAGAAATCCGCGGGTCGGTCGAGTTCGGCAGCTGTTAGTTGCGAGAATCGGTTGCGGACTTCATCAAGAGACGATTTCAGCATTCGCGTCACGGCGTCTTTGTCCGTGACTGTCTTCTCCAGTTCGCCCATGCGCTTAAAGACCGCTTGCGTGTCAGGTTTGCCTTTTGCACCCGGCGGCAGACTGGGAAAGTATTCAGCTGGGAGCTTCACCCCGGTCAAGGAGAGGAGCAGGAAGTTGCCATTGGCGATGTGGACGTAGACTTCGCTCACGGAGCGTACTCCTGCCCCTGGTCGCCAGGCATATTTGTTGGCTGGCATGGCTTGCGAAAGCTGATCTAAGTGTTTGCAGGTCTCTGCAAAGTCATCCAGGTACTCGGTCTTCAGACTACCGGCATTCTGTCCTTGCGCGGCCGACAGCGAGGCTGCCAACAATAGGAACACGACATTTCGAACCAAGGCGTTTTTCATGGCGGCAAAATGATACAGCATTTGGTTTCCCCACTGTTGTCATCTTGAATAGAGCGAGCGAGGATCGACGGAAATTTGATGAACATCCCAAATCCCAATCACTTCTTGTTTGCCGACAATTCGCCAACTGACCGTCAAGCTCGGCTTAGGTGTGTGATTGACGAACCGGGCATCCAAAATCATGCACCGACCCAAAACGCGCTCGCATCGAATCACGCTAGGAGGAAGTGTTATGCAAGCTGCCGTTGTTCCCGCTGTGAGCAGTTCGTGGCAGGTCAAAGACGTTCCGCAACCTCAGCCCGGACCGAATCAAGTGCTCGTGAAGATGCATGCAAGCGGCATCTGCTACACCGACGTACATCAAACGCTCGGACACTTGCCCGGACCATTCCCCCGAATCCTCGGCCACGAGCCGGTCGGCGAGATCGTTGCCGTGGCTCCCGACGTCACCACGCGAAAGGTCGGCGACCGTGTGGGTACCGCTTGGATTCAATCCACTTGCGGGCGCTGCGAATGGTGCCAGCGTGGCCGCAGAATGTTCTGTCCGTATCTGAAGGGTACAGGGATTGAGGCACAAGGCGGACACGCCGAGTACATGCTGATGAATGCCGACGCAGCCTATCTTATTCCCGACAAGGTTTCCTATGAGCAGGCAGCCCCGATCTTTTGCGCTGGTTATACGGTCTATAGCGGCCTTCGCTGGGCGGATCCCAAGCCGCATGAGCGCGTGGCTGTGCTCGGGATCGGCGGGCTTGGGCACTTGGCAGTGCAATACGCGAAGGCCGCAGGCTTCGAGACCATCGCAGTTTCCCATTCCCCCGATAAGGACAAGATGATCCGCGATCTCGGCGCCGATGAAGTTGTCCGCGACGGAAAGAGCCTTGCGGCAGCGGGGGGCGCGGATGTAATCCTCAGTACCTCAAATTCGACCAAGTCGATGGTGGACGGCATACAGGGATTACGGCCGGACGGCCGTCTCGTCACGATGGGTGCCGATGCGGAGCCGCTTTCGGTCTCGCTAATGGATCTCATCTCGAAACGCATTCGAATAATTGGCAGCCAGCAAAACGGCCCCGAGTATCTTTACGAAGCGCTTGATTTCGTAGCGCAAGGAAAAGTTAAAACGATTGTCGAGACGTACCCATTGGCAGAGGCACCCAGGGCCTATGACCGCGTTGCGGAGGGCAAGGCCCGGTTCCGCGCCGTCCTCACAATGTAATCGCCGATCCGAGCAGTCATCGCTGTCTCGGGTGCATCACGGACAACCCTGAAGTAATCCCAAGGTAATGGTTGCCGACAATCCGCTCTGGATATCAATCCTGTTGCCGCCAAACTGTGGCCAAGTGATATGCACAATCGCTCGGACCGCTGATTGGTAGTAGCATGCTCGCGATCGAGCAGCTTTATGAAACGCAAGGTCGTTTTTGCCGCATTACTGCTCGTCGCGTGCCACTCTCTCGACTGTCCGATGAACCTTTTCTTCATCACTTCCAGTCATCCCGTGATCCTGCGCTTGGTTTGGAGAGCCAGCGGACGCACCTCGACAGCACCCAACGAGGCAGCCGGGCAGCGTGCTGCCCACTCTATGGCCGCGTCAAGCGATGGCAGCTCCAGGATGGTGAATCCTCCCAGCTGTTCTTTGGTGTCAGCATACGGACCGTCCTGTACGCCCCGCTTTCCTTCCTTAATTCTTATCGTGGTTCCCGTTTCCGGTACTTCCAGCGGATCGCCTGCGACAAAGACGCCTGACTCGACGAGAGCCTTGTGGTAGGCGCGCCAGGCGCCCGTGTAGGGGTCGGTCCCATCGCTTCTCCGTGACGCGAAAGCCTCAGGCGATTCGTAGATCAACAATGCGAATTGCATCACCTTTCTCCTTCTGAACAGTTTTACATGTCCTGAACGAATGACGTACGGGAAGCGGACACTTCTACAGGCAGTTAGGGTATTGTCCGGTCTTAAGGAAAGAACGAGTACGACCAGAAGGCAGTTTTTGAAGTCCAGACGTAAAGTCTGATGAACAGCCAGGTGGAATTAGTAATGACAAGTCGGCTTCTGAGTCGTAACGGGCTCTCCAATGCCGAAAGGGCGCAAAGTTGCCGGATCTTGCACCGATCGCCTACATTCGCCTGCATCAAGCTCCCCACGCAGGCTACTCACAGAGTCTTCGCCCTCGCACAAATTGACTTAGCTGCCACGAAAGGGGTATTCCTTGTCCCGGCTTCAGTGGTAGCAAGAAACACTGTATCTCGTGATGATATTGCTTCTGCCACTTGCCCCACTACCAAGGGGCGGCCTACCCAGTGGTGCGATATGTGGCCCGGATCGCGATCGGAGAAGGCACTCTGCTCCAATCACGAGTGCCGGAGGTTTTCATGAACAACCTGCGTAAGTACTGCCGACTTTTGTCAAGCGGGACACGACTGGATGATGCGCTCACATTCTCAAGTTTGTCGCAGGCTGCAGGCCGACTTGCGCCGCTCGTCGTGTTCTGTGCGTTCAGTCTCACGTGTGCCCTGTTGCTAAATGGATGCACGAGCGGTGCGAGTGCTCCATCGCCGCCGCCTGCCCCGACCGTCGAGTTCGTTTCCGTTATCCAGCAAGACGTGCCCATCTATAGCGAATGGGTGGCAACTCTGGACGGATACGTGAACGCGCAGATACAGCCTCGCGTTGCCGGATACATCATCCGGCAGAATTACAAAGAAGGATCTGTTGTCAGGAAGGGAGAAGTGCTGTTTGAGATCGACCCTCGCCCGTTCAAGGCCGCGCTTGACCAAGCCAAGGCTCAACTGGCTCAGGCGGAGGCGCAACTGGGCAAGGCCGGCCTCGATGTCCAGCGAGACACGCCATTAGCGCAAGCGCGAGCCATCGCGCAAAGCCAACTTGATACGGAGATCCAGGCAAAACTCGGTGCACAGGCTCAGGTTCTGGCGGCGAAAGCGAACGTCGAGCAGGCTGCACTCAACTTGGAGTTCACCAAAGTCACTTCCCTGATCAATGGGATCGCGGGCATCGCGCAAGTGCAGATCGGTGGTCTTGTCGGACCTAATTCAGTCCTCACTTCTGTGTCCCAAGTGGACCCGATCAAGGCCTACTTCACAGTAAGTGAGCAGGAATTCACGGATTTTCACCGCAGGTTTCCGACACAGCAGACCGTAGAGGAACAGCGGAGGCGAATCGCCCTGGAACTCAAGCTCGCAGACGGAAGCGTCTATGAGCGCCCGGGAACGATCTACTTTGCCGATCGAGAAGTAAACCCCGCTACTGGCGCCATACGAATCGCAGGCGTCTTCCCGAATCCTAACAATCTACTTCGCCCGGGCGGGTACGGGCGCGTTCGCGCATCTGCGAAGACGCAGAATGGCGCCTTATTGGTGCCGCAAAGAGCAGTGATTGAGCTGCAGGGCAGTCATCAAGTCGCGGTGGTGGGAAATGACAACAAGGTGAGTATCCGTCCGGTGACGGTGGGTGAACGAGTTGGGAAGATGTGGATCGTCACAGATGGATTGAAGCCAGGTGAGCGCGTGGTTGTCGAAGGCCTGATGAAGGTGCGAGACGGCGCTGTCGTGAAGGCAGTCCCAGCCGAATCTGCCAAGGCAGGAGGGTAGCGATGTCGAAATTCTTTATCAATCGTCCCATCGTTGCCATTGTGATCTCGATCCTGATGGTCATCGTGGGCGCGATCACCATCGTCAGCCTCCCCGTGTCGCAGTTCCCGGCGATCGCGCCTCCGGAAGTGCAAGTGCAAACGACTTATGTTGGCGCGGATGCGCAAACGGTGGAACAGTCTGTGGCTACGCCGATCGAGCAGCAGATGAGCGGTGTGGACAACATGAGCTACATGTATTCGGTGAACTCATCGACCGGTGAGATGAGGCTGGTCGTCGACTTTGACGTGGCGACTGACACGAATACGGATTTAATTCTCACCCAGATTCGGGAGACGCAAGCGGCCTCGCAGCTTCCTGTTGACGTGACGAATTTCGGCGTGACCGTGCAGAAGTCAGTCACTGCGCCGTTGATGTTGATCAGTCTCTATTCGCCTAGCGGTATTTATGACTCGAAGTTCCTGGCGAACTACGCGTATATCAACCTTTACGATCAATTGAGCCGGGTTTACGGAATCGGCAGCGTTCAGGTGTTTGGGGCCGGCAGGTACGCCATGCGGTTGTGGGTAAAACCCGACCAACTGGCAAAGCTCGGGATCACAGTCCCCGAAATTGTGACTGCTCTGCAGTCTCAGAATACGGTGAACCCCGCAGGCCAGATCGGTGGAGAGCCTGCACCCAAGGGGCAGGAATTTACCTACTCGGTCCGGGCCCAGGGTCGGCTGACTACGCCGGAAGAATTTGAACAAATCGTTGTCCGCGCCGCGCCCGATGGCGGGATCGTGCGGGTCAAAGACGTCGCCCGGGTTGAGATGGGAGCACAGGACTACACCATCATCAGCCATTTGAATGGCAAGCCGAGTGCGATTGTCGCCGTGTATCAATTGCCAGGGTCAAATGCGGTGCAGGCGGCAGCTGGAGTCAGGAAGCTTCTCGCTGAGGAGAAGCAAAGGTTGCCTCAAGGCGTTGACTACGGCATCGCTTTGGACACAACACGTGCCGTGTCGGAAGGGATAAAGGAAATCGTAGTGACACTGTTGATCGCCATTCTTCTGGTGATCATTGTAGTGTATGTCTTCCTGCAAGGCTGGCGCGCAACCCTCATTCCGCTGCTGGCTGTGCCAGTGTCTCTGGTGGGGACTTTTGTTCTCTTTCCAGTATTTGGCTTTTCCATCAACACTCTTTCGCTGTTTGGTCTCGTCCTGGCCATCGGCCTGGTTGTAGACGATGCCATCGTGGTGGTGGAAGCAGTCGAGCACCACATCGAAGAAGGCATGTCACCGAAAGAAGCGACTCTCAAGGCGATGGAGGAGATCACGGCGCCGGTAGTGGGCATTGCACTGGTACTTTCCGCCGTGTTCATTCCTACCGCATTCATTCCAGGAATCACTGGACGCCTTTACCAGCAGTTCGCGGTGACCATCGCAGTCTCCGTCATACTTTCCGCGTTTAACGCGCTTACGTTAAGCCCCGCTCTGTCGGCGCTGTTGCTGCGGCCGCGCACCAAAAGCAGTGGTCTGCTGCGCAGGTTCTTCGATGGATTTAACCGGATCTTCGCGCGCGCGACGGACGGCTACGTACGAGTTTCCGGCGGCCTCATCCGCAAGAGCGCAATTGCGTTCGCTGTCCTTATCGTGTGCGGAGTCCTGGCGGGCTTCTTCGGCGCAAAGTTGCCCTCCAGCTTTCTTCCGGACGAGGACCAGGGTTACATGTACATGAACCTGCAGCTTCCCAGTGCTTCGTCGCTGCAGAGGACGGAGGCCACCGCGCACGACATCGAAGAAATACTGGCTAAGACTCCCGGTGTGGAATCGACGGCCAGCGTTGTTGGGTTCAGCCTGCTTAGTCTGACGCGGTCGAGCTACAGCGCGTTTTTCTTCGTCACGTTGAATGAATGGAAGGACCGCAAGAAAAGGGAGGAGCAGTATCAGTTCATTCGGCAGAGCGTGAACCAAAAACTGGCGGGCCTTCACCAGGGTATTGCGTTTTCATTCTCTCCTCCAGCCATCCCGGGGGTAGGAACCTCCGGCGGAGTCACGTTCGTGCTCGAGGACCGGTCGGGCAAGGACATCGAATTTCTTGCAGGCAACATGAACAAGTTCCTAGCAGCAGCGCGGAAGCGTCCAGAACTGGCCTCCGTGAATACCACGTTCCTGCCGAGCGTGCCGCAGCAGTTCGTTTTTGTCGACCGGGACAAGGTGCTTAAGCAGGGAGTTGATATCAAGGACGTCTATCGAACCATCCAGGCGTTCATGGGAGGCTCGTTCGTCAACTACTTCAACCGCTTCGGGCGGCAGTGGCAGGTCTATATCGAGGCCGAAGGCGAGTATCGCAACCGCGCGGAGAACGTCGGACAGTTCTACGTGCGGAACCGGGCGGGTGACATGGTGCCGCTCTCGGCGTTGACGAGATTTGAATCGAGATCCGGTCCTGAATTCACCATGCGTTATAACCTCTACCGTTCGGCACAGATCTTCGCCGGCGCTGCGCCTGGATTTAGTTCGGCGCAAGCGATGGCCGCGCTGGAAAAGGTCTTCTCAGAGACCATGCCTCCTGAGATGGGATACGACTACATGGGAATGTCGTACCAGGAGAAGAAAGCTCAGGAAGGGATATCTCCGGCAGTGATCTTTGGCTTTTCACTGCTGGTGGTGTTCCTAATCCTCGCGGCACTATACGAGAGTTGGTCATTGCCCTTCAGTGTCCTGTTGAGCACGCCGGTTGCGGTTTTCGGCGCATTTATGGTGCTGTGGCTGCGTCGCGTCGTGATGGGCCTCTACTTACCTCCTTATATGGTTCAGATGGAAAACGACGTCTATTCACAGATCGGGCTGGTCATGCTGATCGGACTGGCAGCCAAAAATGCCATCTTGATCGTTGAGTTCGCGAAAGACGCGTACGAAAAAGGACAGCCATTGGCGGAAGCTGCATTGGCAGCGGGAAGGTTGCGCTTGCGGCCCATCCTGATGACCTCATTCGCGTTTGTCCTTGGATGCGTTCCGCTGTGGACTGCAAGCGGAGCTGGTTCCGTCGCTCGCCAAATCATGGGCACGACGGTGATCGGAGGAATGTTGGCGGCTACATTGATCGCGGTGCTCATTATCCCTGTGCTATTCGTGGTCGTAGAAAGGCTTTCGCACAGGAAACCAGGGATGACGATTGCGCCTGGGACATCTCCTCTACCGGCGCAAGGAGATGATTAGGATGAATACAAGAAAAGAGATATTCGTCGTTGGTTTCCTCCTGATATTGACGGGTTGCGCCATAGGCCCGAATTACAAGAAGCCGGCGGTGCCGACGCCTCCCGAATACAGAGGTTTACCACCAGACCAGGTGGGAAAGTCCGACGTAGCTTCCTTCGGCGATCAGAAATGGTGGGATGCCTTTCAGGACGAGGTTTTGCGCGATCTTATGCGCACGGCTCTCCAGCAGAACTATGAGGTGCGCATTGCGGCAGAAAGGATCCTCGAGGCGCGAGCCCTGCTCGGCATTACGCGAGCAAACCAATTGCCCTCCGTCGAAGCCGGCGCATCTGCAGTGAATGAACGCATCCCCAAGACAGTCAGTATTCCCAGTATCGAGACCAGCGCGAACCAGGTAAGTCTGTCGCTCGCCTGGGAGCTGGATTTCTGGGGAAAATTCCGGCGAGCTACGGAATCTGCCCGCGCCAGTCTGCTCTCGCAGGAATGGGCACGGCGTCAGGTCATCAGTTCGTTGGTCAGCGATGTTGCCAGTGGCTATTTTCAGTTGCGCGAATTGGATCTTGAGCTCGAGATCTCACGTCAGACCCTGGGCTCGCGAACGGGCTCGCTGCGCCTGACTCAGATCCTTGCTGATGGTGGCGCCACGTCCATGCTCGATGTGCGGCAGGCGGAGCAGTTGGTGTACGCCGCGGCGGCCTCAATCCCGGACCTGGAACGGCGTATCGAGCAGCAGGAAAATTTCATCAGTATTCTTCTAGGCAACAATCCTCAAGCCATCGCTCGTGGCCGGAAGCTTATCGATCAGCCGCATGCACTGGAAGTTCCGGCTGGACTTCCGTCATCTCTGCTGGAGCGTCGCCCGGACATCCGCCAAGCGGAGCAGCAATTGATCGCGGCGAACGCGCAGATCGGCGTCGCCAAAGCAGACTATTTTCCCCAAATCTCATTGACCGCTGTCGGCGGGTACCAAAGCTCCGCTCTTACTGGTCTCTTCACCGGGCCAGCAGGCCTATGGACATTTGGCGGTAGCGCAGTGCAACCGGTGTTTGAAGGGGGCAGGATCAGGAATCAGGTCAGGTTCGCGCGGGCCAGCACTCAAGAAGCGACCTTGTTTTACCAGCGTACTGTGCAGCACGCGTTTAGAGGTGTTTCCGATGCACTGGTTGCATACCGTAAAAACCAGGAGTTCCGCATCCAGCAAGAACACCTGACTCACTCGGCCGAAGAAGCGACAAAGTTGTCGAACATGAGATACAAGGGAGGGGCTACGAGTTACCTGGAGGTACTGGATAGCGATACGCGGTATTTCGCCGCTCAGCTAAATCTGGCCCAAGCCGATTTGAATGAACTCCTGGCGTTCGTACAACTTTACAGTGCCCTCGGAGGCGGATGGGAATGACGCCGGGCAAAGAATAAGATTGAGAGATGAGGACGATTTCGCTTTTGGCCGGATCGGTACTCCGAGCCGCCGGACGCCCTTCACGCGCCGAATGCCTGCCCCTAGATCCGGGCTGAGCAGACCGCAATGGGAAGCTTCATACGCCAGCCGGCGTATCGCCGCCAATCTCAGGTTAATCGTTGACGGAGCGTACGGGTGCTGTTCGAGTGCTATTCGGTAGCGTGTGACCACGATCCTATTGAAGGCTAACCTGGGCTCCGAACAGTACCAGTCGATGAATTCGCGAATGGCATGCTCGTACGAGCGCTTTGAACTTGCCGACCTGAGGCTGTTTAAGACGGCGGATTTCGATTGTTCTAGATCGGGTAATTTGAGGACAGTTTTCGGGATTCGTTTGCGTTTGCTCTTCGCCATTGGAAGCGGCCTCCAGTGCCGGGGCGAAAAAGCGTGATCTGTCCTCGATCTTCTGACCGGCAGCGCGTTTGTCGGTACTAATCCGACCGGCGAGCTGATAACTTCCGGGTTGCCCGTTTACTCGGGGATCGCCAAGGCAGTCAGGAATGGCCACATCTCCGGTTAGCCAACTAACCGGCCAGGTGGAAAGATCAGACCGAGTATCAGCCTACTTTCGAGAACGAGAACAACGATGCGGCCTTGCACACGATGCGCGCATCTGCTATCCATGTCCGGTGTATGGACGAACTCACAAAAGATGCCGTCCGAGCGATTGAGCAGATCCATTCAAATTGGATCGAGTACGAAGTTGCTGGAGAAGGTCACAGCTTGATGACGTTGTGCGCTGATGACATTGAGTTGTGGCCGCCTGACACGCAACCTCTGCTTGGACGCGCGGCGGTTTCGGCGCAGATGGCGCACGGGACGACGAGAATTCACTGCATTGAGATTACCGGTCGTCGTATCCGAGGTTCAAACGAGATTGCTTACTTGACCGCCAGCTACAAAACTACGTTTTCCTCGGCGGAAGACCCCACTCCTAGACAGGCCCTCGGAAGCCACCTCTGGATACTGCGAAAGCGGGCCGGTACGTGGGTTGTTATTCTGGTGAGCTGGTCATTGTGGGGCGGTGCCGCCATTTCCGGGGCTTGTCAGCCTCCTCCGTTTCCCAGCATTGGGGCCACATCCTGAAAAACGGGTAACTCGTACATGTAACAAACCGGATTTTGCTATTGATCGGTGCGCTCAGACGATTCTGGACGGGTGCTCGGCGATCCGCAAGGAATCCAGATTGTGAGCTGCGGATAGGTAACGAGAAGTCGGCATAGCTGAAGTCATCTGCCAGGACTCGCCCAATCGTTCGGATTACTCCCGAATGACGGACCATCCGCAAGTTAGGAGGACCACAGGATGTAGGCGCGCCTGCCATCGGTACATTCTGAACCGTCCGCTCCGACCGAAGTCACGAAAGGGATAGCAAATGAGGGAAGAAAGAAGATGGATCGGGCTGCTGAGCCTATCTGCAGGAATTATCGTCGCGCTCCTGATCTGCAC
>Ga0070698_100005888_pt1 | contig 13384 bp, 12 predicted proteins | sample KBSK1502metaG_FD_65477 | JGI IMG/M metagenome (GOLD analysis project Ga0070698, IMG submission 65477) | Corn, switchgrass and miscanthus rhizosphere microbial communities from Kellogg Biological Station, Michigan, USA - KBS K1-50-2 metaG | ecosystem: Host-associated > Plants > Roots >... | reverse complement strand
GCCTCGCCTTCCTTGAGCGAGATCGAGTTGACGATGCCCTTCCCCTGCACGCACTTGAGCCCCGCCTCCAGCACCGACCATTTCGAGGAGTCGATGACGATCGGCACCTTGCTGATATCCGGCTCCGAGGCGATCAGCTTGAGAAAGGTCTCCACCGCGCGCTCGGAATCGAGCAGGCCCTCATCCATGTTCACGTCGAGCATCTGCGCGCCGCTCTCCACCTGCTGCCGCGCCACGGCCAGCCCCGCGTCGTACTTCCCCTCGGTGATCAGCTTGGCGAAGCGGCGAGATCCGGTCACGTTGGTCCGCTCGCCGATGTTCACGAACAGGGTGTCCGGTCCGACGGTGAGCGGCTCGAGTCCGGAGAGTCGAAGCCGGGCGGGGACCACGGGGCGGCGGCGGGGTGGAAGGCCGCGCACCGCATCGGCGATCGTCCGGATGTGCGCGGGGGTCGTGCCGCAGCAGCCCCCCACGACATTCAGGAATCCGTGCTCGGCGAATTCGCGAAGCACGGTTGCCATGGTCTCGGGGGTCTCATCGTATCCCCCGAATTCGTTGGGCAACCCCGCGTTGGGGTGCACGCTGAGATACACCGGGGCCACCCGGGAGAGCTCCTGCACGTACGGCCGGAGCGCGCGCGCGCCGAGGGCGCAATTGAGTCCCACGCTGAGCGGCCGGGCGTGCATCACCGAGTGCCAGAACGCCTCCACCGTCTGGCCCGACAGGGTTCGGCCGCTCTGGTCGGTGATGGTGCCGGAGATCATGACCGGCAGCCTGACGCCGGCCGACTCGAAGAATCCGGCCACCGCGAAGAGGGCCGCTTTGGCGTTCAGGGTGTCGAAGATCGTCTCGACCAGAATCAGATCGGCGCCGCCCTCGACCAGCGCCGCGGTCGCCTCGGTGTATGCCGCCACCAGCTGATCGAAGGTGACGTTCCGAAACCCGGGGTCGTTGACGTCGGGAGAGATGGATGCGGTCCGGCTGGTCGGGCCCAGCACTCCGGCCACGAAGCGGGGCCGCGAGGGATCGCGGGTCTCATAGGCGTCGGCCGCGTCGCGCGCGAGAGTGGCAGCCGCGCGGTTCAGCTCGCCGACCAGACCCTCCATCCGGTAGTCCGCCATCGAAACGGCGGTGGAGTTGAACGAATTGGTCTCGATGATGTCCGCACCGGCTTCCAGGTACTGCTCGTGAATTCCCCGGATGATGGCCGGCTGGGTCAGCACCAGCAGGTCGTTGTTCCCCTTGAGATCTACCGGCCACTCCGCGAACTGAGTTCCGCGGTAGTCCCGCTCCGCCAGGCGGTGACCCTGGATCATCGTCCCCATGGCGCCATCCAGGACGAGAATGCGCTCCGCCAGCAGCGCCTCCAGGCGCGCCAAACGGGCTTCCCGTCGCTCGATCTTGGGGTGTGATTCCGAGGTGGTGCTGGGCACGGACAGGTGGTCTCCCGAAAACAAGAACCCCGAAGCTAAAACGGCCCCGGGCAGCGTTTTAGCGTTTGTTTAACGTGGCCGCAATCAGCGCAAATCGCCACGATCGATTGTCCCGGTATGGGAAGGTGGGCGAGGTTCATCGAAAAGGGAAGGGGAGCCCGAGCCGGCCCGCCACCGCCTCGACCGTCATGCCCCGGACTTCGACGGTCTTTCGCCGGCCGGTTTCTCCCGAGAGGATCTCGACCGCTCCGGCTCGCACGCCGAGGGTCTCGGCCAGAAACCGGACCAGCTCTTCGTTCGCGGCGCCGTCGACCGGCGGAGCGGCGATCCGGATCTTGAGCGCGTCGCCGAACCGGCCAGCCAGCTCGGTGCGGGAGGCTCGCGACTGTACATGAAGGAGCAGTCGCACGCCCCCTTCCGCCGGCCGCAGCGGCGTCACGGCAGCAGGGACAAAAGGAGAGACCGTACGATCAGAAGGAGCAGGTACGCGACGATCGGGCCGAGGTCGAGCGCACCCATTGGTGGCAAGCGCCGGCGCACCGGCTCGATGATCCAGTCGGTCAGCCAGTAGGCCGCCCGTATCCAGCGATTGTAGCGTCCGGCGCCGAGCCAGAGCCCGATGACCCGTACCACAATCGCCATCATCACCAACGAGGTCGCGGCGCCGACCAGGACCCGGATCCAGACCAGCGGTCCCGCGCCGCGCAGCGCGATCGCCAGGTCGATGGTGCCAGTCACCCACCGCACCATACTCATCAGGATCAGTCCGGCGACGACCACCAGGCCGAGCAGCCAGAATGGGGCGTCCTGGGGATTGCCACCCCCGGCGGCGAGCCGTCGCTCGATCGGCTTGACCAGGGGATCGCCGGCCCGGCGAACCAGACGCGGCCAGGCGCCGAACGGCTGGAGCAGATTTCGGCGAACTGCCCAGTAGGTGACCACGACGACCAGTGCGGCCCCGAACGCAGTCAGAGCCAGGGTCCGCACCGCGAAATCGATCTGCCCGACGATTGTCATGGTCACGAGAAGGCCCGCGCTCCTGTGAAGTCGCGGGCCGAAATGTGCCGGTAGGTACCGGGTGGGGGAAGAGCCGGTTCAGTCGGTGGGAGCCAGCCGCTTCTCCACCAGAAACCAGGTGCGTCCGCCGATGTATCCCTCGCGGCGGGTCACCCGCTGCCATCCCAGCGCTCGCAGAAGTCCCTCCTCGGCCTCATGATCGGTCCACAGCTCGAGCAGGTGCGCTCCCTGCTCGATTGCGCGCTCTTCAAAGGCCGCCAGCAGCCGGTGGGCATGGCCCTGATGGCGCTCGCGCGGCAGGACGCCGACGTCGATCACCTGGGCCGCACCGCCGCGAATCGACCAGCGAAGCCCGCCGATCCAGTCACCGATCTCGTCCGACAGAACCAGGTGCCGCTCGTCGATGGTGTCATCCCGGTGGGCGGAGCCATACCGCTCGGTCAGGTCGTTCAACCAGGCGGAGAACTCCTCACCCTCGTCCGTCTCGCGGATGGTCAACTGACGATCGTCCTGGACCATGATCTCCCCTCTTGCGGATGTCCCGCCGGCTTGGTCACGCATAGGCCATGCCGTTCACCGGACTCGGCAGACCCGCCGGACTGGTGCAACGTTTCCGCAGGCGATCGAGGCGTCCATGCCATGGGCAAGCGGGCCGCAGGCAGTGGTTTGGGCACTCTGAGCAGCCTCCTTCTCACCGGCGGCCGTCGCACTGGCGCAATTCCGCCCACTGCCGAATTCGACGCAAACTTCACACTCGACTTTCTGGGCGGACAACGTGGTGTACGCCAAAAAGGCCACGAAGCCGATCAGGACGAGGACGATGAGGAGTTTCTGCGGTCTGGACATGTCAGCCGGCGCGCAGTGCCTGGAGGATGGCCGGCAGGCCGCCAATCACCCACACGATCGCGGCGCCCGCGGCCGCCTGTGCGGTCGATACCTTGGCGAGGACCTTGAGTCCCAACGCCACCAGCACGGTAATCCAGATGGTGAAAACGTCCACCCGGCCAAGCAGTGCCACGAGCACTGGATTCGCGGTGTCGGGATCGAGGAGCCGGCCGAGTCCCAGGCTTACTCGATACCGGCCGTTGAGGGTGCTCTCATCCATCAGCAGAGCCTGCACCGCGCCGGAGACCATGTCCAGCAGCCGGGGGAACATGGAGAATGTGGCAATAACGGCTCCCTGCGAATAGCTCAGGCTCCCACCCACGATGCGCGCCGTCACCCAGATCACTCCGCCCAGAATGAAAATGGCGATGGGCATGCCGGCGATCAGGAAGATGGCGCCGAAGGTCGAGAAGAATTTTCTTCCCGTCTCCATCTGTTCCGCGGTGAGCGATGGATTCGCCTTCATCGCGGCGGCCATCCCGCGCTGAAACTCCGCATCCATGACGGGCTGCATGGCGGTCTTGGTCGCGAAGAAGAGGAGCGTGAGCAGTACGACGAACACCACCAGCGCCTGGCCGAATTTGCCGTCCGCACGACGGCGGAACAGGCTGCTCGGGGCGATGAACACATCGAGATAGTCATCCAGACGCGACGTGCCGGTCTCAGTCATCGAGGGCTCCCCGGTTGGACAGTGGTTTCCCGACGCAGCCACTCGAGATACCCTGGATCGGCGCCGGTGATGGGCATCGCGATAATCTCGGGCTGCTCATAGGAGTGCAGGGCTCGGACCCGCGCGAGCAACGCCTGGAGACGGGGTTCCGCCGTCTTGGCCAGGCAAAGCCATTCAGTGGCGTGCTCGACGGCGCCGTTCCAGCGATAGACGCTTTCCACCGGCCCCAGCACCTGGACGCAGGCGGCGAGCCGTTCTTCCACGAGCACGGCCGCCATTTCGGCGGCCGCGGAGCGAGTTGCCACTGTGGTACTCACCTGAAAAACGGACGTCACGACTTGCAGGGACTGGGCCCCGGGCGGGAGATCCCGGGTGTCGATTCCGGGTCGACACCGTCTGGTATAGGAAGGACGGCGGCGCGCCACCCGCTCTTGAAGCGCACCGTCAGCCGGTGCCCGAGGGGATCGGGGTCAACCGTCTCGACGTCGGCAAAGCGGCGGGCGAAACACTCCGCCTGGTGAGCCTGCGCCGCCAGGCCATCCTCATCGTCGGCCATCTTCCAGGCGCCGAGCGATCTCCCGATGGCCACCAGCTCGGCCTGCTGCTGGCCGTAGCGGGCGAACTGCGCCGGCGGGATCAGTCCGTCCTGATCGACGACCGGCGTGTAGTTGTCGTAAGGGCGGCAGGAGGCCGCGCTGATCATCGCGAGCACGGCCACAGCGGCACGGCGCATACAGCTCCTCGCCAGGGGCGCGAAGGAATCCAAGGCGACAGAATATAGCAGGCGCAGCTATGTTCCGTGATCACCGGCCTTTCATTGACGCTCTGACCCGCGCCACCAGGCAGGCTCGCCCTTCGTGACTCGGCTGCGATTTCCGTTCTTCCTCCTCCTGCTGCTGACCGCCCCCGGCGCTCTCCCGGCCCAGACCCTTGACGGGCCGCTGGTCGTCTTCAACGCCGGAAGTCTCGCCTATCCGTTCAGGGAGCTGCTCAGCGCGTTCGGCCTGGAGCACCCTGGCGTCCAGCGTCTGCAGGAAAGCTCGGGAAGCCTCGAGGCGGCCCGGAAGCTCACTGAGCTGGGGAAAATTCCTGATGTGCTGGCGGTGGCGGACTACGGGGTGATCGCCAAGCTGCTGATGCCGGCCCAGACGACCTGGTACGTGACGTTCGCGTCCAACGCCATGGTGCTGGCCTACAGCGACCGTTCCGCCGGCGCGGGCGAGATCACCGGGGAGAACTGGTGGCGCATCCTGCTTCGCCCCACGGTGCGCTGGGGCAATTCCAATCCGGCGCTCGATCCCAACGGCTATCGCACGCACCTGGTCTTTCAACTGGCCGAGGCGCACTACCACCAGCCCGGTCTGGCCGGGCGGCTGGAGCGCGCCAGCCTGCCGCGGTACATCCGGCCGAACGAGGCGCAGCTGCTGGCGCTGGTGCAGTCCGGGGAGCTCGACTACGCCTGGTCCTATCGCTCCCTCGCCCGGACCGCCGGCCTCCGCTGGATCGATCTCCCCCCGGAGGTGGATCTGAGCGATCCCGCGAAGACCGAATGGTACGCACAGGCGGTCGTCCGTCTGCCGGGCGCCAGCCTCGCGTCGCCGGATTCGATCGCTTTCCGCGGCGAGCCGATCGTCTATGCGATGACCATTCCATCCCGGGCGCCCCACCCCGGAACCGCCCGGGCCTTCGTACGTTTCGTCCTTTCTCCCGCCGGGCAGGGGATTCTGTCGCGGGCAGGCTTCCGGTTGCTGGCCAAGCCCATCATCACGGGGACTGGCCCCGGGGCCCTCGGGCTGATACCCTGAACACGCGATAGCCACACATCGCGCCGCTCGATCCATTTCACCATTGGGTACACCATGCACGGGACGCCGAGAATCCCCGCTCCGCTGAACGAACCGGTCCTATCCTATGCGCCGGGCAGCCCCGAGCGGGCTGTGCTCAAGGCCGAGCTCAAGCGGCTGGGCGGGACCGTCACCGAGATACCGGTCATCGTGGGCGGGAACCATCTCCATACCGGCCGCACGGTGAAAGTCGTGTCGCCGCATCGCCACGCCCATCACCTTGCCACCACCCACCAGGCCGACGCCCGCGCGCTCAACGCCGCCGTGGCCGCGGCGCGCCGCGCCAGTCGCGAATGGGCCAGCTGGCCCTTCGAAGCCCGCGCCGCCGTCTTCCTGAAGGCCGCCGATCTGCTCGCCGGACCGTGGCGGCAGATCCTCAACGCCGCCACCATGCTGGGGCAGAGCAAGACGGCTTTCCAGGCGGAGATCGACAGCGCCGCCGAAGTCATCGACTTTTTCCGCTTCAACGCCCACTACGCCGAGCGGATCTACGCCGAGCAGCCGGTCTCGTCGCCCGGCGTGTGGAACCGGATGGACCACCGGCCGCTGGAGGGGTTCGTCTACGCGATCAGCCCGTTCAATTTCACGGCGATCGGCGCGAACCTTCCCACCGCGCCCGCGCTCATGGGCAACACGGTGGTGTGGAAGCCGGCGGCCACAGCGGCGCTCAGCAACTACCTCCTGATGCGGCTGCTGGAAGCGGCCGGACTTCCGCCCGGGGTCATCAACTTCGTGCCGGGTGATTCTCAACAAGTGAGCAACCGGCTCATCGATGACCGACAGCTCGCCGGCATTCACTTCACCGGCTCCACCGCAGTCTTCCACTCGCTGTGGAAGGGCGTGGCGAATCGGCTGGAGACCTATGCGTCCTATCCCCGCCTGGTCGGCGAGACCGGCGGCAAGGACTTCATCGTCGCCCATCCCAGCGCGGACGCGGAGGCGCTGGCGGTCGCGATGGTGCGCGGGGCCTTCGAATACCAGGGGCAGAAGTGCAGCGCCGCCAGCCGGGCCTACATCCCGCAGAGTTTGTGGTCGACGGTGAAGCAGCACGTGCTGCAGATGATCGCCGACATCAAGATGGGCGATGTGGCGGACTTCCGGAATTTCATGGGCGCGGTGATCGACGCCAAATCGTTCGCCAAGCTCAAAGGCTATCTCGACCAGGCGAAGAAGGATCGTGGCGTGACGATTCTGGCCGGGGGGGACACCGACGACCGACGGGGATGGTTCGTTCAGCCCACTCTCATACAGGTGAGGAACCCGACCTATCGGACGATGTGCGAGGAGCTGTTCGGCCCGGTGCTCTCGGTGTATGTGTATCCCGATAAGGAGTGGCGGCCGACCCTGAGCCTGGTCAACAGCACCAGTCCGTATGCGCTCACCGGGTCAGTCTTCGCGCAGGAGCGGGGCGCCCTGGAGGAAGCGTCGACGGTGCTCAGCCAGGCGGCGGGAAACTTCTATCTCAACGACAAGCCGACCGGCGCGGTGGTGGGCCAGCAGCCCTTTGGCGGTGCCCGGGCCAGCGGCACCAACGACAAGGCCGGCTCGATGCTCAACCTGCAGCGGTGGATCTCGCCGCGAACGATCAAGGAGACTTTTTCGCCGCCCCACGATTACCGCTATCCCTTCATGCAGGGGGAATAGCGCCGGGTCCGGTCAGCGGTAGACCACGCCCCCTTTCATCACCCAGCGGACGTGCTGCAGCTCCTTCACGTCCTGCAGCGGGCTTCCGCTCACGGCGATGAGATCGGCGTAGTGACCCGGAGCCGCGGCACCGAGGGCGGCGCTCTGCTCGAGCAATCGGGCGGCAGTAACGGTGGCCGCCCGGATCGCTTGCATCGGGGTCATGCCGTACTCCACCATGATGGCCAGCTCCTGCGCCTGATTCTCCGACCAGGCGTACCCGCCCGCGTCGGTTCCGTAGACAATCCACTCGCCGGCGCCCCGTTTGACCGCATCGGCGAACGCCGACTTGGCAACGCCGGCCATGCGGGGCCAGTTACCGCCCCGGCCCGGAGCCACGTAGCGGCCCACGAAGAGGGTCGGGCACCAGTAGGCCTGCTGGTGCACCAGGCGATCGAGCAGATCCGGCGTCATGCCGAATCCATGCTCGATGCTGTTGACGCCGGCCTTGAGCGCGGCATCGATGCCATCCCAGCCCATCGCGTGAGCCGCGACCCGGTGTCCCAGCCGGTGCGCTTCGTCCACCAGCGCCTTCGCCTCCTCGTCGGTGAAGTTCACCCGGCTGCGCAGCCGACCGTCCTCGGCGAAATAGTAGGACCGATCGGCGTAGAACTTGATCCAGTCCGCCCCGTACTTCACCTGCTCGCGCACCGCCGTCCGGATGGCGTCGACCCCGTCGACGATCTGCACGCCCTCGGGGACGCGTAGCTCCCACGAGTACCCGGAGAGCGGGTACATGCCGGTGGGGGCCATTGCCCGGGTCGCCACGAACAGTCGCGGACCGGGAACCACGCCGCGCTCGATGGCGGTCCGGAGGTCGACATCCGCGTACATCGCCCCTTCCGTCTCCAGATCACGCAGCGTGGTGAACCCGTTGCCGAGCGCGGTCCGGGCCGCGGCCGTGGCGGCGATGGCGCGGTAGGGAATCGACTGCTTGAGCAGCTGTTCGTCGTAGTCGGCCGCGGTAATGTCGCCCTGGAGCAGCAGGTGGGTGTGGGCGTCGATGAGGCCCGGGAGCACGGTCATTCCGGAGAGGTCGATCCGCTCGGCGCCGGCGGCCCTCGCCGCCACCGCGGCATACGGACCCACCTCGACGATGCGCTCGCCTTCGATCAGGATCCCCTGGTCGGCCCGCACCTCGGTGCCGACTCCATCGATCAGATGGCCGGCGCGGACGAGCTTGCGCTGCGCCGGCGGCTGGCGTCCCCAGGCGAGCTCGCTCCCGCCGCACAGGGCGGCGAGGAGGACGACGAAAACGAGTCGGCGCATGGACTCTCCGGGTATGCGGGCACAAGTTGCAGGCGATGAACCGACCCATCCTATCCGCCCGATCACCGCGCCGCCAGACGGCCGCCCTCGCGGCGACCCTGACACTCGCGATGACTCAGGGCGCCCCGGCGCGATATACCGCCGAATCCCTCGGGTGCGCGGCCTATCTGGAACAGGTGCGCATTCGGATTCGAAGCCAGACCGGCGGCGTGGTGCGAGAGGAGAACGCGGGACGCGACGGGGTTCTGGTGATTCACGCCGTCCAGGCCGACTCGGGTTTCTCGGTGGAGGCGTGGTACGACTCGCTCGTGGTCTGGCGGGAAGGTCCGGAGGGCCGGATTGCACCGGAAACCGACGGACTGGTAGGCGGGCGATGGCGCGGCTGGCTCAGCGACGATGGGCGCTATCGGGGAAACGCGACGCCCTTCATTCCCGACCAGATAGCCGAGATCGCGGAATTGAATGGCCTGCTGGACGATTTCCTGCCGCGGCTGCCCGGCCGCTCGCTGGGTGAGGGCGAACGATATGGCTGGACCCGGCACACGGTGTCCGATACCACCGCGCTGCCCCGCGACACCGTCGCCGTTCCGGTCCGCCGCGACATCGAGGAGAAGGGGGAGCTGACCTGGGACCGCACCCGCGGGCCGGCCCGGTGGGAGCGTACTCTGACCCTCAGGGTCGACGTGAAACCCGGCGGTGCCATCCGCCGGGGCATGCGCAGCGTGATCACCGAGGAGATCGGAGTCACCCGGCTGGAGCGGGGTCCTGCCTGTCAGTGAGCGGCGCCGCCGCCCTGCACCCGGCCCTGGCGGAACAGCAGCAGCAAGGGAAGCATGCAGACGAAGGTGATGCCCATCACCAGGAACACCTTCTCGAACGCCACCACCGACGCCTGTACCCGGAGCATCCGGTCCAGCACGGCGAGAGCCTTCTGTTGCGCCTGCTGCAATGACCCTCCCAGCGCCAGAAACTTCTGGGTGAGTCCGGCCAGGCGCGCCTGGGTGGCCGGCTCGGCCAGGCTCAGGTGGGCGCGAAGCGCCTCCCGCCCCTGCTCGCTGAAGCGGGTGATGAGACTCGCGGTGATCGCGATGCCGAAGCTGCCGCCCAGCTGCCGGGAGAGATTGTAGAGGCCGGTGCCCTGTCCCATGAGGCTGGGTTGCAGGTTGGCGACCGCCGCCGCGGTGAGCGGCGGGAACACCATGCCGGTGCCGATGCCGCGCAGAATCATGGGCCAGAAGAGATCGTGGAGGCCGATGTCCGCCGTCAACCGGGAGTGCAGCACCATGGACCAGAGGAACAGCAGCACGCCCATCGTGATGCTGAGGCGCGCGTCCAGCCGGGGGCCCAGCCGTCCCATGACGGCCATGGTCGCGGCCGCCGCGAGGGCTCCGGGCAGAATGACCCGGCCGGTGTCCCAGGCGCTGAACCCGAGGCTGCCTTGCAGGAAGACCGGCAGCGCGAAGACGCTGGCATAAAGGGCGAAGCCCAGCCCGAGGCCGAAGATGAGTCCGACGGCGAGCTGGCGGTTCCGCAGGATCCGGAGGTTCACGATCGGGTGCTCGGTGGTGAGCTCCCGCCAGACGAAGCCGATGACGCCGATCGCCGCCAGCACCGCCTCCACCCGAATCTCGCGCGCGTCGAACCACCCCCTCGCCTCACCCCGCTCCAGCAGCACCTGCAGCATCCCGATGCCCAGGATGAGCAGCGCGAGGCCCGGCCAGTCGACACCGTCGGCGCGCTTGACCGCGTGGGCCGGCTCCGGCACGTAGCGCCAGGTCATGAACGCGGCCAGGATCCCGAGCGGGATGTTGATGTAGAAGATCCAGGGCCAAGAGAAATTGTCGGTGATCCAGCCACCGAGGGTGGGACCGAGCGTGGGACCGACCATGACGCCGACACCGAAGATCGCGCTGGCGGTACCGCGCTCCTCCCGGGGAAAGACATCGAAGAGGATGGCCTGCGCGGTCGAGATCAGGGCGCCGCCGCCGATGCCCTGCACGATGCGCCAGCCCACCAGCGCCTCGAGCGAGTGGGCGTTGCCGCAGAGGAACGACGCCGCGGTGAACAGCAGCACCGAGCCGGTGTAGTAGTTCCGGCGGCCGAAGCGGTCGGAGAACCAGCTCGTCAGAGGGAGCACGATCACGTTCGCGACGATGTATCCGGTGCTCACCCAGGCGATTTCGTCCAGGGTAGCGCCGAGATTGCCCATCATGTGCGGGATCGCGACGTTCACGATGCTGGTGTCGACCAGCTCGAGCACGCTGGCCAGCACCACGGCGAACGCGATGAGGTAGCGCGCCCGGTACACGTCCGAGCGCGCGATCTGCCGTCCGGGAAGGGGAAGCGCGAAACTGCCCACGGCTCAGCCGGTGGTGATGACGACGACGGCCGACATGCCGGGACGGAGCGGGTGGGCCGGATCCTGCTTGGGATCGACGGCGATCCGTACCGGGATACGCTGCACCACCTTGGTGAAATTGCCGGTGGCATTGTCGGGCGGCAGGAGAGCGAAGCGCGCGCCGGTCGCCGGGCTCACGCTCTCGACCGTCCCACGGAACCGGACACCCGGATAGGCGTCCACCTCGATGTCGGCTCGCGCGCCGGGCCGCACCCTCTCCAGCTGGGTTTCCTTCAGGTTGGCGGTGACCCATACCCGGGTCTCGGGAACCAGCGACATGAGCTGTTGCCCCGGCTGTACCAGCGCCCCGACTTCGACCGACCGTCGCGCCACGACACCCTCCGCCGGTGCGGTGATCACCGCGTCGGCCAACTGCAGGCGGGCGTCGTTGACAGTCGCTTGCGCGCTGGCCACCCGGGCTCGCGCCACCGTGAGCTCGGCCTCGGTGCCACCCACCTGGCTCCCCGCCGCAGCGGCCTGCTTGCGCGCCGCGTCCAGCGCGGCCCGTGCGTTGTCATAGGCCCACTGGGCCTGGTCCAGCTGCTGGGCGGAGATCACCCGGGCGGCGGCCAAACCGCGATACCGCTCGAGGTCGGCGCTGGTCTTGGTGACCGCCGCCTCGGCCGATGCCACGGTCGCCTCGGCGCCCGCCGCGGAAGACCGCGCGGCCGCGACCTGCGCCTCGGCCGCGCCGCCCTGGCGGCTGTTGCCCGCGGCGGCCACGGCGGCACGAAGGTCGGCTTCGGCCTCGTCGAGCCTGGCCTGCAGGCTGCGCGCATCGAGAACCACCAGGGTGTCACCCGCTCTCACCCGCTGGTTGTCATCCACCAGCACGCGGGCCACGAAGGCCTGGACCTTGGGCGCGATTGCCGTGATGTGCCCGTCCACCTGGGCGTTGTCGGTCGTCACATGATGGCGGGCGAAACTGTAGCGGCGGATGCCGAATCCGAGCGCGGCGAGGACGATGGTCCCCGCGATGATGTAAGGGAGCAGGCTCCGGCGCGCACCCGGAGCGGCATCGCTCGGCGTGGCGGGCACGCTATGGTCTGCGGCAATGCTTGTCATGGTCCTAGTCTCTGTGAGGCGTTTCACCTGGCCGCCGTTCGGCTATCGTGGTTCGCTGGGTCCGATCATTCCCAGTGCGCGCAGGGCGAGCACCCGGGCCACCCCCCAGGCCACCCGTGCCTGAATCGCCGCATCGCGCGCGGCGGTCAGACTCAGCTGCGCATTGCTGGTTTCGAGACTGCCGGCGACTCCGGCGCTGAAGCGATCCTGGGCCTGGCGCAGCTCCTGCTCGGCGAGTCCCTGCCGCTCCCGCGCGATCGCCACCTGGTCTTCCGCCGAGGCGAGATCGAGTAGGGCCTGACGCGCATCCGCATCGATCTGACTGCTCAGGTCACGCACCCGGGTTTCCTGGGCTTCGATCCGCGCCGCCTGTTCTCCGGAGCGGTACTGCCGGCGAAATCCGTCGAGAATCGGGATGTTGACCCCGAGCTGGATTTGCCAGGTGCCGCGGAGATCGGAAAGCTCCCGACCGCTCTTCTGCCAGTATCCGCCGGCGCCCAGGGAGGGGAGGTTCTCGGCCCGGATCGCCTTGCGGGCTTCGGCGAGCACGGCCAGCCGCTTCGTCTCGGCGGCGAGGTCCGGCCGGCTCCGGAGCGCGTAGGCGACCGCCGAATCGGCATTGGCGAATCCCGGCAGACCCAGGCTGTCCGACTGAGCGGCGATCGGGATCGGCACTCCCGGCGGGAGATCCAGCGCGCGAGCCAGGTCGAGGCGGGCGCGATCCCTCGCGTTCCGCGCCACGGAGAGCTGCGACCGGAACGCGCCGAAGGTCACCTCGGTCCTGGTCAGGTCGATGGCCGCGGTGACTCCGGCTTCGAGGAGCCGGCGCGACTGGTCGAGCAGCCCGACGGCCGTGACGCTGTCGGCCTCGCGGGCCCGCACGGTTTCCTCGGCAGCGAACACCCGGAGCCAGGCCACTCCCGCCGCCGCGCCCGCCAGCGCGCCGGCGTTGCGGGTGTCCAGTCCGGCGGCCACCGCGCTGTCGCGTGCGGCCCGAAGCCGAAGCCAGGCCGCCGGGTTGGCGATGCTCTGGCTGGCGCGCACCTGAACATTGAAGAGATCGAACGGGTCGGTGACGCCGCTGAAAGATGCAATCCCGAACTCATCGAGATTCAGGGTC
>Ga0070698_100005886_pt1 | contig 13385 bp, 11 predicted proteins | sample KBSK1502metaG_FD_65477 | JGI IMG/M metagenome (GOLD analysis project Ga0070698, IMG submission 65477) | Corn, switchgrass and miscanthus rhizosphere microbial communities from Kellogg Biological Station, Michigan, USA - KBS K1-50-2 metaG | ecosystem: Host-associated > Plants > Roots >... | reverse complement strand
CGCCTTCGCCAGTTGCTCGCGCTCGATGTGTTCGGCCTGCGCGACATCGACATCGATCCGCCATTTCGTCGCTTCGATCCGAACCCGCAGATCGAGGTCGCCCTCGAGACGGACAATCTCAGCGACGCCGACTTGCGCGCGGCACGCGCCCCGACGATGTGGGCGACCGACGTTGCGGCTGCACGCAAACAGTTCGAGCTGTTCGTGAAGCGCCTGCGCGAGCAAGGTCGTCCGGTATCGGCGCGCCTCGTCGTAAAAAACATCGAGCTCGCAGAGCGCGGCACGCGCCCGTTGCTCGTGGCGTGGGCCGATGCCGCGGGCACGATGATTCCGCGCGTCTCGCGCTCGCCGGTTGATCCGAACGGCGAGTACACGGTGAAGATCTACCCGCCCGACTCGCATCAGCTGAAAGAGGGCTACGTGATCGAGGATGGCATCGCAACGTCGATCCCGTATCGCAACGGTGGCCTGCGCTCGCGGCCGATGACGGTGCAGCTCGCTTCGTTCATCGGATGCAACAAGGACCGCTGCCTGCTCGCCGACGCATTCATCCCGAGGTTCTGAGACGCGTGAGTGCCCACCGGGATGCCACAACCTGCGTGGGGGCCGAGCGGTCCGGTCCAGCGCGTGTCGGTCGACGCAATCCTCGCGCCGTCGAGCCCGTATGCGCTGTGGGCGGGCGAGCTCCAGCGGCTGTGGTTTCGCACCGGGACGAGCGCGGACGATGTGCCACCGGGCTCCGTTCGCATCGACGAGCTAGCGATCGAGACGGTAGATCCCGACGACGAAGCAAGCAGCTGTAGCCCGAACACGCGAAGGACGACGAGCCGGCTCGTGCTGCCAAGCGATGCCGTGACGATCGGTGTTCGCTTTACGGGTGACGGCGACGTTCAGGAGTTCGTGCTGCCCGCCAATGAGCTCACGCTCAACATGTTCGGCACCGGCACGTGCACGGTGCACGTCGATCTCGACGAGGGCAGGGCATATGATGTCGAGGTGTGGGCGCGCGATCTCGCTGGCAACGAGGGACCGATCGCGAAGACGACGGTCGAGGTCACGGGATGCGGCTGCAGGTCTTCGGATCCAACATCGGGGCTCGTGCTGCTGTTGTTCGCTTTTCTCCGCAGGCGTTCACGAGTCGCCGCATGACGGAGCTGCGCTGCGCCGATCTCGATGCCGCGGTCGCGGAGCACGAGGCGCGTGGCTTCCGCGTCGATATGATCGTTCCCGCCGACGATCCGGAAGCGATCGAGATGTCTCGCGGCGACGCACGCGTGCGCTTGGTCCGGACGACGCCGCCGCGTGCCACCGACGGTGACTGGCACATGGGTCGCGCCGGCATGGAATACCGCGACCTGCTCCTCGATCGCTTCGGCGGGCGTGTGATCGCTTCGCATATCCGTATTCGCGACGGCGGCCCGGTAGCCGATTACGTCCATTATCATGCGATCGACTTTCAGCTGATCTACGTGCGCGCCGGCTGGGTACGCGTGGTCTACGAAGATCAAGGCCCGCCGTTCGTGATGGGTGCTGGAGATTGCGTCGTGCAGCCGCCGCTGATCCGTCATCGCGTGCTCGAGGCGTCGGCCGGGCTCGAGGTGATCGAAGTCGCCTCTCCGGCGCGCCACGCGACCTATGCCGATCACGAGCTGCAGCTTCCGACGCCGAGCTTCAACCCGGATCGTGACTTCGGCGGTCAGCGCTTCTGTTGGCACCGCGCCTCGGGTAGCGCGGATCTCGGCGTCGCCGCCGCGACCAACGGCATCGTCACGGCGCGGATCGTTCGCGATGGCGCTGTCGCAGCGGGCGCGCTTGCGTTCGATGTCGGCCCTGGCGACTTGCTCGAGGTCGCGCTCCGCGACTAGCGACGCGTGCCCTTGACGTTCCACACTTGCTGGCAGTGCGGCTTGTACGTGTCCTGTCGAATGTACTGTGCGGTGAGCACGAGCTCGAGAGCAGCGTTATCGACGTGACCGGTGACGGAGTAGCGCGCCGATAGACCGCCGACCGAGGTTCCGATCAGGTTCTTTGTCTTCGCCGTGATCTTGCCGTCCTTCGGTAGCCCGCCGACCATCTGATAGATCGAGTCGAACTTCACCGTCAGCACGCCCTTCTTGACGGCCATCACGACTTTGCCTTTCGACAGCGTCTCGGGTTTTGCGGTGCACGTGCTCGCCACTTCCTCGAACTGCACGTCGTAACTACCGGCCACGGTTTGACCGGCGGATGCCGGGAACGCGACGGCAAACACGACGACGATGCTCGGCAGAGTGCGCATGGGCCCGAGTTTTACCGCAGTTCGGTAAGAACAGCTCCGTTCGCTGCGATACTCGCGGCAGATGACCGAACGCAGCCGTGTGACCCGGTGGTTGACCAACGCGCCAGCGGGACTTCTGCCCGCGTACGCGGTGACGATGGCGTTCACGACGTACTTCGCTATGTACAGCTTCCGCAAGCCGTTTGCGGCGGCGCACTACAGCGACCAATCATTCTGGATCCTCGATCTCAAGAGCGCGCTGATCGTCAGCCAGCTGTTCGGCTACGCAATGTCGAAGTTCCTCGGGATCAAGTTCAACTCCGAGATGCCACCGCAGCGGCGCGCGTGGGCGTTGGTGTTTCTGATCGTGTGGGCAGAGGTTGCGCTCGTGCTCTTCGCGGTGCTGCCGCCGCAGGGCAAAGTGGTCGCGCTGTTCTTGAACGGTCTGCCGCTTGGCACGGTCTGGGGCGTCGTCTTTAGCTTCCTCGAGGGTCGCCGGACCTCGGAGATCCTCGGCGCGGGATTGAGCTGCGCGTATGTGGTTGCGAGCGGCGCTGTAAAATCGATCGGCGTCGTGCTGTTGCAACGCGGAATCAGCGAGGCGTGGATGCCTGCGCTGACCGGTTTGATGTTCATGCCCGTGTTCTTCGCTGCCGTGTATGGATTGAGCTTGATCCCGCCGCCGAGCGCGGCCGACGTCGCGGCGCGCACCGAGCGCGAGCCGATGAACGCGGCCGATCGCCGCGCGTTCATGCGTCGGTTCTTCCCGGGATTGATCCTGCTCGTGATCGTCTATCTGTTTTTGACGTCGTATCGCGATTTCCGCGACAACTACGCTGCCGAGATCTGGGCCGACCTTGGCCAGGATCAACAGGCGGGCGTGTTCACGCTCACCGAGATTCCAATCGCGATGTCCGTGATGTTCGTGCTCGCGCTGCTCTACTTGGTCAAGAACAACAAACGCGGCCTTCTGCTCACGTACGTGATCATGGGGACCGGCGCGTTGATGGTCGGCGCCGGCACGTTGCTGTTCGATGGCGGGATGATCGGCCCGCGCACCTGGATGATCGTCGTCGGGCTCGGGCTCTATCTCGGCTATGTGCCGTACGGCTGCGTGTTGTTCGATCGGATGATCGCAGCACTCGGCATCGTCGCGACGGCGGTGTTTCTCATCTACGTGAGTGATGCCGTCGCGTACGGCGGCTCCGTCGGGATCGTGCTCTACAAGGTCCTCGGCCAGGCCGATATCTCGAAGCTGCAATTCTTCCGTTACTTCTCGTACGCGATGAGCATTGTCTGCGTTCTGTTCCTCGCGATCAGCGGGAGCTACTTTCTGCGTCGCGCGCGATCCACCTGACGAACGGCAGCAACGTGATAAACGAAAGCGCCGCCGCGCCTTCGAAGAGCGTGAAGACCGAGCCCCAGCCGTACGCCTGCTTGATCGGGACCAACGTCACCGCTTGCAACACCGCTCCGATCGAGCCGAGGCCGTTGATGAGGCCGCACGCGAGCGCAGCTGCGTACGGACCGCCGAGGTCCTGACTCGCGGCGCCCGATACCAACGTGTCGGCGGCGAACAGAAACGCGCCGACGAGCGCGAGCAGCAAGATGTTCACGACCATGCTCGCCGCGCCGAATCTCGCGTAGGCAAACAGCGATGCGATGAGACACAACGAGGACGCGCACGCGACGAGGATTCGTCGTCGACCGAGCAGTCGATCCGCGACGAAGCCAGCGGCGATCGAGAACGGAATCCCGCCGGCTTCGAATGCGATCGCGATGATCGCCGACTCGCCCTTGCCGTAGCCGAGCGAGCTGGTGTTCAGGTAGTACGGCAACCAGAACAAGAATCCGTACCGCACGACCTTGTGGCCAAAATGACAAACGCCCAATGCCCAGGTAAGCGGGTTGCGGAGGATCTGCGGCCAAACCTCGCGGTACGCACGTTCGCGGTCGCGATCCGTGGTCCCCTGCGGGACTTCCGGGTCGTCGTAGCCGACGAGCGACGGCCGATCGCGGACGAGCAGCCAGTATGCGATCGCGACGAGCGTCACCCACGTCGCCATGCCGATATACACCGTTCGCCAACCCCAACCGAGCAACCAGCCGGCGACGAGGTTCGTGATCAATCCGCCGGCCGGATAGCACGTCGTCCAGAAACCCATGACCTCGGCGCGATGAGCCGACGAGAACCACGATGCCATCAGCTTGCCGTTACCCGGCCAGCCGCTCGCCTGAACAACGCCATTGAGTGCGGCGCATGCGAGGTAGACGCCCAAGACATTCGCGGTGAAATAGCCGGCGCTCGCGAACACGATGCTCAGCACCGCCGACGCGAGCATGCCGAAGCTGACGAGCTTGCGCGGTCCGAGCTTGTCACCCGCAGCGCCTGACGCGAATTGCCCCGCGGCGTAACCGATCAGGTATCCGAGATCGATATAGCCGAGCCAGTTCTCGCTGATGCCGAGCGAGCTCTTGACGACGGAGAAATGCTTCCGCGTGAAGTAATACGAGAAGTACGCGACGTACGAGATCGCAAAGATTCGCGATCTCCATCGTGCGGGTGCCGGATTCACCAGCTCCACGGTACACGGTTACGATCGAGCCGCGTGGTACAACGTGGTTCGACGAATGCACGATGCGGAAGCTGATCGCCGCTTCCACCGCAGCGAAGTGAGCGTGCTCTGGGTCCTGTGGTTGACCTACGGCGCCTTCTACTTCTGCCGCAGCAATCTTTCTGCGGCCGTCCCCGGGCTCGAGCACGATCTGCACCTGAGCAAGACCGAGATCGGTTGGATCCTCGGATCCTTCAAGCTCTTGTACGGCGTCGGCCAGCTGCTCAATGGCCAGCTCGCCGAACACATTCGCGCGCGCCGATTACTCGCGCTCGGCATGTTCGGTTCGGCGGCGGTGACGATCGCGTTTGGCTTCGGCACTGGCTTCTACCTGTTGCTGTTTTTGTGGGCCACGAACGGTTATGCGCAATCACTCGGTTGGTCACCGACGATGCGCGTTGCGGCGAATTGGTTTCCATCGATCCGACGCGGCCGCGGCATCGCGATCATCGGCACGGGCTACCAGCTGCTCGGGAGCTTGACGATCGTGATCGCCGGTTGGTCTGCGCAGTGGTTTGGTTGGCGCGGCGCCTTGTTCGTCCCGGCGGCACTACTCACGGCGTCAGGCATCCACATGCTGATCACGCTGCGCGAAGCGCCCGACGTCGCTCTCGATGGAACCGCCACAACCGCACGGGACCGCGGAACGTGGCAAGCGAACGTCATAGCGACTATTTCCAACCCGAGACTGTGGCTACTCGCGATCTCGCTGGGCCTCTTGAACGCCTGCCGCTACGGATTTCTCGATTGGGGCGTTACCCATCTGATGGAAGTACAACGCGCCGGCATCGGCGCCTCCGCGCTGAAGAACTCCGTATTGCCGGCGGGTGGCATCGTTGGAACGCTGCTCGCCGGTTGGGCGACAGATCGATATTTCCGTGGACGCCGCGTCCCCGTGATGGTCGCGATGCTCCTCGCCCTTGCAGCTCTCGTGGTCGGGTACGACTCGATCATCCGCACCAACGTCGCCGCATCCGTTACTACGCTCGCGTTGATCGGCGCGCTCATTTTCGGCCCGCAGGTTCTCCTCGTCGGCACCACGCCCGTCGATCTCGCGAAGCGAGGCACCGCGGCGGCGGCGTGCGGCTTCGTAAATTTCTTCGGCTATCTTGGAGCAGCCGCGGGTGACCAGATCACGGGCCATCTCGTCGATCGATACGATTGGCACGCTGCACTGTCGTTTTGGGCCGCGTGCGCGTTTGGTGCGGCGTTGGTCGTCGCGCCGCTGTGGCGGGTGACGCACCGAGATCAATCAGCTGCTCGTGGCTAGGCCGCTGGCCAGTGAAGCACCAGGTCTCGCGGAGTTGACGCGGCATGTAACATGCTTGACGCCGCACCAATGCGCCGCCAGGTGGCTACAGCTGTATTCATCGGCGGTTGTGCAATGTCTTCCGAGCCACGTGTCGTTGTGCTCGCCGACATGCCGGACCTCGTGGTTACGACCGATAGCGTGACGATTCCTCGCGCCGCGGATGTGGACATCACCGCCGGTGACATCATCGTCTCCACGATGGGTGAAGGATTTCTGCGCTCGGTGGATCGAGTCGAGCAGAGCGACGGCGTGATCGTCCTGACGACGAGCGACGCCGGACTCGACGAGGCCGTCCCCGAAGCGCACGTCGAAGGTTCGTTCCGAGCAGGGAAGGGCGATGCGTATCAGCTGCCGTATATCGCCGTCGCGTTCGCCGACAAGCAACTCGTCAACAACGACAAGCTGACGGCGCGTTTGGTCAACGGCTCGCTCTCGTTCATGCCCGAGGTCGATCTCGATCTCAAGGTCGAGAATCATCGCCTCGAGGAGATGGCGCTCGTGATGCGCGGCCGCCTCGAGGGCGCGCTCGATCTCGAGCTCGATGTGCACGAGGTCGAGGTCGGGCCCGATATCACGCTGTGGTCGTCGCCACCGGCGATCTTTTATCAGCAGGTCGGCGCGCTGCCGGTCGTCGAGACCGTGACGACGAGCGTCACGTTGAAGCTCCAGGCGGTGGCACGCGGCGCAGGACACGTTCGCATCGACGCGAGCGCGCTCGCGAACCTTGCCGGCGGCATCCGCTACACGAGTGCAGCGGGCTGGGAGCCGATCGCGGATGTCAATGTCGACGCTTCGTCGGCGTTGGCGGATGCGAGTGCGACGCTCAAGCAGCTCGGCATCGATGCGTGGCTCGCGGTGCGCGCGGACGTGCGGCTTTACGGTGTCGCCGGTCCGTTCGTGGCGGCGGGTCCGCATGTCGAGGTCGTGCGCGACCTCGCAACGGGTGATTTCCACGCAGGCGTCGGCGTCGAGGGTCGCGCCGGTGGCGCGCTGAAGCTCTGGCACATGACGGTGCCTGTCACGCCGCAGCTCCAGCTCTTCGACGAGATGCGCCCGATTTTCTAATCTGGCGAGTGCACGCTCCAGTTGTTGGTCGAACCCAACAAACAGGATCTCGACGGCTGATCCTCATCGCGCCATCGCGATGCCGATACGCGCCAGCGATTGCTAACCGCTTATTGCGCTGTGAAACCACCGCGCTGGCGCACGCGGTGCACTTACGCGCAGCATGAAATCATCATCGGTTCATGTCACGGCCGCGTCGATCGCGGTCTTCTTTGCCGTCGGATGCGTCGATGGCGACGACACTCTCGGCGACGAGGACACAGCGGCAATCGTCGCGACGAAGCGCTTTGTGCCCGTCGCTGACGCAAAACTAAGCGCGGGAGCCGCATCGACGAACTTCGGAACGACGACCGACTTGGTCGCCGATTACCAACTGCCGCGACAGATGTCGCTGATGAACTTCAACATTCAAGGGTTGTCTGGCTATGTTGCTTCAGCTCGGCTGCGTCTCTATGCCGTGAAGAGCACGCTTGGGTCTGTACGCATTCTGCCATGTGGAACGAACTGGGCTGAAAACACCGTGACGTGGGCGAATCGGCCAACGATCGACTCGGTAAGAACGCTTGGCGATAACGATAACGCGGAGGCGTCCGGTGTCTGGCTCGAGTTCAAGTTGACGTTCGGCACGATTAAAGGAAATGGGCTGTACTGTTTCGCGCTGGATCAAACTGGCATCAACAGCTTCACGGTCGGGTCGCGTGAAAGCGCGACGAAGCCGGAACTGATCATCGACGTTTCCGACACGCCGGTTGCGCCGCCGCCGGCAGTCGTCTACCCGACGGTGCCTACGGCACCATCTGCTCCGGCAATACCGTCGGGGTACACGGCCGTGTATGCCCGCAACAAAGGCGCGAAGTGCGACGGGCGGTCGGACGATTCGGTGGCGCTGCAAAACGCGATCAACGGGCTGGCCGCGTACCAAGCGCTCGTTCTGCCAAACGCAAACTGCGTCACGTCAAACGCGCTGTACATCCGAAACAAATCGAACATCGCACTGATTGGCTACGGGCAGAAGTACACGTTCATCAGAGCAACGAACAAGTACTACAGCGCAATCGCGATCTATGACAGCTCGAATATTCTAATTCAAGGGCTCGAGAACCACGGCGTAAACACGACAACACGTCTGAACACCTACGACACGGTCAGGGGCATCGTCGCGCATGCCTCCGCTGGGCTTACTGTTAATGACGTCAAGATCTTTAACGTCTCTGGCGCTGGGCTGCTTTTCTGTCACGCGGTTGACTCGGTGGTCAAGAACAGCGAGGTCAACAGCTCGTGGGCGGACGCGTTCCACGTAACGTGCGGCTCGAACAACATCACGTTTCAAAACAACCGCGCGATCCGACCGGGGGATGACTGCTTCGCGTCGATCGGCTACGGCACGGGCTATAACCGAAACATTAGCTTCATGGACAACTACTGCTTCGGCAACAACCGCGTCGATAACGTTCGACACGCCGGTGGTGGAAGCGGGGTGGCCTTTGATGGAACGCTCGGCGGGAAGGCGTATCGCAACTACTCGGAGCGTTCCGGTGTGGCGGGTATCCGCATCGAGTCGATGCTCAACTGGAACACGGGCTCGTCTCAACAGATCGATGCTCAAAACAACACCTTCGTGCACTCGCGAGTGAACAGCGAAGTGCCGCATCCGGTCGTGTTCATCAAGGCGAACAAGGAAAACGTCGACAACGTGATCTTTAGCAACAACACGATTCAGGATCCGCTGACGACTCGCGGGATCGAAGTTTCGGGTACAGCATCTAGCTCGGGAAACGTGATCGTGAGTAATGCGACGATCAAGAACAACAGGATGATCGATAGCAACAACACGATGACGAAATGCGTGGGCGTAAACTCGACGACGACGTCCAACATCGTCGTCTCCGGCAACACGAAAAACGGCGTCGCTTGTAATAACTAGCTACTCGAGGATGTAGATCGTATTCGGGCTCAGAGTTACCCGGCCGCTGTAGAGCAGCGTGCTTGCATCCGTGTCGAAGATTTGTAAGTCGCCGTCGAGCCGCTCACCAGGCGCCAGGTCGGTCTTCAGCTCCAGCCGATCCTCATCGAGTGCAACGGCGGTTTCGAATCGCCGAGCTCGTCCACTCGCGTCCGTGCCGACGAACACGACATACTTCTGAAGAAAGTAGGCATTCACCACTCCCCGATCGATGCACCACTGACCACTGCTGTAGACAGAGTCGGCGCATCGCGGGTCGGAAAGCCGCGGGAACTCGCCAAACAGAATCCCGAGCAGCCGATCGCCTTGCCTCAGGATGTTCACGTTCGTGATCATCCCGTCGGGATTCGTCAGCCGTCCACCAAGCGATGGGCTCGAGACTGGGCCGTGATCTTCGAAGTGGATCCCGTCAGGGGACAACGCGTATTGGATGGTATCCGGAATGTTGTCGTAGAACATGACGAAGCCAGCGGCGAAACGTTCCACCTCCGGCGCACCCGCGAACTGTTGGAGGGCTTTTCCGCGATACACGTAGTTCTTGCCATCGGTCGACTCTGCAACGTGGATATTGAATCCGACATTGGAGCAGTCGTTAACTGCCAATCCCTCCGGGCCACAGTCGTGCTCTGCGTTGGGGCTCGCTGCGATTCCGCCCTGATCGTAGTAGAGGAGAAAGCGACCTTGATCGTAGACAAGCGAGGGTCGTTGGGCGAAGTTGACGACACCGCTGTTATTCGAAATCGCGACGAAGTTGGTGCCGGGTGTTGGCCGATCTGCCGGATACCAGCCGTCGAGCTCGAGCCGATCCGTGATCGCCCACGCGATCGCATTCTGGACATAGGTGCCGTCATTCGCGGCGGCCGAGTAGAGCGCGAACACGTGTGGAGTCGGTTGCTCGGGCGGATAACGCAGGATGACTGCTGTCGGATCATTGGCGACCCAACCCACATTGTTCGTCAACGTGACGCGCCGATTGGACCATTGCGGCGGAGATACCGCGCCGTCGGAGCGAGACAAGAAATCGTTGCTGCTCGCCGTCAAAATTCGATCGGTGTGATCGAGAGGATCGTTGGTGTCCCAACCTCCATACAGAAGGCGATGCTGCCCGGGGGAGAGCTCGAGGATCTCGGTCGCGTAGACGTTCGCGAGGCCCGTGCCCGCTGCGGCGATCACGTTCGAGTAGGCGTACTTGTTCCAATGAAGGAGGCGCGCGGGATTGTAGTCACCAGCGCTCATGCCGCCGAACAAGACGAGGCCCGCATCGATCGGCTGCTCGATCAGTCGGCGCCCATCGGTGTTGCCATCGATTTGGTCGAGCGAATGGTCGTCGCCGACGACGCAACCGATAAGCAGCAACGCAGTGCTGGCTCCCACGAGGCGCATCATGGTTCTTGATAACGCCTTCGCATCGGCTCGCCGACATCAGTCCGATATCAAGTCAGCCTAGGAGCGGTTCATGGAAACGAAATTAGATCGGGTTCGCGCCTACTACGCCTCGTTCGATGAGTGGGGCCGCCTCGACTCCGCCGAGGGGGCTCGCGAGCTGGTCAGAGCGTTGGAGATCCTTACGGAGAAGCTCACGCCGGGCTCGCGAATCCTCGATCTCGGCGGTGGTCCAGGCCGGTATGCGATCGAGTTGGCGCGGCGAGGGCATCGCGTCGTTTTGGCGGATTTGTCCCAGACGCAGCTCGATGTTGCTCGGCAACGAGTCGCCGCTGCGGGTTTGTCGGCCACTGTCGAGTCGTTCGACGAGGTCAACGCGACAAACCTCGCCGCGTATGCGGATGCATCGTTCGATGCCGTGGTTGCATTTGGTCCGTTCTATCACCTCGTCGCCGATGCCGAGCGCCGGCACGCAGCGATGGAGATTCGGCGGGTGCTAAAGGCAGGGGGCACGGCGTTCGTCGCGTTCATCCCTCGGCTCAGCGGACTGATCGGCCTCGTCGATCGCGCCGCAACGAATCCAGCCCAGGTACCCGAGGGTTCGCTCACGAAAGTCGCCGACACCGGCGTGTTCTCGAATGGCCTGGAGACAGGCTTTCAGGAGGGCTACTACCCGGCACCAAGCGAAGTCGTCCAGCTGTTCGAAACATCGGGATTCCGCATCGACGACATGTTGTCGCTGAAATCGATCGCGAACGAGCTCGCGGACCGAATCGCGCGATTGGATCTCGGCGTGAGGGCCGAAATCGAGCGCCTTGCTCGTGAGCTGTGCCGTCGTCCCGAAATCATCGCCGCGAGCGGGCACGTCTTGCTCGTTGCGACTCGCAACGTTGATTCGGGTGGGATCTAGTCGCAGGGCACCGGCTGCGGACAGACGTTCGAGCTCGGCACCGGATACGATTGCTGGCAGCCGGCGTTATCCATGAACGTATTCGTCGGCGCGAAATCGAGCGGATCGCCGGTCCAGTCGCGGTCGATGCCGTTGTGAAGACTGTGTGCGATGGTCGTGTTCGTGACGAGCGCCTTCGTAGGGCGCTCCGCGAATGCAATCGCGCCGTAGCTGTCGCGCGCGTCGGAGCCCTCCACATTGCACGCGAGACCTGCGCTCTGGTAATCGTCGCCTGCATACAGCACCGATGCGTGATCGATCGCGCTCGTCGAGCTCGGCACGCCCAGAAACTGGATGCCGGTCCAATCTCCGCGCGCGGGCGAAGAGGCGCTCGACGTGAACACGATCGGCGCGGCCTCGGAGCCACGCGCGATCAGCGAGCCGGTGGATTCGATTTCGAGCACGTTGCGGGGGCGGAACTGCATCGTCACGCCCGGATCGATCGTCAGCGTTGTCGCCTGACCTGACTCGGGGCCGACGGTGAACCGACCTGCGTTCTGATCTTCGCCGAACAGATACGCCACACCGCGATCGTGAATGGTGACATTGCGAGTGAGAGCGCTGACGTCGGGCGTCACCTCGATGACGTCACGTCCATTGCCGGTATACGCGCCGCTCGGGACTGCATCGACACTGCGGAATCCGATCTGCAATGGAGCGGTCGGCTGGTCCTTGATCGTGAGATCGGTAGACGTCGACGAGAACGTCGCACCGAGATCGAGCAATACGCCGTATGACGTGCCGTGCTGCACGGTGACATGCTGGAGATCGAGATGCTCATTCGGCGGTAGATTCTGGACGTTCACATCCTTGCCGTGGGCCCAGATCATGGGATGGAGACTGCCGCTCGGCGTGGTACCGCCGTCGCTCAGCGTGACGTACGACATCTGGATGTAACCGCCCATCGTGTCTTCGGCCTCGCCGCTGCGCTCCACGTAAAGCGTCTCGATCGTGTCCCACGGGTTGTTCGGATCGGCAGCTTCGATCGTGATCGGCCGCTCCTCGGTACCTGATGCGATCAGCGTTCCCGAACGGCTGACGAGGATCGACGATGGCCCTTCCATCACCACATACGCGCACGATTCGATCGTCAGCTGAATGTCGCTAAGCTCGTACGTCGCGACGAAGTGCGGACTATCTTCGGCTTTCCATACCTGGACGGTGCCGTCGGCTTCACTTTGCTCGGGATACGAATGCATCGTGCCGCCGCTTCTCGGCTTGGTCAGCGCCGGGCAACCATCGGCGTCGGAACTTTCGCTGCAGCTCGCTGTCACGAGCAGCACGAGGATCAATTTGTACGTCATGACGGTTCGGACGACGCATAACCGCTGGTTGTAACAATCACGGCCGCCCGGTGTCGCACCCCGTCCTTTGCTACGCTGGTGTCGTGGTTACCCAGCTCGCCCGTGACCTGGGTATCGACGAGGCCGAGCTCGAGAGACGCTTTGTCGCGATTCGCGCGCGCTGGCGCGATGCTCCCCAGCCCGACGCGACATTCACCGCGTATGTGCTGGAGCGTAGACAACCCAATGTGGAGCGTCTGCGGCTTGAAGACTTGTTTCTTGCATGGTGGTGCAGCCGCAATGACTCGCGTGCGATTGCTGCGTTCGATGAGGCGCATGCCGCCGTCCTCGAGCGGTTGCTGCAGCGGTTTCATCGGCTCGACGCCGATGAGCTGCGCCAACGCCTGCACGTGAAGCTATTCGTTGGCGACGCGCCGCGGATCCGCGACTACTCGGGATACGGATTTCTGGAGAACTGGGTCAAGGTCATCGCGGCGCGCACGTTCGTCGATGCGGCACGGGAACGCGCGCGCGAACGTACCGATCCGTTGCCCGAGC
>Ga0070698_100005885_pt1 | contig 13385 bp, 12 predicted proteins | sample KBSK1502metaG_FD_65477 | JGI IMG/M metagenome (GOLD analysis project Ga0070698, IMG submission 65477) | Corn, switchgrass and miscanthus rhizosphere microbial communities from Kellogg Biological Station, Michigan, USA - KBS K1-50-2 metaG | ecosystem: Host-associated > Plants > Roots >... | reverse complement strand
GTCAAGGTCTACGAGCAGGCCGGCGACTTCAAAGTGTCGTCGCCTCGGAAGTAGACTGCACCGATGCGTCGCCAGCGTTTCACCAAGATCGTCGCCACCCTGGGGCCTGCGTCCTCGAGCATCGAGCGTTTGCGCGCCCTGTTCGAGGCCGGCGCCGACGTCTTCCGGCTCAATTTCAGCCACGGCACCCACGACGATCATCGCCGGCGCGTCGACCTGCTGCGCGCGCTCGAGAAGGAGTACGGCCATCCCGTCGCCGTGCTGATGGATCTGCAGGGGCCGAAGCTCAGGCTCGGCACCTTCGCCAAGGGACCGCTCGAGCTCAAGAAGGGCCAGAAGCTGCGCTTCGACATGGACAAGGCGCCGGGCACGGCCAAGCGCGTGCCGCTGCCCCATCCCGAGATCTTCAAGGCGGCCAAGCCGGGTGGGCTGCTGCTGATCGACGACGGCAAGGTGCGGCTGCGCATCGTCGCGCACGATGACGACACGATCGACACCGAGGTCGAGGTCGCTGGCCTGATCAGCGACCGCAAGGGCGTGAACCTGCCCAACCTCGTGGTGCCGCTGTCGCCGATGACGCCCAAGGACCGCAAGGACCTCGACTACGGTCTGTCGCTCGGCGTCGATTGGGTGGCGCTCTCCTTCGTGCAGCATGCCAACGACATCGCCGAGCTGAAGAAATTGGTGGCGGGCCGCGCCGCCGTGATGGCCAAGCTCGAGAAGCCGGCCGCCATCGACCATCTCGACGAGATCATCGAGCAGTGCGACGGCATCATGGTAGCGCGCGGCGATCTCGGCGTGGAGATGCCGCCCGAAGCGGTGCCGCCGCTGCAGAAGCGCATCCTCGCCGCCTGCCGCGTGGCCGGGCGGCCGGCCATCGTGGCGACGCAGATGCTCGACTCGATGGTCCACTCGCCGACGCCGACACGGGCCGAGGCCTCCGACGTGGCGACCGCGGTCTATGACGGCGCCGACGCCGTCATGCTCTCGGCCGAATCGGCGTCCGGCGACTATCCAATCGAGGCCGTCACCATGATGGACCGCATCCTGAAGAGCGTCGAAGCCGACCCGCTCTATCGCCGCCTGATGGATGCGAGCCGCCACGAACCCGAGGCCACCACCGCCGACGCGATCAGCGCCGCGGCGCGCCAGTGCGCGCACACGCTTTCGGCCGCCGCCATCGTCACCTACACCAACACCGGCTCGACGACGCTGCGCGCCGCGCGCGAGCGGCCCGACGTGCGCATCCTTTGCCTTACACCCAACTTACACACCGCCCGGCGCATGACGCTGACCTGGGGCGTTCATCCGGTGCACGGCGAGGACGCGCACAATTTCGCCGACATGGTGCAGCGCGCGGTGCGTGTGGCCCGCAAGGAAGAGATCGCTACGCAAGGCCAGCGACTGGTGATCACCGCCGGCGTTCCCTTCGGCACGCCCGGCGCCACCAACATTCTTCGCATCGCCTACGTGACCTGAAAAAGATCGGGGATGGACGCAACGGTTCCCCCGTAGCTTTTTCACAAGCACATGAGCGAGGCGACCGTGAACAGCACGACCAACAAAACTCAGACCATCGCTCGGCGGCGCCACAGCCGGCTGTCGCTGAACTGGATCGACTTCCTGGTCATCGCCGCCATAATTTTGACGTTTGCGGCGATCGTCAGCACAACCCTTGGCCGTGCCAAGGCGTCGACCTACAACAGCGCCTTGTCTTCGCCCCGATTCTCGAGCGAGGTCAGCCAAATTCCCGAGGACCGCGGCTTGATCAAGGCGAGAATAAGGCTGGCGGTCGGCGGTCCGTGGACCTGAGCGGCCGGCTCACGCCTTCGGCCGCTTGTCGATCACCCGACGCGCCTTGCCCATCGAGCGCTCGACGGCGCCGGGTGCGGCAATCTCGACCCCCGCCGACAAGCCGCACATCTCCTTCAGGCGCCGCGCGAGGTCTTGCGCCGAACGGCCGGCGGCCTCGCCTTCCAGCACCATCCGCGCCTCGACCCGCACTAAAAGATCGTCCAGCGCGCCGGCGCGCGTGAGCTCGATCAAATAGTGCCCGCTCAGCGCCGGGTCGCGCAGGATCTGCTCCTCGACCTGGCTCGGGAACAGATTGACGCCGCGCACGATCAGCATGTCGTCGCTGCGGCCGGTGATCTTGGCCATGCGCCGCATCGCCGTGCGTGATCCCGTGATCAGGTGCGTGAGATCGCGGGTGCGGTAGCGGACGACCGGCATCGCCTCCTTGGTGAGCGTGGTGAAGACCAGCTCGCCCGGCGCGCCGTCGGCCACCGGCTGGCCCGAGTCGGGATCGACGACCTCGGGATAGAAATGATCCTCCCAGATCGTCGGCCCGTCCTTGCTGTCGACGAACTCACAGGCGACGCCCGGCCCCATCACTTCGCTCAGGCCGTAAAGGTCGACGGCATCGATGCCGAGCCGCCGTTCGATCTCGGCGCGCATGCCCTCGGTCCACGGCTCAGCGCCGAAGATGCCGATGCGCAGCGCCGTGTCGCTGGGATCGACGCCCTGGCGTTCGAACTCGTCGGCGATCGCCAGCATGTAGGACGGCGTCATCAGCACGACCCGCGCGCCGAACTCGCGGATGAGCTGGACCTGGCGCTCGCCGAAGCCGCCCGACATCGGCACCACGGTGCAGCCCAGCCGCTCGGCGCCGTAATGCACGCCCAGCCCGCCGGTGAACAGGCCATAGCCGTAGGCATTGTGGACGACGTCGCCCGGCCGCGCGCCGCCGGCATGGAGCGAGCGCGCCATGACGCCGGCCCAGGTGTCGATATCGTGCGCCGAGTAGCCGACCACCGTCGGCCGGCCGGTCGTGCCGCTCGAGGCGTGGAGGCGCACGCACTTCTCACGAGCAATGGCCAGCATGCCGAAGGGATAGGCATCGCGCAGGTCGGCCTTCGAGGTGAAAGGAAAGCGCTGGAGGTCTTCGAGGCGGTGTAAATCGTCGGGATGCACGCCAGCTGCCTGGCACTTGGCCCGGTAGGGCGCTTGATGCTGGTAGGCGCGGCTGAGCACGCTCTTGAGACGCTCGAGCTGCACGGCGCGCAAGGCATCGAGCGACAGCTTGAGTTCGGGGAACAAATTTATAGTCATGACTGCTTGCGTTGTGCGTCGTCGAACCCGTAACGGCGATAGGCGTAGCCCAGACCGACCAGCGCCGCACCCAGGCCGAGGAACGAGAACACGCGCAGCAGGCCCTGCAGCCCCGCCATATCGATCAGGAAGACCTTGGCGACGACGACGCAGACCAGCGCCATGCCGGCATGCCGAAGCGCCGCTACGCCGCGCACGAAGCCCACGGCCAGCAAAGCGACGCCGAACAGCAGCCAGACGATCGAGTAGGTATAGAGCTCGAGGCCCGCGGCGCGAAAACCGGTGCGCTCGAAGCCTGGATCGAAAAAGTGGCGGACTTCCAGCGAGACGTAGACGAAGGCCAGGATCGAGGCGACGGCGCCGACCGCCAGCGCCACGTTCCTGTTGGGCTCGACGTCGATCCAGCGCCGCGCCAGCGCCGCCATCGCCGCCGGCACCGCATAAGCGAGCAACAGCCCGTTGGCGATCGGCAGGCGGCCGACATCGACCTTCTCGAAGATCGGATTGGCGATCAAGATCTGGACCACGAGCACCGTCGCAACGGCCAGCGCGCCGCTCGCCCGCCACGCCCACAACGCCACCGGATCATGGCGCGTGCGCGCCATCCAAAGTGCAGCAAGGGCGAAGCCGCCCCAGGCCAGGACATAGAACGTCCGCTCCATGAAACCCGCGTCGGCGGCCGCCATGGCGTCGTGCTGGAAGACGCTGCGCACTTCCAGGGTCACCAGCGCGAAGGCGAGCAGTGCTACGGCAGCTTCGCTCGCGCGCACCAGAGGTTGGTCGCGGCCTGGCTGCAGGAAGCGCAGCCCGACCATGAGCGCCGCGATCGAAAGCCCGTAGCCCCACAGGATCCAGTTGAAGATCGGCGTGACACCCAGGGGATAGTCCAGCACCTCGGGATTGAGCACGAAGCGCACGACCACGACGGCGAGCAGCGGCCAGCAAAGCTGCCGCATGGCTAAAAGGTCGAGACGGGCGGCGATCGCGGCGACCGCGGCGAATTCGATGGCGTAGGCGACGGTGATCCATTCGCGGCTGAGCTCGAGCGCAATGGCGGCGGCGATGAAGAAGACCACGCCCACCGCCAGCAGGCCCAACGCCTCGGTGGCGCCGGTCATCGTCTCGCGCCAGTGCGTCAGGCGTTCGGCGCCGACCAGGAAGGGCACGGCAAGTCCGATGCTGATCAGGCCCCACGGCGTGCCGGTGGCCACGCCGCGCAGCACGTACCAGCAGAGCAGAAAGTGCGCGAGCGCCGCGGCAACCGAGAGCGCCGCCCAAAAGCCCGGCCGGGCCGCGTTCCACATCAGCGCGAAGGCGGCCGCGGCGTAGACGCCGCCGAACAGGATGGCGACCCAGGCAAAGCGGTCGGCATCCCAGCCCGCGGCCGCACCGAGCGTCGTGCTCCACCACAGCACGAGCGCCGCGATCGACAGCAGCGGCGCCAGTCCCGCGGCGTGTTGGAAGCGCGGCGTCCAGCGGCCGAGCGCATAGACGCCCGCGCCATGCAGCGCCAGCGCCAGCCAGCCGGCGTTTTGCTCGCCGTGATCCTGGACGATGACGGCGACCAGCAGGAGGCCGCTGAGGCCAAGCGCCGTCCAGACGAGGGCAACGACATCGTCGGGTGGATTCTCGCTCTCGCCCAGGCGCCGCCAGGTCGTCCAGACGAACAGGCCGGCCACCGCCACCAGGAACAGGCCGACCCAATGCAGCCCGCCGGCCAGCGACAGCATCCAGACGACGGTCCAGATCGCCGACCCTGCCAGCACGCCCCAGCCGAGCGGCCACCAGCCGCGCGCGCGGATGACGGCCAAGGTGCCCGCGGCAATCGCCAGCAGGTAGCCGAACAGCACCGGCGTATTGGGCGTCTCGCTGCCGATGATGGCCGGGCTCACGAAGCCGCCGACGAAGGCGAGACCCGCCACGAACATACCGTGACGCAGCGAGACGCCGATGGCGAAGGCGGTCAGGGCTGCCGCTCCGCCGCCGGCCGCGGCCTTGGAGATCATCTCGTAGAGCGCCACGGCGGCGAACAGCGCGCCGTAGAGCGACGCGACGCCGGCGGCGGCCAGCGCCTGGGCGACGCGATCATCGCGCGTTCGCATCCGTTCGGCGCCACCGATCAGGGCGAAGCCGAACAGCGCCGCCAGGATCACGCGCACTTCGGGCGAGAGATAGCCCTCCTCGATCGAGTAGCGCACCAGGAAGATCGCCGCGAGCGCCAGGGTGATCGCGCCGATCCACAGGAAGGCCCGCGCCCCCAGGCGCTGCTCCCAGCCGACGCTGAGCGGCTGGGCGACAACCGGCGCCGGCGGCGGCGTGATCTCGGCCTCGGGCGCGGGCTCGGGTTCGAAGGGCGGCGCCGGCGGTGGCGCAATCTCGGCCGCCGAGGCGACGAAAGGCGGCGGCAGTTCGACGCCCTCCGCGATCTGCCGCCTCAGCCCGGCAAGGTCGGCGGCCAGCCGCTCGTTCTGGGCACGCAGGCCCGCCGTCCGAACCAGCGCCACGATGGCAATGAGCGGCGTGCCGAGGGCCCAGGCGATCCCGAGCAGGATCAGGAAGATTTCGTCCACGGTGATCCCGCGGCCCGCACGCGCTCCCGGCTACTCGGCCGCGACGCGGGTGGCGTGTCGAACGAACGCCGCGCGGTTGTCCTTGGCGACGAGCCCGCGTTTCACCACCAGGCGATGGTTCTCCTTGCGCGCGGCGCGCTTGATGTCGGCCAAAACGTCACCGTCGCACAGCACGAAGTCGGCACTGTTGCCGTCCTTGATCCTGCCCTGGTCGGCCAGCCGCATCAGGTCGGCGGCGCTCGCCGTCGAGAAGAACAGCGAATCGCGGGTCGAGATGCCGATCTCGCACATATATTCGAGCTCGCGCGCATTCTCGCCATGGCGGTTGTGCGGCGTGCCGGCGTCGGTGCCCATGGCGATGCGGCCGCCCGCCTTGTAGTACATCTTGATCGAGGCGATGTGGCGGTCGAACACGCGGCGCGCCTTGTCGATCACGTAGTCGGGGATCGAGCGATCGCCGTCGTCGTAGCCCTTAAGGATGTTCTTCACGGCGGCGAGCGTCGGCACCAGCCACACGCCGCGCTCCTTCATCTCGGCGATGCACTCGTCGGTCATGAAGATGCCGTGCTCGATGGAATCGATGCCGCCGCGCACGGCATTCAGGATACCGAGCGCGCCCTGGGCATGGCTGGCGCAGCATTTGTGGAAGCGATGCGCCTCGCTGATGCCGGCCTTCATCTCCTCGGCCGAGTAGTGCGCGTCCTCGGGATTGACGCCCGGCGTCATCACGCCGCCGGTCGCCATGATCTTGATCAGGTCGGAACCGGCATGGATCTGCTCGCGCACCGCCTTGACCACCTCGTCGGCGCCATCCGCCACTCTGCCGGTGCGGTTGCCGTGGCCGCCGGTCATGCAGATCATGCGGCCGGCGCAGCGCATGGTCGGTCCGAGGAAGCGGCCGGCGTTCAGCGCGTCGCGGATGGCGAATTCGATATAGTCCTTGCCGCCGCAGTCGCGCACGGCGGTGATGCCGCCTTCCAGCGTGCTGCGCATGAACTCCATGCCGCGCACCGTGATCTGGGCGGCGCTCAGGCGGTCCTGGGCCGCGCCGGGATTGCCCTCGGCGCCGGACAGCGAATGGACATGGCAGTCGATCATGCCGGGGATCAGCGTGCCGCCCGATGTGTCGACCGTCTCGCCCGCGAAGCCCGCGAATTCGGCCGCCGGCGCCACGCGCTTGACCTTGCCGCCCTCCTCCAGCACCGCGTGCCCGTCCAGCACCTTATCGCCGTCGAACAGACGGCCACCGACATACAACGTGGCCATTGACCCACTCCTGATTGAAACGTGCCGGAACTTTGCCTGCGCCCATCCCGCGCGGCAAGGACTGGCGACCGCCTAACGACCGGCGGTGCGCTGGTTGCAGCCCAGGGGATCGGATGGCTCGTCGCCGCCCATCGCCTTCAGACGGTCGATCTCTTCGCCGATTCCGATGATGTGGGGATTGTATTTGCGCGCCAGCTCGAAAGCCGCCACCGCGCGCGGATACTCGCCCATTTCCGCGCGGATCATGCCAAGACCCGAATAGGCGCCGAAATGGCGCGGCTCGCGCTTCAGGGTCTCGCAGATGTCGGACAGCGAGGCCGGAAAGTTGCCGAGCAGCCAATAGGCCGTCGCCCGCTTGTTCCAGGCCTCGGAAAGGTCGGGCGCGATCTCGATCAGCTTGCTGAAAGTGTCGACCGAGACTTTCAGCTGGCGCTGCTGCATCTCGACCATGCCGCGCATCATCAGCTCGCGCTGCCGGCCCTCGGGAACCATGGTCCACTGTTCCCAGATCGCTGCTTCCAGGCTCTGGACCGCCATTGGATCGGTCGCGGTCTGTAGCTTGGCAAACAAGGTGTCGAGCATGGTGTTGCTCCCGCCGTTCTGTGCCAGCGCGTTGATCCCCAGCATCACGCCGAGCAGTGCGGCAAAGCAAGCGCGAAAGCAGGTCATGGCGTGCCTATTGCAGAGCCGGCGGCCTGGGTCCGCCGGTCGCCCAGTCGAGCAACTCGACGGTGTGTGCAACCGGAATGGCAGTGGCGCCGGCAATGTTGCCGATGCAGCCGAAATTTCCGGCGGCGATGATGTCGGGCCGCAGGCTCGCGATGTTGGCGACCTTGCGGTCGCGCAGGCGGCGCGACAATTCGGGCTGCAGCAGCTGGTAGGTGCCGGCCCAGCCGCAGCAGATATGGCCCTCGGGCACGTCCTTGATGATGAAGCCCGCGTCGCGGAGCAGCTTCTTGGGTTGCTCGATCACCTGCTGGCCATGCTGCAGGGAACAGGCCGAATGATAGGCCACGGTGAGCGGCCGCACGGTCACGTTCGCGAGACCGACATCGACCATGAGCTCGCTCACGTCCTTGGCAAGGCCCGCCACTTGCGCGGCCTTGTCCTTCCATACCGGGTCGTCGGCCAGCATGTGACCGTAGTCCTTCACCGTGGTGCCGCAGCCCGAGGCGTTGATGACGATGGCGTCGAGACCCGCACCGTCGATCTCGCCGAGCCAGGCCTCGATGTTGCGCTTGGCGAACGCCAGCGCCTCCTGCTTGCGGCCGACATGCATCACCGAGGAGCCGCAGCAACCGGAGCCCGCCACGTTCACGACTTCCATGTCGTGACGAGTCAGCAGTCGCACCGTCGCCTCGTTGACTTCGGGGGCCAGCACCTGCTGGCCGCAGCCCGGCATCAGCGCCACGCGCTTGCGCCGCAGACCGGCGGCCGGAAAAGTCTGCGGCCGGTCGACCGGCGACGGCCCGGCCAGCCGGTCCGGCACCGCCTCCAGCATGGCCCGGAGCCGGCGCAGGAAGGTGGCGCCGCCGGGATCGGCGCTCGCGGCCGGCAAGATCGCCGCCAAGGGCTTGGCGAGCCGGCCCAGGACCAGGGCCCAACGGAACAGCGCAGGCCGCGGCATCAACCAAGCGAGCACGCCGCGCAGCAAGCGGTCGGACAGGGCGCGCGTGTAGCGCGTCTCGATGTGATGCCGGCCATGATCGACCAGGTGCATGTAGTTCACGCCCGACGGGCAGGTCGTCATGCAGGAGAGACAGGAGAGACAACGGTCGACATGTCTGACTTCGGACTCGCTCGGCGCGCGATCGCCCTCCAGCATCGCCTTGATGAAATAGATGCGCCCGCGCGGGCTGTCGCGCTCGTCGCCCAGCAGCACGAAGGTCGGGCAGGTCGCCGTGCAGAAGCCGCAATGCACGCACTTGCGCAGGATCTGCTCGCTGCGCGCGGTTTCCGGATCGGCGAGCTGGGCCAGGGTGAAGTCGGTCTGCATCCGGCGAAAGGCTACGCAGCGTTGCGGAGGTTGAGCCGCTCGGTCGTCTTCTTGATCTGCGCACCCGACTCGACGATCGCTTTTTCGAGTTCATAGAGTGTTTGCAGGTTCATCCAAGTCTGCGCACTCATGCCCAAGGCGCGTTCGAGCCGCAACGCGGTTTCCGCCGTGATGCCGCGCTTTCCTCGAATGATGTTGCCGACCTGGACCTGCGAAAGGCCGGTTGCCTGAGCGAGCCGGTATTGTGAAATGCCGGCTGGCTCCATGAACTCATCGTGCAGAATACGACCCGGATGTACCGGTCTGATCTTGCGCTTCATCGTCATATCCACTCAGTGATCGGGCACGACCTCACCCTGAGGAGGCCCGCAGGGCCGTCTCGAAGGGTGGAGCGAGCACCGTGCCTGCAGCCCATGCTTCGAGACGCGCGCCGCGCGCGCTCCTCAGCATGAGGTTGTTTCTGGTCACCAACAACATCTATCCCATCCGCCCCGGATTGAAGAGCCGCTTGGGATCGAAGCTTTCTTTCACGCGTCTAGCCAGGCCGGCGAGGGCGGCCGGCTGAGGATGGAAAACGGGCACGCTCGCCCGTACGGCTTCAGGCGCGCGGATCAGGGTCGCATGGCCGCCGGCGGCGCCGAGCGCGCCACGCACCGTGGCGTGGTCGGCATCGGCGCTCGCCGGCAAGGCAAGCCAGATCAGGCCGCCCGACCAGTCGTAGAACGCCTCGGTTGCCGGACGCAGCGCCCTGATGCGACTGACGATGCCAGGACCTTCGGTCGGCGGGCAGGAGATCTTCCACACGACGGCGTCGGGCGCGGCGGCAAGCGGCGCCACGTCCCGTACCTCGCGCCAGAAGGCGCGGCTTTCGAGCGTGCCGAGCTCTTCCATCTTTGCACCCGACGTCGCCAGTAATTCGCGCAGGCCCTTCAGTCGCGCCTCGACCGAGGGCGCCACGCCTTCAAGGCGTAGCGCTGTCCGGCCATCGACATGGGCGGCGCCCGAGACGTCGTGCGGGCTGCCCATGGCAAGGCACATCGCCTGCACGGCCGCATCGTCGGCGAGCCCGAACAGAAACAACGTCCGCGTCTGATCGGGCGCGGGCAGGACTTTTATTGAGACTTCGTCGAGCACGGCGAGCGTTCCCCACGAGCCGGCCAAAAGCTTGGAGAGGTCGTAGCCGGTGACGTTCTTCATCACCCGGCCGCCCGACTTGAACGCCTCGCCGCGGCCATTGACGCCGCTGAAGCCCAGCAGATGGTCGCGCGCCGCCCCCGCCGAGACGCGGCGCGAGCCGGCAAGATTGCCCATCACGGCGCCGACCAGCGTACCCCGCCCCGCTTCCTGGCCCAGCAGCGGGCCGAGATCGGGCGGCTCGAAGGCCAGCATCTGGTTGCGCTGCGCCAACAGCGCCTCGACGTCGCGTAGCGGCGTGCCGGCGCGCAGGGTGACCACCAGCTCCTCCGGGGCGTAGTCGACGATGCCGGCGATGGCCGAGAGGTCGAGCACCTGATCGCAGTGCATCGGCTTGCCCAGCGCGAGCTTGCTGCCCTGGCCGCGCACGTCGAGCGTGACGTTGTCGGCCAGCGCCCATTCCACCGCCTGCCGCAGCTCCTTTGAGTCGCGCGGCTTGATCGTGCCCGCCATGAGTTAGAACCGTGGAATGTCGGGAAACGGCAGCTTGTTGTGATGCACCACCACGCGGCCGAGCTCGGCGCAGCGCCTGAGCTTGGGGAACACCTTGCCGGGATTGAGCAGGTGGTCGGGATCGAAGGCGCATTTCACGCGCATCTGCTGGTCGAGATCGATCTCGGTGAACTGCTCGCCCATCAGGTCGCGCTTCTCGATGCCGACACCGTGCTCGCCGGTCAGCACGCCGCCGACGCGCACGCAGAGCCGCAGGATATCGGCGCCGAATTCCTCGGCGCGGCGGAGCTCGCTCGGATCGTTGGCGTCGAACAGGATCAGCGGGTGGAGGTTGCCGTCGCCGGCATGGAAGACATTGACCACGCGCAGCCCGTAGGTCTTCGACATCTTGCGCATCTCGGCCAGAACCTCGACCAGTCGGCCGCGCGGCACCGAGCCGTCGAGGCACATATAGTCGGGCGTGATCTGGCCGACGGCGGGGAATGCCGCCTTGCGGCCGGCCCAGAACAGCACGCGCTCCTGCTCGTCGCGGCTCACCCGGCAGGTCGTGGCGCCCCGCGCCTTGGCGATCTCCTCGACCCGGGCCACCAGGTGATCGACCTCGACCTGCGGGCCATCGAGCTCGACGATCAACAGGCCCTCGACATCCATCGGGTAGCCCGCGCTGACATAGGCCTCGGCGCACTTCACGGCGTCCTTGTCCATCATCTCCATGCCGGCGGGGATGATGCCGGAAGCGATGACGGCGGCGACGCAGTCGGCCGCGCCGGCTTCGGTCGGGAAGCCCAGCAGCATGGCCCGCGCCGTCGAGGGCTTGCGCAGCAACCGCACCGTCACTTCGGTGACGACGCCCAAGAGGCCCTCGGAGCCGGTCATCAGGCCCATCAGGTCGTAGCCTTCCGAATCGAGATGCTTGCCGCCCAGCCGCACGACCTCGCCCCCCAGCAGCACCATCTCGATGCCTAACAGGTTGTTGGTGGTGAGGCCGTATTTCAGGCAGTGCACGCCGCCGGAATTCTCCGCCACGTTGCCGCCGATCGAGCAGGCGATCTGCGAGCTGGGGTCGGGGGCGTAATAGAAGCCCTCGTGCTCGACCGCGGCGGAGATGCCTAGGTTGGTGACGCCGGGCTGCACGCGCACGCAGCGGTTGGCGTAGTCGATCTCGAGCACGCGGTTGAACTTGCCGAGGCCCAGCAGGATGGCGTCGCCCACCGGCATGGCGCCGCCCGACAGCGAGGTGCCGGCGCCGCGCGGCACGACCTTGACCTTGTTGTCCTGGCAATAGCGCAGGATGGAAGAGACCTGGGCCACCGTCTCGGGCAGCACGACCACGAGCGGCATCTGGCGGTAGGCCGACAGCGCATCGCACTCGTAGGGCCGCATGCCGTCTGTTTCGTCAATCACGCCCTCGCCCGGCACGATGGCGCGCAGCGCAGCCACGATCTCCGACCGGCGGGCCAGGATGGCGGGATCGAGCGGCGGCATTTGCATGCTTCGCTCATACGCCAAATGAAAAAGCGGCGGAAGCCGAAGCCCCGCCGCCCCTGTTGGTCCAGAAAGTCCGTCCCGGACGCTTGAGTCAGCCCTGGCGGGCCTTGAAGCGCGGGTTGGTCTTGTTGATGACGTAGACGCGGCCCTTGCGGCGCACGATGCGGCTGTCCTTGTGGCGGGCCTTCACGGACTTGAGGGAATGGCGGATCTTCATGGTTCTTCTCAACAAAAGCCCCGGCCGAGCCGGGGGAATTCCGAATGCGGGCGGAAAATAGGGACCTCGACCGTTCCCGTCAACCCTCGGGTCGAGGGAAATCCGGCAATGATCTGAAAGGTTTGGCCGCTGGGCTAGGCCAGCCGCGCGGCCGCCACCAGCGCCCACACCATGGCGCCGCAGGTCACAAGGTCGAGCGGCAGGCGCAGCCGGCTGCGTCGCGTCCAGGCCCGCGCCGCCGCCTCGCTCACCGTCCCCGGTTCGGCGCGCTCGAAGGCGAGCGCCTTGGGGATGAAGTCGAGCGCTGACCAGAGGCGCATGACGGCGTGGCTCGCCAGGGCCACCACCAGACAGGAGCGCACCGCAGGTTGGGACCAAGCCCACACCAGCGAGGCGATCAGCAGGACCTCGAAGGCGACATGGGCGGCAATCCAGAACCGCCTGCGGGAAATGCCGCCGCGCGACGGCTGGATGAGATCCGGGCGCTTGGGCCAGAACGGATCGACCACCAGGAACTCGTAGAGACCACCGCCCACGCTCACCAGAGCCAGCGCGGCGGCGAGCGCAACAACCAACAGCATGTCTCACACCATCTTCATGGCCGCCACCACAGCCGCGAGCTGGTCGAGGCCCGACCCGGCGCCCTCCGCGAATCCCATGCCGACATACTCCCTCTTCATGGCCGCCGAGGCGAACAGCGTATGGTAGGTCAGCAGGGTCTTGCCGCCCTTCTCGTCGAAGGTGATGGTCATGATCATTTTTTCAGAACCGGGCGCTTCGAACGCGTTGTCGAAGACGATCTTCCGGTTCGGCACGATTTCGAGATATTCGCCGCCGAACGGCTGGTTCTGCTCGCCGCTCGGGCCCGTCATGGCGAAGCGAAACCGCCCACCCTTGCGGAAGTCGACCTCGCATAGTGTCAGCGGCCAGCCGACCGGGCCGAACCACTTCATGAGATGCTCCGGCTTGCTCCACGCCTCGAACAACAAGCGCGCCGGCACGTCGTAGGTGCGGGTGATGACGACTTCGCGATCGGCGATGGCTTCACCGCTGCTTGCGTTTGCTGACGCGACGTCCCTCCTTGCGCTTG
>Ga0070698_100005884_pt1 | contig 13386 bp, 8 predicted proteins | sample KBSK1502metaG_FD_65477 | JGI IMG/M metagenome (GOLD analysis project Ga0070698, IMG submission 65477) | Corn, switchgrass and miscanthus rhizosphere microbial communities from Kellogg Biological Station, Michigan, USA - KBS K1-50-2 metaG | ecosystem: Host-associated > Plants > Roots >... | reverse complement strand
TCAAGCGCGCCCTAGAAGTTGCCGCGAGTGGTGGACACAACATCTTAATGAGCGGCCCTCCCGGTTCAGGCAAAACATTGCTGGCTCGTGCAACTGTGGGATCCCACAATTAGTGACACTAGTGCCGTTATTAGTGTCGCTAGCGTCAGTATTTCCCCTCACTTCTGTACTGTTTTTCCTGAAATTGGTTTCGTCTTGTCTTGACAAGCTCTTCCTGAGAAGACAGGAATCCCGAAGTTAGTGTCGCTAGCCTACTGTTTTTGGCTAAAATTTGTATCCTTATCTAGCCGTACCAAAAACTCAGCAACTGATAGTCTCATATCTTGTTTTGACAGAAGGTCGCGGAAGCGATGGGCATCGAACCACCGGTCGCACCTGGCACGCATCCCTCTTGAAAAGCTGTTCGGTGGCAGAGGTGATCTCCTTCTAGACAAAGAGCATGCTTCCACCTCCTCACCAAGAGCTGATCCGTTCACGCTTGCCCTTGATCATCCTCTGCGTGTTTCCTTGCCTGGCCACCTCCCAGCTGTTCCTGATCCTCGCTGGAAGATCCCTCCCACGGCCTGGGCAACCGTGCTCCAGCGTGTTGAGCCAGGGGGACCACTGCGACTGGTTGCCCATAATTACGGCGTGTCATATGAGGCGGTCCGCCGTGTGCTGCGGCCCGCTCGTCGCCGGTAGGTGGTACGTGTAAGCAGGATCACCCACGTAGCCAGGACACCTCGTGCAGCGTCAGCAGGGGCAGGCAACGGATGAAGCAGTCCGTTGTGTGCTCCAGGTCCATCTTCACACGACAAGTGTATCACGGGAGGGCAGACCCATCACAGGAAGCACCTGGCTCGGGAACGGAAGCCAGGCGGGAAGCAGGTGCGCCTCACGGCGCACTCAACTGTACCATCGATCGTGATAAGGACGCGCGTCGTGTTTTCTTCCTGGTTCACGAACGGATGTTGAAAGTTGAGTAACCAGCACAGCGCAACACCGCCTCACTACACACGGCAGCGTAGCAGGTGAAGGCCGGCCACACCTGGGCAAAAGGCGAATTGCACTTGGGGAACAGACGGAAAAGCCGTCATGATCTGGACAACCATGGCCTTCCTGCAGGCTGCGAGACCCTGGTAAGAAGGCGGGAAAAGACGGATCGCACCGGCGAAATTCGAGGGTGAAAACTGTCTCTTTTGAGAACGGATGTGCTACGTAGCCAGCACAGCTGTGCCTGGTCCCTCATGACCACGGCCTCCTCAGGTTGGCATCCTTACAAAAACGCGCGTTTTGCTGTGACTGATACAACAGGAGGGCAAGATGAGAAGAACATTGCGCGAGTGGGAAGAGCTGTGGAGAGAACGATGGGACATTAACGACTATGCGGATCTCGATCAGGTCTTTGCAGGCACGGAGGACTACAAAGATATCATCTGTGAGGTCGAGATCATTATTGAGACGCAAGAGGGCAGGATTGAGATAGTCCAGATCTCACTGCTCGATGAGGAGTCCACCGTCCTTGCTGACTACGAATACAGCATCTTTGAACTCGGCAGGGTGGAGTTGGTACAAGAGGTCATCGCTTCCATTAACAACGATCCAGAGGACGAAGAGGCTGAAACGCTGCCAGAAAGCAAGTCGTAAGAGTCGGTACTCCGCCCCTGGTGGCAGCCAGCGGAGCGCTACCCCTAATTACTTTGCAAGGGCATACTCCTTACCGTGTCTGCCGTGAATGTTGCGATCAGTTCTCTGAGTGTTTCCATTGGAAAACCGAACATCATTCCTACGATCGGGAGCAGCGTACCCCATAGTGACTCGGGTGAGTCATTGATATCGATGATGGCTCCTTCTCTTCTTTCTTCAGGAATTGTAACCGTACCATTTGCCATTATGGGGAGATGAAATGTTCTCGCATGCTCTGCCCAACGGTCATTATCTACAAATGCAACGGTTCGCCAGAGTTCGTTTCCGCGTACCAATGCCCGGAAGTTATAGATGAGAGACAGATCGTTTTTCAACCAATCCAGGTAGAAATTAACGAGTACGAGCACAGCCTGCCATAAGGATGTCAAATCAAAAAATTTTGCTATATAAAGATCCGTATCCTGACGAAGAAACTCCTCTAATATAACTCTCACTTGTCTGGATCTCACTTCGTTTGATACCGTATCCCCATCAGTGACCTTGATTATGCGAAGCGGGATAAAGAAGCGAGCCCGACCATCGTTGAACAGTTCCAGAGAGAGAGAGTTGTGAGTGATCTGGTTGGCGTTAGTGTTTATCTGTTTGAGAAAAACTGAATTGACCGTTGTTCTCCCCTGCTGGAAAGGAATATTGCCGAGCAGCAGAGGCTCTTTTCCATCTGTGCTAATGAGAGGTATGGTTTCTCGGCTACGCTTTAATAGACGCTCCAGGCCGTCCTGGGAATTTATGTCAAATTTTTCGATCATTCCAAGCGGATAGGGCGAAAGAAAGATATTCACCCAGGGGATGGACGCCTCTCCGTTAGAAAAGGCGCGAGGGTCCTGGCAAAACTGCTGAAAGGCCCGCTCGCGGTCACGCCCTTGTTCCATTAAGAGGTCAACGGCTGAGCGCTGAGCCTCTGGCATTGGGTCAGATCGGTCTGAGACACGGCGGTAGATACAACCATCCTTCGTAATAAATGGTGTATCCTGTTCGCCGGGAACGTAGACAACGAGCGCGGCGCGTTGGGGAGCAAGCGTCACCACCTGTGGAAAGAAGAGAGGAACCGGATCAATGCCCGATCGTATGCTCTCACGGAGAGAAGCGATGGGATCATGGCAATCGTCCAGCGAAAAGCCGGTAATGCGCTGGGCAACATTATGCCCATCGGTCGTAACTCCGACGATGTACCAGCCGCCGTAGGTGTTCGCGAATGATGCAATACTCTTCGCAATTTTAGTAGGAGCCGGGAGGATGCGTTTATATTCGACAAAATAGCCCTCAGATACGGAATCAGCGACGAGCATTTGCAGGTCCTCGGGCGTGAGGGGCTCTCTGATAGATTTCTTAAAGGGACTGAATGGCATGGACGACTCCCCCGTTTTCGCTTTCATATGAGATCTCATTATAGCAGAGGCCGGAAGCCCCTCTGCCTCTTTTTTAACATTCTATGCTCAGATACTCTAGCCGATAAATTAGCATGAACTTTCATCCTCATTCCTAAATTCTCTACGCGATGGGCCATCCCCCATATTCCTCAATCGCGGTAGTGATACAAACAAGCAGGATATGGTAGACTCTGAAAGTCAATCCGTTTTCAAAAAGAGGAGCCTTTCATGGTCACCATCACCCTTCACTGCCCTCACTGTCTGAGCGACGCTCTGGTGCGCAATGGGCATGCCCCCAATGGCAAGCAGTTGTATCGCTGCCGTGCGTGCGGGCGGCAAAGTCGCGAGAACCCAACACCCCGTGCCTATCCCGAAGCGCGTCGCGAAGAAATCCTGCATGCCTATCAAGAACGCAGCAGTCTGTGTGGCCTCACGCGCACGGATCGCGGGTCTCTCGTACCACGGCGCTCAGTTGGATCAAAAAAGTAGCTCAGCTTCCTCCCTTACGCACCCCCTACTCGTCCCGGATACGCAGGATCCCACTTCTACGACGTTGGAGCTGGACGAACTGTGGTCGTTTGTGCTCAAAAAAGCGCACGACTCCTGGATGTGGATTGCCCTGTGCCGCAAGACGCGACAGGTGGTCGCTTATGCCGTGGGTGATCGGAGCAAAAAGACGTGCCAGCGGTTGTGGGGAGCGATTCCGCAGGGGTATCGGCAAGGACACTGCTTCACGGATTTCTTGGCGGCCTATGCGGCGGTGATCCCAGAGCAACAACATACAGCCGTGGGAAAAGAGACGGGAGAAACGGCCCACGTGGAGCGCTGGAATAACACGCTGCGGCAGCGTATGGCCCGTTTTGTGCGCATGACATTGTCCTTTTCCAAGTCAGCGGTCATGCACGAAGCCTGTTTGCTTCTCTTTCTTCATCGCTACAATACCGAGCGGGCCATCCTGCTCAAGTGAGCCACTACCGACTTCGCCTCCAGTACCTAAAGCGGTCATGAGCCGTTTGCCTCCGTGATTTACACCATAGTATGTCCTTCATCACAAGTAAAACCACTGCATTCATCCTATACTCATCGAGGAGATGCTGGTTTGCCCTGTCCTTCGCATCCATTGATGTTCCCCTTATGTTGGAAATGGGTCGCCAAAGAATTCACGCCATCGCTTTAACGTGTCTGGAGTATCTTTGAGTCTGCATAGTTTCTGAGCCGACTGACCTAGCTGGTCTACCTTGCTCTTCAAGGCTTGCACATCAGTAGGAGATAGGTTGACCTGTATCGGTGGGGAGTAGCTGTTTGGAAGTGCCACTGGACTGGCTAGCTGGCTTCCTACATTGCACAGGAAATAAGCTAATACCTGATGATAGCCCCAGGTCAGCCCATATGCCTCCCAGGAGGCAATGATTGGTGGGATGATGCCTGCGCAAAGGATTTCAATGTGGAAAGACTTTAGTGGGTCGGGCGATAACCCATGTCCACGCAAGAAGGCTTTGATAAGTTTGATGGATGGCACCAGTCTGCCACCAGTTTGTTTATTGAGGCTGCTGATGTAAGCGGCCTCATAGTCATAATCAGCCGGAGACCAGGTATCTAGCTTTAACCCTACTAAATAGCAATCAGGTTCCCCAGATTGATGATTATATCTGCTAGTCTTATCCACCAGTGCCGGGACAATCTCGAAAGTGAATTGGTCTGCATAGGTTAATAAGAAGGTAGGAGCATCGGGTTTGGGCCTCATAATTCTGTATGTCTGGTCTGCAATAAGAACCTTTTGGATTTTATTAAGTGCCGATTCTGGTGTCTCCCAAACACCAGGTATCCCAAATAGAGAACAACTGACGGTCTTAAACTTCACAAGCAGGTCAAGATCAAGCTTGTCGCTCAAATCAAGTGGCCTGATCTTGGTCTTGCGTTGAAACGAGCCTATTTGGGTCACTGTTTTTCCAGGCAATGTCTGCTCGATCACTTGCTTGATCGCATTGTAGCGTTGCGATGCAAGCTGTACGCGAGTCGGATTCAATTCAATCCGCGAAAGAGTTGCTGCAAATGCTTCCTTGATGTCCACCTGACCTTAGCCTCTTTTCAGCTCTTTAGGCAGAAACGCGTCAATCTCTGCATCCGTGAACGTCATGTCCTCAAGCTTCTGCAGCGCCACTTGCGCTTTCTTGTATGCCTGGAATGTCGTGCTCGGCACACCGCTGTAAACAGTGTGAAGCTGCTCGACTAGTTGATCTCGCTGCTTCTGCAATGCTTCGAGGGGTTTCTCTCTCATGGCAAGATCCACAAGAAGAGACAAATACTTCTCACGGATAATCCACAGATCATTCGCCGCCTGCTTGTGTTTCTGCGCTAACTCTCCCTGGTCGTAGTTCTTAGTGTAGGAGTTTAGCGCCAGCAAGGCGGTCGATATGATTATCCCCAATACAGCAGTGATCGTGCCTGCACCAAACACTGCACCAATAAAGCCGGCTGTAGTAATAGCGGACAATACAATCTGCACTATTCTGATTCGTCCCTGGCTGGAGAGGAGTATGTCCGCGCATTTTTCATGCGTCTTATGGGAGTACACAACACGCCCGTAAGACTCTCTCAGTTGGCCCTCAAGAATCCTGCGCGCTTGAGGCGTATCATCAGTTTGGGAATGCTGTTCCAAAGATCTCCCTCCATTTCTGCTTGGCTGACCACTCCTGCTCCGGCTCGGCCGTCTCGTAGGCTATGGCTTCCAGAGAGATGTTGTAGCACCGCTTAGCCTTGTACTGGAAAAGCCCCTTTCCGTACATGTACTGAGCACTCCCAGGTGCCCTCCAATATTCCTGTTTCTCATCCTGATTAGCCATCCATGTGAAAAAGTCCCGACACATGTAGTCGTAGTAGAGGTATGACTTGTCCCGATATGCATAGTTCTCAATGAACTGGTATGCCAGCGTATCAACGAGTAATCCACCAATTGGAACATCCCACTTCTGCTTCCACGATCGCATCATCCGGCAAAGAGGGACAAGGTTACCGTTGCAAGCTGCATTCCTCGTGCGAATCGCCTCAATCTCTCGCTTAGGGTCAGTTTTTCGCCATCTTCCGCCATCGTTCGCATCCGGGTAGGTGTAGCTCTCGTCTGTGTTGATGAAGGCGGGAACGACTTCAAAGGTAATCCCATCAGCAAAAGGCACAAGGATTACTTGTCCATCAGCCCTGATACTTGTTGTCGAGTAAGTCTTCTCAATCGATCTCTTAACAGCCTGGAGAAGTGCAGATTGCCCATTTCCGGCATGGCGTTCGTACTGCTCATAGAGTGAATATGGTAATTGAGAGAGCATATCAAGGTCGCTGAATCCTCGGATTGCCGTGTTTCTTCCGTAGGAGCCAACATAGAGACTATGTGCCGTGTCAGAGGTCGTTGTCCAGAAATCCGTGTTGAGCCGCCGAGTGATGGTCTTGTATCGTATGGATATGGTACCACCGTCTTGGACCTGTAGGTTTGCGCAAAACGTGCTAAACCAGTCAGCCAATCCCATTTGTCTTCTCCATTGTCAGTATAAATATTCCAGCAACCGTGTGTGATTTCACGCTCAGGGAAGATAAAACCAGCTAGCCCCCGCTAGCATTTCATCTAGACTATACTCCCAACCGTCATCCAGTATCGGTCGATTCAAACAGGCCCAGCGAACAGATAATCTGCGGCTCCTGCGCCTCTAGTTGTTCATGGACCTGGCAGAGGCGATTGTCTGCACGCAGGTCGATGACCAGTGCTGTCAGTTGATCGTCGCTGATGCCGCTGCGCAACTGGCGGTTGAGGGTATCCCTGGCCGTCTCCTGAAGCGGATATTTGTAGATATCTTCGAGCGCGTTGTGCAACTCTGGCGGCGCGGGAAAGAATGTGAGCTGTGTTTTGTCGATATACTCCTTCAGCCGCGCATACGTTTTGCGCCGTGCGCCGGACGCGGCTCCCAACTGGCCACCGACGCTGCGCATCTCCTCTTCAACAATATGTTCGACTGCGTGCCTGACCAGCTCGTGCTGCTCTGGCGGGCGTTCAATTGGCTTGGTATCATATGAGCAGGCCGCCGCACGTAGGATCGCCAGTTGCGATTGGGTGACGTTCTCGCCTTTGCGATTGACCCAGGCCAGCGCATCGTTGCCCTCGGAGGTGCGCAGGTAGACCAGGACGCCTTCGGGCGCGGCGACGCTGCCGCGATGGGCGCGCGTTGAGAAGATGACATCGGGCAGCTTTTCGATGATGCCTTTGAGCTTCGGGTTGGCGTCGATGGCGTTCTTCCAGACTTGATAGGCCTGCGAGGCCAGATCGACCTCGCTATCGGCCTCGCCATCCAGCACACCGGCTTTCTCGTTGTACAGGTCTTGAAAAGCTACCTTTGCCGTCTCTGTCAACTCGTCTTCAAAAAAGGCTTCGTCTGTGCCGACCACCTCGGCGTTCTGTTGGAGACGCTCTCGCACGCGCTCGCGCAGGCGGATGAGGCGCTCCACGCCTTCGGCAGGTAAGAACGAGTAGCAAGAGATGGTATCTGACTGCTGGCCAATGCGGTCCACACGGCCCGCGCGCTGGATCAGGCGGATGATGGCCCAGGGGAGATCGTAGTTGACCACGATGGCGGCATCCTGCAGGTTCTGCCCTTCGGAGAGGACATCTGTGGCGACCAGCACGCGCAATTCATTGTCCGTGCTCACACGGTCGCGCCTCCCCGAGCTTTCCGGGCTGAACCGCCAGGCCAGTTCGGTCGGATCGTCCGAGTCGCCCGTGACGCCCTCCATGGACAGGATTCCGCGCGCTTTGAGCTGCGCGGTGAGGTAGCGCACGGTATCGGCGAACTGGGTGAAGATCAGCACTTTTTCGTCCGAGTGCTGCCGCGTGAGCAGATCGTAGAGCGCGGCGAGTTTGGCATCGCGGCTGGCGTCCCAGGCACCGCAGGTGTCCAGCACGGTGAGCAGGTTACGGGCATCAGCGAGCAAATCCTTTTTCAGCTGGGCATGGAAGAGTGTCGGGCGAAGCCACTTGAAGCGGCTGCGCAGCGGCCCGGTATACTGTGCGTAGACCTCAGCGGCACGCCTGCGAAATGCGGTCTCGCTGTCCAGCGATGTGGCAATCTCGATCTCGTCGATGGTGGAAGTCGCGCCCTCATTCTCCTCCGCCGTCTCCGGCAACAGCGCCTCTTCGTCCTCATCGTTGGCACGCGCGTCGAGCAGCGCTGCGTCCTGCGTGCCCAGCGGCAGGTCCAGCCCTGCTTCGATAGCATGCAAATAGACGAAGTTGCGCAGGATGTGCCGCTCGACGGACTGGATGAAGGCTGGCCCGCCGCTCTCCAGGCGTTTGAAAAGGTTCGTGCGACAGAAGCCCATCAGGCGTTTCCGGGCGTGCGAGAGATTCTCCAGCTGCTTGGCTTCAGCGGAGGTTGGCCGCTCTTTGGGTGATTTCGCGATGTAGTTGGCAAGGCCGTAGCGCGGCAAGTTCAACCCATTCACAATCTGCACGACGCCATCTGAATAAAGCGTAGCGTAGGGATCGCTGGCCCGCGCCTCGTCCACCAGGAACTTGACGGTGCGCGGCACGCGCGCGGGGAAGTAAGAGCGCCGCCCGTCGTTGAAGACCAGGTATGTGCGCCCGGAGGCCTGGTCGGTCTGGGCGTAGTTGTTCTGGATGAAGCTGCGCGTGCGCCGCACGAGGAAGAGCCGCATGAGGTCGCGCCAGTCATCGGCGTAGTCGCTCTGCTCGAATGCTGCCAGCGAGCGCACCGGGGCCTGGTAGCGACTGTTAAAAGTTGTTTCACCAATCTCACGCAAGAGCCGTTCTGGGCGAACACCGAGGTCGCGGCTCTCTTCGTCCGAAAGGAACAGGCGCAGCTGTGCCGAGAGATCAAGATAGGATTTGTTATAGGGTGTGGCCGAGAGCAGGATACACTTGCTCTCGTTCTTCTCGATGTAGTCTTTGATGGCTTTGTAGCGCTTGCCCTCGCGGTTGCGCAGATTGTGGCTTTCGTCGATCACCACCAGGCGGAAACGGCGCAGATCGGGCAGTTCGTTCTGTACATTGGTGGCGGAGATGACTTTGGAGACCAGCCCGTACTCATCCATGTACTGTTGCCACATACGGGTCAGGTTCTTGGGGCAGATCACCAACGTCTCCAGGCCGAAGTCGTCCTGCATGATGCGCGAGAGGGCAGTCGCCATGAGCGTCTTGCCCAGGCCAACCACGTCGCCAATGAGCACACCGCCGCGTTTATTGAGGTGATGGGCAGCGATCTTGACAGCGGCCACCTGGTACTCAAACAACTGGTTCTTAAAGATGGTGGGGATGCTGAAATCTTGCAGCCCGGCACGCGCCTCCTGCGAGAGGTGATAGGCCATCTTGAGGTAGATGTAGTAGGGTGGGGGCATCTCGTCGCGCGCCCAGCTTTCATCGATGATCTCGGCAAGTTCGTCGGAGATATCCAGACACCAGCGATCGTCCCAGCGCTCGTGAAACCAGCGCTCCAGTTTTGTGCAGGCATCGCTGTCCAGCACATCGACATTGAGTTCGCCCTGGTGCTGCAGTCCTGCCAGAGTAAGGTTGCTGCTGCCAAGGTAGCCCACGATGGGGGTGATGCGGCTGTTCTGGTAGAGCAGGTAGAGCTTGGCATGCAATTTGTGACGCAAGAACAGTTTGACAACGACGCGCTTTGCTTTGAGTTGCGCACTCAGGCGGCGCAGCCCTTCCTGGTCCTGGTTGGTCGGTGCTCCCATCACGAGTTGCAGGCGAAACTCCTGCGCCATACGCTGCTTGAGGCGCACCGCCGTCGATTGATCGATGCCCTGCTCACCGCGCAGGCTGAACAGCTTGCGCAGTTCGTCTTCTGGCCGCTCTGCCATGCCGATCAAGAGACGGCAGCTGCCCGTTGCGCCGCCCTGCCAATGCTCCATCAGCCGGTCGAGATGCTGCCAGCCGCGAAGGTTGAAATAGCCGACGCAGAAATCAGCACGCTGCGAGACCTTCAATGTCTCCTGGAGAGCTTCTAGCAGACGGTTCTCGATGTTGTCAAAGATGCGTGGCATGGGCGATTACTCCTCGTCCTCGTCTCCACCGGCCTGCCCAACGCGGTACTTGATGTCGTAGTTGATGATGAAATCCAGTTCTTCATCGATAAAGCCATAATGCTGGGCGAGGACGCGGTCGATTTCGTCGATGATGGGCTTCGACCGGCCCGGGAACAGACACTGGATCGTCAGCCCGCCGATACCCTCAAAGCGCATGGCGCGGTATTCGCTATTGGCCTGCAGGCTCTCTGCCAGGCGGATAGCCAGTCGTCTCAGCTCGTCGCGCTGCGGGTCAGCTATCCCCTCCATCGCGAGGGGCAACCCCAGCACTTCACGCATATTGAGATTGCGGCAATCGCTCCCTGTCGTGATAAACCAGTAGAAGAGCGTCGAGTTGAGGGCCGCGAATGCCATATCGGCATACTCCGGCAAGGAAAAGGTGAGCGTCTTCAGTTCAGAAGGGTTGCGAGCGTGCCTCTGTGCGTCCGTGATGCTGGGGATGAACGGTGTCACCTGCACAAACCAGCTGAGTTTCCTGGTATAGTACACCGTATGGGCACTCCCCCGTGAGAGGTAGTCCCCGATGCAGTGCGTGTGAGCGTGCACTTTCGCGTGGATAGTCTGCTCGATGGTCGAGCCGTAGCGCGGAATAACGCCGGGTCGTACCAGGGAAGTGACGTCGATATACTCCAGTCTTTCAAAGAGGCGGTCTCGCAGTTCCCTTCCCAACTTGAGATAGGAAGTTGAAAAGACCCGCCTTGCACGAGCGCTTTTTTGATAGGTAATGATACAGAGGCGAGGGTGGGGGATATCGAAGAGCTTGCCTCTCTGGTCGCTAAAGGACGAAATATGGAGGGATGACTGTTCCAGAAGCAGATGCTGCAGCGGGAGGTAGCCATCGGTACAGCTGGCGGAGGCAGGAACGATCATGCCAAATCGTCCGCCACCCGCCACCAGGCGGGCCGCCCGCTCCATGGTGAAGGCATAGAGGTTGCCGCACGCGAGTGTCGTGTAGTTGAGCAGTCGATACCCTTGCACAACTGTTCCGTATTCCACGTAGGGCGGATTCCCAACGATCACGTCAAATCCGCCCCGCTTCATGATCCCATAGAACTCTACCCACCAGTGGAACGGCTGGTGGCTCTGCTGCCACTGCGCAAACCTGGCGTCGTACTCTTCTCCTTTGGGGATGCTGTTGCGGTCAACGCCATATTCGGAGGCCAGGTATCCATCTAGTTCCGTGCGCAGTGTCCCCAGCATCTGCTGAAGTTGCTGTTTGCGCACAGCCAGCGCAGCGGAATCAAAATCCTGCCTGGTCTGTAGCTCGCGGAATTGCTCGAAAGCGCGCTCGACGTCTTGCGCCCTCTGGTCGATGCGCTCCAACCAATCATCGAAGATCATCTGGTTCTGGAAGACCGCCTCATCCCCTGCCGATCCCTTGCCCACAACCTTGCCCTCAATGGCCTGTTTCGTCTCTTCATAGGAGGCAAAGCCTACCAGGGTATTGCCAGCGCGGATGTTGAAATCGATATCGGGTAGCGGCTCGATGTCGTCGAAGCGTTCGACCTGGGAGACAAGTTTGAGGAAGAGGCGCAGCTTGCAGATTTCCGTGGCTTCTTCCATGATATCGACACCGTACAGGTTACGAATGATGATCGATTTGTAAATGAAGTAGGTATGGCTCGGATGTTGCTTGACCCGCTCTAAGATGGCCCGGAAGTGGGCGATATCGGGGGAGCTATACCACCTCTCTGGGGGTGTGGCCGCATCCAGCACCTCGCGCTCTTCGACCAGATCCTGCATGCGCTCCAGACAGGCCTCGTAGAGTCCTTCGAGGATGGTGAGCGCCGAGAACAAGAATGCGCCAGATCCGCAGGTCGGATCAAGGACAGTGACTTGCTCGATACTGTCATACAGTGCTCGCAGTAGGTCGGTGCCAGTGCAGTAGGTGATTATGTCCTCGGCAAAGCGGCGACTGTCCAGGTTGGAGGTGATGAGGTCATTGGCAGACGTGATCTCGCCAGCGCCCAGTTTCGCTCGCAGGTCCTGGCAGCGCGTGCGTCGCGCCACAACCTCGCGCCAGGTCTCCGTTGGCAGGGCGTATGCTTCCAGTGCAGGCTTATTCCACTCGCTGCGCTGCGTCATGTCGTGTAGGCCCGCCTCAATTTCGGGCGGCAATGGCACGTCGCACCCTTTCTTGACGGCATCATAGATGTAGGCGTCGGGGTTCTCGCGCAGCAGCGACCAGACTGGCCCATCGGGGCGAAAGGCGATCAGGCACTTTTGTTCGGCGGCATCGAGGAGGAAAGGAAGGATGGTACTTTTGCTGATGTACTCGGTGATGTCCTCTTTGGTATAGTAGGCTCCCATCTGCTTCTGGTTGATATACTTCTCGAAGATGTAGCCGAGGACATCGGGGTTGATCTCACGGTCGTTGCGCAGTGGGCGATCATCCAGGTACCAGTCGAACTCATCGAAGAACGCGAAGAGCTGCTCAAAGGCCTCGTCGGGGATGTTGATCTCCGGGTGCACGCGCTCCAGCACATGCACATCGAACAGACCCCCGTTGAGGTAGGGCACCGTGCCTAGCAGCGCCTCGAGTTCCGGCGCATGTTCACGCTGGCTCAGCCCTTCGTGAAAGAGCTTCAGCAGGAAGTAGCGATAGAAGGGATGGAACTGGTCCTCTCCCCGTTCCTGCTGCACGCGTTTGAGCCGGTTGGAGAGATAATTGGGATCGCCATCGAGCCTGCCTGCTGCCTTCGTATCCAGAAAGCCCTTACGCTGGATAAAGTAGACGAACATCAGGCGGTTGAGCATGAGCGAGGCGTACCACTCGCGATCAGCTTGCGTGTCAATCCCCCCGATGAGGTTCAGGAACGCGGCATGTTCGCGTTTGAAGCGGTCGTAGAACTTCCTGGTCACGCGCTCCACGTCGAAGGCTTTCGCCACGCGCCCGGCTACCTCTGCCATATGCATACGCTCTTCCTCTTCCAGTCCGATGGCTAGCCGCTCCAGTTTCTGCGCCAGCAGTTCCCCCGATTGCCCCTTGTGATAGCGATGCATGCGCGAGGCTAGTCGCTTGCCCTGCTCGCGCTTGACCCACTGCCACACCTGGTTTTCCCTGGCCGCGTCCATGTAGATGATGAAGTGTTCGTAGGCATGGTGGGTCACCTCCCGCTCGATCTTGCGCAGCGATCCATCGGTGGGAGTCTTGCCCTCGGCATCCGGGTCGCACACGAAGACCTTCACTCCGCGCTTCTCTACCAATGGCCGCAGCACATACGTCACACCTTCGACGGTAATC